>Ga0102939_1001047_pt1 | contig 10250 bp, 9 predicted proteins | sample SalPon2_B_H2O_MG_FD_78214 | JGI IMG/M metagenome (GOLD analysis project Ga0102939, IMG submission 78214) | Salt pond water microbial communities from South San Francisco under conditions of wetland restoration - Salt Pond MetaG R2_B_H2O_MG | ecosystem: Environmental > Aquatic > Non-marine Saline... | reverse complement strand
GTTACGGCGACGCCCGCGATCCCACCGGTCGTGAGCATCGCGAGGTTGAACGGATCCACGAGCGCCCCACGGAGGAACTCCGCGACCGCAAGCGGGTCGCCGCCGGGCGTGACGTACCGAACGTGCGCGGCGGCCCGGCCGGCGAGACTGAGAGTTACGAGGAAAACCGCAAGTGCGACGACGATGCGTCTGTGAAGGGACCGAACGTCCATATCGACGACTGGGTGCCCGGGGGTAAAAGGGACATCGGCGGCGACGGGTCCGTGAGGAGGAGTGTCGGGGGCGACGTCGGCCGGGGCTCCGGGTGTCGGCCTGTCCGAGTCGACGGAGACGCTCGGCCGCGGACGACGGCGAGGCGCCGGTGCGTTACTCCTGGTAGGCGATCCGCACCTGCTCCCACTTGTTCTTCGATTCAAGATGGCTCTGGAGCGCGTCGGCGTACGCTTGCGTGAGCTTCTCCGCGGCGTCGACGCGGTCCTCGTCGACGCCGCCACCGCCGCCCAGCCCGAGTGCGCGCTTCAAGGAGTCAACGATCCCGCCGCCGCTTTCGGTGTCGCCGCCGGGTGCGCCGCCCATCTGCGACATCTGCGAGCGGACGTTCTCCAACTCGGGCATGATCTGCGGGAGCTTCTCCGTGTCGGCGACGATCCGGGCCCGGTCGGGGTCGCCGGCGTGTTCGATGTCCAACTCGGTCGCGGTCATAATCAACCCCCACTCCTGGCTGGTGAACTCCGAGTTCTCGACGCGGTCGTTGAACTCCCTGTCGACAGTCATCCGATCCCCGACGATACTGTCGGTCCAGTCGGTCATAGCGCCACGTACGACAGTCGCCGGTTTGAGCGTTTCCCTGCGAGCGAAGCCCTGTGGCGGAGCGTGGCCGCCGGGGCGCGGTTGCCGGCGATACGTCACAGACCGATCACCACGTCACGGAAAGGAACTTTCCCTTCCGGGGAGACTGGCTGGTATGGACCGTTACGACCTCCTCTATCGGCTCTACGAGAACACCGAGACCGACACCCTTCGGGACCTCCGGAACTTCGTCGACCTCTTTCCGCCTGTCGACTCCCGGGTCGCCCTCGAGTACTGGGAGGACGCAAGCGACGAACTCGACGCGCGGAGGCGCGAGATCGCCTCGGAGTACGACGCAGGAGAGATCCTCGCCGACATCGCCGCCCGAGCGACCAGAGAACAGACGTTCACGGCGCTCGACCTCCACTCGAAGTACGGTCGCCCGGTGAACGCCTTAGTGCTCGACGTCGACGAGACACTCCGGTCAGCCGGCCGGACGGACAACGAGATCCCGCGGGAGACGCTGCACCTCCTGACGGACCTCTATGAGTCGGGACTCCCCATCGTGATCTGTACGGGCCAGACCCTCGAGAACGTGAAAGGATTCATGATCCAGGGACTTGGGACCGAACTGGTCCACTCCGGCCGGTTCAGCATCGTGTACGAGGCCGGAACCGGCGTGTTCACCCCGGGGCACGGATCGGACACGAAGCGGCTCCTCTACGAGGGCCTCGACGAACCGGTCCAGGAGGTGTTCTCGCGGGTCCGCTCGCGCGTGCTGACTGCTGCGCCGCCGGAACTCCGGCGGTGCGTCCACCTCCAGGGCAACGAGTTCAACGTGACCCTGAAACCCAACTTCGACGTCGGGAGCGACGACGCCGCCCGGGTCATCGATCAGGGACTGGTCTACCTCGTGGACCTGCTGGGTCTGGCAGTCGTCGAGTCCCTGGAGGACGGCGGGGGCGTCGGGATCGATCCCCGAACGGACGACGACACCGACCGCGCTGCGGACTGGGCGCGGGCGTACTACGCCGACGCGGACCCCGAGATCGCGGACGTGCTTAACGCCGAGGACGCGGCCCCGGAGCGTGCAGTCGACGGCGTCCCCGACGCGGTGAGAGCGCGGTTCGACCGGATCGACGTGGCGTACTACCACGCCGACGCTGCCGAGATCGGATCGCTCGACCTCGACAAGCCCACCGGCGTCCGTGCCGCACTCGACGTGCTTGAGATCGACGACCCGTTCGTGTTGGTGATGGGCGACAGCAAGTCCGACCTCCGGGTGATGGAGTGGGTCGACCGGGCCAACGCCGGGGTCGCGTCGGCGCCGAATCACGCCTCGGAATCGGTGCTTTCGCACGTTCGCGCCACCGACGACCTGGTGTACGACCCCGGCGATGCGGGGTCGGTGTTGCGGATCGCCGCAGTATTGAACCGGCTCGACGAGTGGTGAACTCGGCGGTGGATCGCCGCTGAGGCGGGATCGGACGTGAGTGGGTGCCGACAGCCGACAGTGTGCGGGGGAGTCGCCCCGAGGGGTATATGGGCCCGTCCCGACAAAACGACCCGATGACAGACTGGATCGGCGATACGTTCACCAGCGGCGTGGGGTGGAGCCACTTGGAGACGCTTGTCGACATCGACACTCGGATGGCGGGCAGCGACGGCGAGCGTCGGGCAGCGGAAGCAACCCGCGAGGCCCTCTCCGCGGCCGGCGCGCGGAACGCGCACACCGAAGAGTTCCCGATACAGGGATGGACACGCGGTGAGTCGGCGATCGAGGCGGGTGACACCACGCAGGACTGTATCGCGCTGCCTCGCAGCCCGAGCGGGGAAGCGACCGGCGAGTTGATCGACCTGGAGCACGGCCTGCCCTCGGACTTCGACCGCGACGTGGAGGGAGCGGTCGTGCTGGCGGCCAGCGACGTTCCGGACTGGTACGACCGGTATCTCCACCGGCGGGAGAAGTACTACCGCGCGGTCGAAGCCGGCGCGGCGGCCTTCGTCTACGCAAATCACGTCGAGGGATGTCTCCCCCCAACGGGGAGCGTCGGGACCGAGTCGGCGCCGATCGGCCAGATCCCTGCGGTCGGCGTCTCGAAGGAGGTCGGCGCTCGGCTGGCGCGGCGGTTTGCGGGCGAGTCGGTGTCCGTTTCGGTCACGGCCGAGACCCCGGAAGCGACGAGTCAGAACGTCCACGCCGAACTGGGACCGGACACTGAATCGGAGGTGTTGGTCACGAGCCACGTCGACGCACACGACATCGCCGAAGGCGCGGCGGACAACGGCGCTGGGACCGCCGCGGTCGTTGAGATCGCGCGGGCGCTGGCACAGCGGGAGAAGGACCTAGACACGCGAGTCCGGTTCGTCGTGTTCGGCGCCGAGGAAGTGGGTCTCGTAGGGTCGCACTACGACGCGGAACAGCGGGACCACGACGCGATCACCGCGGTCGTGAACAACGACGGCGTGGCGCGTGCCCGGGATCTGGTGTGTACCACCCACGGATTCGACGAACTCGCCGACGTCGCCGAGCGGGTGGCCGACCGACTGGACCACCCGATCGACACGCCCCCGGAACTCGGCCCGCACAGCGACCACTGGCCCTACGTGACGTGGGGAGTTCCGGGGTACTACGTGCGCTCGGACACCGGAAGCGTCGGCCGCGGGTGGGGACACACCTACGCGGACACGCTGGACAAACTCGATCCGCGCGACCTCCGGGAGCAGGCGATCCTGCTGACGGAGCTGGTGGTGGAACTCGCGGCTGAGGACACGACGGTCCCACACCGGCCGCCGGCGGCGATCGCCGAACAGCTGGAGGCGGAGAACCTCGCAGAGGGGATGCAGGTGATCGGCGACTGGCCGTACTGACGACGGAACCCGGCACGAACGTGCTCTACACCCTCCTCAAAAGATTTACCTCACATCGAGTAAGTTACGTAGTATGGGCGTCGACTACGCAGACTTACACGATCCGAACGCGGAGTACACGATGCGGGAGTTGTCCGCGGACACGATGGGAGTCACGAACGGCCGCGGCGGCGGCCGCGACGTGGAGATCACCGACGTCCAGACCACGATGGTCGACGGAAACTTTCCGTGGACGCTGGTCCGCGTCTATTCCGACGCGGGCGTCGTCGGCACGGGCGAGGCCTACTGGGGCGCGGGCGTCCCGGAACTCATCCAGCGGATGAAACCGATGATCGTGGGCGAGACCCCCCTCGACATCGACCGGCTCTACGAACACCTGATTCAGAAGATGTCCGGCGAGGGGTCGATCGAGGGCGTGACAGTCACCGCCGTCTCGGGGATCGAGATCGCGCTCCACGACCTTGCGGGAAAGATCCTCGGCGTGCCAGCCTACCAGCTTCTGGGCGGGAAGTACCGCGACGAGATGCGGGTGTACTGCGACTGTCACACTGCGGACGAGGCCGATCCCGAAGCCTGTGCCGACGAGGCAGAGCGGGTGGTCGAAGAACTCGGCTACGACGCGCTGAAGTTCGACCTCGACGTGCCCTCGGGGCTGGAGAAGGACCGCGCCAACCGCCACCTCCGGCCGGGCGAGATCAGGCACAAAGCCGAGATCGTCGAGCGGGTGACAGAGCGCGTGAGGGACCGCGCCGACGTCGCGTTCGACTGCCACTGGACGTTCTCGGGGGGCAGCGCAAGGCGGCTGGCCGACGCGATCGAGGAGTACGACGTGTGGTGGTTGGAAGACCCCGTGCCGCCGGAGAACCTCGAGGTGCAGGCGGAGGTCACGAAGTCGACCACCACCCCGATCACGGTCGGTGAGAACCGCTACCGCGTCACCGAGGAACGCCGGTTGATCGAGAACCAGGCGGTCGACATCATCGCGCCCGACCTGCCGAAGGTCGGCGGGATGCGAGAGACCCGGAAGATCGCCGACGTCGCCAATCAGTACTACGTGCCCGTCGCGATGCACAACGTCTCGTCGCCGGTGGCGACTTTGGCCTCTGCCCACGTCGGCGCCGCGATCCCGAACGCGCTGGCGGTCGAGTACCACTCCTACGAACTGGGGTGGTGGGACGACCTCGTCGAGGAGACCGTGATCGAGGACGGGTCGATCACGATCCCCGAGAACCCCGGCCTCGGCGTGACGCTGGATATGGACGCCGTCGAGGAGCACATGGTCGACGGTGAGGAGTTGTTCGACCCGGCGTAGCTTCGTCGAGTCAGCGGATCTTCGATCCGCGGTGTTCGATCCGGCATGGTCGGATCACGGCCGCGGCGCTCCGGTCGCCGTCAACTCAACAGATCGGCTTGGGGTCGACGCCCATCCCCACCAAGACGTCGGCGAAGTCGTCGTAGGCGAGTTGGACGACGTAGTTCGCAACCGACTCGGCGGTTTCCCAATCGTCCTCGGTCGCACACACCGAATCGAGCAGCTCCAGCCCCCGCTGTTGGGCCTCTCGGGTCTCGATCCGCAGGTCGCGGAAGACGTCGGCGGCGGCCTCGTCGGCCTCGTTGACGAAGAAGCTGACAACCTGGAGGTGGGTGCGATCGCTGACCAGGGTTCGGCCCAGTAGCCCGCCGGCCAAACGCTCGAGTGCCGTCTCCCGATCCCTGAGGTAGGCGTGCATCGGGCCGCTGCCCGGCGGCGCCACCTCCTCGCCCAGGAGGTCGACGACCCGCTCGTAGTGGCGCTGTTCTTGATCTGTGACATCGGCGAACAGGTCGGCGGCTGCGTCGTGTGGCTCGTCTGCAGCCCACGCGGAGAAGGTCTCGCGGGCGGCGACTTCGCTTGCGGCGGCGGCGCGCAGGACGCTCTCGCGATCGAGTTCGGCGTCAGTCAGCGCGAGAAGCAGTTTGCTCGAACCGAGACGGTCGAGTTCCGTCTCCTTGGCCGTCTCGACGCCGGCCCGGAGGTCGTCTGCGTTCATACTGCCGTTTCGGAGTGGGCGGCGATAAGCGTTGGTGACGAGTAGCGTCGATCGAGGCTTGAGAGACGTTACCAACGTGGATACGCGCCCGAGTGACGCGTGTACTCCGGGGGTGTGAACCGCCACCCCGCCGTTTAATCCACCGGGCGCCGTAGTGCGTGTATGAGCGACGCCGACTATCCGGAGCCGGACGGCGAGGTTCACGGCCTCTCGCCGGCGACCCTCGCGGCTCGAATCCGGGCGGGTGAGTCCGTCTCGATCCTCGACGTCCGCGACCGCGACGAGTACGACGCCTGGCACGTCGGCGGCCCCGGCGTCGCCAGCACACAGCTCCCTTACGTGAAGTTCGTCCAAGCCGAGATCAAGGGAACCGTCGCCGACCAGGCGCCGACCCTCCCCGAACCGATCGTCGTCGTCTGTGGCGAGGGGAAGGCAAGCGCGTACGTCGCGGACCTCCTGGCGGCGACTGGTATCGAGGCGGTGAACCTGACGGGCGGGATGGACGCCTGGGCGGAGCTGCTTGTCGCCGCTGAGGTGCCGACCGACGGCTCGGTCACCGTTCGCCAGTATCAGCGCCCCTCCAGCGGCTGTCTCAGCTACCTCGTCGAACGCGACGGTGAGGCGGCGGTGGTCGACCCGCTCCGGGCGTTCGCCGATCGGTACGTCGCGGACGCCGCGGACCTGGGTGCGACAGTGTCCTACGCAGTCGATACGCACGTCCACGCCGACCACGTCAGCGGGGTCCGTGCAGTCGCAGAGCGAACCGATGCCGAGGTGGTGCTTCCCGCCGGCGCGGCCGACCGTGGACTTGACGTCGTCGCAACACGCGTCGGCGACGGCGAGACGCTCACGGTGGGCGGGACGACCCTCCGTGCGCTGGAGGCGCCCGGCCACACCCACGAGATGACGGCGTTCGTCGTCGGCGGACCCGCCCAGGGCGGGGATGAGGCCGACTCCGCCGGGGGCGACGTGCTGCTCGCGGGCGACAGCCTGTTTTTACGATCGGTCGCACGCCCCGACCTGGAGGACGGCGTCGACGGCGCACCCGAACTGGCTGCGCTGCTGCACCGGACGCTGACAGAGCGGTTCGCGTCTCTCCCCGACGGCGTCCTCGTGGCACCGGGTCACTACGACACCACCACGACCGCCGCCGATTCGGGGGTCTACGCCGCCACGCTGGGTGATCTCCGGGCCTCGCTGCCCGCGTTGTCGATGGAGTCCGACGTGTTCATCGACCACGTTCTCTCGGCGATGCCACCACGGCCGAACAACTACCAGCGAATAATCGCGACGAACCTCGGGCGCGAACGCGTCGACGACGGAGAGGCGTTCGAGATGGAACTCGGACCGAACAACTGCGCGGCTACGAGCGGCGACGCCGACTGATACGGATTATCCTACCGACATACCGGTTGCCGACGGGCCGCCCCGGCTCAATCGTCCGCGGCGGCTTGAGAGGCGTCAGTCCCGACGTCGTTTTCGATGCTCGGCGGGTAGACGCCGCGCCGAAGCTTTAGATCGCTCTGCGGGCGGGCCATACACGTCAGTGCGAACCGCTCTGCCTCCGCGTCGGTCAGCCCGCGGGCCGCCGGCTGGGTGACCTCTCCCTCGAGTATCTCGGCGGAACACGCCAGGCACATTCCGACCCGGCAGGAGTACTCCTGTGCAATGCCCGCCTCGATACAGGCCTTGAGGATGGTCTGTTTGTCGGAGACCTGGATGGATTCGCCGGTGCCGACGAACTCGACGGCGTACTCGGTCATACGTCGTTGTTCGGCCGACCGCGGCAAAGTTCTTTGCGAACCGGCGTGGTACTGTTTAGTTAAGACTGGATCCGCTGCGATAGTGGCTGAGAAGACCTCGAAAGCCCCTGCGCTCTCGACTCGATGGGCTCGCTGCGATCCTCGTCGTTCGCTGCGCTCACTCCTGCGGTTCTTGTCTCACCCGTCTTCGTCGAGAGCGCAGCCCCCTCCAGTCCCGCCCGTGGCGGTTGTTCGACCAGCATTTGCTTAACTAAACACGACCCCGGCGTGGGTGCGGTGTCGTCACTCCTCTTCTGTGTCGGCTGCGGTGTCCATCGCTCGAACGGTCATCACCGGCGCGTCCGCGGTTCGGATGACCTTCTCCGCGACGCTTCCGAGAAGGAACCGGTCGACACCGGTTCGGCCGTGGGTCCCCATAATCACCAGATCGATGTCCGCCGCGTCGATGTAGTCGACGATGGCTCGGTGGACGATCCCGGTCTCGACTGCGGTCTCTGTCGTGACCCCGGCGTCGCCGGCCCGCTCCGCAATCGCCTCCACCGCCTCGGTGCCCTCCGATCGAAGTTCCTCCGCAACGGCGTCCGCCGCTACCTCCAGCGACGAATACGCCCCCGCGTCCACGACGTACAGTGCGTGCAGCGTCGCGTCGTACTGTTTCGCGAGGTCGATCGCGTGTTCGATCGCGTCCTCGCTTGCGGTACTGCCGTCAGTCGGAACCAGCACTCGGTCGTACATTGTCCCGCCGGAGTCTACGTCGGGGGGCGATTAGAAACCCCACCCCGGAGCGAGGCCGGGGCTCGAAGCGGTGATCCGGATCACAAAACTTCTATCCACCCAGTCGGGAGGAGTCGCTATGTCGCGCGAGTCCGGCGGTGGGGGAGACGGTCCCGGGACCGCCGACAGCCCGGCGGACGGTGGCACAGCCCGGAACGACCGCGTGGTCGTCGGCGTCGCCGTCGTCGCCGCGGCCGGTCTGGTGCTCCGGCTCCTCGGACTCGGGTCGCGGCCGTTTCACTGGGACGAAGCGCGGGTGGGATACTGGGCACTGCGGTATCTCGAGACCGGATCGTTTCAGTACCGCCCCGTGGCGGGCGGGCCGCTGCTCTACCACCTCGATCGGATCGCCTTCGGCGCGTTCGGCGTCTCCGAGCGGATCGCACGGCTCCCGGTCGCAGTTGTGAGCGCCGCACTTCCGCTCGGAGCGCTCCTCTTCGGAGACCGGCTCGACGACGCCGAGACGGTGGCGTTCGCGGCGGTGCTTGCGCTCCACCCGGTGGTGCTCTACTACTCGCGGTTCCTCCGCGGCGACGTTCCGCTCGCGGTCTTCGGGCTCGCCGCCGTCGGGTTCGCGGTCCGAGCCTGGGACCGGCGGAGTCGATGGGACGCGTACGCCGCCGCGGTCGCGCTGCCGCTGGCAGCCGCAGCGTCGGGGTTCGTCGTCGGCTACCTCCTCTGTTGGGCCGGCGCGTGGCTCCTCGTCGTCGATCAGCGAAGCGTCGCGAGCGACGGGGGATCCGGGGCACGCACCCACGCCGTGGCGCTCCGCGACCGGATCGCCGGCAACGCGACGCCCGCGGCCCGGGCCGGACTCCTCGCGGTCGTCGTGGCGACGGCCCTGTTTGCCCCCCGGTCGGGATCCGGTCCCGGGGTGGGTCTCGACGATCCCGCGACCATCCATCTCGCGATCTACGAGGGGACTGTGGGCGCTGTCCGGCGGTTCGTGGGCGTTCGGGTGGTGGATCGGTTCCCCGACGGAACCCACGCCGTTCTCCCGTACCTCGGCGACGTTGGTGGGCTGTTGCTCGGCCTCGCGCTCCCGGTGACGGTCCTCGGCGTCGCGGCGACGCTGCGAGCACGGTACGCCACGCGGCGCCGGCCGCTGGTGGAGGGCGTCGGCTACTGGGGGGGGCTGGCGGTCGTCGTCTTCCCGACCGTCGCGGAGGTCTCGGCGCCCTGGACGCTCGTCCACGTCGTCGTCCCGCTGTCGCTTCCCGCCGCGGTCGGCCTCGTCGGCCTCCTGCGGTGGGGCGCGTCGGCGGCGACCGACGTCGGGTCCGTCGGAGTCGGGGACGGAAGCGATGGTGGAGGCGCAGCCGGCGACGGCGGCCACGCAGTCGACGCCGGGACAGCAGTCGCGGTGCTGCTCGTCGTGGCCGCGATCGGTGCGCAGGCCGCGGCGGTCGGAGCCGACGTCTACGGTCCGCAGGATCGAACCACTGAGGTTGCCCAGTTCGCCCAACCCGCGGACGACCTCGAACCGATCGAGGCCGCGGCCCGGGCGGCCGCCGACAGCGACCTCACGACCGCGGAGGTGGTGTACGTCGGGTCGGCGTATCACGTACCCGCGGCGGTGACAACCCGGACGCCACCAGTCGGCGACGCGTGGGGCAACCGACTGCCGTTGCCGTGGTACATAGCGGCCGCCGGCGCCGACGCAACCAGCACCGTGAACGCGTCGACGTTCGACGCGCAGTACGGGAACGCGACTGCGCCGCCGGTGGTGATCGCCGAGCCGACCCACCGCGGGGCGTTGGCGGATCAGCTGGGTGACAGCTACGAGCCGAGGACCTACCGACTGGGGCTGTGGAACCGCGAGGTGGTCGTCTTCGTGAGCGAGGCGGCGGCGACCGGCGAATAGAACAGGACTCCGAACCGACGCTACCGGAACCCCATAGCCTCGATCTGCTCTTGATACCGGTTCCGGATGGTGACCTCGGTGACCTGTGCGACGTCGGCGACCTCGCGTTGGGTCTTCTTCTCGTTGCAGAGCAGCGACGCCGCGTAGATCGCCGCCGCG
>Ga0102939_1001046_pt1 | contig 10266 bp, 10 predicted proteins | sample SalPon2_B_H2O_MG_FD_78214 | JGI IMG/M metagenome (GOLD analysis project Ga0102939, IMG submission 78214) | Salt pond water microbial communities from South San Francisco under conditions of wetland restoration - Salt Pond MetaG R2_B_H2O_MG | ecosystem: Environmental > Aquatic > Non-marine Saline... | reverse complement strand
CCAACCAGCCGGTACACCTATCCCCGGACAACTGCCCGGAAGACTCGGAGTTACTTTCATCGACGCTGTTTATATCGAGACGGATGTTCTCCGCCCCATTCACATCCGCGTTGAACGCATCATTGTGTTCGTCGCACACGTACAGACCACGTTCAACCCGCTGATTCTCATCTGTTTTCCCGCACACGCAACACGTCTTACTGGTATTCCGTTCGTCCACTTCGTTCACTTCGATACCTTCCACTTTCGCCTTGTACGTGAGAATCGAGGTGAAGCGGTCGAACGCCCAGCCGTGCAAGTCGAGGTTGCCGTGCCGACCCCAGTTTTTCGCCTCGCCATCGCCGTCTTCACGCACTCTTTCCAAGTCACCAATATTGATTCGACCAACCTGTTTCTCAACACACCGCTCAACGATGTGCTTGGCGAGACTGTGGAAGAAGTGGGTGCGGCGGTCACTCCATTTCGCATGGAGTCGGGTTGCTCGCTTGCCGCCTGAGTCGTCGCACTTGGCGATTTCTTTCGGGAAGTAGTACCCGTCTTGTTTCAGACGGTTGCCCGGATACAAGTCGGCTTCTTCCGTGCTGTAGGCAACAGCGGCGAAATTGCAGATGCCGAGGTCGATGCCAGCGGTTTCATCACCGGGAGCGTCTGGGGTTTCAATCTCGTCTTTGCAGACGATGTGAAGCCCCCACTGGCCTTTCGTACGGTTGTAGACGGCACGCACCTGTTGGACGTTCTCAACAGTCGCTTCAGGCCGGGTTTCGTATTCGACCAGCATATACTCCCACGCTTTCGGGTGTTCTTTGTGGTTTGCGCCTTTGCTGAGGCGAATCTTGTTGTGTTTCTGGTCGTGCTTGAACCCGTTCTGTTTCCACGTCACCGTACTACGGGGGTGTTCTTCGTGAACACGATTGCCGTCTTGGTCGTAGTAGTTGCGTTTGCGGTAGCCCGGCGGGTTCGCACGGTCATCGGACTTGCGTTTCTGATACCACGAGTGAAAGCTTTCAGCAAGCTCCTCAAGAACTCGCTGACTGGACTGGCTATGCAGTCCGTTGTATTTTGGATGTGTCTTCAGCTCGCGTTTCAAGTCTTTATGATCGGGAATCTCGCCGGTTTCGGCCCAGACGTTGCGGGCGTGGTAGTTGGCGACGTTCCAGAGTTTGCTGGCACTCCACCCATGCCGGTCGAGCGACTCTACAACCTGTGAGTGGTTGCAGATTTTCGCTTGGTGGGTGCGGTGAACTTTCAGCATCGCGTGGAACGCCTCTATAAGTGCTTATAACAAGCTAAATTGTAAATGTTGTGGTTGGGGTTGAATATCCAGACGTGGTGTAGCCGGTGGGTTGACCACTGGAGTATCGGCTTCATCAACCGCCTGTTTGGTCCTCGATTCCGACTTGCGGTCGGAACGCTCGTCCCTCACAGGAAGGCGGGTGTATTCGCCTCGAATCTCTATAAAACGTCCCCTCCGAACGTCTGTGAGATGAAGTTATCCCGAGGCGTCTTCCGGTGGCGATAGATCGCGTCCGAACTCGTCGAACTCGTCGAACGATTCGGGAAATTCTGTCGGTAGCCGTCTACTCTCGCGATTATCCGAAAGCGGACCCAGATCCTCGGCGACCGATTCCCATCCAGGCTTGATTTTGACGCTTTTTGCCGGCGATCCGGTCACGATGTGGTGCGCTGGGGCGTCCCCTAGTGCGGTCGCCCCCGCTCCAACCATCGCATTTCGTTCGATACAACAGCCGGCACTGATCATCGATCCATACCCGAGTCGGACGTCGTCTTCGAGGATCGTCTCGTATGTCGTCACATCCGTCTGATCGACGGTATCGTGGGCGTGAGTATGGACGTGGCACCGGTCTGCGATAGAGACTCGATCGCCGATCGAGAGCGTCCCGCGATCATCGAGGAGCACGTCGTTGTGGACGACAACGTTATCGCCCATATGGATATTGTGTCCACACTGGATCTTGATGTTACCGAACAGCCGGAGTCCGTCACCGGCTTCGGCGAAGAGGTGATTCGCGAGCATCTGCCGGAACGGGAGCGCAAAAGCGAGGTTGTTGGACAGCGGCGATAGATCGAACCCCGCCCAGAGATACCGCAGACACTTTGTCTCCTGGAGCGCCGATAGCTCCTGTTCGGCCCAGTGTTCGGTTTCGATGAGTGCGTTTCGCGGGTCGTAGCTTTGAACCCGAGTGCGAGTAATCGGTGGCACCGACTCGCCGTTCTGATACCGTTTGTATGCGTCCCAATCGCCGAATAGATCGGCGAGTAACTCCGCGACGGTGGGAGCGAGAGCCTCCTCTGTGAGCCGGGTATCGATGTGGTCGATGGTTTCGTCGATCGTCGCTTGTGTCTCGGGCGGGATATCGACGTGGCGTTTCGTCATGGTGTTTCTGGGAGTATTGATAGGTGGTGTTTCCGACCGAGTATCGAACCCGGCACTATCGTACGAAAGTAAATTGATAGCTGATTTTACAACATATACACCCACCTAAATTGTATTAAAAGTGAATCTTAAGTCATTTTTTGCCATCAAACTGTGTATCGGTAACCGGCACTCTTCACAGGCTGCGATTTATGAACGGAGACGAGTGTCAGTCTTCGATCGGTTCAGCCTCGATGACGCGGACGTCTCCCTCGACGACACGCGCCGTCGAAGATGCGGAGATCTCTATTTCCTGTGTTTCGCCCGGCTGAATGCTTGCGATACCGTCGCCGCCGGTCGTCGCATCGTCGGTGAACGTAGCCACAACGTTTCCGTTCTCGTCGTACCCGATCACCTTGACCGCAAGGTTGTAGCCTGTGTCGGCGTTTTCGTTAACGAGTGTCGCGGTACAGCGGACACTCGTCCCCGTGTCACAGGAGACGCTTTCGGCGTGAACTGGCTGTGGCTCGTCGAATCCGACGGCCACAACGCCTGTCGTGACAGCAAGGCCGATTACGACCGCCACGATAATCCGTCGGGAGATATGTGCCATATTCTCACCAAAGACAGGAGTAAATTAATACGTAATTAAGACTAAAGCCGACGTTTGAACGACAAAGGATTTGCGCGATCGTTCCGCTGTGAGTTCGTAGCGACGGTCCTCGGAGTGCACTTGCTTCGCGGTTCGGAGGGCAAGCAATGTGAGATCATCAGAGATCGACACGCCGCCAGCAGCCTCGAAGGGCGGAGATTATACGTATCCTATCCAACTCGGTCCTTGAGCTCGATGTCCCTCGCGTAGAGGAGATACCAGGCGAGAGCGACGACAGAGAGGAGAACGCCCAGGAACTGCGAAAGCGGTTGCATGAACCCGATCAGCGCAAAGCTCGCAAGCCCGCCGACGACCGGAACGGCCGGATAGCCGGGACATTCGAACGCGGGATCGTACCACGCCGGGTCTCGCCGACGGATCACAATCAGCGCGACGCAGATGAGCCCGTACATGACGAGATGGAGAAAGGAGGCCACTTCGGCGAGGACCTCCGTTCGGCCGGTCGCCACCAAGAGGACGGTCACACCGCCGACGAACGACAGCGCGAAGTGCGGCGTTCCGTACTCTCTGTTGACACGGGCGGCCGGCTCGGGAACGAGCGCGTCCGAGCTCAGCCCGTACAGCGCCCGGGAGGCGCTCAGGATCGAGGCGTTCGCCGAGGAGATGGTCGCGAGCAAGCCACCGATGAGGATGACGACGACGCCACCGAAGCCGAGATACTCACGGGCGAGTTCGACGATGGCCGTCTCACCCATCCGGGCGATTACGTCCGGCTCGAAAGTGCTGCCGGCGATCAAAAGCGTCACGATGTAGAGCACCCCGACCAAGAGGATCGAACCGACCATCGAGAGGGGGAGGTTTCGGTCGGGGTCGACGATGTCCTCAGCAACGGTCGCGATCTGGGCGAAGCCGAGAAAGGAAGTAAAAACCAGCGCGGCGGTCGTCAGTATCGGGGCGAAGCCCTTCGGGGCGAGGTCGGCGGGCACCCGCGACGCGCCGCGAACCCCGAGGAGATCAAGGCCACTAACCGAGAGGAACACCACGAGAATTGCCAAAAGAAAGCCGACGACAGCGTTCTGGAGCGACTCGGTGTTCTCGGTCCCGAAGACGCTCAGGACGGTCAACAGGATTCCGGCGACAATGCCGACGAGGAGCACGACGTCGATCGGGCCGATCGAGATATCGGTCGTGGCGACGATGCCTGCCTCGACGATGATCGCCGCCGCGTACTCACCGAGCCCGACGAGATAAAACGCCGAGGCAAACGTGAGCCCGAACGTAAGCCCGAGTCCGACGATTGCGCCGGGAAGAGCACCGAGTCCCCGGGAGATAAAGTAGTATCCGCCGCCGCTTTCGGGCATCGCAGTCGCGAGTTCCGAGGTCGGCAGGGCGACCAACAGGGCGATCACGGCCCCGATAGCGAAGGAGGCGGCTGCCGCCGGTCCGGCTCGGCCCGCAGCCAGGCCGGGGAACACGAAAATCCCTGCACCGATCATCGTCCCGGTCCCGATCGTCACCGCGCCTAGCAGGCCGATGGTTCGATCGAGGTCGCTGTCGGTCGCCGAATCACCGTTCTCGGGCACTGACGTCGCTTACGCTGAAATTTGTTATAAATTTGGTGTATAAACGCCCTCGCGGTGGATTTTGTGATGGCGATCCAGCCGCAGTGCTGCAAACACCGACGGCACGGCGGGGCGAGAGGATATCCCATCGGGCGAGTCAGCACCGCATCAAATGATAGACGTCTCTGGGAAGTAGTGCTGATTACGGAGGTCGCTGATGTCAGAAACAGTTTCCCAGCCGACGATTCTCGTACCTATCGACGCCAGCGATTTAGACGCGCCATCGGAGGCGCTCGTTGAACTACTGAGTCCACATCAACTAGTGATACTCGGCTACTATCCCGTGCCGGACCAGACGGCGACAGAGCAGGCGCGAGAACAGTTCGAGGCGGAAGCTACTGACGCGACCGAGGCGGCCGCCGAATGCGACGCCGACGCCGTGCTCACCGCCGGAGCCGTCGGCGACGTTCTGGACCGTATTCTCGGGGGCGTGACCGACGAATTGATCACTCAGTCGTCCGATCCGCTGTTGATCGTTCGGAGCACCTGAGGCGTCTCTGTGGTCCGGTCTGTTCGAGCAGCCGCGACCGTGCCGGTCGGATGAGACGCGGAGAAGTGGACGAATGCTAAAGATATTTACTGAGTCAAACCGTAACAGGGGCTATCCACGGGGCACAGCATCGATCCACGGAGATACCGGTTGTGGATGGCAAGCAGTATCTCGCGTCGAGCGATCCACGCGGCCGATTGTAAAATATGAATACCTCGATACCTCGTCAGCCACGGGAGAGTGGAAAACGGAGCCGGTTCAACACCGTGTCATACATGAGATCAAGATGAACCTTCCAAACATCGTGTTCGGGTTACATGTCTCGGTTGGCGTGCTCATCTTCGGCGTCGGTGTTTACGCCGCTATCAACGGCAGCGTGATCCAGTTGTTTATTCTGGGTTCGATCGCTGTGATGATCGGATTACTCGGACGCTCGGTGAGCCGCCTCCTAGCGCGACAATAACACATCGACGGCGAAATAATGATACGATACGAAAATACGCTCGGCTCGGGTGTGATCGGATGACCGGGCTTAAACCTGAAGACAGAGCCCCGATGGCCGCGGCGATCGCTGTCCTGGTTTTGAGTAACATTATCGGGTACTCGCTCCGACTCACGATATACATCAGTATATTGGCGGCACCACTGGCAATTATCGCGTTCATGGTCGTGCGCTATCTGCTGTACGGAAGCATGGTACCCGAGGTACTACGCAGCGACGGATTATGAGCACGATCGATCTCACAGTCGAGATCCGGGAATCGGACGGCGCGACTGTACTCCCGGTGTCGGCCGCCGACGTGATCGGCCTTGACGACGATGGCGTGGTCCGCCTCGAATACGGGGTGGGGAACGGGATAGTGACAACGCCCAAACTCGATGACAGTATCGGAAAAGACCGCGTGTTGATTTCCTCCGAACTAAGCGGGCGGCTCGGTGTCGAAGGCGGTGAGACAGTCGCCGTCGAGACTGTCAGTCCAGACACCGCCAGTAGAATACGCCTTGCGCCAGTGCCTCGGTTGTCAATTCAGGGTGGCGCTCAGCTGCTGAGAGACGCCATCGGTGATGCGCCGCTGACGGACGGCGAAACGGTATCGGTTTCGTTCTTCGACGGATCGTTGAATATCCCCTTCCGGGTACTGTCGACGGATCCGTCCGGTCCGGTATTTATTACGACCGAAACGGACGTGCGTATCGAGGATGGTCCCGCGCCGGTCGGGACTTCGGGAGCAACGACGCCGGTCCCGGAATCGGCTGTCGGTGGATACGAGGACACGGCGGAAAAGATCAAAAAGTCGCTTGTGGGCGCGTTCGGTAACGAGGGACGGACAGGGGAAATCGCGCCCCGTCGTGTCGGGATGCTGCTGGCGGGCCCACACGGGGTCGGCAAGACACATCTCCTGCGCTATGCGGCCTGGGCCACCAACGCCTCCATTCACCGAGTCTTGCCGCAGCGGCTGCTCTCGAGCAGTGGGGAGACAGCGGCGGATCATCTCCGTTCTGTCGCAACGACAGCCCGGGGGAGCGGCCGGGGGGTTATCCACCTTGACGCGTTCGACACGGTGCTCGATGAAGCGAATGCGGCGACGGTGGCGGCCATCCGGGAGTGGCTCGATCGGATGAAAACGGTAGGGGAGGTCACCGTCGTCGCCGAGGTGACGGACCCGTCCGCGGTTCCGGTCGACCTCCGTCAGGGAACCCGACTTTCGAAAACGGTTACCGTACCGGAGCCGGGGCGATCTGACCGGGGGGCCATCCTTTCCACACTGGCGTCAAATATGTCGGTCGGAGCGTCCGTCGACGTGGCCGAGATCGGCGGCCAGGCGTTCGGATACGTCCCGGGAGATCTGGTCTCCCTATGGCTGACAGCGGCCGAACTAGCAGCGGAACGGACCGACGCCGAACAGCCAGCTATCTCGGAGGCGGATCTCGAAGAAGCACTCGAGCTGACCGAACCAAGTGGGTTCGACCAGTCCACTACGGACATCCCGACGACGACGTTCGACGATATCGGCGGTCTCGATGAGGCGAAGCGCGAGTTGATACGCGCCGTCAAATGGCCGCTGACGAACCCGGAGTTGTTCGAAGCGATCGACATCGAGCCGCCGGGCGGGATTTTGCTCTACGGGCCGCCGGGAACCGGGAAAACCATGCTCGCACGCGCAGTCTCGTCGATGAGCAACGCTAATTTCACGGCGATCAACGGCCCCGAAATGATGAACAGGTACGTGGGGGAAAGCGAACGCGCTGTGCGCCGCGTGTTTGAGCAGGCGCGAGCGAACGCACCAGCAGTGCTGTTTTTCGATGAGATAGATGCGATCGGCGTGACACGCGCCGAGGACAATAATTCCCCGGCGACAGACCGGGTCGTCTCTCAACTACTGACGGAGCTGGACGGCGTCGAACGGCGGGGAGGGGTCACGGTCGTTGGGGCGACAAACCGGCCGGGACGGCTCGACGACGCGCTCTTGCGACCGGGGCGGTTCGACCGTCTCGTTTCGGTCCCGATGCCGGACGCGGCGGCGAGGGCTGAAATATTTCGGATCCACCTACGCGAGCGGGTGACGGGGAACTACGATATCGACGTTCACGCGCTCGCAGAGCAAACCGAAGGCTACACCGGCAGCGACATCGCCGCCATCGTGAGAGAGGCCGGGCTGTTGGCGATCGAGTCGCGGATTCGTGAGCGTTCACAGGGCCGTACGGCAGCCGCCGACCCGACGGTGCGGATCCGAGAGCGCGATCTAAAGCGAGCGCTCGAGACGGTCGATCCGTCGCTGTCGCCGGAGACCCGTACTCGGTACGACTCGCTCGATCAGTTCGAGTGAGTGACGTTCTGGGCGAAACCTCGTTTCGCAAGGCGCGAACGAGGCCAGCCGTGAGCGGGCAAAGACGGGTCGGTCACTCCAGCGTTCGTTCTCGGTGCAGCGTCAGTGTAGAGATGACTACTCCCGCAAGCGCGATCGCTTCGATACCCAACACCAGCCAAAAAGCCGGCCGGAACGCCAGCCCAGCCGCCTGGAACACGGGCAGGATAAACAGGCCGACGATGGCCAGAACTGAAGAAGCGACCAATCCGGCCAGCGATCGGTAGCTCTTGCGCGGAGGGGGTTCGCCCGGGTCACTCATGTGTAGCTACTGGCATACTGAGCCTCGCACAATAAAAAGCGCGCGACAGGGCTGTTAGTCCGCGGTCGCTTCTTCGGCAGACGGCGTCGGGGCGGAGTCGCCACCGACGACGGCCCGGCTCCGGAGGAGGATGAACCCGAACCCGATCTTGGCGAACAGGTCCAGGATCATGAAGATAAGCGTCTCTCCGTACAGGCTAAGAAGGCCGAGTCCTTCCGTGCCCACGAGCCACGCGACCGGGTAGACGGCCCAGGCGACGAGGATGACGTTCCGCAATACCTTGAACGTCGATTGGGTGTCCTCGTCGGCTTCCGCTGCTGCCTCCCCGACGACGACCACCAGGAAGTACAGCACGAACAGCATCGCGATCGTGCTGATCGTCCAGAAGGCATACCGCGCGACCGGAATCGTCATCAGCGTCGCGAACAGCCCCGTGACGATCATGAAGGCGTCGATCCCGATGAGCGTCGCGATATCGCGGTTCTTGGCGCCGGCCAAGAGGCCGATATCGAGCAACAAAAGCGGTGTGGTGAACAGCCAGTCAGCGTACCGGGCCCAGTAAATATCGAGTACCTGCCCGTTCACGAGCTCGACCTCGGTCAGGCCGAACCCGAAGAACATCGACAGGTACGACGACGCTGCGATTCCTGCGATCAGGATGGTGATGACGTAGAATTCTTCGGCTTCGGGATCTTGAACGTCCCATCCCTTTGCCATGAAGTAAACCATCCCGAGGAGCATTCCCACCGTTCCGAGGGCGAGCCAGATGCCTTCACCTTCAACGCCAAGGCTCGACATCTGCAGTGCCCAGACAGTATCTATCGGCATTACGTATTGTATTAGGTCACATGATTATATAAATCAACAACCAAACGAGTGTGATACTCTCTCTCGGGGGATCATAACGAGGTCACAACCTGCCGGATAATCACTACTGGTTATCACTGTCGATAGATTCGCCCTTGGTAGTTACCACCACCAATAGATTCAACCCATATAATCACGTATTGTCGTACATGTCAGATGAGGTCCAAGAAACAGACACGTCGGAAACAAACACGGAGACTCGGACCGCCGCTGACGAACAGTCCGAAGCTGTGCTCGACGCCGAGGCTGTAGAAGAAGCCCAGACCGTCGAGGAGCTCACAGAAACCGTCGAGGAACAGCGAGAGCAGATCGAAGAACTGGAATCACTGTTGTTAGATCTCTCAGCGCGTGTGGCTGACGGAAACTCGATGGGTGTTTGTCCCGATTGCCACGGGCCCGTGATCAAGGTTGATCCCTGGTTCCGACCAGCAAAGATAAAATGCACAGACTGTCAGCGGGTGTTCCACGAGTACTGAGGGGCTCTCGGAGGACAAGAGCAAGCTTCGAGGAACGCATCTGTCGGCCGTGATCACAGCAGCGCGTGGTCCGGTAATTAGCGGAACCCGCTGAGACGTGCGAGCCCGTCAATCTCGCCACAACCAGCCAGTCGGACCCCCAATATCGATGCTATCGGCGGCTTTCGAAACCCTTTTTGATAGCCTGCGCGTCGTCGAAAACGCAGGCCGCCTTAGCTCAGACTGGGAGAGCACTCGACTGAAGATCGAGCTGTCCCCGGTTCAAATCCGGGAGGCGGCATTTTCCTGCGAACGACGTGAGCAGTGAAAATACTCCCGAGCGCGATTTGAACCCTGGAAGTCGCAACCGCGAGCGAAGCGAACGGTCCGTCTTCCTCTGGTTCATAATCCGGGAGGCGGCATCCGGCTTCTATACGATTTCCATTTGAGTAGCTTTCGCACTCGACTGAAGATCGAGCTGTCCCCGTTCCCGCGAGCATAGCGAGCGGGAAGTCGAAAGACTCGCTTCGCTCGTCTTTCGGGAGTTCACAATCCGGGAGTCGGCATCCATTATTCGCTCGGACGACATTCGGCAGACAGCAACGCTCTACGGCGGTCCGTCCGCTCGGTTTTCGGTGAAAGTTGGATGGGGTCTTGCTCGCACCTGACGCCGGAAATTTATATATACTGGCTCATGTGGGAAAACCATGGAACGT
>Ga0102939_1001040_pt1 | contig 10283 bp, 15 predicted proteins | sample SalPon2_B_H2O_MG_FD_78214 | JGI IMG/M metagenome (GOLD analysis project Ga0102939, IMG submission 78214) | Salt pond water microbial communities from South San Francisco under conditions of wetland restoration - Salt Pond MetaG R2_B_H2O_MG | ecosystem: Environmental > Aquatic > Non-marine Saline... | reverse complement strand
AAGTCGTTTTCGTGTAGTCCGTCTATTTTGTGAGTGTATAGTTTGATTGTGGCTCTACCCCATGTAAAGTCGTTGATTACAGGGTGGTGGTCTTGTTCTTCGGCTATTTCTCCAACTTCGTTGACAAAGTCTAATGCTTCCTGGAAGTCTTCAAACTCAAACTGTCTTTTGATATGGTGGTTGTCTTCTAGTTCCCAGTCGTCGTGTATTTCATCCATTTTCTGGAGTGCGTCGGTTGCTTTCATTTTTTCGGAGTCGCCGCTACAGGCTGTACATACATCGTTAGATAATGACATAATGAGGTTATTTGTACTTGGTTTAGTTAAGTTTAGACCTTTCTCAGGCGAAAGCGCATGATTTAAACCAGAGCTATCCCAATTTTTCCATATGAGAGAGTTTGATGTAATCGTAATTGGATCGGGTTCGGGCCTAGATGTGGCCTCAGCCTATACCTCAAGAGGAAAAGAAGTAGCAGTCGTCGAACCAGGAAGACTAGGAGGAACATGCCTAAACCGTGGATGTATACCTAGCAAAATGCTGATTCATCACGCTGATATTGTTGAAGAAGTTGAAGGTTCTGAAGAATTCCATATTAGTGCAGAAGTCAATAATATTGATTTCTCAGCGATTACGTCAGAAGTAAACAACAAAGTAAAAGAAGAAAGCGAAAGTATAGAAAGAGGATTACAATCATCCGACAAACACACGCTTTACAGAGAAGAAGCCAAGTTTGTGGATGAAAAAATTCTGCAGGTCGGAGATGAAGAAGTAACTGCCGATAAAATTGTAATTGCAGCTGGTTCACGGCCTATGGTGCCGCCGATTGATGGCCTTGATGAAGTAGACTTCTTGACAAGTAAAGATGCACTCCAACTTGATGAATGTCCAGATGAAATCGTCATGATTGGTGGAGGATACATCTCACTCGAACTGGCCCACTTCTATCATAGAATGGGTGCTGAAGTAACTATACTGGAGATGGCCGATAGACTGCTACAAAGAGAGGACGAAGATATTTCTGAAAAAATTACTGAAATTGCAGAAGAAAAATATAATGTATTTACTGAGGTCTCTGCATCCAAAGTTGCTGAAGAAGCAGGTAAAAAAGCAGTCTACGCAGAGAACAAGCAGGGAGTTGAGCAGAGGTTTGTCGGTGATGAGGTATTGGTTGCTACAGGCCGAGTTCCAAATACTGACAAGTTGGAAGTTGAGGAAGCTGGTTTGGAGACTGGTGAAAGAGGCTTCCTAGAAGTCGATGAGTATATGGAGACTAATATTGATGGAGTCTATGCTTTAGGCGATATCGCCGGTAACTACATGTTCAAACACTCAGCTAACTTAGAGGCTGAATATGTCTTCAAGAACAGTCATGCTGGAAACGAGTATCCCGTGGATTATACTGCGATGCCACACGCAGTTTTCTCATCGCCTCAGATTGCAGGAGTTGGTAAGACAGAGCAAGAACTAGAGGAAGAGGATGAGCAGTATGTTGCAGCATCTTACGAATATTCGAAAACCGGTATGGGTATGGCCTTGAAGGAAGAAGATGGATTTGTCAAGGTTATCGCTGCTCCAGATGGAGAGATTCTCGGATGCCATATAATCGGGCCGGAAGCCTCAACGCTGATTCACGAAGTTTTGACTGTGATGAAAGCTGGGAACAAGAATGTCAAGGATATTAAGGAGACTGTTCATATTCACCCTGCTTTGAATGAGGTTGTTTCACGGGCTTTCAGTCAGATGTAGTTGAGGTAAGTACTGGTTATTAACGCCTCCAAACCTATTTTTTCTTTATGACACTTTACGAGTTTTACGGCGATGGATGTCCTCACTGTGAGAAAATGGCTCCAAAGGTTGAAGAACTGGAGGAGGAAGAAGGAGTAGAGGTAGAACAGCTCGAGGTTTGGAATAAACAGGAGAATGCTGAGAAGATGCAGGAGTTCGACGAAGGCGAATGTGGTGGAGTACCTTTCTTCTACAACACTGAATCAGAGGAATGGATCTGTGGGGAAGCAGATATGGAAACCTTGAAAGACTGGACGAAAGGAGAAGATGTGAACTAGAATGGGAGAGGACGACAAATTCTGTATAGATTGAGGAAAACCTCTTTGTTGCGAACTTTTTTAAATGCCAGATTACAATATAGCTATATGACTCACATGAGCCACCTTGCGAAAATGTCTGTGGACTCTGTGAGTTGCAAGTATATCTTCTCGACTAATATCTCCAATCTGTTTACCCTGTATATGTAATCAGGGTAAAGTAGGTTGGATTTCCTTGCCTGGTTCTCAACTCAGGGAACAGGCTTGAAGGAACCAACCGAAAACAAACTGACCTTCCAGTTCAAAAAGATCTCCGTACATCAGATTGGAAAACCAGCTACCAAACAAACAACATTATACAATACCAAACAAGAAAGAAACACCTAACAAACACGCAAAGTCGGGAAGATAAAACTTCCAACGCCAGAACCACTTCCAAAAAACAAAAAAGAAGCTGCCAACACACAAAAACCAGTTCAAAAAACACAACACACGAGACACGATAAACAAGAATAAAAAACTAGTTTACAACAAGTTTCTCCAACTTTTATTTCTATTTATTTGTTATAACAGGTCTTCTACGTTCACTTTGATCAAGCTGGTAACCTGCATCTTCACCAAGTTCTGCAAATTCACCAACATATCCATTCTCGCCAGTTATAGCAGCTAGTTCTTCATCTACGCCACGCCTAAGTTCTAAGTAGATTTCTCCTTCTTGATAATCAATTATATAGTCAGAATCAGAGTTAGGACTCTCTATAACCATTACATTATTCAAACTAGCAAAATTCTGAAGCCATCGATCCAATTCCTCATTATGTGTTCCTCTTGACATCGGGAAGGAGAAAATAAGCAGTAAAGTATATATAGAGGATATTCTCTACTGAATGTCGATGTCTCCGTCCTTCAAGCTTTCAGCAACATCACCGATATCGTAGTTAGATAAGTCAATATCTGAAACATTGTCTAGAACCTGTTGAAGAGTGTTTTCATCTCCGCTGCTCATACCTCCAATCAGCTCTGTTGGGAAGGTTACAATAGTCGAGTTCTCGGCTGCTACAGAGTCCAGTGTTTGAAGTGTTCTCATTCTGTAGCCTTTGTCACCGATTATATCTGATGCTTGTCGGAGTTTGACAGCAGCCTCCAGTTCACCCTGTGCATTGGTTCGGCGAGCCCGTCTGTCTCTCTCGGCCTCTGCTTGTGCGGCCATAGCACGTTCCATCTTTTCCGGCAGGTTTATGTTCTGAATCTCCACATCAAGGACATTCACACCAAACGAATCCGTCTTATCATCCAGCTGTTGTTGGATTTCATCGCCAATTTCGTCTCTTCTTTGTAATAGGTCATCTAACTCTTTCTTTCCAACCTGATCACGAAGAATGGATGTAGCGTAATTTAAAGTCTGCCGCTTGTAATCACCAACATTGACTATAGCATCTTTTACATCCTCTGTGTTGTCTTTTACCTCAAAGAAGACCACACCATCAACTTCTACAGGTACATTGTCCTTGGTAATGGCTTCCTGCTTCATCACATCCACAGAATCTTCATATACTGGAACTGTGACGGGTTTCTCAATGAATGGTATTTTGAAGTGTATACCTGATTTTCTGCTTCTCTTGTAAGAACCAAATCTCAATACGATGCTTCTCTCCCACTCATCATTCATGAAAAACGGGAAAGGCCCAGAAATAGAGAATGCCATTGTTTTTGATTCACCTGTGTTAGAATTTAGTCTTTATTGGATTTAATCATTTTGCTCCAATCTAAATATTTTTTCGACATTTGTATCAAAGAATTCGGCTATCTTAAAAGCAAGCTCCAAACTGGGATCGTACTTTCCCGTCTCAATAGCATTCACGGTCTGGCGAGACACATCCAGCTCCTTCGCCAAATCTGCCTGTGTAATATCCTTTTCTTTCCTGTAATCTTTTAGACTATTTTTTATTTCCATGAGGTTAGTTGGATGGTAATTTTGATAGGTTTAGGCTGTTTTTCAATCCTTTCTGGTGGTAGTAGATCATGGAGATTATGAATATGGAGAAAGGACCGAACGCCATGAAGTAGAGTATCCATTGGATTTCACTCATGTAGGTAAGATTGTATGCCCAAACACCGAATGTTACAGCAGTGTAGGCGATAAAACCGTTTCTTGTGCTTTCTGCATGAATCCTGTTCTCTCTTTCATCTCCTCCTCTCATAACCTAGTTAAACCTCCAGAACTCACTCACCATGCCGTATTTAAGGTAATATGCTCTGAATCCGAAGTAAGCTATGAAGCCTGTGAAAAGTATGATTGAGGCATCAAAGTTCGCTAATTGAGTCTGTGTGACTGGTAGGAACTCTATGATAAGTCCTCCGAAGACACTAAATATTATTGCCATGTTGAGCACTGTCCAGAATGCGTTGGCACTTGATCTTTGGTTAATCTTTTTCATCCGTTCATCGTCGATTTTCTCATCGCTGCTTATTCTTTTCCAGTTCATGTAGCCACCATAACTCATTAGAATCCCGAAAAAAGCCATTAAACCCGCGTAAACATACATCCCCTCCAATACGAAGAATCCTGTTGCTAAAGCCCAGATCGGAAGTACGAACGCCATCACACCTATTCTCATTATGTAGCCTGCTTCACGCAGATCATCATTCATTTTTCATCGCCTCCAAAGTTCTGATAAAGCAGGTTTAGAGACAGATATAATACAAATATCCAGACCCCGAACTCCATAGTTCCTCTAATCAGAGCTGTGTTGAGCTGTATTCCCGTTCCTAAGGCAGTGATTAAAGAGAGTGTGATTGCTATATATCCCCAAGACATGCCATTTGTAAGTATTTCCTGCTTCCGTTCATCCATAACGGGTTTATCGCGCTTAAGATTCCATAAATTTTCTAAAATAACTGCTGGGACAGCAATACCTGTAATTTGTAGTAGTGTAAGGTCTAAAAAATCCTGTGAGATAATAAATGGTGCTGCAGCTATGTATGTAAAGATTAAAGCATTCATGCGGAGAGGCAGTAAGTTCTTACTATCCATCTTCTTTTGAAAATCCATAAGTTCTCACAATTTTTGTAAAGCGTCCTTTACACTTTTAAATGTAAAGTAAACTTTACTTCAGATAAAGAATGAATAAACAGCAGAAATTAGATAACTATTTTAACTGGCTGAAAGTATACAGCATCATTGCTGAACCAGCCATTATCAAATCCAATCCCTGAACATTAGCTGAGACCAAGTATAGAACACTGAAACCTAAATCAACAGGTCCAACAAATGATTCATTTGTCAAAAAGGCAAGCACTCCAGCAAATTCAATTAGCGAAGCTATCGGCAACATCAACTGTTTATTTTCATTATCTAAGACATCTCCAAAAAAGTTTTGAAGAGATTTTTCATAAAAACTACATCACCCTCCGAGTTAACTTATAAGCACCCATTAAAGCTGTTAAAGTTCCTACTATCATTAGAATTAATGGTTGATTAGACCGCTCTGCATTCAAGAAAGCAGTTTCAGGGCTTTCCGAATTAACGAAAGCCTCAACATTGCTGCCTGTTGGATAGCTGTCTATGTATTGCTGAGCCTTCGACTGCTGGTTGAACTCCTTATCGTCATCAAGCGGGTAGATAAAGTCGCTCGAATAACTCTGCTCTTCGTAACTGTATTCAAAACTTATTTCTGCCTGATAATCTGTTTCCCCCCTCCTGGAAGAATCAGTTCGGATGTTTGTGTCGGTAACTGTGGCAGATACATTAACAGCATTATTCAGGTTCTGTGACTGGTCCCGATACTGTGTAAAACCGTACCCCATCAATGTAATACCACCTACTAAGAAGAGAGAAACCAAAATTAGAGATGTTTCTCCGGAACTGTAGTTTCCACCGAGCAGATTAATTCTAAAACCCATTACTATCACCTGTATTCTGTCACTGATCTCACCTGTATGGTTCCATTGTCAACAGACCCATAATAGGCAAACTTGGAAGGAGTTCTATCTTCTCTATTCGTCCATAGGTAAGCTTTTGTCTCGTTAAAACTTCCTGCGCTCTCCATTCCCTCACCACCATCAGTTGACTCCCGGACAACCGAATGAACTTCAAAAATTTGCTCAGAATTCCTCATCAAATCAGAATTATTGACCTCAAGCTCGAGCAAAATATTCTCCTCGCCACTCTGGTTTGAAACTCCGAGAACCGAAGCATCCTCAACCTCAACTTCATTCAAGGCCTCCAAAGTAATCCCTAGCTCTTCCCTACTATAACTTTCTCCTTCGGACCGATTCTCCTTGCCCATAATTCTCTGGAAAGTTTCAGAACCATTATCAGTAGATCTAACCATCGTGTTAAACTCTGTGGAGTTAGAATTCCCAATAAAATTGAATCCCATAAATCCTGAAGTATTCACCTCAGAAACATCATCAAAAACGCCTTCCGAAGTCATATTAACTGAAATACTGACACCAGGAAATTTCATAGCCATCCTGTTATCCGACTCAACCTCATACTCCGAAACATTCTCACCCCTTGAAAGAGAATCCTGGTAAACACTCTGACCTGTACTATTCAACTCAACCCGATCATAATCCAAGTTAAAATCAGAACCTAGATCAGTTGAGTCGGTTTCAATACAACCCGATGAAACAACAACAGCCATCAATAGCATAAAAAATACTCCATGTGAGTTACCAAGTTTTGTCATAGCTATGAATACTAAATCATTTCATTTAAAAATAGCCACAAGTCGTTCGAATAAAATCGAACAATCCTTAATCTTTGTTTCTTCTAATATATTTGGCTTTCTTACTTACGGAATCTACATTTAATGTCAGGTTGTTGGCTTCTAAGAAGCACATTCCTAGAATGTTTTCTATTGAGTCCGGATTTACTCTGAAGGCGTTTATCTGATAAGTTTATGGCCGGGCTCGTGAACAAAGGTTATAGTTACTTTGGAAAACTCTGCACCTATATCTTCTAATTCCCCTAAAATGTCATCTCCTGATTCATTATGAGCTACAACATCTGAACCCCTAACGGCGATATACTCTCCGCCGTATTCCTCTCTCAAACCCTGCATATTATCACTTATCCATCTATTGTTCTGCTGAGTTTGATCAATACTGTCAGTTATGCTGGTAGCCGCAGACATACGCGAAATTGCGTTCCAAAAACGTATAAAAATAACTTCTTTCCACAACCAAACTCACATCCATCTTCTTCACAAAGGATGAGACAAAGGAAAAAATAAGATTAGACCCGAAAAAAGTAAGTTATGAGGGAGAAAATCTGGTATCCTTCAGTTGAGGAAATTGAGAGAATCCATGATAGAGTATTAGAAAGGAATCCTGAGAAGTATGAAGGAAGGAGAGTTCCTCCAGTCTCAAGACTTCCAAACGTGCTAAGAGAGGCTAGAAATACTCCAGGCCTGTATAAGAAGTTGGCGGTACTGCTCAAAGGAATCGCTTCCGAACATGTCTTCGAGGACGGAAACACCACTACAGCAATCTTGACAGCAAAGAAATTCTTGGACAGGAATAACAAAGAATTTAAGCCTTCCGACCAAAAACGAATAGGTAAGGTGGCAAACAACCACGGAAGATTCACCGTGGAAGAAATCAGCCAATACTTCAAAACAGGTGAAATAGATGAAACAAAAATCTAAAAGAAAACACAGAAAAATTTCAGATGAGGAAATAGACGAACTTATATCAGAAAACCAAGAGCTCGTCGAATACCTGAAATAAATTCTGCTACACGTATATCTAGCCTATAATACTGGGAAAAATTGTACTCAGAGCGGAGGAAATCTATAGTTTTGTTAATTTCTCTATGAGTCGTGTCCCTTTAAGCAGTTGAAGGAAACTTAGGTGAGAAGTCCCGACTCCAGGATTTGAACCTGGGACAATCCGCTCTACAGGCGGACGCTCTGCCAGACTGAGCTAAGTCGGGTAAGAAAGTTTTGACTGGTTAATGTTTTTAAGTTGTGTTGAATTCTGAAGTTGTGGTGTTGCTTTCGGCCATTTTTTCTCCCTCCATATCTCTGAGTACTGCTTTCTGGAATTCTACCTGTTCTTCTACCTCAACCTTGGGTTTGATTGTGTATTGGATTATTCTTTGGTCGCCGGGTTCGAGGTTTTCTATGTTCCAGGTTAGTTTGGTGCCTTCGCTGGTTTTTCTTATTTTCGGTGTGTTCATGGAGAATTTTTCGTCTACTGTGGCGATGTCTGGGATGAATTCTTGTAGTTCAATTTTGTCGTATGTTTTTTCTCCAGTGTTTTCGATTTCTAGGTTGATTTTAATTCTGTTTCCTTCTTTTTGTGTGGTTTTTCTTAGTTCTATGTTTTTTCCTAGCAGTTTTATTGTGATTATTCCTGCTGTGAGGAGTAGTGTTCCTGCTAGTGGTATCCAGTATTTTGTGTTGTAGGTTGTGGAGTATTCTTCTCCGGGTTTTAGTGTTTTTTCCCAGGTGTATACTGTGTTTCCGTCTACTTCTTCTATTTTGTTCGTTTCAGGTGTTGTTGAGGTAATTGATGTTAGGTATGATGGTATTTGGGCTGTAAGAGATGTATTTGTCGGCGAGTTGCCTGTGTTTTTGGCTGTAAATGTTTTGCTGATTTTTAGTATTTTGTTTTCGGTTTTTTCTGTTTTTATTATGTTTTTGGTGCTTTGAATGGTTATTGTTTGTTGGGCTGTGTTCTGTAATTTTTCGTTTGCTGTTACTGTGTATTTTATTGGTTTTGTTGTTGGTTGTGCGTTTTTGCTTGTTTTGAACTTGAAGTTGTATCTTCTTGTTCCTCCTGGCAGTATTTCTGTTCCTGTGTCTGTTCTTGTCTGATTTTTGTATTGTGCTTTTACTTGGTATGTAGATACCGGCGAGTTGTCGAGATTTTGTATTTCTATTTCTGTGTTTACTACTTGCCCTGGCTTAACGGAGCTTTCATCTTGTGTTAAGGACATTATGTGGATTTTGTATGGTTGTTTTGTCTGGAAGAAGCCCGAGAATTCTTTTATTTCTCCTGTTTCTTGTTCTCTTACTTTGCCTGTAAATCCATATTTTTGTTTTAGGGCTTTTTCTACAGGATTAACTGTCATGTTGATGGTTTTGTTGGAGTTGGAAGATACTTTGACTGTGTTAGCGTAGTAGAACCATGAGTGTTTAGGTGCTAGAACTGATATGCTGTACGTATGTTTCTGGGGAGAAGGGTTGTGTATCTGTAGTTTGTACTGTGCCGGACTTGTTGAGTTGGCTGTCTGCTTTGCTGTATCTAGTGATGCGTTGAATGATGCTACCGATGATACAAACAGGATTAGTATTGCAGACAGTAAGATTTTCTTCATTGTATATTTGTTATTCAGAGGATTTTATTATACCAAGTGGTTTTTATGCTCCAGCGATTACTCTCAGGAATACCCTGAAACCGGTTCCTAAACCCACTGCATACAAGGTAAGAAGTACAACTGATTTCGTAGTTTGGTCTTCAATATCTTTTATTACAGATACTGCAAGGCCTAAAACCGTTGCTTTCATTACAAGCACACCCGGAAATCCAAGAAAGCTGTTGAATAACTGTGCTAGCAACTGCTTAGGTTGATAGCCATAGAAAGTGCTGATCATGGATGCTGCTCCTTCAAAGAACTGTGTAAAAGCTAATAGAACTAACGGCGTAATTTTGTACTCTTCTTTGACGATGAAGTAATATGCTGCAGTTAGTGCAGTAGATAAGAAGATTGTTGAGGCTGTGTATACGAGGTTGAATGCGTTGAAGCCTGTTAATGCATATCCAAGTGTAGGGAGAAGTATTGCTGCCCCTAGGTTCAACAGATTTTTGTTTTCTAGTTTGTAGACTGCTGGAATGTATATTGATGCAATTAGTATGTATATTGGTGGTGTGATCAGTGCTATGCTGAATGGATATGGTACGAGTTGTGCGTCATCTAGGAATCTTAGTGTTCCTCCTAATAGGATGAATGGTGTGGAGTGTACTGCCGTGGTAGGAGTTATTTGAACGTTTTTTTCTTGGAAAAATCGGTATATTGCGTAGAGTATTATTGATGCGGTTGCAGCGTAGATGACTGTGTTGACGGGGTTGTATCCTGTGGTGGCTGTTGCTCCGTTCCAATTTAATGTTTTCATTCCTCTGGCGTCGGCTATTATAGGACCTATAAGGTATTTCCAGAGGAGTTCCAACATTTCAAATCACTGATTCTTCTTTTTCTGATGGTGTGAGATGTTTTTCAGCCCATCCTTT
>Ga0102939_1001037_pt1 | contig 10305 bp, 10 predicted proteins | sample SalPon2_B_H2O_MG_FD_78214 | JGI IMG/M metagenome (GOLD analysis project Ga0102939, IMG submission 78214) | Salt pond water microbial communities from South San Francisco under conditions of wetland restoration - Salt Pond MetaG R2_B_H2O_MG | ecosystem: Environmental > Aquatic > Non-marine Saline... | reverse complement strand
GTCGGCGCTCGGGCTTCCCGAGAACGTCCGCGAGACCGCGTCGGTCATCTACCGCCGCGCGCTCGACGAGGATCTGCTGCCCGGCCGCTCCATCGAGGGCGTCGCCACGTCGTGTGTCTACGCCGCCGCGCGGATGGCGGGCGTCCCGCGGTCGCTCGACGAGATCGCGGAGGTCTCCCGCGTGCCGAAAAGCGAGATCGCACGCACCTACCGGTACATCGCTCGGGAGCTCTCCTTAGAGGTCAAACCTGCCGACCCCGAGCAGTACGTCCCCCGGTTCGCCTCGGAGCTCGGTCTCTCAGACGAGTCGAAGCTTCGTGCGCGCCAACTGCTGAAGAACGCCAAAGAAAAGGGCGTTCACTCCGGGAAGTCCCCGGTCGGCCTGGCGGCCGCCGCGGTGTACGCCGCCGCGCTGTTGACCAACGAGAAGACGACGCAGGCTGCGGTGAGCGAGGTGGCCGACATCTCCGAGGTCACGATCCGGAACCGGTACCACGAGCTGCTGGAAGCCGAAGAGAGCATCGGGATCGCGTGACAACACACGGGTGAATCGCCTCGGGGTCAGCCCCGAGGCTTCCCGTTTCTACGACGTGACTTGCAGACACAGACTCAAATTGACTCGTGTCCGTAGCGGTCACGGTCTCCACGGGCGTCTCTTCGGGCCGTCCCAGCCCTAATTCAGCAAAGTCTCTCTTCAAGACGTTCATCGCCGCGTTCGCATTTCTGTCCGTCTTGAATCCGCAACTCGGGCAAGAGTGTTCCCGGACCCAGATGGGTTTTGCCGTCTCCACGCCGCATCCTGCTTGTTGTGGGCGTTATGCGACTGCTCTAACATCCTCTTCACGTTCAAGTCCTTGACGAACACAGCGTCGTACTCGCGGACGAGCTATGTCGTTATCTTGTGCTGGTAGTCCAGCACCTTCCGCTTGATGTGACGCTTCACGTTCGCCGCTTCCCGGCGTTGTTTCTCCCGGTTGCTCGACCCTTCTTGCTTCCACGAAAGTTTGCGTTGCTCACGCTGAAGACGCTCGTACTCGTCTTCGAGGTTGAGCCAATCCGCGGTCTTCCCATCGCTGGTGTGGATGTAGTTGAGGATACCGAGGTCGATACCGACGCTATTGCTTGCATCAAGCGAGTTCACGTCGAGTTTCTCGGGGAGGTTGGCGTCGTCGGTTTCGAGGCCGAAGGAAACGAACCACTCGCCGTTCGTCTCCTTTTTGAACGTGACTTCTTTGATAATGGCGTTGTCGGGAATCGGTCGGTGATAACGGATCTTGACCCCATCCGATTTTGCTGAAGCGGACGTATGCATACTTGTCGCGGCCCCGCTTTTCATCCAGGTCGAAACCACTCTGGTCGTACGTCACGCTCCGATACTCAACGGGTGCTTGCCGTTTGAGCCGACCAACGTTGTAGCCCTTCTCTTTCTTCTTGCGAAAGTTCGAGAGATTACGGTGGAAACGTGCAACGGTGGCTTGTGCGGCTTTCGAGTGTAGTTTACCGAATACGGGCCACTTGTGCTTCCACTCAGGTGATTTATTATTTTGGTCGTACTCACTCGGTTTGTCGTCCTCCGGGCTGTTCTCGTAGTCCCATCGGACGTGGTTGTAGAGTTGACGATGAACGTTCAGATGTTGTTGCAGTCCTTCCGCTACCTCTTGTGTCGCGTAGGCGTGGTAGCGGTGACTGTGTTTCATCGCTGTATCTTGATTATGGATGTGTTCAGTTAGGATCCCATAGCCGATTAATACAAAAATAATATAATACATTTATTTTTATACTTTCTGACCAGCGGCGGGACGGCCGGCCGAAGTCAGCCTCGAGAGGCGTGGTCCGATCAGGAAGTGACAGGGAATACGCACCGTGGTCGTGTAGGTCGCGGAGTCGTAGACCACCAATATTAGCGACTGATACGGCCGATATGGCCGCCACCGGACATCGGAAGCGTCAGTGACGGCATCGCGGACCCGCTAGACGGCTCCCGGTGGGACGCTGCAGTTCCCGTGTCAGATGGTGTGATTCCGGAAGCAAGAAAAGATAATAAAATAAACATAGATTAGAAACACTCAAAAATTTTTAATACGTGCCCTGCCGGGCGTAGCCTGGGACTCGCCTCGTCGGGGTGAGTGGCCACGTCAGCGGGCGAAGTCGGTCCAACCAAACCACACCTCACGGAGGGCGACTCCGAGTCCAGTCGCACGGGCGTTTGGGAGCTAGATAACAGTCGTACCTTTGTTATCGTACCGGCTATCCACCAGCCTCGATCCCACGCGGGCGTCCCCGGAGTCAGGTGTCTGCGAGGTCGACCTGGATGGTCTTCGTCGTACTCAGTACCTGGCCGGTGATGTCTTCGTTCAGATACCGCCCACTCAGACTCCGGGCGGGACCGCACACGCCAAGCGCAGCAGTCCGGGACACATCCGTCTCCGGGACCGGGGCCGCTACCCCGACGACGTCCTCAGTGTGTTCACCTCTACAGAACGCAAACCCGTCGTCGCGAACGCGCTGCAGTTCCGTTCGGAACGCCGACGGATCAGTGATGGCAGCGTCGGTGAACGGTTCGAGAGTAGCGTCTCCTAGGAGGTCGTCGAGGCGCTCGTCGGGGAGCGACGCAGCCAGGCACTTTCCGGTGGCTGTGGCGTGAAGCGGCAGCCGCTCGCCGATCCCGAACGGCCGGGACCAGTCCGCGTTCCCGTCGGTGATGTAGATTGGGACAGCGTGGCTGGCTTGCCTGATGGCCAGAATCGTCGTTTCACCCGTTGCTGCCGCCAGATTATCCACCGCACCTTTCGCCGTCCGGTACACCGGGAGGCTGCAGCGCATACGTTCGCCCAGCGAGAGGATCCGTGCCGAGGGTTCGTACTCGGATCCACGCTTCGCGACGTATCCCTCCGCGCGGAGTGTCGAGACATGATTGTGGGCGACGCTTTTGATGATGCCCAGCTCCTCGGCGAGTTCCGTCACCCCGACTGGGTCGGACGCACTGATTAGCGTCTCCAGCACCGCTATCGAGGTCCCGGTCGCCTCGATGGTGTACTCCGAGTCGTCTCCCATACCTGCTGGTTACGAGAACGCTCGTGATAAATTTGTTCACCCAAGCAGAACATACCGGGGATTGACAGCGGGAAATCCCGGCCCACAAGTACATAATTATCGTTAACACAGAATAATTTGTCCGGACCTGTGTGGTGGAGACTATTCGTTCTTCTCTCAAGAATCACTCTGCAGTGCGGCAGGAAAAGCGTGTTTCGTGTGGTCAGAGCCGTCGCGTCGATTCGCGGACCAGCTACCGGAACAGGAGAGTAGGCCACTGCTGCAACTGCACGACCGCACGAACGGCACCGCGGGCGTTCGAGCGCTCAGTCCGGAACGACGACGTGCCTCAGACCTTCGACGCTCCCCATCCGGTCGAAAGCCTCCGGCAACCCGTCCAGTCCGATCTCGTCGGTGATCAAGCGGTCGACGTCGATCCGGCCGTGGTTCAGGAGTGTGACCGCCTGCTCGAAATCCGCAGTCGTAAGCGAGTAGGACCCCTGGTAGCTGGTTTCGTTGAAGAACACGTCGAACGGGCTGATCTCCACCGTCGCGTCCTGCTTGGGGACCCCGAAGACGAGCGTCGTCCCTCCAGGTCCAGTTACAGCGTTGGCCTGTTCGAGCGTCAGCACGAGCCCGATGGCCTCGACACCGACATCCACGGACCCACCCGCAGCGTCGCGGATGCGGTCCACTGCATCTTCGGAATCGGGATCGACGACGACATCGGCGCCCAAATCGGCGGCGAGCGCCCGCCGGTCGTCGTCGGGTTCCGAGACGACGATCGGTGCGGCGCCGACCAGCCGAAACACCTGTAGGAGGAGGAGACCGACCGGGCCTGCGCCGATGAGTGCGACACTGTCGCCCGGGTTGCAGTCGGCCTGTGCAACCCCGTGGACCGCACACGCGAGGGGCTCTGTGAGGGCGGCGTGCTGGACGGGGAGGTCACCGATGGGCTCGACGTTCGTCTGTGGGACCCGGACGTACTCCGCGAACGCACCGTCGATGACGGTGTCGGCGGCGCCGCCGATGCTCGTGTTGTGTTCACACAGGTGCGTTTCACCGCGCTTACAGTACCGACACGCCGTACACGGGACGGTGGGGTTGACCGCGACTCGGTCGCCCAGGTCGTACTCCTGGACCGACTCGCCGACTTCGACGACCGTCCCGGCGCTCTCGTGACCGGGGATCATCGGCGTTTCGACCTCGAAAGTCCCGTGATACATGTGATAGTCGGTCATACAGACGCCGCACGCACCCACCTCGACGAGCACCTCGCCGGGGCCGGGCGTCGGCCGCGACCGCTCCCGCACGGTGATCTCGCCGACGGCTGTGAGCTCAGCTGCGCGCATCGTCGCTCACCTGCTGTCCAGCCGCCAGCTGTCGATCGGTACCTGTCCGCCGTCAACCCGGAGTTCGTGGCCGTTGATATAGTCGCTCGCGGGCGCCGAGAGGAACGCGACCGCCTCCGCGACGTCCGTCGGGTCGGCAAAGCGGCCCAGCGGGTTGTTGTCGAGGATCTGCTGTGCCACCTCGTCGCTGAAATCCTCGATCATCCGGGTGTCCGCCCAGCCGGGGGCGACGGCGTTGACTCGGATGCCCTCCCGCCCAAGTTCGAGCGCGAGGCTCTTTGTGAACCCGAGCAGGCTGAACTTGCCCACGTCGTACGCGGGGGACATCCCGACTCCGTTCTTCGTGTGGATCGAAGTGAAATTGACGATCTTGCCGTAGCCGTTGTCCACCATCCCGTCGACCGCCTCCCGGGTGCAGTTCAACGCTCCGTTGAGGTGCACGTCGATGTTCAGCTCGAACGTATCGTCGTACTGTTCGGCGAGAAACGGCCCGGCGTTGCCGACCCCCGCGTTGTTCACCAGGATGTCGACGCTCCCGAGTTCGTCGGTTGCCGTCTCGAACATCGCCGCTACCGCCGCCTCGTCGCTCACATCTGCCTCCAGTCCGATCGTCTCAACCCCGTGCTCTTCAACCTCGGTGGCCGTCCGTTCGGCAACGTCGGCATCAAGGTCGTTTACGACGACATCCGCACCGTTTCGCCCGAGTTCGTTCGCGGTGGCTCTACCCATCCCTCTGCCCGCGCCGGTAACGAGTGCAGTGGCACCTGACAGGTCGAGTTTCATACGGTTCCGGGTTCTCCACCAACAAATATAAATATTAGGGATTCACGACCGATACAGGGGTCCTACGGGAGCGAGCGTCCCGCACCGTACCCCATCCCGGACTGCCGCTGGTTGTAACGGCCGGCGCCCCTACCGTGTGTATGATGATCGTTAGTTATGGACAATTTTATTTGTGAAGGATATGTTCCTTGGTGTGAGGTTCAGACAAATGGCTAACGACAACAGTCGCCGAACCTTCCTGAAAGCAGCAGGGCTGTCCGGCGTCGGGTTACTCGGCAGCCTCGCCGGGTGTGCCCGTGGCGGGTCCGGCGGGGACAGTGGTGGATCAGGTGAAACGGACGGCTCCGGTGGGTCAACGACCAGCGGGAGCGACGGGGGAGACGGCGGTAGCGACGAGAGCGGAAGCGAGGACCTCCCCATCCCGCTCGACGAGTACACGTCCGCCGACATCGAGTGGCAGCAGTTCGAGGGGACGGAGGTCAACATCGGCGCGGTCCAACACCCGTGGGTCGAGGCGATCCGGCCGGCGGTCCCGGTGTTCGAGGAGTTGACCGGCATCGATGTCGTGTGGAACATACTTCCCGAACAGGAGTTCCGGACCAAGCGGCTGACCGACGTGAGCACGGGGGCCGGCGAGTTCGACGCGTTCTACCTGGATCAGGTCGTCAACCAGTTTCGGGACTCGGGGTGGCTGCAGCCGCTCGATCCGTACTTCGACGACGACAGTATGTTCGACGAGGAGTGGTTCGAGACGAACGACCTGCTCGAAGCGTCGCGGCAGCAGGCCCACGGCGCAGGGCTCTCCGACACCTGGACGGGGATGCCGATCACCGTCGAGGTGCTGACGACGTTCTACCGGACCGACCTCTACGAGAAGCACGACCTCGAGGTCCCGGAGACGATGGCCGAACTTCGGGAGAACGCCCGGATCATCGACGAGAACGAGGACATCGCGGGCTGCTGCGCTCGCGGCCAACAGGGGTACGGTATGAACATCTACATCCAGAACTCCTTCATCCGCGAGTGGGGTGAGGAACTCTGGGACGAGTATCCGAGCGACTCCGCACTCGACAACGAGGCCGCGATCGAGGCCGGCGAGTTCTACGTGAACACGCTCCAGGACTACGGCCCTGAGGGCGCATCGAGTCAGGTCTGGTCGGACGTGCTCTCGACGATGCAGTCGGGGGAAGCCGGCCACATCCTCGCGGACGCGAACCTGTTCTGGGGCGGTCTCACCGACCCCGACGCATCGGACGTGGCCGACAACATCGGCATCACGACGATGCCGGTTCCCGACGTCGAGGGCGGACGGTTCGCCCCCAACGCGTTCACCTGGCAGCTGTCGACCTCGGAGAACGCGGACAACTCCGAGCAGGCGTTCCTGTTCATGATCTGGGCGTGCTCGAAGCCGACGATGAACTGGATGTACGTCAACCAAGGCGCGTCGTTCCCGGTTCGGCAGTCGACGTGGGAGAACGACGACTTCGTCTCGGAGGTCGGCGAGGAGTTCACGTCGACCTCGCTCGAGTCGCTGCAAGGCGCGATCGGTGACCCGTTCGACCCGCAGTACCCCGAATGGGGGCAGGACTACTCCGAGGAACTGCAACTTGCGATCGGCGGGGACAAATCCGTCGAGGAGGCGTTCACCGACGCGGCCGCCGCGGCCGAAGACATCGCCGGGCAGTGAGGGACACATCGGGATTCCATAGATGAGCACACCAACCGAAACCGCGGTCTCGTCGAGTTCCGGGTTTTCACGGCTCCAGGAGTTGTGGAACGAGTACCTCCCGTACTGGTTTATGACCCCGATGGTGCTGGTGGTGCTTTTGATCACCATCTTCCCGGGGGCGTACGACATGTACCTGGCGCTCGTGAAGTACAAGCTCACCGACCCGACCACGATCGGTCAGTTCAACGGACTCGCCAACTTCGAGACCGCGTTCGGGAGCCGTAACGCCCTCAACTCGTTCCGTATCACGATCGTGTTCGTCGCTGGAGCGTTGGTACTCGAGACGGCGCTCGGGTTCGTGTTGGCCGCCCTCGTCACCGGAGTCTCCTCGAAGCGGATGAAGACGTTCTACCGGGTGGCGTTCATTCTCCCGATGGCGGTCGCCCCCGTCTCGCTCGCGACCATCGGTCGGATCATGCTCAACCCCGAAATCGGGGTGATCCCGTATATGGTCCGGACGTTCACCCCGTTCGTGGCGCCGAACCTCCTCAGCGACGTGCCGCTGTTGACGGTGATCCTCGCTGACGTGTGGAACTGGACGCCGTTCATGTTCATCATCTTCTACGCGGGGATGTCGTCGGTACCCGAGACGCTCGTCGAGGCGTCGCGCGTGGACGGGGCCCCCCTGTGGCGTCGTTACGCTCACGTCATTATCCCGCACATGAAGCCGGTGTTGTTCGTCGCGATCCTCATCCGGCTGATCGACCTCTTCCGGACGTTCGGCCTGACGTTCAGCCTGACCAGCGGCGGACCGGGTAGCCAGACGGAACTCGTGAGCATCAACATCTTCGAGACGGGGTTCACCTTCGTCGACTTGGGGGCGGCAGCCGCGATCGCGATCATCTACCTGATCGGGATCGTCGCACTGTGTAACATCCTCATCATCAAAGTCGGGTTCGAGGGGGTGTGGGACTGATGGCGAGTGTCGAGGACGCCGCGGAACCGGACCGCCGCCTCCCGAAGAGTACCCGGAAGCGGCTCGTCGAGACCGGGCGACACGCCCTGCTGCTCGTGTGGTCGTTCGTGGTGCTCTTCCCGCTGTACTGGATCATCTCGATGTCGTTGAAGCCGCCGAGCGAGGCCATCGCGCTCCCGCCGGACTGGATCTTCCTGCCGACCGTCTACAACTACATCCAGCTACTCCAGGAGGGGAGCTTCGTCGACGCGTTCCTCAACAGCGTCTTTATGATCTCCGCCTCGGTGGTGCTCGTGCTGGTGATCGGCGTGCCGGCGGCGTACGTGCTCTCACGGTACGACATCCCGAGACAGCGGGACGTTCTCGTGTGGATCCTGTCCTCACGGATGCTCCCGCCCGTCGCCGTCATCATTCCCTTTTTCGTGATATTCCGTGCGCTGAACCTCTACGACACGCGGATCGGTATGATATTTATGTACGTCACCATCAACATCTCGGTTGTCGTCTGGGTGATGAAAGCGTTCTTCGACGGTATTCCCGAGACGCTGGAGGAGGCGGCGCGCGTCGACGGTGCGACACAGTTCCAGGCGTTCCGGAAAGTGATCCTGCCGGCGGCCAAGCCCGGCATCTTCTCCGTCGCGATCATCAGCTTCATCTTCGCCTGGATCGAGCTACTGTTCTCCCTGGTGTTGACCAACAGCAGGGCAGTGACGGTGACGATGGAGGTGTACCAGTTCATCGGCGTCCGTCAGATCGAGTGGGGGATGCTCGCCGCGGCGACCACCGCGACGATCGTTCCCGTCGTCGTCTTCGTTATCGCGGTCAACAAGTATCTGGCTGCCGGGCTCAGCTTCGGCGTGGTGATCAAAGAATGAGCAGCCCACACACAGTGTCGGGGGTATTGCCCGCCAACCAACACCCAACACCGGATCGATCGAACGGAGGTCCCCGATGGCACAGATAACGCTCGACAGCGTCACGAAGCGGTTCGGCTCGGGCGACGGCGCGATCGTGGCCGTCGACGACGTATCGCTCGGGATCGAGGACGGCGAGTTCGTGGTCTTCGTCGGTCCCTCGGGCAGCGGGAAGTCGACGCTACTTCGCGTCGTCGCCGGCCTCGAACGGCAGAGCGAGGGCGATGTCGTCATCGGCAACACGCTCGTCAACGAACTCGGCCCGCGGGCACGAAACATCGCGATGGTGTTCCAGAACTACGCGCTGTACCCGAATATGACCGTCGAGGATAATATGTCATTCGGCCTCAAGATGTCGACGGACTTGGACCCCGACGAGATCCAAGAGCGGGTCCGCGACACCGCCGAGACGATGGGCATCGGCGGCCTGCTCGACAACACGCCCGGGGAGATGTCCGGCGGCCAACAGCAACGCGTCGCACTCGGGCGGGCGATCGTCCGCGACCCCGAGGTGTTCCTTATGGACGAGCCGCTGTCGAACTTGGATGCGAAGCTTCGAACCCAGATGCGCACCGAGATCAACCGGCTCCAGAACGAACTCGATGTCACGACGCTGTACGTGACCCACGACCAGACGGAAGCTATGACGATGGGCGATCGGCTCGTGGTCCTCAACTACGGGGAACTCCAGCAGATCGGCACACCGCTCGACTGTTTCTACCGTCCGGCGAACCGGTTTGTTGCCGGGTTCTTGGGCTCCCCCTCGATGAACTTCTTTGAGGGACGTATCGAGGGTGGCACGCTCAGAGCCGACGGCTTCGATTACGATCTCACCGAGCGCATGCAGTCGTCGGTTGGCAGCCGAAACGAGGTGATCTTGGGGATCCGCCCCGAGGACGCCGCGGTTCACGACCGCCCCAGTTCCGATCACGAGTTCGAGGCTCTCGTCGACGTCGTCGAACCGATGGGCAGTATCTCCTACGTGTATCTGCGCGCGGCCGGGCAGGAAGCCGATCGGACGTTCATCGTCGAAACCGAGGGACAGCGTTCGATAACCGAAGGCGAGCAGGTGTACGTGGAGGTACCCGATCACGACGTCCACCTGTTCGACGGAACGGACGGCGAGACGATCCACCAGCGCCGCCTCAAACCCGACGTGGAAGTCACACTCCAGGAGGAAGCGTAGCGCAGCAACCAAAGGGTCAGTCGTAGTTGCGGTCGTATCGTATTCGATACCGGAGACCACACACTGATAACCGACGGACAATCGATGCACGGAGACGCGCGCACTGTACCCTGTGACGACGGCTGGAGCCCGCTTGAAGTCGATCTGACGACCGGAGCGGGAGGTGAGACGAGTGGGCGGTCCGGCGGGGGTCAGATCCTGGCCGGCCCCTCGGGTAGTCCCGACGCGGGAACCGACCGACGCAGCCACACGCTCGTGTACCGTACCGCCGGAGTGGGCCGATGAATCACGTCGCAGTCGATATCGGTGCGAGTGGCGGCACGGTGTTTCTGGGGCGCATCACCCCGTCGAGCGTCGATGTCACGGAAGTCCACCGGTTCGAGAACGGACCG
>Ga0102939_1001030_pt1 | contig 10322 bp, 7 predicted proteins | sample SalPon2_B_H2O_MG_FD_78214 | JGI IMG/M metagenome (GOLD analysis project Ga0102939, IMG submission 78214) | Salt pond water microbial communities from South San Francisco under conditions of wetland restoration - Salt Pond MetaG R2_B_H2O_MG | ecosystem: Environmental > Aquatic > Non-marine Saline... | reverse complement strand
CTCGCGGTGTAGGCCGGATTCGTTGAACAGCGCGTTCATCCGTTCGGGGTCCTTGCCTGTCCAGAACGCGAGGTTGTGAGCGAGCGCCATGTCTGCCTCGGATTGGCTTGGATAATCAGCGTTGTGAGACCCCCACATCGAGGCGTCGCCTTCGTAGAGACGCTGCCTGCGGTCACCTCCCCGAGAGTCGAACATCCGTCGGAGTATCTCTTGGTCTGATATGTCTACACCGGGCCCGGCGAGGTCGCTAAATGTGGTGGGACACTCGGAAGGAAGGTACTTCTTCCCGACCCGCTCGAGGGCTTCCTTGATGGCGGGGTCACGGACATCCCTGAAGTCGTCTCCGTAACGCTCGATGAGTGAACTTGCACTCTGCTGCGCCGGGGCCTCGATGTCGCTGGCAGTCGCCGCGATATCTCCGTTGTTTGAACCTTCGACTTCCGCCCCTTGGTTGAGAGTCGCCTGTCCATCTGAGCTCACACCATTCTGAATGAAGTCGAGATGAACAGCGTTTATCTTATCCTGACACTTTCGGATTTCCGTAGGGGTTCCTTCGACGTGAGCTCCAGTCACGGTGAAGTACCGATCAGAGTCATACATCTCGACGTGACCCTTCCGGTTCCCCCCGGGTGGGAGCTCCCCGCCGACGAGGATATGCACACCAGTACCGGAGGGGGAAATCTCCGTATATGAGCTGACCGCGTCGATGATTTTCTGCGCCCATTCTTCGATCTCGCCAGTATCAGAGTCACGACATTTGTCGAGGTCAATACCGACGATGGTGACGTCGTCGCTGAAGACGAACCCTATACCATCGGCGCCTACACGATGATCGTTGAACGCCTTCCAAGCGGTGTCGAATTCTCGGCGATGATCGGGGTTGGTAGGGTCAACATTGATGCTACCACTCGTCCGATATGGTTTAGTCGGGATTTTGGTACGTTTTCCGTCTCGCATGGCTTCACGCCAGCAAATCCAGCTCTTGATGATGCGGATTTCGTCTGGTACTCCGTCTTTAGTCACGTCTATGTTTGGCATGAATAGAACCTCATGTCAGTCCGTGCCGTCGCCTCGGTCCGCCGGGCGAGACAAACCGATTTCTGCGATTTTTTGGCCAAAGCGAAAACCAACAGACCGCACGCGAATTCGGTGGGAGCGCTACCCCCGTTGGGACCAATACTATGTAAAGTCATTCCGGGAACGGGGGCAGACGCAACCAGATTGCTCCATAGAGTCTTTAAGACATTTTGCCCCCGTGCGCAAAGTGCTGACGCTGAGGGGGTGGTTGAGAAGTGGATTCTGGAGGTACAGCCCTTGTGCCGTCTGTGCGCGCCGTGCGAAGATTTTTCGTGCAATTTCGTATACTCGGAGCCCCGCCAAAATCGGCGATTTCATTTTGAGTTCTTAGATCACTTTTTAGATTCTCTAAAGCGTTTTGACCCCGTGCGCAAAGTGCTGACGCTAAGGGTGTGTTCGAGAGGGCGGATTCTGGGGGTACAGCCCTCATACTGCTCGTGCGCGCCGTGCGCACAAAATCTGCGCACGCCGAAGTGTGACTAGTCAAGATCATTGAGGAGATCTGGAGCCCTCACGAACATCCACTCGCCATCTTCACCCCAGATTGCCTCATTGAGTTTCTCGTAGGTCCTGTTGTTTCGCTTGGGAGGTAGTTCGTCGATCCGACCAGCGTTTGCGAGGGCTCGGGCAATATCCCATGCGACTGATAAATTGGGCACAATCCAGATTCTCTTCTCGACATCGAATCTGTTGAAGTCGTCGTAGTGTTTGACAATTAGTGAGGGATGGATGTTCGAGACTGCTTCTCCGATGACGACAGGATCCTCGCCGTCGTAGCCGACAGCGTCCGGCTTTACATCGGTCCCATGAAGTGGCACGTATCTCTTGACAAAATACTGATTGTTGGGATCGCGCGCGAGTGATCGAGCGAATGCCTCAACCATCACCTTGTGGTAGGTTTTCTCGTTCACATCGCCCTGGTCTTCGCCGGTCGCGACTTTCGCTCCACACGCACGCTGACCGTCGCGAGTCACGGTGTAGTAGACTCGCAGACTCTCGGTCTGTTTCTCGAGATAGCCAAAGTCGATGAGTTTCTCCTCGTCTACCTCATCGAACTGACTCTTTATCCGCTCCATGGAGTCCACGACATCGTAGGCAGGGTGGTTGCCGTTGACTGTGGTGACGATCGCAGCGAGGAAGTGGCGTTCTTCAACTGTCAGATTCTCAGCTATGGCTGTTTGAGTTTCTCCGTCCTTTTCATCGACACTCTCAGTAGCGCTTTCTTCGGGGGTATCAGACGCATTACGGTCGTCTGCATTGTCGACAGTTATTCCGCTCTCCTCATCACTGTGTGCCTCGTTGTTTTCAGACGGGTCTTCGGCGTCGGGATCAACTCCACCGTAGAGGAAGTTGTCAACTCGATCTCCCAGATCTCTGTCTTTTTCTTCGCCTGCCTGTGGAACCCCACCATCGGTCTCGCTTTCATCGGTCGCTTCGCGCGGTGGATGACCTGACTCGAGGTCGTCTGTGAGGTCGTCTGCGGACACTCGACTAGCCTCTGACTCGGCTTGATCGTCGTGCCTGCCTGATCGGGGTCGCCCTCTTGCGCCGGGGGTATCTGGGCTTCCTGTGCCGAGTTGTGTCTGTGGGTTGGACTTGGTCTGTTTGTGTCCACTTTCTCCGTCTTCGTTGTCACCAGGCACCCCCCCCTCGAAGTCATCTTGGGAGTCATTTTGACTACCGTTGATGCCGCGCCTGTGCTGTGTGGAGAGTTGCTCTCCGGAAGCGCCGGTGTTGCTCCCCGGGAGCAGGCAGTAGTCCCGCCGCGTTGCACGGGTGATCTCCGTCTTGATTTCGCTGAAAACATACCCCTGCTTCGACACGGTCTTATCGAATACGGGGTGGTCGGATTTGCTGTGACCCTCGGGAATATCGACGGGCTTCATCGTCACGATTTCAGGGATATCAGTCATGAAGCCGGTGTCAGGGAGTTGCGCGATCCACTTCCCGCGCGGGAACGACGTGATCCGATCGACGAGTTCCTCATTTTCGATGCCCTCGTGGAATAACGTCATCAAGAGCTCGTCGTCGACGGCGAGCTTGCCGATGAGTTTCGTATTGATATTCCGCAGTATTTCCTTGTACGAGGAGACGTCGAGGGCATCGCTCTTGACTTGCTCCGCGAAGTGAATGATGAATTCGAGGGAGAGCCCGAACTCACGCCCGTCAGGAATCATGTCGTCGCGCACCAGTTCGGACTGGAGCATTGCCGCGGCTTCGTCGATGATGATGTTGATAACGTATCCATCCTCAACGGGCGGGGTGTCCCCAACCCGATGACGGAGGCGAGCGCCCGACCAGATGTAGTCGAGCAGCAGGAAGGTGAACAGATCGCTTGAGGCGGGCCGGAGATCGCCCGTGTCGATGATGACCACCTTGTTCGAGGCGAGGATATCCTGTATATCGAACATCGGGGACTGATCGGCGTAGCAGCCCTTCTCGTCGTCCCATTCGGGAACGAAATTGAGGATACGCCAGATGAAATCTCGCTCGGCGAGCTTGGTGATACGGTTCATCACGGCGTCGATCGACGACTTGAACCGCTGCTTGTCGGCATGGAGATGTCGCGTGAGTGAGAGTTCGAGAGTCTCGTTGCTCACGCTGGGTATCTCTCCCTGTGCCCGTACCTTCTCGTCCTCGCTCCCTTTTTGCTGCATCCTGAAGGCAACCTGAAACAGGTCCTTGATCGGCCATGCGTCCCGGCCGTACACGGGATCGAACATCGCTTTGATCAGGTTATTGAGGATCTCCTGAGCGACGAACGCCTGTTGAGTCATTTCGCGGCCCAGCACGTACACGAGGAGTTCATTGTAGCGGTCGACTTTCTCTTGGACTGCGACCGTACGTGAGACGCCGGCGGCGAGTTGCGGACGGATGTCGAAGTACGGGAAGGCGAGCACCTCGTCGTTCGGCCCCGGAACGGGGATGTGGACGACGTCGTTGAGGTTGCCGAATTTCTTGAAGTGCGCTTTCTTGTACTCCTCTGCCATCGTTCCACCTTTCCGGTCGAAAACGAAAATGGGGCCGTCGAACGACTCGTAGGCCGACAGCGTATCGCTGATCATCGTCGTCGTCTTCCCGGCACCAGTCGTCGCTGCGCGGAGGATGTGGTGCGTTAGTTGTCCTGCATTGAGACGAATTGGAATGTTTGGTCGGCTGTCGACGGCGGTCTCGGCATTCCCGATGTGCATTCCGGAGTCGTACTGCGAGAGCAGGTCCTCGTCTGTCGCTGTGAGTGGCGAACGAGCGTCGGGCGATCCACCCGAAGATCCACGTGAGGCCCGCGGGAGGGCGCCTGTATGCGGGACGACGGCAAAGTTCGCGAGCTCGTCGGGAGAGGCACAGATGAGCGGATTACCTTTGCTGAAGCGTCCGGAGAGGCCGCTGGTGCTGGCCTGTCGTGTGTGGCACAGCCGGGTGAACTCTTTGTCGTTGTCCCCGAGAAGCTCGCCCTCGATGCCATAGTACGGTCCTGAGAGCGACGTGAAGGCGTTCGAGATGCTTTGGATAGTCTGTTCGTTACAAGCAGCTCGGAGTGTGAGGTCAAACGTTGTAGTCGGTTGTTTGCGGTCGATCTGTTCCATCCGCGACCCCGTAATCTTGTCATCCTCGCCGGTGCTGACGGACCCTCCGACCTGCTCGGAGATATCACCACGGTGGAGGTTCTGGCGTTCTTGATCGGATGTTCCGAACGCCTGCCGCAAAAACTCGTTTTTGAACGCGGAGAGTGTTCCGTGGTTACCCATCTTGAGGTTCCGTTTGTGGTTTTCAGCCTCTCTAGTCCAATTAGAGCGTGGCTTGAAGATAGTCTGAAAGATGAATGGGTCGTCGGTGTGGACGGCCTGTTCAAGAAGCACGCTGAGGGGCGAGCGATACTGGTCGTCACGGTCGACAGACAAATTGCTGAACGGCCGGAGTAACGTCATCCAGTCGTCTTTTTTCGAGGAGATGCCCTTCCAGCGAACGAGCGAGGGACGGTTTTCATCACTGACATCTTCGGGACGGAGCGGAACGCCTTCCCTGTTGAGCTGCTCTTCGGCTTCTTTGGAGGAGGGTTCGTTTCCGCTCCCGATTTCTTCGTCAGTGAAGACCTCAGGGTCCTCGAAGCCGGCGAGGTTCTCGAGGTCGACAATGTCGTCAAGCGTCGCAATACGCCGCCCACCAACGCGGGCGTTCCCGTCTTCTGAGGCGAACGCCGCAACGGGATTGAATGGGACGATTTCGAACTCGAAGGATTCGGGATACATCGCGGCGACGTTCGCAGCGAGCGTCTTGAATGCGGTCGCCTCGTAAGGCGTCACTGAGATATAGAAGTCGAATCGCTTCGTGTTCCGCGGCTTGTGGATAATGAACTCGAAAGTCTTCTTATAATTCTTGAGCCCGAGACGGGCTTTGAGATTGAATCGCGAGGTTCCCGTCACGCCTGCACGGTAGAATCCAAACAGTCCCTCGATGACGTTCCCGGGCGTGACTTGCTTGCGGGCGGGTGAGATATGGATATACGGCCGAGCTTCGACAGGATCGCTGAGTTTCTTTCCTGGCCCGGTCGTGCTCTTGCCTTCGTAGGAGGCGAGACGGTCCTCTGATTCTCCCTCCGCTTCGTCGTCAGTCCCGCTCTCTGTCGACGGGACGCGGTCACCCTCGGTTGATCCTTCCCGGCTCTGACCGGGGAACAACCGTTTGGTCGAATCTTCCGTTGATGTCGACGACATAGAGTTGATGCGGCCGTGGAGGGTGTCTTGCCCGTTGTCGTCCTTTTTGGAGTCTGGGGGCGAGGCAGTCATTATCTTCCGGCCTCCTCACGGGCAGACACACTCTCCCCTCTCCACTGTGCAATGGTCGGGACGCACTCCACCCGCTGGGTCATTCGCTTGGTTAGACGCGTAGTTGTAACGTTTGTTAGCATGTTTAGACTATGTTATGTCTGTTAACTCAGTCGCTCCCGGCCTCTGGAATGCTCCCCCCAAAATAGAGCCCAATTGAACGTTCGGGCACGGGTGGAAGGGAGAGTACTCGTCCCGTATAGACGGCTTACGGGGTGGCGATCCACTCCAACACGGACACGAAGATCGTGACGCCGAAGTAGAACACGGTCATCGCTCCGCCACCGATCAGGAGCTTCATTCCGTTCTCGGCCCTATCGCTGTTCCTCCGGGCGGTGAACCACACGATTGCACCGAGGGAGAGCGCCACGAGGCCAGCGTACTTCAGCACAAGCAGGACCACGTCGTAGAGGTTGCTCATGATGTCCTCGAAGCCGGAAGGAGGCGCTGCCTGTGCGGCGACTGGATCGACGAACAGGACTATGGCGAGGATTCCCACGACAAGTGGGGTGCTGTGCTTTCTCAGGAGTTGTTTTGCCCGGAGGATGCTCATTGTTACCCACCTGTACGAGGTGGGAGTTTGTCATAAAGAAGAGCAGATTACATTGAATGTAGAGAATGTAAAACGCCGGTCTAAGGGTGTTAACGGGCGGGAATATGGGGGTTTTCACCGGAACAGTTATGAGTTAACCCGTAGCACGCCCTTTTATGGATCAGGAATACACCCTCCTGTGTCTCCTTGTCCATAGGTGATTGTAGTGCCTAAAAACAACTCCAACCCTACCGCAGAAAACGACGGTGCCGAGTCCGACCCCGAGACGGCGATCAACGTTGCCCTCCACCCGCCGACGAAGACGCGGCTGACCGCCTACAAGAATAAAAACCCAATAAAAACCCTGTCGTACAACGAAGCGATTGAGAAAGTTCTTGACGAGATCGGCTTCCCGCCGGTTGAAGAAATCGAGAACCAGTACCTTCCGTCACTAGCGGACGGGAGCTCCACTCAGTCAAAAGAAGAACGCTCTAACAACTCCGCCTGAGACGAGCGGCCCAGTCGCGGTACCACGTTCTCCTTCTTACGATGGTTCGATTCGCTTCTGACATCACACGGTCTTAGGGAGAGCTGGTCGTAGGACGTCGTTTCAGATTGGTTGCGACATCGTTAGGAAGGTTGTCGCCACTGGATACTTTCGATATCCTGCCGGTTTCGGTGCGTGTGTGACCCCATTGAAACTTAACGGTATCCCCGACATTGATGTCGTTCTCAGTAGTCCAGTGGTAGGGGACTTCGATGCCGTATTTCGACCACCCTTTGTACTCTGTCAGTGGTTCGCTGTCTTCGAGCTCAGCGTGATGAATCACGGTGATCTGCCCCTCTTCGTCGATAAAAATGATGTCGATTGGAAAGGCTATGTCCCGCATCACGTAGGAATGCTCTTGATCCGTTTCATACAGCAGAATCACCCCGTGACCATCTCCAAGCGTGTCTGTATCCGAGAGGCCAGTGTATTGTTCTCGCCATGTGACAGCGACACTTCCTTCGACGGACCCGAGGTAGTCGCCGTTCTCATCGTAGATGGTCGCAGTCCCGTAATCGGGAGAAGTAAGATCTGAGTAGACAGTATAGCCGACCTACGCGACCATCGGTACAAAGAGACTAAGCAGGATTGCGATGACCTAGGGATTCCTGAGACGGTCAACAATTCGCCGCGCAATTGTGCCTTCGGGGAGCAAGGGTTGATCCTTGGGGTCGTAGTCTTCTTGTTTGCGGTCGCAATCTCCATCACAATCTCTTCTGGCGTCCGGCCGTTGTTCGTTGCCCGTCATAGCAAAATCCACGCGAAGACGTTGATTACGTTGCCTCCGATGCTTCCACCGATGAGAGTGAGCCCCATTACAATTCCACGTCGACCGCGAGACTCGGCGCTCGAATCGCGGCTACCAAACGCCCACCACGTCACGCCGATGATGAACAGGACAAGGCCCAAGCTGTGGAGGACGATGCTGAGGGCGGTGGCGAACTGGAACAGATTGCTCGCGTGAGCGCCAGTCACGGCGCCGTAGGGCCACCCAGCAGGGAGGAACTTGCTACCCAAGATGAACACGAGGACATCGTAGATGACGTCGATAGCGACAATCGCCATGTAGCCGGCTCCGCCGCCAACGGCCACCCCCCGGAAGCGGGCCATTGCTTGAGGATTTTTGCCGTAACCCCACCAACCGATACTACCGATGAGGAGCGCGATGAGGGTTCCGTAGCGCCCGATGATAGTCGCGATTTCGAGGAGTTTGATTGCGGGCTCGGTAAATCCACTAACCGCGCTCATCCTGAGTTCCCCTTGCTAGTGCGACGGCGCACCCACCACAAGGCAAAAACCCCGAGCGCGAGCCATTCAACGAAGATGAGGACATTGCTGATGGATGCCGAGATGTATTCCCCGACTGTGCCAACGGCCGCGAATTCGAGGGGTGAGGGTGGCAGGAGATAGAGAAGTTGGTCACCCTGGTAGTAGGGGTCGCCTGGTGACCAAAACACGTCGCCGCCGTAGCGAGCGCGGAGAACCGATCCGTCCCATACGACCTTGGCACGGCCAGTACTGTCGGTCGTAACCGTTGCTGTCGTTCCATCATCTTGGGTGGCGGTGATTTTCTTATTCTTGACTGGGTCGCCACTGGTGTCCGTGAGAACGAGGACGCCCTCGTGATTCGCGCCGGTAGACGAGACATTAACATCGGTCATCTGGAGGGTGGTGGACTCGTATGGTTGGGTGGAGACTTTGATCTGGTCCTCGCCGCTGACTCTCTTTCCGTTGAGAAGAGCGCCGAACGGACTCGACCCCGTGGCGGTGGCAGTTTCACCTGTGTCGAGGTCACTTGATCTGACGTCTATGACGTGCTGTGTGTAGAGGTCGGTTGGCTGATCGTTATCAGGGTCGTTGACGTTGGCTGGAAGTGGTGCTCCCGGGAGCGTCGTCGAAAGTTGACTGTCGACAGAACGGGTGTATCCCCATAGTTGATTGGCGTCGTCCTGTTGTGGGAAGGCGGCGGTGACGTTGGCGACGCCTGTCTCGTAGCGGTAGATGGCAGGCCACCGATCGCCGTAGGTGTGCGTTGAGTTGTAGGTGGTCGAACCACCTCCAGTGCTAACTTCGACCTCGTCGTTGCGAGAGACACCGTAGAACCGCCACGGGGAGATGATCTCGATTGTCTTGTCGCCAATGTCGATGCTGATCTTCTTCCAGGGGTCGCTCGGGAAGTCCTGGTTGCCCTTCCACCTCACGGCGAGGCGGTCGTGACCTGCCCCGTCGATATGGGCAACGTCGATCTCGAGATTTGGAGAATTCCAGTCCGTGATGGTGACCGGGACGCTGTATGTTGTCGTGTGAGTGTTGGTACTCACGCTTGCTTGCGACCACGCACTGCATTTCGAGCTGCTGACGCCCCACCGAGTCCTGACTTCAGTGGTAACTTCAAGAGTCGCTGTCAGGGTGTAGTCCCCTCGAGGATATTCGAGATTGTCACTCGAGAGAGCTTCAATCGCGACCCAGGTTGTCTTGCCGAATCGGTTCCATTCAGAGTCGCCGGTGAATCCGGGACGATCGAGTCTGACGGACGTAACGTTCGCCGTCGAATCGAGGAGATTGTATTTGGCCCACTCGGTCTTCGGGTACGTGTGAGAGTGGCTACTGCCACCACCGTGTGAGTGCGATATCGTACACGTGGAGCTGCGACTGAAATCCGGAGGGGCCTCGGCTCGGTGATCGTAGGGAATGTACGCACCCCGGGTGGGGGTTGACCCAGAAACGTATCTATCACGATACCAGGCACCACCAAAGAGGTCGTTCATTCCGACCCATGCCTTACGAACGGTGTTGAAGTTGCCCTGGCCCCACTTTTGTGACATGCTCGCCCCGCTCGAGGTGGGGTAAAGCTCTCTACCGTCCATTTTGGGGATGGCGATTCGATCTGAGTCCTGTGCGTATTTCGTGTATTGTTCGGCCGCGTGGAGGTTCCGAAAGATGGTGCTCTCATGTCTGGCTTGGTGAACCAGGGCGTCGTCAGGATTCGAGACGTAGAGCTCCTCGGCGGTTGGGTCCCATTCCACGTCGGCGTTGTAGACGGGTCGCCACTCTCCGTACTGGTTGGTGACACGTACGAACCACTTACCGTCGTTGCTCTTTGGCCCGTCGTAGGTGTTGTTAGAGTGTACGTTGAGGATCTGCGTGTCCGAGTAGAGAGGGATACTGGAGTAGGATTCCCACTCATCTTGGATCGGAATCGCGCTGTAACCGGAGAGATCCGTGATGTAGGTGTCGGCTGTTGTGGAATATCGAAGCGATTGCGAGGGTGACAGTGTATCCTGTCCGATGTCGACCGGGTAAGCCGGGTAGTCGGTTCCGTAGTAGCCGGAGTAAGTGATAT
>Ga0102939_1001028_pt1 | contig 10325 bp, 8 predicted proteins | sample SalPon2_B_H2O_MG_FD_78214 | JGI IMG/M metagenome (GOLD analysis project Ga0102939, IMG submission 78214) | Salt pond water microbial communities from South San Francisco under conditions of wetland restoration - Salt Pond MetaG R2_B_H2O_MG | ecosystem: Environmental > Aquatic > Non-marine Saline... | reverse complement strand
TATTTTGCGACTCTGAGGAAGTAGTCTGAAGCAGCTAATGTGTTATCTCCGTCTGGAATGACTATGTCTTGTGGCTTCATCTCTACTACTTGGTCTTCTCTTTCTAAAGATTCTCCGTTTACATCTTCTTTGTATCCTAGTTCTTTGAGCTTTTCTACCGAAACACTAATTTCTTGAGGCTTAAAATGGGTCATTGGAAGGTCTATTGCGTCGTATCTGACGGTTGCATCTTTGTTTACATACAAGTCATGTTTCTGTCTTAGTAGTCCTTTGTCTATTGGTTCGACTGGTTTGTTTTTGGATGTCATTCCTCTGAATGATTTGAGAAGTTCTGGGGGATGTCTCATTTCTAGGTTTTCTAGTGCTTCATCCATCATTTCTTCGACATCGATGTCTGTCTGTTTGAATCTTTTGATCCATTCGCTTCCGCAGTTTTCGCAGCTTTCTTTTTCTTCTTGGTATTCTTTTCCGCAGTCGCTGCATATCCAGACGGGTTCGGCTGCGACCTTGCAGTCTCTGCAGTAGCTGTAGTGTGTTATTTCGCCGCATTCTGGGCATTTGTTGTGTATTATTTCTTCTTTGACTATTCCTTGTTCTCCATGCATTTTTTGTGTGTATGATGCGGATAGATTGCGCATTCTTCCGCCTTCTTCTTTCCCACAAGGGAATAAGAGTTGTGGGTCGCCGTTCAGTGTTCTTCTTTCAGCTTTTTCTGGTCGCCCCATACGGCCTCCAATGTAGTGAGGTGCCTGTTCTCTTACTTCTATACCTGAAACCTGTTCTATAAACTCTATTATTTCAGAAGAGTCTTTTAAACTTTCTACTTTGTCGGTGTGGTCGTTTTCTAAGTCTAAAAGTTTGTTAAATACTTTGAGATCTTTGTCTCTTAGTTTTATGCCATTTTTTGTTTTTTTGTGTTGTACTAGTATGTCTTCCAAGGCTTTTTTGGCTTTGTCTGTCCATTCTTCTTTTTTCATTGATTTGTATAGTGCTTTGAATTTTTCTGGACTGGTTTCTGTCCAGTGATGTGTCCATTTTGGGTGGAGCGGTATTTCTAGTACTTCTGATATTTTGAATGCTTCTTCTGGTGTAGGTTCTCTGTCTTCGAAGCTTTTACCTAGTTTTACATCTTGTTCTTCCAGTTCTTTCCTTAGTTCTTTTTCCCACCATTCATTTACATAGGGTGAGGGCAACAGTTTTTTTCCGTTTTCAACGAATTCTCCGTATGGAATTAGTACATCGCCGAGGAAGAGTATTTGATCGATGTTGTTCTCTAGTTCGCGGGCTTTTTCACGAGTTTCAACTTTTACTACATTACCATTTTCCAGTCTGACTACGGGAGGATGGATAGTGTCGCATGGAGTTCCTACAGTAGCTTTTCCAGGATATTCAATCTTCATTTGTGTTCCGATGGCAAGGAAACGCTCTGTTATCTCCATAGTGGCAGGATGGAAGGAAGTGGCTGCTAAACCGTTTGTGCGGGAATGTCCGTAGCGAAGTCTGAATCCTCCTTTCCTTCCAGGATGTCCGAATACTGGTCTTCCTGCTGTCAGAGAACCTAGGTATTTGTCGCTCGGAGTATATTTCTCCTCTTCACTACTTTCATCGTCTTCTTCATCTTTATCATCGCCTTCGGAGTGAATCTCCTTCTGAAGATCGAGGTAATCTTTTATCCACTCCCAGTGCTCCAATCCAAAATCAGAACCCCATTTCTCAATACGCTTCTTGATCTTAGGCGCCTTCAATGGCAAACCATCTAGGTAGACAAGGCAGAGCCCTCCACGAATCCGGTTACTATCAATTAAATCTAGATCTTTGTAATTGGAGACTTCTATATTTTCTGTGGGGCTTCCGGTAACTTCTACAGGAACATTTTCTGCAATCATCTTTGTCTCTTCTCTTTCAGGGCTGTATTGTTTTGCAGTAACTCTGTTGATATAGTCATCTACTTCAGTTGCGTATCTATCAAGGGCTGTTTCCGAAGGTTTGAACCTGTCTAGATCTACTCCTAGTCTTACATAGTCTGCTAAGAGTACGCTCATTGCTGAGGCAGTTCCCCCTGCGCTTCTAATAGGTCCTGAATAGTACATTGCTAAGTATTTACTGCCATCATTATTTTCTCTTATTCTTACATCCCCTATTCCTTCTAGTGGTGCTGTTGTGATGCCTCCTGTCATGTAACTAACTCCTACACGAACTCCTGCTTCACAAGCATCTTCTAGTTCTTCAAAGTCGTAGAAGTTTCCTTGAGCTATTTCACGGGCGATCTGGAAAGCCACTCGCTCGTCGTTTTTTCCATATTCTTTTTCAAGTTCTCTTATTCTTTCTGCAACACCAGAATCTTCTAAATTAGGAAACTGGGCTGCAATTACTAGGCTTGAAGCTTTTTCAGGAAGGTCTTCTGCTACTGGTATGTCTATCTTGGTTTCTGGATCTTTAGATTGGTTTCTAGCTTCTTCTGCTATGTCGTATGCGTTGTCTGTTTTCTCTCTCAGGTTGTCGAAGTATTTCTCTACTTTCATTTTTTTGTTAGAACTGCTTAACTGATGTTTTTCGGGTTTTGAGGTCTAGTAATGTTACTTTCCCTGGGTCTGGTTCGTGTCCTACTCTTTTCTGGAAGTCTGTCTGTGCCTGGAAGCTTGATGCGCAGATTACATTGACGCCTTTGTATGTAGAGTTGGCGTGGCTGTGGAAGTGGCCTGAAACCATGACATCTGGTTCTGTGTCAATGACTAGGCTGTCGTCCCCTTCAGGACTGAGCATTGTGTCGCCGTAGGTCGGTGCGAGATGTCTTCTCTTGAGTAGGTCAATCATGACATGGTGTGGTTCTTCGTATGCTTTTTCTCTAAGTTCTTTGATCTTGTCTACATGGTCGTCGAAGCTGTATCCGTGGTACATCAGGTTTTTGATTCCTTTGCTTCGGATTCCATGTATTCTAACCATTTGGGGGTTTTGTACTCTGTGGAAGTTGTTGTAGTCTTTGATTTCTGGGAATGCTTTTTCAGGTAGTCGGGGTTGTGGTTCTGATAGCCGTGTTATGTCGTGGTTTCCAGGACTGGCAATTACTTGGATGTCTTCTGGTATTTTCTGGAACCATTCCTCAAACCTTCGGTACTGTTTGTAGATGTCCTCTATCTCGAGTTCTTCCTTCTGTCCGGGATAGATTCCAACTCCTTCAACCAGGTCGCCAGGTATGAACAAATATCCTATGTTGTGATTGTCGGATGCTAGCCAGTCGGCGAAACGGTCCATACGGTTGTGTAGTGTGTCTTTGCTGCCGATGTGGAGGTCTGATATGTATGCTGCCTGTATTTCTTCTTCAGTTGTGTTCGGCCCGGACTGTGGTATCGGTAGGTCAGGACGGATTACAGAGTTGGCGTAAATTATGTCACCTCCCATGCTACCTGAGACACCGATCACTTCATCTGGAACCAATCTCTGGCCTTCCCTCTCATCCACCAAGGCTTTGAAAGTACCGGTCTTATCCTCAAGTTCAACTATAAACTTCCCAGAATCAGTCGAATACTTATCTTTGACAAAAGCCACGGTCGCAGCATCATCTCCTTCACTCTTCCTTTCCAATCTATTTAGAGTAGTGGCAGACCTCATCTCCTGCCTTCGCTGCAACAACTTCTTCATCTTATCGTAACGATTATTAAAGTACTCAAGGAACTCTGGAACATCTTTTTCTTCTTTTGTAATATCATGCTCATCCATCACATCAACTTTAGTCTCCTTTACATTCCTATCGCCCGAGTCCTTTATTTCAACAGTTTTAGAAGAATCAAACTTGGTTGATATATTTCCGAATTCTTTTTCCAATTCGTCTTAGAACTCTCCAGAACTTTGATCGGGTTTCGGGTCTGTTTCAACTGCAGTTTCTTCAGTAGAATCTTCTCCTGTTTCAAGTTCTTCCATCTGCTGGGGCTCTGAACTCTCTGTTCCCTCTCCTTGTTTCACAGCCATTTTTTGTTTCTGAACTGTTTTAACACCGTTTCCTCCATTTGAAACAGTGGTGCTACGTTCGCGCAATTTCTTAACCATTTTCTGAGAAACAAACATCGGAGTAGCATCCAAGGCCTTGATAGTTTCTACATCTTCATTGGATAGAGCTTCGGCTGCATCCTTTTCAACCATACATCCTTGTTTTGTCAATTGTTTAACTGCTTCTTCATTCATTCTAGAGTGTTTTCCCCTCCCATAAGGAAACTAAGATAGTGTTTAATCAAGGTAGAAGTTATCCTCTACCATCTCTTCGAGCTGCAACCTAATATTTTCGGAAAGATCAACGCTAATCTGTCTTGTACGGCCATATCTCCCCTTAGATATCACCTTGGCGTTAATAACACCGAGCATATCTAGCTCTGAAATAAGTCCTGAAACTCTTCTCTGAGTGAGCTCAGATACCTCAACATCCTTACAGAGTTCTTTGTATTCGCTGTAGACATCTCCGGTCGCAATCTTATCCTCATCCTCTGTCATCTCAAGTATAGTATAAAGGACTAATTTACTGTGTTTAGGTTGGCTTTGAACAGTCTCAACAACCCTATCCCTCTCAATCTTGGACTGAGCTCTATCTACATGAGACTTCTCAATTCTTTCAACCTCAGATCTCTCCGCTAGCTCACCTGCAACCCTGAGCAAGTCTAGAGCTCTTCTAGCATCGCCGTGTTCTTGAGCAGCGAGCGCAGAACATTTTGAGATCACTCCATCTTTCAAAGCATCATTGATAAAGGCTTTATCCGTTCTCTCCTTCAAAATTTCTCTAAGCTCTATTGCATTGTAAGGCGTGAATATAATCTCTTCTTCTGACAATGAGCTCTTAACTCTGGAATCCATATACTCTGTAAAGTTGAGATCGTTACTGATTCCTAGTATAGATACTTTAGTTTCTTCTAAATCATCATTGATTCTAGTAAGATTATAGAGAAATTCATCTCCAACCTTCTTGACTAATGCGTCGATTTCATCTAGTGCTATTATTACGACACCTTTCTGTTCTTGTAGAGCGTTAAAGAAACGGTTGTATATTTCATCTGTTGGTAGTCCAGTGCTAGGGACTTCTTCTCCTAGTTGTCTTGCAAGTTTAGCTAGTAAACGATATTCTGTATCGGCTACTTTCTTCATCTTACAGTTTATGTACAGGACATTTAGATCAATATCTCTGTCTTTTGCTACTGTTTTTAGTTCATCTTTTACGTGTTTCACTATTAAAGTTTTTCCTGTTCCTACTGATCCGTATAGAAAGACATTGCTTGGGTCATTTCCTTTCAGTGCAGGAGCTAGTATAGAACCTAAGTCGTTTATCTGTTGTTCTCTGTGTAAGATATTATCTGGTTTGTAGTTTGTGGTTAATGCATCTTTATTCTTAAACACTGATTCTTTGTCAACATAGTTTGAGAACATTGATTTTAGGTTGCTTTGACTCACTGAGTCACACCTGAAGATAGAATTTTTTCCATATTTTCCCTCCCGCAAATATTCCAAGTGAAACTAAGGCTTATAATGCCTTCCATGTGAAGCTGAGGTTAACAGCACCCTCACCCCTTTGTTTCGAGTGGAAACTGATATATGCCGAATCAAAAAAATGATAACAGTGTTATTATATGATAAGTTTGTTATCAAAAAGATAAGATTGTTATCTTCAGAAAATCGCTCCGAGAAAACCTATTCCATACGAAACCAAGGGGTGGCCTATTTAGAAAACCAAAAAACTCTTCTCAAGTTAAACTCTAAAAAGACCTAATTCAAAGCACACAAACCCTCTGAAAACCCAGATACAAAACACCTTATAAACCTAAATCACAATAATTCTACAACAAATATAGATTCAGTTACCGACACACAACAAATTTTGTATACACTATTATACAAGATTTCATCAATAATAATCTGCTAAAAAATTCCTAGAAACTTTAAAACAGATTTCCATCCACTTCACAATAATCTAGTTTCCAACCTAGTTTTAACATATTCTATTTCCCTGAAAAATCCAATAAACACCCCTTGATTTCAAGTGGAGATCTTAGAAACAGAACATAAACCCAGATACAAAACACTTCCCGCAAAAAAATTTATCACCAATGAGTTCACAAGATACTCAATCAGAACATTCACCAAAAGAATACGAAAAAATGCTAGCCAACTTCATCGCCGGAACAGTAGTAGCACTATTCAGCACACTCAAAGGCATTTTCTCACTAATCTTCGGATTCCTAACAGCACTAGCAGGATAAAAAACCCAACCAGAAATAAAAAGAACTCACAAAAACACTAAATAATACTAATGTCTCTAAAACAAAAAACCAGTTTCGCATACACATTATCCAGCAGAAAAGGAATGGTCCAACAAACCCTGAGAAGCATAGCCACACTCAAACAACATGTAAAACCAGAAAAAATCAAAATAATCTACACACCACCCTACGACAAAAAAGACGAAGAAAAACTTAGAGAGACTGGCGCAGAAATAATCAAGAAAGAAAACACAACAGAAGCCTTCAATGTTTCCCGAAGCTTGCCCAAAAGCCACTATGGGGAAAAAATCAACATCTGCAACATAAAATCCGAAAACATAGTATTCCTAGACTGCGACACGGTAATCGGCAACGATATCTGGGAAGCCATGGAAGGAGACTTCGAGTTCAAAGCAAGACCAGCACATCGATTCAACGATAACAAAGAATGGAAACAACTATTTGAAGATAGAGACAGACCTTACTTAGATTGGATGCCTAACGCAGGATTCCTAATATTCAAAAACAATGCTCACAAAAAAATACAGGAAAATTGGGCAGAATATGTCTCTCAGGACCTGGAATTCCAGTTAGGCAAAGTCAATCATCATGAACAGTACGCCTTAGCGTTGGCAGTTTCAGATCTAAAAATTCATGAAATGGACCAAAAAGACCATGTTTTGGAATGGAGGGATGAGAAAGTCCCTGACGCTTATGTATATCACATCGAACAAAGCGCCGGCAGCTCCACGATAAACCTGATTAAAAACTATGCAAGTAAGTTGAAACCTCTATGACTAAAGTAATACTAGCCTCACGGCACAGCGGACACGCAACAGCAACACCAGCAATTCAAAAACGAATAGAAGAAGAAACAGACGAAAACATAGAATATATCGTAGTCACAGACTATAAAGACGAATATGACTACAGCTTCGCACAAAAAGTCTACAGAGTCCCAAGCTTCCGACCAACAGGAGGCAAAATCTACAATCCAATTAGCACCTTGAAAAACTTCTACAAATCACTTAGAATACTTCGTAAAGAAAAACCAGGCAAAGTCATTGCTTACGGCGCTAACACATCTTTTCCAATAGGAATACTAGCAGGATTAAAAGGAATAGAACTAATAGCAGTAGAAGCAGAAAACCGGACCAAAGAACCAAGCCTAACACCAAAAATACTATCCAAACTATCCTCCACCAAAGTCTGGACATCACACGACGAATTATTAGACAAGTATGATACAGAAGAAGTAGAGAATAAGCAGATCATCCAATACAGAGACTTCTCAGACCACAAATCAGAAAAGAAAGATAATAAACTGTTGATAGTTCCTTCCAGCAACGACCCAGAACTACAAGAAAAATACTGGAAAGACATAAGCCACGAAGAATTCCTAGACCTAATGGGAAAAACCGAAACAGTAGTAACCAGAGGAGGAATGACTAGCTATGAAGCAGCAAACCTAGCAGAAAAAGTAGTGATAAGACCTTCAGACCACGCAGGAGGACACCAAAAAAACTTTGCAGAATGGCTGGAAAAAGAAAACGAAAATGTCGAAGTTGTTATGGATCGAAGTTTCAGACAACTGATCAATGAACATGAAGACTCTCAAGAATAAGTGTACTAAAATTGAATTTATCTTGATTTTAGTTCGGCTAATATTTTTTCTGAAAAACAACCTAAGATTTAAGAGTTTTACAGTTTAACTATTTAACTGTTATGAGTGAAGAAATCGTCAAAATGTCACCTAAAGGACAACTAGTAGTCCCTAAAACATCAGAGATAAAGCCGAATTTAATCCCTCAGACCGATTCATAGCTGTTCAGGTTGAGGACGGGGTGATGTTCAAGAAGATTAGCTTTGACGTCAAAAAGGAGTACGAGAAACTGAGTCAGAAAGTCCAGCAAAGATTTGAAGACGAAGACCTGAGTAAGGAAGAGATCGAGGAAGCGGTAGAATGGGCAAGAAAGTAGTAATAGACACAAACATACTAATCTCAGCTATTGGATGGAACGCCAAACCAGGAGAATGCCTAAAATTAATTCTTGAAGATAAGATAGAAGCTTTTACAACACAGGGAATGCTAGATGAAGTATCTGAAGTCCTGAAATATGACAAATTCAACTTCTCAGAACAAGAACAGCAGAAATTCCTGGAAATACTGGTATCAGAATTCCGATTTGTAAACCCAGAGATATCTATTAATCAATCAGAAGACTTAGACGACAACAAGTTCTTAGAATGCGCTGTATCAGCAGACGCAGATTATATAATCTCCGGCGACTCCGACTTATTGGAACTAAAAGAATACGAAGGCATAACAATAACAAAACCTGAAACATTTCTAGAGATATACAGATGACACAAAAACAAGACATACACGGAACCGACTGGGACTACCTAATAGTCTTAGACGCGTGTCGATACGACTACTTCAAAGAAAACTACCAAGACTTCCTACAAGGAGATTTGAAGAAAGTGAAGTCAAGAGGTTCTGCTACACCAGAATGGCTGTGGAACACTTTTGACGGAAAAAGATACAACTACAACTACATATCCGCAAACCCATACATCAACGCGGAAGGCCTCACACTAGGAGACCTCGTAAGCGGAGAAGAAAGAGACTGGACAGCACTAGACCAATTCCAGAACGTCGTTGACTCATGGATAACAGACTGGGACGAAGAACTAAACACTGTAAGGCCTGAAGACCTGACAGACACAGCACTAAATAATTTAGAATACTCGAAAACTGTAATACACTATATACAGCCACACAGGCCTTTCATCTCCATGGAAGAAACCGGCTTCGAATGGACACCAAAAAACAAGCTTGAAGACGAAGAAGAAAGCACGTTGAGAAAAATACTGGACAGGACAAGGCCTTTCTGGGATCCAATCTTCTCATCAATGCCATACACCTTCCAAGCTAAAGTGAAAGAGACTCTAGGCCTTGGAAACGACTACGAAAAACTCGCAAGAGAGAAAGGAGAGGAAGAAGTCAGAGAATACTACAGGCAGGACCTCAGACTCGCTTTAGAAGAGGTAGCTCGCCTGATCGAAGGCCTCGACGGCAAAGTAGTAGTTACAGCAGATCACGGAGAGCTCCTCGGAGAAGGAGGCTGGGGTCACTACATCGGCGGAAAAGAAGATGAGCTATTGAATGTGCCGTGGCTGGAAGTTGAAGGTGTAAGTAATGGAAATTGATGTAGAGGGTAAAAATGTTGTTTTAGTAGTAGCAGATACTTTAACTGCTCTTCATCTGCCATCTTATGGCTACGATAGAGATACTGCGCCTTTTCTGACAGATCTCGCTCAAGATAATACTTTAGTCAAAAATGCGTATGTGAATGCTCCCTGGACAGCGCCATCACATGCATCTCTTTTCAGCGGGAAACTTCCTTCAGAGCACGGTATGACGACAGGATCGATAATGTTCCAAGAAAAATCCTTTGTAGTAGATCTAGAAAAAAGAGGCTATAACACTGTAGGAATATCGGCCAACAGCCTAGTATCAGAAGACCTCAACTTCGATAGAGGCTTCAATACTTTCCACGAAGTTTTTGACTTCGATACTGAAAATACAGAAGACTTCTTCAGAGCAGCGAAGAAAGAACTGAGAAACCCAGATAAAGAGACTTTCAGGAAAGGCCTAAGGTATCTTATTAACAAGATTAAAGGAAGCTCCAGTAGAGGAGCAGAAACAATAGAAGGCCTCGTTAAAAATGAGGTTAGATCGGAAAATGAGCCGAACTTCCTTTTCATCAACTACACTGAAACACATCTCCCATATAATGCGCCAGCAAAGTATGCGGAGAACTTCACAGACAATGTTGACGAGAAACTTTCCCGACATATGAAAGACCACCTGAACTCCAATAAACCGGAGATATTCTATGAAGGATTTCCTAACTGCACAGATCAGGAACTCGTAGATCTCTACGATGGCTCAATAAGATACCTAGATCAGAAATTGGAAACACTCTACAATCACCTGAACGAAGAACTTGACGACCTTGTCTTCATCGTTACCAGCGACCACGGAGAAAACTTTGGAGAACACGGAGCATACTTCCACCAATG
>Ga0102939_1001025_pt1 | contig 10345 bp, 9 predicted proteins | sample SalPon2_B_H2O_MG_FD_78214 | JGI IMG/M metagenome (GOLD analysis project Ga0102939, IMG submission 78214) | Salt pond water microbial communities from South San Francisco under conditions of wetland restoration - Salt Pond MetaG R2_B_H2O_MG | ecosystem: Environmental > Aquatic > Non-marine Saline... | reverse complement strand
CGCCGCCCGCACGGACGCCACCTCGTCGGGGGTGACCTCCCCGTAGTCGTTGTCCCAGGACTGCCGGATGTGCGTGATGACCGCGGCGATCTCCTTGTCGCTGAGCGTGGAGCCCCAGGCGGGCATGTTGCCGTTGTAGGTCGCCCCTTGGACTTCAATTTCGCCCTGCAGGCCGTGGAGCAGGATGCGGATCACCTGGCCCTTGTTTTCCACCCACCGCGTCCCGATCAGCGTCGGGAATGCCCCCGAGATGCCCTGCCCGTTGGACTGGTGACAGCTCGCGCAGCGGGCGCTGTACACCTGCGCGCCGCTCACCGGCTCCGGCTCGGGCGGCCCGGTGCGCTGGGCCACGGGCTCCGGGGACTGGAGCCACGGATCGGGGCTGAAGTCGCCCATGTAGGCCCCCAGGTAGAACGTACTGAAGAGCAGGACGCCGAAGATCAAAATCCAGAGCCACATCTTCGGGGGCTCTCCCCCTTCCGGCGGCAGGGGCTCCTCGCGGAAGAGGGGGCGCAGCATGTCAATCGGCTCGGGCGACCGGTCGGGGTCGCTGCGCTGCTCCGGGTCCGGCTCGGGCGGGGACGAAGGGTCGTCGGCCATGATGCGTGGGGGAGACGGGAAGAGTGGAGTGCTCGACGCGGCGTCGCGGTGCCGGATCAGTTGGAGGCCTCACGATCCATGGGTTCAAGCTCCAGGGTCATGAGGTAGTCGTAGAGGGCGAGGGCTCTTTCGGTGGCCACCACCACGCTGTCGCCCGGCGGCGCGTACTCTGGACTGATGGGCACCGTCGTCTCCGACGCCATGACGCTCGACTTCTTCTTCACCTCGAAGAGGTACGGATACGCCGGCATCACCGAGCCCGGGCTCACCGAGCGGGGCTGGTAGAGGTGAGCCAGGTGCCAGTCGCGACTGGGCTGGCGGCTGGCGATGTCGTGGAGGTCCGGCCCCGTCCGCATCGTGCCCAGTTGATGGGTCTCGTCGTACACGTAGTCGCCGGGGCGGGACCCCCGCGGCCCCCATCCGCGGGCCACGTCGGACCCGAAGTCCTCCGGCCGCACCTGCTGGCTGTGGCAGTACATACAGCCCTCCTGCTTGTAGACGTCGCGCCCCAGCTGCTCGGAGTAGGTGTAGTCGGTGGTGCCCGGTGTGGGCTCGACCGTTGAGAGCTGCAGGCGCGGCAGCAGCGTGAGGGCCGTAAAGCTCATCGCGATTGCCGCAAACGCCCCCAGAAAAATCAGTGCAATCCGGGTCATCGTGGATGGGAAGTTCGTGGTGCAAAACGCAGCGTGGGGCGGGCCTACTGTGCACTCTCCTCCGCCGGGCCCGACGGGACGGAGCGGGCCCCGTCCCCGCCGACGTGATCGAAGGTGCCCGCCGGCACCGGGTGGAAGTACGTGGGGCCGTCCGGGCGCTCGCCGCTCTGCACGACGATTTTGGCGAGCAGGTACGCAAACACAAGGTGCCCCACCGTCATGAGCGTGCCGGACACCGACCGCACGACGAGCCAGGGCTTGGTGTCCTCCACGATCGTCAGGAAGGCCACGTCGGGATCGAGCAGCTGCAGGCCCTGAATGACGCCGCCGATGGTGAGGGCCGTAACGTACGCCCCAATGCCGAGGCCCGTGGTCCAGAAGTGGAGGCTTACGAGGCGCTTGCTCCCCCACTCCCAGTTCGTCACGCGCGGCATGATGTAGTAGATGGCCCCGAATGCGATCATCGTCGCAAACGCGTAGACCCCCAGGTGCGAGTGCGCAATGGTGTAGTGCGTGAAGTGGGTGACCTCCTGCCAGTACCGAAACGACTGGAGCGAGCCCTGCAGGCTGACGGCCGTGTAGCTCATGGCCCCGAAGACCACGAACCGGAGCGTCGGGCTGTACTTCAGCTTCTTGAAGTGCCCCACGACGGTGAGGTGGTGGTTGACCGCCACCACGATGACCGGAATGATCATCATCGCGCTAAACACGATCGACACGGTCGCCACCCACTGCGGCGCAGGTCCTCCCACCAGGTGGTGCACCCCGGCCCAGTTGTAGAAGAGGGCCAGCGTCCAGAAGCCCAGATACGACAGGTGGTAGCTGTGCACGGGCCGCCCGATGACCTTCGGAATCAGGTAGTAGGCGGCCGCCAGGCCCGGCGGGGTGATCCAGAGCCCCAGGATGTTGTGGGCGTACCACCAGTTGGCCGTCGCCTCCGGCACCCCGCTGTAAATGGGAAGCAGAATGGCAATCACGAGGAGCGGGCCCCACAGGATGGCCGCGCCCAGGTACCAGACGGAGATGTACAGGTGGCGTGCGTGCCGGTGCCAGAGGGTGCGGACAAACGACACGACCAACAGCCCCATGGCCGGGACGATGAACGCAAACGCCGCGTAGGGCATCTCCACCCATTCGATGGCACGGGAGTAGCCCGCCAGGATGCCGATGGTGCCCACCAGCACCCCTACGTTCCAGAGCGCCGCACTGAGAAGCAGAAGCCCGCGGCCCCGAAGTTTGGTCTTCAGCAGACGGGCCCAGAGCCACGCGCTCACCCCCACCCCCGCCATCGAAATCCAGCCGTAGATCATCGTGTTGAGGTGGGCGGGGCGCACGCGGCCGAAGGTGAGCCACGCCTGCTGGGTCCACCAGTCCGGAAACTGGAACTTGAAGCTGGCGATGAGGGCCAGCAGGGAGCCCGCGACGAGCCAGAAGGTCCCGCTCACAACGAACGCGATGACGGGCCAGCGCGTCGACGCGTCGACAACGCGACGCCACTTGACGTCTGATTGGGACGTGCCCGCCGAGGGCGCGGGCGTGGACGAATCGTCGGGCATCGCACAGGAAGAACGTTGGGAAGAAACGGGTCAGGCCTCCGGATCAGGCGTGCCGGTCGGCTCGTCTGGGGCGTCGAACACCTGATCCTGCGGCTCCCCCACCGGCTCATCGTCGTCGAAGATGACGTAGGCCTCCGATTTCAGATTGTCAAAGTGCCCCTTCCGCTGGGCGTAAAACAGCACCGTCAAGGTGATCGCGGCGCCGACCACCAGAACGAGCAGAATGGTCAACAAGGGCGTGTAGCTCATGCGCGGTGTTCAGACGCAGGAATGGGAGCCGACGCAGGGGGCCCTGCCGGGGGATGATCAACGCGCACGGCCTGGGACGTATCGGATGCGCCGGCGCGTGCCTCCATGTCGCGCAGGACGAAGTAGTACATCGCCCCCACCAGCAGGGAAGCGGCAAGGAAAAGGGCCAGGACGAGACCGGCCGTGGCCCGCTCAACGTCAAACTGCGGATCAGACATGGAAGGAGAAGCGGCGGCCCTCTTGCTTGTGTTTACAGGTATGAACCAGTGCGTTGAAGACGGACGGTCCCGGAAGGATCCTCGATGGTGGTCGTCCTACTGATCTTCACAATCGGATCACTTTTTAACCGATGCGTTCGCTCTCGGTTCTTCGGCTTTTGATCCTCAGCATCCCCCTTCTCATCGTCGGATGCGGCGGGTCCGATTCGGCCCCGCCAGCTCCCAGACGCCGCCCGACTCTGTCCGGCGGGACGTGGAGCACTCCATCGCGTCGCTGAATGAGATGCGCGAATGAGATGCGCGCCCCCGTAGGAACGCGCACCCCTCAACGTGGCGCGGACCGCGAATGGGCGGTGCAGCAGCTCGCCACGAAGTATCGAAATCCCGCCCAGGGGCCCGACGCGGCGGCGCACCGCCTCCACGAGGAGTTTGTCACATCCCCCGTGTTCACCGGGCGGTGGACCCGAACCCCCCACAGCGGCCACGAGGGCTGGCGCTACGCCCACCGAATTACGGTGCAGCCGTCCTGCCTGGCGTGCCACGCCCCCAAAGACGAGCGCCCCGCGTTCGTAAAGAAGGACCATCCCGAGGACCGGGCGTACGGGTTCGACGACGGAAACCTGCAAGGCGTCCACGCAGTCTTCGTCCCGGATACAAGCGTCGAGGATGAGTTTTAGGCAGCCTGTGCGCCTTCTGGGACTTATCTTGCAACGGTCCTGAAACACCATCGCGGGTTGTAAATACAAGTAAATACCGGACTGAGAGCATCGGTGACCGTTCGCCTCTCTCGTTGACAGCCAACTCGAAGGGCCCATGGACGACGTACACACAGACGGCGCCCCCTCCCTAGAAAAGCGCTTACAAGACCACGACACTCGTCAGACGCTTCACCGTCTCCTCGACAAGCTCGATACGATCGAGGCGGCCCTCGACCGGCTCGACCGCATCGAGGGCGAGGTGCCCCCTCTTCTTCAAACCACCGCCGACGTGGTCGACGACGAGTTAACCCGGGCGGCGGACCGCGGCGTGGTGCTCGACGAACGGGCCGGCGAGGCGCTGCGGCTTGCCGAGAAGCTGACGGAGCCGGAGACCGTCGAGGTGCTGTCGGCCCTTATCGACCGGCTCGACCACCTCGACAATCTCGCCGACCTGGCCGAGCAGGTCCCCGCGGCCGCCACCGTCACGGTAGACACGATCGATGAGGCGCTCACGCGGGCCGCCGACCGGGGCGTGGTCGTTGACGAGCGGGCCCGGGAGGGCCTCCGGCTGCTCGAGAAACTGACGGAGCCGGAGACCGCCGCGGCACTTGAGCACCTTCTGGACCGGTCCGACCAGATCGACGAGTTGGCGGCCCTCGCCGAGAACGCCCCCGACGCCATCGCCACGGTCGTCGACATCCTCGATGCCGAATACGCCCGGGCCGCCGCGCAGGGCTACGACCCGGAGCGCACCCTCCGTCAGGCCTTTGGCGCCCTGAGCCGGCTCGGGACGCTGTTCCAGACCGACGAGTTCGAGGCCCTCCTCCACTCCGGTGTGCTCGACCCCGAGGCCCTCGAGGCCGTCGGCAGCCTCGGCTCGGCGCTCGTCGACACCCAAAAGGAGGCCCAGCGCGGGGACACCCCATCCCAGGGGGTCTTCGGCCTGCTCGGCGCCCTTCGCGACCCCGACGTGCAGCGGGCTGTCGGCTTCATCACCACCTTTGCCAGGAAGTTCGGCCGGAACCTCCGCTCGTGAGTCAGGCCCTGAGCCCCAGATGCCCGCGGGGGTCCTCCGTTCAGTGGACTTCTTCCGTTTGATTTCGTGCACACACCCCCTTCAGACCCATGACAGACACCCATCAGGTTCTCATCGTCGGCGGCGGCACCGGCGGCCTTACCGTTGCCTCCCAGCTCCTCTCTCGGGACGACGCCCCCGAGGTGGCCGTCCTTGAGCCCGCCGATACCCACTACTACCAACCCCTTTGGACCCTCATTGGGGGCGGGGTCTTCGACAAAGAAGAATCCGCCCGTCCCATGAGGGAGGTGATGCCGAGCGGGGCAACATGGATCCAGGACGCCGCCGCGGAGGTCGACCCCGAGGGCAGTACCGTCACCACTCAGGGCGGCGATACCTACGGCTACGACCACCTCGTCATGGCCGCCGGCATCCAGATCGACTGGGACGGCATTCCGGGGCTTGCCGAGTCCGTGGGCCAGCCCGGCACGGGGGTGGTGAGCAACTACTCGTACGACACCTGCGAGACCACCTGGGACGCGATTCAGAATTTTCCGAAGGGCGGCACCGCCCTGTTTACCGAGCCCACGATGGGCGTCAAGTGCGGCGGGGCCCCGCAGAAGATCATGTACCTCTCCGACGATGCCTTCCGCCGCCAGGATGTGCGCGAGGGCAGCCGCATCGCGTTCATGAAGGCGAAAGGGAGTCTCTTCTCCTCCCCGCCCTACGAGGAGACGCTCTACGACGTGGTTGAGCGGAAGGACATCGATCTCAACCTCATGACCGAACTGACGGCATTGGAGCCGTCGAAAAAGCAGGCGACGTTTCAGCACCTGGAGTCCGGCGAGGAGGAGACGATCGACTACGACCTGATCCACGTGGTGCCCCCGATGTCCGCGCCCGACTTCATTGCCGACAGCCCCCTCTCCGACGAGGAGGGGTGGGTGGACGTGGATCCGGGCACACTCCAGCACACGCGGTACGACACTGTGTTTGCGCTCGGCGACAACTCGAATCTGCCGACCTCGAAGACCGGGGCGGCCATTCGGAAGCAAGCCCCCGTGCTGGTGGATCATTTGATGTCCACGATTAACGATGCCTCTCCCGTCAATGGCACCTACAACGGCTACACGTCCTGTCCGTTGGTGACCGGCTACGGCAAGCTGGTGCTCGCCGAGTTCGATTATGACAAAGAGCCGGAGGAGAGCTTTCCGTTCGACCAGACGGAAGAGCGGTACAGCATGTATGCCCTGAAGGCCTACGGCCTGCCCCGCATGTACTGGAACGGCATGCTGAAGGGGCGGATGTAGTCGCCGTGGCCTCGGCCGCCGGCGGATGTGCGTCCCCTCCCCGTCCCGCGACATGGCGCCCCGACGTAGCGCCCCGACGTAGCGCCCCGACGTAGCGCCCCGACGTAGTGCCCCGACGTAGTGCCTACTCCTGGTGCGCGTCCACATCATCGTCGAAGACGGGCTCAAACTCACGGAGGGGCATGCCGTGCTCTACCGCATCGTGCCGGGTGGTGTCGCGGGCCAGTTCGAGCTCGTAGGCCACCCGGTCGCTGCGGTAGTACCGCCGCTGGAAGTAGACGCGCTTGTCGCCCTCCGTCAGCGACAGGCGCTCAATGAGGAGCAGGGCCTCCCCGGCGTCCACGCCGAGCAGGTCCGCACTGGGGGCGTCCGCGTTGGCGGCCGTGATGCGGTAGTGGCCGCGCAGGACGGGAATGTCGTACTCCGCTTCGAGAATATGGTAGATCGTCTCCTCCTCCAGGTCGTGGCCCTCCAGGAGCTGCGCGTAGAACATGGGGAGCCACGTCCGGTCGAACGCAACGGGCCGCCCGTCCCCGAGGCGGAGGCGGTCGAGTCGCATCACGGTCTGGTCGTCCGTATCCAGGTGGACGGCAACCGCGGGCGGGGGGGACTCCGGAGCGTGATGCTCAACCTGAGAGGACGCTTCGAGGCCCGCCTGTGCCATGTCCTGCGCAAAGTCCGTGAGGCGCACGAGGCCCTGCGCGGCCCGGCGCTCCTTGACGAACGAGCCGAGCCCCTGCCGGCGGTAGATGTAGTCCTCATTCTCAAGCGTCTGCAGGGCCCGCCGCACCGTCACCCGGCTCACGTCAAACCGGTCCCCCAGTTGCTTTTCGGAGGGGAGTTTCTCGTCGACCTCGTACTTGTCCTGCTCAATCTGCTCGCGCAGCCAGTCGCTGATCTGTTCGTGGCGCGGGCGTCCCGACTCAAGCTCCATGAAGGGTCTCGTCTGGTGGTGACGACAGTGCGTGGGGCCAAAAGAGTAGCCATGTCACAACAGGAGAACATAGGGGAAGATCCCTACTCGGGGGAGGGGTGCCCGCCTCGCCTCGTCAGAATCAGATCGGCCGCCCCGCCCCGGGAGCCACCGAGCCTCAGGGGAAAAGACCAATTCCGGGCCCGGGGCATTTCGCGGTGGAAGACGGATCGCTCCCACCGACTAGCGCTCCATCTGCACCGGCACGTGCCCGAACGAAATGCGCCGGCGCACGGTGCGGGTGGAACCCGGGGCGTGTTGCAGCTGCGCCTCGGCGGTGAGTGACTGCGGGCGGGCGTCGGCCCCCATCGGCCAGGCGGCCCGGAACCGCGTCGAGTCGCCGGGGGGCCACGTCGCCGTCCGCCCCTCGTCGAGCACCGTGCCGTCGTCCGTCTTCAGGGCCCGCAGGGTAAGGCGGTAGGGCGTCTCCGTGCGGTTGTCCACCGCGACGGCGAGCCGGAAGGTCCAGGGCCCGGACGACTGGGCCCGCACCTGCATTGCCACCACGCGCTCCGTCACGTCGGTGGCCGGCAGCAGGTCGTCGCCGATCCGGAGGGGGGCGTCGGGCGACCGGGTCCCCAGCGTGTCCGCCGGGGACTCCTGTTCCTCGGCCACCGGCCCCGCCCCCTCCTCCCCACTCAGCAGGTAGCTACGCACCAGGGTCATGCCCTCAATCCCGAACGCGAGCCCGAACGCGAGAATGAGAAAGAAGCGGACCACCCAGGGGTTGACCTCGTCGGGCGCAGACGGGGACGGGGCATCGTCCGTCTCGGGAGAAGGGGAATCGTCCATCGAACAGAAGTCCAGGAATCGTCGAGACAGCCACCGGACGGGTGCAATCTAAGTAGACACGCAAAAGACCCTTACCAACAAGTCATTCCGAGCGCAGCGAAGCGGGGTCGAGACCCGAGCGAAGCGACTGATGAAATCAATCTCTTCGAAGATCAGCAGAAGCGACCTTCGGGCCGGTATATTCCCAAATCGGCGTTCGCGCTGGACCCAGTAAGATTCGTCGACTCGCTTTTCCCTCCGGTCGTCGGTCGCTCAGAATGACCCTCGAATAAACGTATTTCTGCGTGTTTACATGGGCCTCTCCGTCCCAGCATAGGAGCGCCGGGCGCCTCCGTTCTGGCGCCCATGCGCGTCTACATCGGCGCCGGGAACGCCCCCGGCGAGAAGAGCCCGTCCATGACCATCTCGGCCAGCGGCAGCGTGTAGGCGATGAGCACCAGCGCCACGGCCACCCCCATCCACAATTTCAGGTTGTCCAGGATCTTCGGCGAGTGCTCCGGCCCCGAGAGGGGAGGCGGGATCACGTCGTCCACGTTGGTGGCGGGGGCGCCGCTCCACCACGTGCCCCCGATTACCACGAGGAAGAGCACCATCGACACGAAGAGAATGGTGCCCCCGATGGCCACCTGCCAGTCCATCTCCGCCATCGTGCCGAACGGCACCTCGTAGTCGATGCCCGCGTACTGGGGCTCCGCCACGCGGCGCGGCACGCCCGCCAGGCCCTGCCGGTGGAGCGCGTTGGACATCAGCGTCATCCCGATGAACCAGGTGTAGGGCTGGGCCAGGGCCAGGTTTTTGAACTTGAGCGCCTTCCCCGTCAGCTGCGGCAGCAGCAAGTAGGTGATGGCCATGAAGGTGAGGGCCACCGCCGTGCCCACCGTGAGGTGGAAGTGGCCGGGGATCCACGCGGTGTTGTGGACCAGCATGTCGATGTTGAGCGAGGCGTTAATCATGCCGCTGAAGCCCCCCGCGGCGAACATGATGCCGGCCAGCGCACAGCCCACGAAGGCGGGCTGGCCCCACGGCAGCGCCCCCATCCAGGCGAAGTAGCCGCTGCCGCCGCGCTGCCGCGCCCCGTGCTCCATCGACGAGATCACCGTGAAGGCCGTCATGAGGCTCGGCAGCAGAATGACGAGCGTCATGATGAGCGCCCACATCTTGTAGACCAGGCTGATGCCCGGGTCCGCGTACTGGTGGTGGTAGCCGATGGGCGTGGACAAGAGCAGGAAGAAGATGAAGACGACGCGGGCGAGCGGATCGCTGAAGAGACGTCCGCCCGAGAGCTTCGGCAGAATGGAGTACCACACGAAGTAGGCCGGCAGCAGCCAGAAGTACACCACCGCGTGCCCGAAGTACCAGAAGAGCGTGCGGGGCAGCAGCGGATCAATCTTCTCGACGATGCCGAGCGACCACGGAATGAGGAGCACGACCACCTCCAGCGCCAGCCCCAGCGAGCAGAGGTACCACATGAGCCACGTGAAGATCACCATGTAGGTCTGCAGTGGGATCCGGGCGTCGGGGTTCTCGGCCCGCCACTTCCGGTACGTCCAGAACCAGTCCGCCCCGGCCAGCCACGAGCCCACGACCAGCAGCGCCGCCCCGATGTAGAAAAGCGGGTGCGCCTGCAGCGGCGGGTAGAACGTGTAGAGGACCGCTGCACTTAGGCCGCTGCCCGGCACGAGCCCGCCCAGGATGGCCGTGGCCGTCATGGTCGTCCCCACCACCATCATTACGAACCAGCTCCACGAGAACGCTGAGCTCTCCGGCTCGCGCTCCATGGTGCGCGTGACGCCCCACTGGTACAGCCCCGTGATAAAGAAGGTGGTGAACACGAGCGCCAGCAGGACGCCGTGGCCGGTGAGCACATCGTAGTACTGCACCGAGGAGACGAAGCCCCGAAAGACGTCCGTGCGGTGCAGCGCCTGAATGAGGCCGAAGAACCCCCCAATGGCGAGGGCCACGAACGCGACGATCAAGTTGGCCTTGACGATGCGCGCCGCTTTCGGGTAGTGGTTGACAAACGTCATTGTGATATTAAGTTGCTCTCGTCAAACTCGGATGGGGGGACGGCCTTGATTTCGCCCTGCATGTTGTGGTGGGCCGAGCCACAGTACTGGTGGCAGATGATGCCGTAGCTTTTGGCCTCCGGGAACCGGGTGGTGAAGGTCGCGACCTGCCCCGGGATGACCGTCGAGTTCAGGCCGCTTCCCGGCACCTCGAACCCGTGCATGACGTCCGGGCTCGTCATGTGGAAGGTTATCTTGGTCTTGGCCGGTAGGGT
>Ga0102939_1001021_pt1 | contig 10354 bp, 19 predicted proteins | sample SalPon2_B_H2O_MG_FD_78214 | JGI IMG/M metagenome (GOLD analysis project Ga0102939, IMG submission 78214) | Salt pond water microbial communities from South San Francisco under conditions of wetland restoration - Salt Pond MetaG R2_B_H2O_MG | ecosystem: Environmental > Aquatic > Non-marine Saline... | reverse complement strand
TCTTTCTACTTCTTCATGGTGTTCTTTGGGCAGAGAGTGTTTTAATCTACTCTCTAAAAGAGATAAAGTCATAGAAGATTATTGTTATGAAGTTGTTCTATAAATTTATCTGAATTGTCCCGGATGGTTTCAGCAGTAATATCTTCACCTTCTATGGTCATTACAGTACCATCAGATTTATCTTGGTAATAATATGAGTTTCTTTCTACTTCTGAACCTGAACGCTCTTCTACTTTTGAACCGTGTGATATATTTACGTAGCCATCAACCATTCCTCTTGTTTCAACTAATGAAAAGAAATCTTCAAAAGCATTTTCTAAAGGAATGGGTTTGAAACAAAAATTAGTTGCATTCTGCACTTTATAATCAACATCTATACGCACCTCCATCCAATTTGAAGGATGGAATGCAGTTTCGATCTCTCTCCCTCCTGTTCTTTCATGAATATCCAATTGCGATAGGCTATTGTGAGGAAGCTGTTTTATACCATTGTTAGGTTTTATATTTCCCACAGGTTGACTATTTCCTTGCTGAAATACAGGTTGATGATTATTAATATTCGACATTGCCTTTTTTGTCTTCTGCTTTCCGGAGTTCTGTTTTAGCGAGCGCATTGGCCTTCTGGTTTGTCGTCCGTGGAATCCAATTGATTCTCCAACTATTAAAGTCTTTTAGGAAGTGGCTAAGAGTTTGGTGAAGTTTGTGCTTTCGTTGTTTCTTTTCTCCACCATAGATCCGAACAGCGTGTTCACAGTCTGATTCCAATATCAATACATAGTCTTCTACCCTACCCCCCATGTTTTTATAAGTTTCAACGATCCCATAGGCCACCCCCACTACTTCAGCATCGGTTGATTTTGACTTTTTATCGATGAACTTACTGTCTGAAAAAGTATATGATGATTTGCCACCAATATGTACTTCTGTTTCATACGCAACAGAAAAACCGATACCTTGCTTATAAGAAGCGTCTGTCTTTACCCTCAAAGTTCGGGCCATTAGCCTAGAATATAATCTGATTGATGAGGTTAATAAGAATCTGATTCACATCATCGTCATGTCCAGCAACTACAGCTTTATCATAGAGTGAGAGTTGATCCTGTACGCTTTCTTTGTTGTTGGTGAGATATAGTCCAAGGACAGGGAAGTTAGCTTTACGAACCTGCTCTTTGAAACTATCTTCATTTCGGGGTCGGCCATCAGTAACGACAATAGCGAACGGAACATCTCCCTTACCCCTACTCATTCGCTGCCGGGCAAACTTCATAGTACCCGTAAGGGGGGTTCCTCCACTACACCGACCAGCGAATATTTTTTGCTTGAACGAATCAGTATCAACTCCGAACGGCTTAGAAAGAGTGGTCTGTGAAGACTCTGTATCGAGAATCGAAGTATCTACACCATTATCTTCAAGACCCCAAGCAATCGCACCAGCGGCCAACTCAACGTCTTCAATACGTCCAGACATAGAGCCTGAACGATCAAGAACTATCATACAACGATAGTCCTTATTATCTCCCTCTTTTGTTTGCTTGAAGCAACGAGTAGAACCACGCTCTGCTGGAATGAGAGCGCGTGAATCAAAGTTACCACGCTCTTTGTTTCGGATAGTCTTATCCTTCGTCATGTGACGCAGGCGACGTGCAAAGAGACGAGAGGTACGCTTCGATTGCTTCTTTGCTTCTTTGAGACGCGCTGTATCGACACTTCCATCTTCAGCAACCATAATTTCTTCAACACCATCGCCCGCTCCGAGAGCGTTGATGATTTCTTCAATCTCTTCAGACCAATCGCCTTGGTCTTGTTTGGCCTCTGCTTGAATCCCTTGCTCTGCTTTTTCTTCTGCTGAAGACCCTTCCCCTTCTTTTTCATGCCCGTCTTTGGCCTTATCCCCGCGCTCTTCACCGAATGTTTGTCCTTCTCCTTCTTGAGTTTCTTCAGCTTCTTCATCTCCACCACTTCCAGAACCACTAACAGGAATAGGCTCTTTCTCTTGATCGCCGTGTGCAGATGAGAGATTTTCCGGTACTCCATCAATGTAGGAATCGGACTCCGAGTTATTCATCTCCGTCTGTAGTTCGGCCCGGCCCGGAGTGGTGGAACGATTCAGGAACTTACGAACTTCCTTCCATAGTTCATAGATTCGCTCTGTACGCTTGTACGAATCGGTTTCCCCCTGAATCTTGGGAATTTCTTTACGGATCTTGGGCAAGCAATCATCTTCGAACATTTCTTTTTCTACTTCTTGCCCACGCTTGGCGAAGAAGTGCTTTTCATTATCTTCATCAAGCAGCTTCCAAAGCTCGCCGTTATCATAGACTCCGAGATTCATGACGGCAACCATAACAGCGAAGAAGAATGGGTAGTGGTATTCGGTTTCTCCTTCACCGATAGTGTACTCTTTTCCGAAGTAATTATTTTCGTGGAGTGTAGCTCGGAGATGAACTAATTCTTCACCCACACGGAAATCATCAGCAAGGTATCTTTCAATAGCTCCATCTTCTAGTGCATTATAGAAGAATTGGAACATATCTTGATACTGTTCGGCCATGTTCTCATCAATGCCCTCATTCTGCAACTCATCTTCCTTGCACTTCTGCATGAAGTGTTCTAGATCAGAGTAATCAGAATACAGGATATGCCCTACTTCATGGGCGGCGGCGGCCCTTTGCATCAAATAGTCGTGATATTCATCAGGTAGGTCTGTAATTTGCTGTTGAAATCTTTTTGTAGGGATTGTAATGTTTCTGAAACTCTCAACTTCCTCTTCGACCTGTACGAAGGCAGTAGGAACATCATCAAGTTTCAATGTTGTCTCTGGATCTCTAGAACGCAATTGGGCGAATTTTTCAAGCGTATTTTTCCTCTTTTGCGATTCTCTCAATTCTTCCTCCGGTCCTACTCCGAGTTGCATCATTACTTCTTCAACTTCGCTTTCTGATGTAATTCTCTGACTCATTATATCACACCCGGATGTTAGGCCGGGTCAAATAAAACACTTTCCTTTCAAAATCCTTTTATTCATAGAAGCTCAACCATGTAATATGAAACAGTATCCATGTCAATATTGCGATTTTAAAGGAAGTTTTAGAGGCGTTTCTATACATACAATCACAAAGCACGGGGAAGATTTTGATAAGAAACCATACCTCAAAAGAGAAATGAAAAGATTGTATGAAAAGAATAAGGAAACTCCAACTAAAGAGATTATGAATAAAGAAGGGAATTTTGCTACTGGTACTTACCAAAAAGTATTTGGCAGTTGGAACAAAGCTATAAAAGAGGCCGGGTTGGAGGTTGTTTTAGAACAGCAAAATACAAAGGAAGAAATGCTTGAAGAATTGAAGAGAGTTAAAAGTATCACGGGTTCAGCTCCAACATATAGCTCTGTCAAAAAATATTCTTATTTAAGTCCTGATGCTTATAGATTGAGGTTTGGAAAATTTAGTAAAGCTGTGGAAGAAGCGGGGATGAAGCCTTATCCGCCCAATTCTGAAAGAACAAGAAGTTCAGAATGGAGGGAAGAAGCTGTCGGTCATCCCTATGGTCCAGATTGGAAAAAAGTGAGACAAGAAGCTATTGAGAGAGCAGATGGTGCTTGTGAACATCCAAAATGCGAAAAAGAGAAGTCTAGGAATGGGAGAGGGTTAGAGTGTCATCATATTATTCCAAACTTTCTTACAGAAGATGAACAAGAACACGATCTAGATAATATTCTTGTTTTGTGCAGGGAACACCATGATGAATTAGAGGTACCACGGAGAAGTAAAACGGAGTGTAAATATCTCTTTTAATTATCGTAATCGTATTTTCCTTCTTCAACCATTCGTTCGATATCCTCTATCACATCTTGGAGATACAGAGCCTTATGGTTTTCTACTTCCTCCAAGACTTCCATTAGCTTGTCTTTCTTCCAACACAATTCAGCCGTTCCGGGTGTTTGATACTGATCTCCACACCTTTTACACTCAAACACCTTTCTCTCGTAATATTTATCGCTACTTGTCATTATCAAAAAGTAATTCTATTGGTCCACGGAATCCTTTTACTGTTGTCTCAACTTCGCACTTACTGAATGGGTTTTCATTTCTATTCATTTTTAATCTACAATATGATACTCTTCAACATCACCCGATTTACCTCCATCAGCATAGTGAGGCTGTCCTGTATCGAGAGCAATCAATTCGCACTCGTCTCTCCATTCGGGATCGGTTCCAAACACCTTGTCTTCATAGACTTCCTCAACTTCAAAGGAAGCCATTTGTGTATTACCGAATGGATTTGCAGGCGATTCAATGTGGACTCTTACTGTGTCACCAACTGTAATGTCGTGCATTTGTTATCCTTTGATTTCAAATAACGTAGCGTTTGCGAGCGTTGAAGCCATGAGCAAATCAAATGCTGCAAGGCCTAATGCTATGTCACTATTCCATTCCGCCTCTCCTGCAAAAGAGAGGTAAACAAAAATTGTTAGGGTTATCATATTCCTTGATAGTGATTTACACAGTATTTCATGTTTGCTTTGTACTGTTGGTTACAGCCGGGTTCTTGACACCTATTGTATATATCAGCGAAACTTTTGCGTCTCCACTAATTCGCGGATGCTATCTCGGTCGGTGGGATCAGCAATTCCAAGCAAGACTGTTTTTGTTGCTTCCCGAACATCCATAATATCAGTAAGGCGTCCGACCTTGATCAAATCACGAGTTGACACCTTCGAAATTATCTCGTTACCTGATTGCTCTTGTCGTCGGATATCTTGTGCAAGACTAACAAGAGAGGAAAGAGCTTTCTCCGACTCATTCTCTACAATATTAGTTCGGTTCTTAATGATATCTTCAATCGCTTCGGACTCATGGTAATCAAACTCAATCACGTAACTCCGACTCTCAAGAGCGGCGTTCATTTCAGAAACACCAGCATACGTGATCGGATTCCGGGTCGCTATCATTCTAAAGCGTGGATGAGGCTCAATCACCTCCGACTTCTCTTCAATGGTAAGATACCGGCTATCTCGATCCTCGGTGAGTCCATTGAGAGGCATGACAGCTTCTTCATCAGCCGCGTTAATCTCGTCAGCAATGAACATCCACCCGTTCTTCACCGCACGCGTGAGAAGTCCATCAACCCACCGGAACGAGGAACCCTGTGGCAAAGACCGAGAGGCAAGTTCTACGGCCTTATCCATAGTCATGCTCTCGTTCTCTTCGAACATTCGTTGGGCCGTCTTACGGACAGCTTCAGAGCGTTCTAGAGCCTCTTCTGTGGTATCATCATTATCCACAGGAGCGTATCGGCCAACAAGATTCTGATACGTAGTGCCCACACCGAAATTAACACGCACCATAGGCCAATTGGCCGCGCTTGCGATAGTCTTCACGGCCATGTTCTTTCCAACCCCGGCTTCTCCTTCAAGCATGGCGAAGAAGTCGGGATCATCAATCACGTATGAGAGAAGTTTCAGGTCTTGAGTACCGTTAATCTCTCTCATCATATAATCTTGGTTCTGGTCGGGAACAAGCGGGTGTCCAACATCTTCAAGCTCGGGAACTTCAAGGTCAATGACCATTCCCGCGCCTAGGTCGAACGTGGCATTGTTTCCGGTCGGTTCTCCACTCTCTTCAGTAATCTCTTGAGTTTGGTAGTTCGGCATTTGCGTTCTCCGTTTGGACCACTTAGCTAATAAACGTTCCGACTCAGACTGTTTTACCAGCCTGAAAAAGAAAACCGCTGTATCTACGCTGTACTGTTCTTTGTTTCGATGGAATCAATTACTTTCAACTGACCCGCACACGTATCCGGCCAAACCCAGAGTGGCCGGTGGTAATCGATAGTCACACGTTCTCCATCTTCGATATTTCTCACTTCTTTAATTAGCTCGTCTTCTCCATCGGGAACACACCAATCTTCTGTTGTACTACTTCTATCGTTTGTCTTTGTTGTTAGGTCATTCGTTTGGAAAATAATTCCTCGCTGATGACTGTAATCTATTTTCTGTCCCGTGTAGCTTCCATCTTCAATGGGAGTGGCAAATTGCGACAACATGAGGACACCGCCCCCTATCACAGCTACAAGGATCGCCAATACGATTGCACCAAATACTACATCACCTATTTTTGACATTGTTCGCAATCTATTTTGATTCTCTTAGTTTAAAACTTTTACTACACAGACTATTTTATTGGCCTGAAAAGAAAAGCCGATGCTTGGACTACCGCGCTTCTACCCCACACCGATCACATTCTTGACCCCACTCCATCCCATGTGGAGGTTCTGTTTCAATGCGTTTACCGACGTGTTCTCTTTTACCCATAGTCCAATCAGCTTCACTTCTACACATATCACAGAGTGGCATTACTCCATCCGTGGCGCTGCCATTCGTTTTTCTATCTCTTCTAGTTCTTTGTATGCCCCTCCCCCATGTCGGAGGAGAGAGCGACCACCATCCTCCGGCTCTACGCACTCCATGCAACGATGCACGTTATCGTCGTTATCTCCGTACACACGCGCGAACTGGTCAGAAACGGTACTACCACAGCCAAGACATTCGTTGTTCATGTACATTTTAGTAATCCTCTAACTCGGTCTGATTGAGAACCTTTTCGATAATCTCTTCCTGTTCTTCGCCAAGCTCTTCTTGCCGATCCTTTAGAATATCCTTCACAGAGAGCTTCATGCTCAACAATTCGTTATATGTTGTCGATATATTCTGACTTTCTTCAAGCTGATTCAGAATCTCACGGGCAGTTTCTTCAGCCGTGGTTTCTGCATCTTCAGCGAATTGCTCCATAGTCTCGCCCACGATATCATCAACCAACTCTCGGACCTGTTCTTCAACCCGGTCGGCAATCATCTCTCGCTGAGATTCAAGATTCACTACAGGAGTGGTTTCAATTCGAACAGGCTCTCCATCTTCTTTGAATTGGTTAATCCCTTCCCACACTTCAGAGAGTCCTTCAACTACATCCGAGTGGTGAGAACCCACGAAGTGAACAGCGCGGCGAATGGGAACAGAGTTAGTCCGGTCACGCATTTGGTCGATGATCTTCTGAAGATCAGACTGATTGTGGTGAGTCTGCATCTTCTGGAAGAGCGTACTTGCATACGCACGTAGCTCTTTAGCCTGCTCGTAATGAACCCCCTCCGGGTCCATATCCGTGTTAAAGACCAATTGCCCCGGCATATCATCATCGTCACCCCGATAGAAGTTAAAGTAACCAATGCGCTGTCGTCTCCAATCCCCACCTTCTTCCCCAATCAACTCTTCGGGATAGAACGTCTTAGCGTAGAGGATAAACACGTTACTTCCCATATCAGCCGACTTCTCAAGTTCAAACTGATTGGTAAAGGACTGATTGTATTCATCCGAGTGTGCGCTATACACACGTTGTTCGGGATCATCGAGAAGCCGACGCATAGTACGTCGGTATGCCGACCACCGGGACACCTCTTTCGGGAAGAGATAGTCCGGAAGGCCAACAGCATCCCACTTCTCCTGAAGCCACTCTCGCGGGACTAGTGCATCTCCTGTCGTGGAGAAGACTAGGTATCCAAGGTACTCGGAAGCATTATCATTATCGTCCTGTTCAACTGTTCCGATGGGTTGAGGCCCTATGTTGACTTGTGAATCGCTCATTGTTAGTCTCGCGGGTGTTTATCCCCGCGTGAATTGCCATAGAACGCTTAGTTTAAAAATCTATCGGTATATCCTATCCTCCGATTTTCATGCCCGAATTATGCTCTATCCCCGCCAATCTAGGAGCTTTTCATCTCTATATTTGTAAAACGCTACGAACACCGGGTTATCTGATTCATCTCGGTTCTTTGTACTTTCGTCATTTATTGTTGAAAAGAGTATATCAATTTCATACATTTCATCCCATTCTTCGTGTACTCCTACAATTTCACATATAAAAATTCCATTTGAATATTTTTTCATGACTACATCTCCGACTTCAACTTTCATTTTATCTCGCATTAATATCACTTGCTGTTTGACCAGCAAGAAAAAGAATATTGTGATTCAAACTGCCAACACTATAAACGAAGCGAGATACAAGACAGTAAGAATCACTCCTGTCCATAAGATAGATCCAATAGAACCAGCAATATATCCCTTCTGCCTCTCTTCTTCGCCTGTTCTTACAGCTCCCGGAACAAAACTTTCATGTGAAGAAATGAATAATACAAGAGGCCACAGTCCTATTTTCCCCATCCATCCCATCTGTGAACGATTGGTAGTAAATTTAGGGAACTTGATTTGTGGCCAAACTGTAGTAACTTCTTTGGTAGTATCGATATTAACTTCTGTTTCTCCTAAGTTAATATCTTCTACCTCTTCATCTTCAGGGATTTCAATATTGAATAGATCGAACACACATGAAGCACACAAATCAGCAGTAGCCGAAGCATTCATGTTCACAGTTTTAGTATTATGATTCCACCCTACACCATATAGTTCTTTTTTATCTATACCTCTTACAATTTCATCGTATGCTTGAGCTTTCTTTTGCCCATCGATAAATAATTCAGCATTATCTCGTTCTTCAAATGTTTTAATTAATTCTAGATTTTGACTGTGTTTTTGCCTTTCTTGTGGATTAATAGCAACTGTAAGAATATCTTCCTCTTCTTCTGTTCGGTTACAGTTATCACAAAGTGTTCTTGTTTTCTGCTTCTCTACAGTTTCATACTCAGTTACAGTTTCTTGCGCCATTACACACCCGAAATTGAAATGTCGCCGCTGTTGTTAGTCTCTGCCTTCATGTATAGCTTGTATTGACTGTTGGTGAAACGCTCTGCCCATTTTTCATGTTCTTCTTGAGAAACAACTTCCCATTCTCCTTCCATCGCTTCAAGAGGAATATCTGTTTGGAGAACGCTTTCATTGAGAGAGTATTCGCTTGTATAAATTGTCTCTCCTTCACTAGTGTTCTTAATAGAAACTGTGCCTTCTGATTCAAACTGTTCTGGTTCTGGCGTGTGAATTTCCATTGTATCACCCTTAGCCTCTCATGGCTAAGAAAATAAAGTTGTTGTCTATTCAGTCTTTATGCACCCCACACACTACCATATATGCACCATTCTCTAGTTCTTGAATCCCCCGTGCAGTAATGGAACAATGGCTTCCATCATTACACATTCGTTTACGCACGCATGGATTTGATACTCCATCACTTCGACAACCGATTATATCTCCACATTTCGAATCTGCCCGCCGGGTGGGTACAGTATGCGCTACCATTTTTGGTTTGTATATGTGCCCACAATTAACGCACTTGTGATCATTCCACCGGGGGTACATCGAGTCATGTTCTCCGCATTCAGGACAGTCTTTCATAGTTTATTACCACGGGGATTAACCCGCTGAAAAAGAATATTAGTCATGGACTGAAAGGACCGTAATCAAGAATGACAGTCATTCTCGCTTGTCGCTCTTCTCTTTCAGTCAAATCGTGCTTTTCTAGGTGTTTTTCTAAAATCTCTTCTTGTCTATCAGCATGAAGTCTATGGTTAAGATACCAATCTTCTTCATACCCTTCCGGATTATCTAATACATCGTCAAAATCAAGTCCCGGTTCCGCTTCTTCGTATATTTCTTTGAGAGCGTCGTGTGCTGGTATTCGTGGATCAGTCATATTTGTATCACCAACTGTGTAACCAGTTGGGAAAAGACCCCCGTGGCATAAATAATGCCCGGTTTTCAACTAATCTCTAGGGTATTGCTTACTTTCTTTTAGACTCCCGGAGCTATGATCAGCCACCATGACGTGATATCGATTCATGCCGGGAACATGACTATCTTTTTCAGCAACAATTCGTGAAGGACGGGTATCGTATTCTTCTCGCCAAAACTTACGAGCGTATGTCTTGGCTTCTTCGATAGAATTAGCACCTTGCACATCGAAAGTAGCTGTTCCATTAAACTTACTTTCACTAACTGTTACAGTTTCGGATTTGTCTTCTCCATCCATATTAATCACTCACAGTATTACCTGTGAGAAAATATTGACCGAGAGATATTCTAAAACTGTTCTAGAACTATTTCAAATCTATCACTCTCTTCATCAACAGAATTAACATCGGTAGCAACCCACCCCATGCTCATTGCAGCACTAAGCACTTTTCTTACCTTCCTTTCGTTTACTTCCAAATAGACCTTTACATAATTAGGCCTATCAACGAAAGAAGCATCTTGAACAAAATCTCGGTGGTTATTAAAGTACGTTGCTACTTCGTTTGGGTTTGCAACATCACTCATTGTAATCAGACAGGTGTACCCCACCTGTCAAAAATAATGGCCGAAGATTAACTAATCCCCGCCCGGATATTCGTTTTAAACGAATATCCGGGC
>Ga0102939_1001020_pt1 | contig 10364 bp, 13 predicted proteins | sample SalPon2_B_H2O_MG_FD_78214 | JGI IMG/M metagenome (GOLD analysis project Ga0102939, IMG submission 78214) | Salt pond water microbial communities from South San Francisco under conditions of wetland restoration - Salt Pond MetaG R2_B_H2O_MG | ecosystem: Environmental > Aquatic > Non-marine Saline... | reverse complement strand
CCAGAGTGTACGTGTACGGTACATCTCGGGTGATTGATCGGCCAAAGAAGTTCGTTCGTCCGGTGTCTTCTTCGCCGCCTGTCTCGTAGCTTACTTCCGTTCCGTCTTGCAGTGTTCCCACTGTGAGTGTTGATCCGGGCATGGTTTCTCAAATCATATATTACTGTAGATCGCTTCCCGTCTCTGGTGTCTTGGATTCGATTCTGTAGCTTGGATTGACACCATCTAAATCCATAACTGTTACTTTATTTTTCATAATCATTTCTCCCACCCCAATCGAGAGATACAAACTATTCCTTTTCAGAGAGTGCTTTAGCTTCAAGGAGGTGTTCTTCGCAGAGGTCGGCCCACCTCCCGTAGTGGGTGCGTAGATTACGTTGGGTGGTTTCTGCTCGTTGAGCTGTAGGGAAGCTCGTTGGATTGTGGGCCATTGCTCGCCGTGAGTTGATATTCACGTTTCGGAGATCCCCTTGTGTCGATTTCCCGATCTTGGACAGCATACTCTTGAGTTGTGCTTCTGTTGTCCTGATATTCTTTGCTGTGAGATGTAACGGTCGTTTGTGCCTCGTTTCCTCTAATTCGGATAGTTCGCGCTTATCATAGGGGCTGATAGGTGTCTCGTCTGGGTGGGGTTCTCTCCCCCGTGGACTTCGATATGGCATTTCACTGCTTTCTTCGCCCGCTGTGGTATCTTTTGTCATTGAAATTTCCTACTCCTCCTTACTATATGAATATCTTCACTCCCAATCGAGAGTTAAAAACCTACTCCGTGAGGGTCATTCTTGGGTTTCTTCTTGCTTTTTTCGGAGGTTGAATGGGTCTTTTCTGATGTCTATGTTGATAGACGGTTTGGGCATCTGATCGATTACTTTTGAAATCGAGAGGATGTTGTATTCGTTGCGTTCAATATCCCATGCGATAGCCTGATCCCACGATATTCGTCCTCCGAGAGAGATAATGAGGTTAAATTGCTTAGGTCCGTTTTCAGTTGGCCACTGGTGGACAATTACATCCCCGATGGTGAGTTCGATTTGGGTATCCTCATCTTCTGTATCAAAGACACCTCTTTCCTTGCTTGGAGAACTGTCAAGAGGTGGGAGATTCCTTTCATTAACTTCGGGCAGGTCGTCCCCCATTTCGTTTCCCATTGTCGTACTGTACGGGCTAATGGTTAAATCGCTTTAGGCACTTCAGCCTGTTAATTCGGTGAGTTAGTATTGTAGTACCAGACGCTTCTTTCCTCACTGCTTGGTGGATAGATGCCTACTTCTGGAAGTTCTGATGTGGGTCCTAGTCCTACTTCGGTCAAACCGTCTTTCCAGTTTGTGAGGCAGTATTGTTGGATCGTTGGATCGATGAAAGTGTATCCCTCATCTGTGTCGACATCTTGAATCTGTTCTGACGGCATTGAGACGATGAAGTGCGTCTCTCGTGCTTCGCCCATTGTCACCTCTCTCACTTCTGCTGTCAGGCCTCTGTCTTCGTAGCGTTGTGAGAGTTCGTTAGACATTTTGAAGCAGTTCTGGTAGAACTGATCGTACTGCTCTTGGACTTGGTAGGCAATGCTGGTGAGGTAGTTTTTGCTTGCTTGAGTCATTAGTTCAGATCAACAGAAATCCTTGAGTGTGTTCTGACTGTTGTCGCCTTTGATCTTATCTGGTTCAGCCACGTCTACACCAATACGTGATTGTGCTGTGGCAATGTAGTCCTCGTTCAATTCGATCCCAACCCAGCGTTTTCGGAGTCTTCGAGCGGCTACTGCGGTTGTTCCCGATCCCATAAATGGGTCAATTACGATACCAGCTTTCCCGTCTTCTGAGTCTACTGAGCAGTCACACTTGGGAGCGTATCCGGTATGTTCCTTGTTGGGACTTGTGAACTCTCTTGCGTAACTTCCGAGGACTTCTACTGCTTCTGCTGCCAGTTCTTCGACCTCGTTTGTGTTTTTCCCAGTCCCATTTTGAGTCCGTTTTGCTTGTCCGATTCCACTTAGTCCGACCGATCTGAGCGCACGGAGGTGTTTATCGGTCAGATTCTTGTTTTCTGCAATATCTAATGCCCTTGCTGCTTGATCTCGATCTTCGTTTAGATCGCGGATGTCTGTTACTTCGTAGACCTTCTCGTATGTGGCACCACATTCAGGACAGACGTTGTTCGGGATCGTTGTTCGGATCAGTTGTTTTGGGAGCTCGACCGGGAAGACCGCATCGTGGTCTGTATCTGTATTCCCAACGCTGATATTGAACACGTCTCCGACATTCTTGGCGTTCTCTTTATCGAAGTAGTGTTCTCCGCCTTCCTGGGCGATCACCAAGATGTGTTCGTGAGTGTGTGTGTAGCGGTTGTTGACTGCCTCTGGTTTCCCGTTTGGCTTTGTCCATGGGCTGTGGTGGATAACTTCGTAGCCTTGCTTGACGACCTCCTGATAGATTGTCTGAGGAATCCCTTCGAGTGACCCACCTCTGTATACGTCGTCGACGATGAGGCATCCTACACCATCGTTTCGAACGACTCGCATGAGCTGGTTGATGATCGAGAGGAGCGATTCAACGTATTCGTCAACGCTAGATTCGTGTCCAAGCTGCCCGTCGACGCCGTAGTCTCGCGCTTCATAGTAAGGGGGAGAGGTTATCCAGCCGTGGCATGAATTCGAGGGCATCTGCCGGAGGACCTCTCTCACGTCTCCCTGTTCAATGCTGTTGGTGTACTCTTCGATCGGAGTTGGGTTAGCCGGTTCTGTTGCCCGATCTGGTGTGATCGACTCTTCTGGTGGGTGTTCAAGAGGGTATTTTTGCTTGACCGAATCTGTCGGGGCTCCCGCTTCTCCGACAATGGGTTTTGGTGGGTGAGTAACATCAGCTGGGATGTCGGTCGACGTTTCGACTAACGGCCCTACACCTTCATGTAGAATGTATCGCCCGGTTTCGTGTTCGAGTTTCTGATCTTTGAGATTGATGAATGCCCCACCATGGAACAGACGGTAAGACTCTGAATTGGAACTGTAACAGAGAATCCGGTCGGAAGATTTGATCTCGAGTAGTGGACTGTACTGGGCAGGGACAGGGAGAATACCAACGACAAGCAGGTACTCTTCGTATTGTTTGCCACAGTATTCTAAGACATCTCCGGGTCTGATCACTGAGTCGCTGTATCCGATCTTAGCCTCTGTATCTTCTCGGTGGCGGCTGAGTACTGATACTGGCCAGAGGTAATTTTCTGCAACCTCTTTGTTCCCACTGGTTAGATATTCATCTGAGAACAGATACCCGTCATCTCGCAAACGGTACTGGGTTTCAGATCGACTCTCTATTGATCCACTCATCTCACTCCCATCGTGAGATATAAACTATACTTCAGCCGAAATCAGTATACTCCTCAGCATACTGTTGAGTATGCTAGTAAGCTTACTGGCAATTTTACTGGCTGTCTTACTGGTTGTCTTACTTCTGTTCTGCGTCTGTCTGACGCTGATATTGAGTGCGACAGAGTTTCAATAGATGAATCTGCTTTATTGGTCAATTTTGATTTGTTTGTCGTCTACTGTAGGACTGATCATGCTAAGAGCTGTCTTACAGAGTGTCGGTGACTCTTTTTTTAATTCTGTTAGCCGCTGCTACCTTGACTCCTTTTTCAGGCAGTTCGCATGTGTCGATCATCTTGATTCTCTCATGCCTCTTTTTCAATTCAAGATAGTTTTCTCGTATCCGTGATAGAGTCTCTTCACGTTCGAATTTGTCGTCGGTATCTAGTCGATCTACTGCAACTTTTGGATCAGCATCGAGGAGGATAGTTAGGTCTGGTTCGATTGTCCATGGTTGATGGAGTCCGTAGATGTGACCTAGTGGATTGTCGTATTGATCTTCTATTCCTGGGGCCTGATATGCACAGCGAGAATCGATATATCGATCACAGATGACTATCTTCCCTTTTTCGAGTTCTGCCTTGATTTGCTGGAGGTGATTTGCGTGATCAGCGATAAACAAATGAAGTTCAGCTTCGGTTGCGAAGGTTCCTTTAGAAAGATGGGACCGTAGTAACTCCCCGATAGGGCCTTCTGTTGGTTCCTGTGTTTTGTAGAGGTTCTCTGGAGTTGTACCCACATCGGGAGAGGTGAGGCTTTCTTTGAGAGTCGTTTTCCCAGTTCCGTCAATACCTTCGATTGTGACGAGCATACCACCGTCCGATGTCATTGTACTAGTCCTTCGTTCTTCAGGTGTTGATAGCCTTCTATGTTTTGTAACATGTTTGAGGTTACTGTCCCCCGTTCATACGTGATTCGCGATCCTGGTAGGCGTACATAGTGGTCTGGAAGGTTTTGTGTCACCCGTGGCCATCCAGTCAATTCTTTGGACAGTTCTACGATTATGTTTTTGTCTGCATTATGGGGTGAGAGTTCTACCCAAAAGTGGATTGCACCTAGACTTTCTGCTTCTTTGATTGTCTCTGGTGGTTCTGTTTCAGGTTCGATTATTGCACCCCAGATGATTTCTGGGTCGTACCCTTCTTGAGATAGACGCCGTGCAAGTAATTCGGCATTTTCGTGGCAGTATCCTAATAGGGGGTCTTCGTGGGTCCACTCTTCGGAGTCGACATGATTTGGATCGTAGCCGAAGTCGTCTGTTAACCGCTCGTTTCGTGTTCTCTCGACTACTCTCCAAACGTCGTTAAATATGTTCTTGATATCACTCATCTGTCTTCGGTTCCTTGTTTGGAAGACCGCTATTTTCTTTTGAGAGTTGGTCAGTATGTGCTTGTCCCCAGGAGTCGAATTCTCGTTCTGCGAGTCGTCGTCGGGTTTCCCACTCGCAAATGAATTCCTTGTCATATGTACTCAGATTTGCGTTCTGAGCCATTTGGTCGATGAGGAGTTGTGATCGATGGAAGTTCTCGAGGTGTAGGTCTGAGTTCTTTTGTAGCTTCTCAAGGTACTCGTATGCATCCTGAGCATCGAAAACAAGGAAATCACCTACGTGGGGTTCTTCTTTGAGCTCGTCGATGGTTTCTTTGACTTCTTGAGGTAGGACTTGATCTGTTGAGAGGTCTTCTTCAACGTGAGATTGAATATCCTGTGGGTGGGGGAATGTATTCCAGCCTTCTGCGTTGGTTTCGGTTTCCATCCCTTTGATATCGATATCTGCAACTTCGGGGTGGTCTTCTAGAGGGATCGTATCTGTGCTGCTGATAGATCCATCTGGGCATGGAACTTCGATTTCTATGCCACCATCTTCGACAGCAGGATGGCAATAGATGTAATTGTGCAGCGCACGCTTGGCTCGTTGATGTGAGGGCTCTTCGACTGTCTGCTGTTCGCCATTTGCTTTGAGCGTGACTTCACATCCATCTGCAATGATTCGTGCGTTCTGTTCGGGTTCCTCGTAGACGATTTTCTCGCCTTCGCAGAATTTAGTGAGGTACCAGTTTTCGAATGTGATTCGGGAAGGTTTGATTAACTCACCACTAGGGTGACTTTCGAGCCATTCTTGGAGGTCTATTGCACCTTCAACTTCTGTTTCTGGTGTTTTTGCTGTACTGAATGCTGGTTGGGCTTCTACAGGGTCTTGGTCTGCTTCCACCCAGTCCATATGCCGGAATCCTTTGACTTTGATGAATTCGCCTGTATCGTATAGCGCAACGACTGATGGAGAGTTATGGTGAGTGCCTCTGTAAGCAGTGATCACACTCGGGATGTCATTCAGGCCATATTTGATTCGTTGCCAACCTCCGATCTCGTCATCTGGGAACTTCAGAAACCGTTCTGCTTTTTTCTCCTTTTGTTTTTGCTTTCGTTTTGCTTCAGCTTCGGCTTCGATCTGTTCTCGCGCCTCTCTTGCCGCTGCGAGGTACATGTCCCGATGACCGTACATATCTGCGAATGCCATCACTGCACGGGCTTTGAGAACGGCTTCTTGTTTTGCTTCCTCTTTTGCTTCTTCTGACTCGAAATCCTTGTCCTCATCGAACAGGGTACTCATATGGGCTTCTTCGGGGGTGATATTGTAGGCAGCTGTAACGAGGTCTTGAGATACGTGCTTGTCGTCCCCGTCGTGTGCGCTTACCCAGTTAGTGAGATTTTTGAGGAATGTCGACTGGTGTCCGAATTCGTCTGTAACGAAGTCTCTCATCAGGATTTCGCCTGTCAAGATGTCTTCGTCTTCGTCTGCTTTCTCTGTCCACTCTGACTCGCAGTAGCCTTCTCCAGAGTCGGTGATTCTGTAGTCGTCTCCAACGTTGTCATCCAGTTCCTGTCGGATCGTTTCGATAGTACTCTGTCCAACGTTGTCGATAGATTTGATTTCGATGTCGGAACTGCGAGTCAGGTCATCGACAGACTCGAATTCCTCGGTAAGGTTGCTTCGTGCAGTTTTATTCACACCGATGTCTTTTAGAGTTTCTTTGAGTCCACTGATGCTGTCTACAGTGTCTTCCCCGGATTGGGTTTCATTGTTTGTCTGTAATTCTGTTCCCGTATCTCCGGTTGTCAGGTCTGTTAATGATGTTTGAGTAGTCATGGTTGACTCCTTAATCGTATAGTTCAGATACGTCGTGGTGGTTTTTCATCCACTCAATGGCCCATTCGAATACTTCCTCTTTGTCTGTCGAGACGATGTTCTCACCAACGGTTAGTGACTGACCTTTGATCGTAACGAAGGCTTCGAACCCGACTGGAGCTCCTACAATCCGGCTCGTTGAGCTTCGGATTGTGAGCCATGTTTCTGTTGAGGTGTGCTTCCACCGGACCTCTCGGACGTGTTCTCTCTCTGAAACCGGGTCTTCTAGCTTTTCACCAATTCTACTTTTGCCTTGTCGCTTATCGTACGATGTGAGTGGTGTACGTCTCCATCGTTTGACTAGCGAAGGACGCCACTTGATATGTGATTTGTCATCTATGATGTCGTTGTGCATCTTCTCGGCGATATCCTTCATATCCCCACCGTGTTCGAGCCACTGTTCGTGTAGTTCCTCTGATGTTGTCATTGGTTAGAATCTCCGTGCGTTGGTGTCGACTGCACTGCTATCTTCCACATCTTATACATCCTCTACCCAAAATGGGAGATATAAACTCCCTCCACTACGTTCTAAAAAAAGAAAAACTGGTCAGTACCGAGATGGTCTACATCCGAATATGGGTCGGAATCGGGCTGTTGTTCTTTGCAGCTCTGATCACGATCTCCTTCATGTAGTCCTCGATTTCGGGGTTCCCTTCGATACTGGCTGTCCATCCGGCATCGAAGAGATTTCGACAGTGGACATGGACCGGCTCATTAAGATCTTTTCCTGTTACTTTGATTTTGGCGTGTAGGTCGTTTCCTCGAGGGGCTTCTACAGACGATCCGCCTTTCCACCGATTGAGGACTGAAACCGAGAGTTTTCCTGCTTCATCGTCGATAGCTTTTGATCTGTGAATGTCGTCGTAGATCGTCTCTAGCTGTTCATCGACTGCTTCGTTGTCTCGATTGATGATTTGGAAGTCGTAGATACGGGACAGCATCGTTGCTGGGCCCATCCTTAGTTTGTTGTCCTTACTTTCGAGGATTTCTGAGGGGCCAGATTTCAAGCTGATTTTTGCAGTCTTTTTGTCTTCAGTTTGTCTATTGATGATGTCTTGAACAACGCCATACTGTGGGTTCTGTGGTTCTCCGTTATGTAATTTCACGACCTTCACGAAGTCTCCCATTACTAGTTGTCGGTCGATTTTGAATTCATTCAGTCGACGTTGCCGTTTGAGGTCTTCTACGGTAATCCCATTTCGGTCGATCAGTTCTCCCAGCGTAAGTTCGTCACCTTCGTTATCGAGTTGATGCTTGATACTTTTTCCAGTACGGAGGTTTCTGAAGAGGTTTTCTGCTGTATCAATCCAAACTTGTTCGTCTTCATCCCCGCTTTTCGCAACTGGAATGAGTTTTCGGCCAGTTGAGGTTCCGCTTTTGAACGTCTTTCCTTCAATCTCGATTTCGATTGATTTGATATTTTCTGTCATTGGTTTGAGTTATTTTGTCAGATATCAGTTGAAGCCGTTACAGCATTAGGGTTTTGCGAGAGAATATTATTGCATAGAACGACACCAGCACTCATAGCTGGAAGGTTCGTTCTAGATTCTGTATGCTCACACATAGACTCCAGTTTGGGTGTGTCAAATGTTGGAACTGGTGTACTGATCGCTTCTGGGAGGTTTTCGTCTTTGTTTAATGCACGAAGTGTAACTGATTCTGGTTTGAGACTCAGTTTGAGTTCATCTTTCTTGAACTCGCTAGGGGCCTGTGCTTTCCATTGCACGTATCGGGGTCTTAGCGTTACTAATTCCCATTTTGTGTCTGGATCGTGATCGACGTAGTTCTGAACTGGTGTGGGGGTGAAATGTAGATGAACAAGCAGGTCAACAATTGCCTCGTAGAATGTTTCAGATTCGTATTCACACGGGTAAGCAGTTGATCTATCTCCGGTGTTTTTCATTACATCGTGTCCAGGGATGTTTGTTAGTACCCCAGTACTGTCTATAGAGGCGTTACGGATCTTGTGTCCATTTGTGTATCCTACTACAGTTTCGGCCTTTCGTTGGTATTTGTAGTTCTTGTTATATCCGAAGTCGTTCAAGAAGAGTCGGATTCGATGGATTGCTCCACCGTTTCCGTAATCAGAGCTAATTGCCTTGCCGTCTGAGGCATAGATGACATGCTTTTTTCCTCTTGTTGCTAACTTCCAGTTTCCGACTGAGATCGGAAGTGGGGGCAGTTCTGGATCGGTTGCGATCCCTGTTGAGGGGGGAGAGACTGGTGTTGTAACGCTGTGTTCTCTGAGTTCTTCCGGTAGCTCTGCTGCTCTATCAGCAACGTCTTCATAGAGAGCGTCAATGTTCCTGTTGCTGTTAATTATACCGGGGGTATCCCGGTTAGGTGTGCTTTTGCTTGAAGAGGTACTTGATGAATCAGTACTTTCGGGTTGTTGTTGTGTCTGTCCTTTAAATGTCGTTAGTGAGTGTTGTTCGCTGTTCATAGAAGGATGTTCGTTCCCAGTTACGGCTTTATTTCTTCGAACTCGACTTTCTTCGCGCGGGTTGTATGCCGACCTACACGGTATTTGTAGTACTGCTGCCCGCTGTCGAGAATGAAGTCTACTGCGGATTCTGCTTTCTCTACGATTTCGATGATCGTAGTTTTATCATCTATTCTATTGTTTGAGATGACGATCGCATCACCGAGTTCTAAATCCTGTGCTTGTGATAGCGTAGGATTCGTTATGACCGTTGTAATCGGTTCAGCTGTTAGTTGTGGTGTCATTATTAGTACCGGGGAAATCGTATGATGTTATCTTCGATTGTCGACGTTGGGATCTCCCATGTTTCGCTGAGATCACGTAGGGCTTCGAAGTCTGGTTTTTTTCTATTCGGCTTTGTTGATGGGAGGTCGTTTAGATCTGGCTCAAGAAAGAGTGACCGAAGTTCTTCGAGTCCGGGGATGGATGTCCCCTTGTTTTCTGCTACTTCTGAGGCTGATTTGCCCCCACTAATCTTCTGTACTGCACGTTTTGGGCCAATCCCTCTGACTCCATCGTTGAAGTCTGTTCCACAGAGAAGGGCGATATCGATCAGGTCTTCTTGGCGAATGCTATATTTATCGAGTGTCTTTTCGAGGTCCATCTCCTCTGTCGGGCCGCTCCCACTGTATTGACGGATCGTGATCGGGGCTCCGAATAGGAGGGAATCGTAGTCATCAGTCATTACGTAATCGGTGATACCTGCTTGAGTGAGGAGTGAGGCATATCCTTCTCCTGACCCACCAGCTTCGAGATAGGGAACACCGACTGCATCAAGGAATTTTCTTGATGTCTGCTGAATGGTTTTGTTGAGGCTATGCGTCTGGGACTTGTATCGTCTGATAGCTTCGGTATCTCCCTCTTTTTCTGCCTGTTTCATCTTTTGTTTGGCTTCTTGCTTGACCTCACGACGGTCTTCGATTGTGTCTTCTTTCAGGTCGTGGGCCTCTCCATCAAAGATGAATACTGGTGTCAGATCGCTCCTGAGAAGGGTTGGTAGTCCCCGATACAACGCGATTAGGTTGGCGACTTCTGTACCGTCCTCTGTCGTATATCGGTCTGGATCAATGTATCTCGTCGTTCCAGTGATATATTTATAGAGCCAGTGGTGGGCGTCGACTGCAACATGTCCACTGTATTCAGAGAGTGCTTTGTCGTTGATTACGGCTAAGTCTCTGAGCGCACTATTTCCCATCGTCCACCTCTTTTCCATTCATTACCATATTTCATTCACATCGATAGCTAAAAACTATATGTTTCATCTACTTGCTGATCTTGGTCTTACCGTGTTCGTTCGCATCTAATTCATCGCGATGAATTTTGATTCCGTCTTT
>Ga0102939_1001019_pt1 | contig 10371 bp, 12 predicted proteins | sample SalPon2_B_H2O_MG_FD_78214 | JGI IMG/M metagenome (GOLD analysis project Ga0102939, IMG submission 78214) | Salt pond water microbial communities from South San Francisco under conditions of wetland restoration - Salt Pond MetaG R2_B_H2O_MG | ecosystem: Environmental > Aquatic > Non-marine Saline... | reverse complement strand
GTGTCCTGCAGAACGCGATTCAGAAACTCTATGCTGGAACTGTCGATCCAACGGAACTAATCGAACGTAACCGTGTCTCACAACCACTCGAAGGGTATACTCAATATACGCAGAACGTCGCAGCATTGGAGCGTGCGCGCCAACAGGAGCTCTCAATCCATCCAGGGCAGGATATCAAGTACGTCGTTGTTGACGACAAGAGATCGTCGCGCGAACGAGTCAAGCTCGCCCACGAGACAATTGATTCGTATGATCCTTCCTACTACGAAACCGAGTTGCTTCGCGCTGTCGAGAGTATTCTATCGCCAATCGGATGGGATCAAACCAAAATAAAGCAAGCTATCGGTGAAACTCAAAACATCCAGCTGAGTTGGTTCTGATATCAGTTTATTAGTAGAATCTACTAACTAAAGAACATTCACACTCTGAGGGACGGCTAGAGAAGCCAAATCCAATACGACACACCACGTTTCCGGTGAAATGTGGGTGTATTCTAACATGGAGACACACCGGATTTCAGATGAAACCTCGTTTTTCAGCTTCGGTCTGGATAGTGTCTATCGTGCCACACCGGCAACCTTCGGTGAGAATATTGCTCGGAAACTACTCCAGAACTGGCACACTTCTAGTTTTGGAGGGGCAACCAGTCACCTTGCCCTGAAGTCGAGGATGTTGACCGTGAACGACGTCTACACGCCAACCACGGTATAGGGCCAGAACGGGAGTCCACCGACAAGCTCCGCCGTTACGGCGGAGAAGTGACTGACACGACACTTATCGGAGCACAAACGTGTCTTCGACCCGACCGGCGTGGCCGTCTGCTCGGCGGTACGATAAACTTAGTTGAGAAGCTCTGAAAGAATTGTACGAACTATACTATATTTGATCAAAAACATCTTTCAAATGAATGTTGGCCAAAGAAAGATTATTTATTCAAATGCTGAGTTTGAACTGTATTCTAATTCTTCTTATGAGGTTTTAACAGATAAAGTAAACTTTACGTAAAGTTTTTATGTTCAAATAATGTATATCGGTTTATATACACTATGAAAGAAAAGATATTCAAGTCTAATATTGCTTCAGTGGCTGTATTATCATTAATTATGTTATCTACATTTATATACATATTTTTGCAATATGAAATGAAATCCGCAGATAATACCCAATGGAAAATAATATTTCCAATACAAGCCATTATTCTTTTTTTCATCGGAACAGCCGTATACACAATAGCCATTCTATTAGATATGAATATTTCAAACAATATTTTTCAGGTTAATCCAGATGGATTAAAAAATCCAATATTCACTGCCTTATCTACGTTACCCTTATGCATCATATTGATCTTTCTTATACTAAATGATAATAATTTTTCTGTCGCGCCTGGATTCGGGTGGAGTTCTGCTCTAATCGCACATATATATGTTCACGATCTTAATATATCAAATTGACATTCAACTCTTTTCACCCATGAGTTAACGCGTCGTGCGATCAGATATCTAGTGTTCTGTCCACGGAATTTCATCCGCGTTTCTAGCACGGGCATACGATTGTTCAAGAGAGCGACGGACATATTCGCCGGCAACTTCTGTCCGATAGGTAGAATCTGCGTGCATTTCTTCACTTGGATCCGTTATTTCAGACACCACATCAATAACCGCCTGGATTTGGTCATCGGTAAGTTCTCCTCCTTCAAGAATTTCCTCAGCTGCCGAAACCCGAAGAGGAATAGGACCGGCGTTTGCAAGGGCAATTCGTGCTTCTTTGATCATTGGGCTTTTGACATCAGGATTGTCTACTCTGATTGCGGTTGCCGCACTAACGATCGGCCATTTTTGAGCCGCGCGTTTGAGACGAACGAATGCCATTCCAGTCTGTTCAATGGGAAATGGTTTTCTTGGAACCGAGATAGACTGAATAATTTCGTTTGATTGACATGCAGTTATGCCATCGTCTATAAAGAATTCCTCGGAACCAATATCCCGAGTCCCTTCATTTGAGCGGAGTGTGACCGTTCCTCCGAGTGCCTTGAGTGCTGTCGGAAAGTTTCCTGCTGGATCAGCGTTTGCAAGACTTCCACCGATTGTGCCTTGGTTTCGAACGCTTGGTCCGGCTATTTTGCCACCTGCATCGGGGAGCATCGGGAGACACTGCGCCAATCGGTCAGAATGTTCAATCGTCCGGTGTTTTGTCATTGCTCCAACCTTGACTGTAGAAGGTGTTGTCTCTACAAACGCGAGTTTATCAATCTCACTGAGATCAACCAAATGATCTGGAGTTTCAATACGCCGTGCCATGGCAATCCCAAGAGATTGGTTTCCGGCTAGCACTTTCGCTTGGTCGTATCTATCAAGTAATGATACTGCTTCGTCGATTGAATCAGGTCGATGGTGTGTGAAGGGTGCTGGTTTCATCTGTTCCTATGTACAGGTACGATTAGTGATGGGGCCATGTCGATTGATACTGTAGCCTCATTATTACACGTGCTGTATACAATCAAATAGTATTGGTTATTCGGTTAAATATTTTACTCATAATCATGTATTTTCATTTATTATCTTTCACAGCTTTGCACGTTGGAATAGTTTGTAGTTGAAGAAGAGGTAGGTGTGCCAGACACCTACCGTTTTGACCAGTGTCTTCTGAGGTCTGCCTACAGTCTCGTTCGTTTTCATCTCAATTCAAGCACCTGAGAAACGCTCCGCTCGAAAGCGTCATCGCTTTGCGAAACTCCGATTGTCCCTAAGGAAGTAGTCTACACCCGCTGTTGCATCGTCGGGCTGGAGACGTACGAGGCATCGATGACCTTTTGCGGGAGCTCGACCACTCTTTTGTCCACACCATTTTTGACGCTTAATGCAAAAATAAATCACATTAGTAATGATTTTTTCATCAAATATACAAATAATACTTAACACCGAAAGTTTTGATATACGGAAGAACATCAACTGAGTATGGTTAAGAACGGGAACAAGATTCCTGATCTTTCAGTTGAGCGCGTCCGCGAGGAGCTCAGGGACGCTCGCGATCCGAAAGCAATCAGACGACTTACTGCTGCACACGCATATCTCACGGGGTTATCTCCTGATGATATTGAGAAAAAATACGGTTGGCCTCGTCAAACAGTGTATAACTGGCTGGATCGCTTCGAAGAGCGTGAATTTGAAGATGCGCTCTACGACGACGAACGTCCAGGAAGACCGTCTAAACTCTCTGACGATCAGTTTCAACAGTTTGCTGAAACACTCAACCAATCGCCTAAAAAAGCTGGATACGATGTAGCTACTTGGTCGAGTATACTTGCTCAACAATATCTCATATCTGAGTTTGATGTTGCACATTCTCGGCGACACGTTCAGCGCTTGATGAAAGAGGCTGAGGTTTCTTTTGGGAAACCTCGGCCAGAACAAGCCTCAGCTCTTCACAAGACAACAGGCGATTTCGCCAAGAATAGATAGATTCACACAGGGCTTGACCCTGAGACAGTTCATTCAGACAGCTGTCGGCCATTAAAATAATAATTTAAGCTATAGCAAACGTTTCTATATGTGAGAATGCTCCCAACTGTAGACCCCCCATCTCAAGCTCAAGATTCTGCGTCCATTGTTGGAGTAATATTTGCAGCAGGAATGAGCTCACGGTACGGCAAAATGAACAAGCTCCTCGTCTCAGTTAATCAAAATGGTAAAATTAAGCGACAAAAAAATCAATTTAACGATGATATCAACGATTCAGTTATCCGTTGTAGCACTCGAACACTGCTTAATTCTAATCTCTCTCAAGTATTCGTTGTGGTAGGGCATCAAAGTGACCGAATCCGTCGGAATCTTTCAGATCTGGATGTTAATTTTATTGAAAATACAGCATATGCATCTGGTCATTCATCTTCAGTACATGCTGCTGTAGAGGTACTTAATAGCAGAAAAAATGAACCTATCGACGCTGCTGTATTTGCGCTTGGTGACATGCCGTATGTTGATCCAAAGAGTGTTGATACATTGATTCGGGCATATCAAAATGGCATTGGGTCAGCACTGGCGGCAGGGTACAAGGGCCAACGTGGAAATCCAGTACTTTTTGATCAACAGTATTTTAGCGACCTTCTCGATTGTAACGGTGACAACGGTGGAAAAGAGGTATTGCTCTCAGCATCTGATGGGGCTATTGTTGAAACGGGAGATCCTGGAACACTAGAAGATATTAATCAACCAAGCGATCTGAGTTGACGAAATTATTTATTTTGGTCATTAAACCCAGAAACGACACTAACCTCCTATCCCCAATCATATATTTGTTTTTTAATTGGAGAATTAGCTGCTAGTAATCCCATTGAAAGAGCAGCTGCTACAACCATTGACGCAGCAAGAAATGCGAATGCAACCCGGAAATCCGCCGTATCCGCAATAAAACCAATAATGGTAGGTGCAACTGCACCAGCACCCATCAATAGCGTTCGAACAATTCCAAATCCGCCTGCAGCAATATCATCAGGAAGTAATTCAATGAGATAGAGACCACGAACCGGTCGAAAACCATGACTCCCGAGGGCGAACAGAACAATTAATGTGGCGATAATTATTATTCCTACATCTGCCAATACTACAATTGCTAATAATGCGACTCCTCCAACACCCAGCGCGATAAAAATAATTGGTAGCCGACCAACACGATCGCTTAAATCTCCCGTGAATATTTGTACAAAACTTACTGCAAACACCGTTGAATAAAGTAAATTTGCAGCAGTTGTGCTGAATCCAGCCTCCTCCGAAAGGAACAAAGGAAGAAATGCAAGTACGCCATTATAAGAGAATGAGAAAAGTATTGTTACAAATGCGAATATAGCAAACTTCCTATTTTTAAATTGGTTTAAATAATCTTGTATCGAAGGATTAGGATCTTTTTTCCTATCAACATTATCATTCTGTGTTTGTTGCTTTGGCACATACCAAGCAAACAACACTGCAAATCCAAGACCTACAAAGCCTGAGGATAGAAAAACACCGCGCCAGGCTGCTCCCGGAAATAGTGTAACAATATATTCAATCGGACGGGGAACAACAAGAAATAATGTTACAATAAAAGATGCCCCTACGCCTCCATAAGTCCCAAATGTATCAAATACACCTAGTACCCGACCGGTACGCTTTGGATATGTTTTTGAAAGAATACCTACAGCAACTGTTTTGTGAACTCCGGTTCCAATTCCAATTGCCACGACTGAAATGATAAGAAAATAAACAGGCAAATCGACGGATAATAGAAATGCACCGCCCGCTGCAAGTCCTGCGCCACCGACAATAATACGCAACGAACCAAAACGATCAGATAGTATACCAGATGGAAACTGAAGTAGTGCATATACAGTTAACAAACAGGTATACATGAATCCAATGATTGTGGTAGATACATCATAGCTTATCTGCAATGTATCAAAGAGCGGGGGAAAAGCATATCTCAGAAACTTACCAATAAACCAAATTCCTGAAGCCAGTATAAGTGTAGTATATTTATTCACATAAATCACCTTTTGATGTAGTATTTCTTTCTCATTCGATACATTTCAATCAACGTAATTATACCTGTCGTAATGAATGCCCTTGGAAAGCCTGTACTACTCCAATTTTTCCAAACACTATTGACAATATGTTTTAATGTTGTCGAGACTTATGATCTTGGGTGTATTGAGTGATTTGATGTGACGATAATAGGCACATCATATTACCCAACGCCAGAAAACGACAACCACAGCTGTCGACAGTGACATTGCAGCGATCCCAGCAGCATACCCTGCAGTCGCTTCAAGCAGTTGTCCGACAAGCCAAGGATAAGCGAGCGCAACCGCATTTCCGATCGCTGTCATTCCAACAAGCAAGACACCGGCATCAACCTCGACACTATCAAATGCAAGGCTGAATAGTGGCCCAAAAGGTAGACCAAAGCCGATGCCAGTAAGTATGAGCGCGAAAGCGAGAACAAGCGGAGACCCAAGCCACAGCGCGATCGCGACCAACCCAAGAGACATCGCGAGGAAGACAAGCCCAATCTCAACAGCATACCGTCGGGTCGTAACGGTTCCTAACCGACCACTGTAGGTTCGTCCGACAAATGTTGCTGCCGCAAATCCGGTCAGAACGATCGTCGTGGGTAATTCTGGGACACGATCGAGAGCGTTTGTATACCATGTTATCGCCACAATAAGTAACCCGTAGGACGCGCCGTTTGCGAGTCCAAGCCCGATACTGCCTGATGTTCGAAACGCATGAACATACTCGGTGAAGTAGCGATACTCCCGGCTCTCAACCGGAGAAAGCCCAGGGACTAAAATCATCGATGCGGCGACGGGAACAGCAGCGACGAACGCAGGCAGTACTGAACCATACTGCGCGACAGCCCACGGGGTCACAGCGATACCGACCGCAAGTCCGAGAGTAAATGTTGCACCAAGCAATCCTTGTAGCCGAGCAATATGTTTATTGTCGACACACAACCCAGCGTAGGTCATCACTGCGAGAAAAGTCGCACCCATCCCAAACCCGAGAAGAAGGCGTCCACCGAGTGCGATCGGAATTGAAACTACCCCACCCAGAGCAGTACCGACGGCTCCGAGACCGAAGCCAACCAATGCTGCGAGAGGCACGCTTGACAGTCGCGCGAACACGTCAGTCGGCCAGACAACTGCAAATTGGCCGAACAGGAATAGAGTTGCCCCAAATCCGGCGATGCTTGGATCAACCCCACGGGCGACGAGTTCGGTGACATATGTGCCAAAGCCACCGACGGCTAAACCCATCCCAAACAGCCCAGGGCCGAAGATGGCAAGCGGGCGTCGCAGAATCGTTGTCACAGTATCCACCCCAGTAGGGCAGCACAAGTCAACGTTGACCTCATCGTTTCGGTTCGACAACGGTCATACCGTAGCTCTCACCAGCCCTGATATCCGCGTGGATTGACGGTACCTCATCCAGCCCGATGGTATCGGTGACGATAGGATCAATCCGGCCGTCGTCAAATAGACCGGCTGCTCTATTCACCTCGTCTCTGGTTGCGTATCGCGAACCAAGCACTGAGGCCTCCTTGATAACGAAATCCTTGAGCAGCGGTGCGAAGGATCGCTCATGATGAGTTGTCAAAGTGACCACCTGTCCGCCCATCGTTAGCGCATCCCACGAAGCGGTTAACGTGTCAATATCACCGACGGTGTCAACCACAACGTTCGGGCCGCTCCCGGCCGATGTTGCCTCGCGTAATTGTGCCGCAAAGTCTGGCTCGCTCGCGTCAACTGGTGTTACCATGGGGCCGGTCACCTCGTCTACATGAGTTAATCGGTTCGTCCGAACATCTGCAGCTAGTACATGTGCACCACGGGCAGCAGCGAGTTGGCAAAGGTGAACCCCAATACGTCCGGCACCGCCAATGACGAGGACAGTATCGCCGTCACCAACGTCAGCTCGCTCGCAGACGTGCAGTGGGGTCGCGAGCCCATCGGCGGCGATAGCGGCGGCTGGGAACGACAGATTTCTAGGAATCGGGAGGGTGTTAGACACCGGGATTGTAACGTACTCTGCGTATGCGCCATCACTGTTGACGCCTAGCCATCCGTCGAAGTTCGTACACCGGTTCTCCTCGCCGCGCTGGCAGGCATCACACTTGCCACAAACGAGATAAAAGTACGCGAGGACGTGCTCGCCGACAGACCGGGCAGAGACATTTTCGCCGAGGGCATCTACGACACCGGCGAACTCGTGGCCAGGAATTCGAGGGGTGAGCGAGGGGTCGTCATCGAGACCGCCGTTGATGGCATTCTCGACGGTTCGAGTGACCCCACAGGCGTGCACAGCGACGCGTACCTCATTTGGCTCTGGTTCAGGAACCGGAACGCGCTCGACGGCAAGTTCGCCGCCCCATTCTGATAGCATGACCGCATCCATATCACTCATGAGAGAAACGAGTGTGTGCCACGTACAAATGCGTTCTGTCGATTTGACCGATGCTGGTGCTTCATTCTGCTACTAGCGATGAGATTGGATCGTTGGCTGGTTGATTAGTTCTGACTGCTTAATTTTAGTTAGCATATATCATGGATTACTGTATTGCATGCTACAAAATATCCAGAGTGTGTTCAGCAGTATAGCAAATTTCATTCCGAGTTAGAGACAGTGCGAGGATGTATTGGATTTGCCCGGTCGCAGAGACGACCGCCCGTTCGGTTGTTACTGACCGCGAGAATCTCGCTGACGATACTGAGCGCAATCTTGACAGGTTCGCCGCTACCTAGATCAAGCCCAACTGGTGTTGCGATCCGATTTAGTTCGGCCTCAGTTAGCATCTCACCATCGTCCGCGATATTATCGCGTAGGTCGGCAAAACGCTCACGCGGACCCATCAGGCCCACGTAGGGCACTGTTGTTTCCTTGAGAAGTGTCCGGAGTGCAATACCGTCGTCAACGAGATTATGCGACATCATGACCGCATATGTGTGGTCTGGGATCCCCACGGTATCGCCAATAGTTGAGGGGTGCCCGGTGATGACTCGATCAGCGGTCGGAATTGTTTCGTTGTCGACGGCACCGCGAGGTGAGTGCACTGTGACGCGGAAGCCGATATCAGTCGCAAGGTTGGCCAGCGGCCGTAAGTCGTTCTGGCTACCGAACAACAGAATCTCAGGGATGGGCTGGAGGTTGTCGATCAACAGTGTGTACTCTTGATTGCCCTTGGTAATTGTAATCGTGTTTGTTGTGCCAGTGTTATGGAAACGGTCGATGGTATCAGCCACATCGGTAAGCACAGACTTTGGAACAGGCTCCCGGTCGGGGACGCTTTCAGGCCCGTCAGGGGTTATCAGTGTCCGCCGTCCAACTTTTTTACCATCAAGGACAGTCACAATGCTAATTGAGTCACCGTTCTCAAGCGTGGTGAGTACTTTGTCGAAGCTCGCGTCAACCGGTTCCACGAGCACGTCGATGATCCCGTTGCACCCCAGCCCAAGCCCCCAACTGCCATCATCATCCATCAGGTCAAACACCTCGATACGGGATCTATTTGTGCTAATGACATCAGCAGCAATGTTCTGGATTGCGTCTTCGAGGCAACCTGCGGTGACCGCACCGGCAGCATCCCCGTCGGCGGGAACCAGCATTTTTGCCCCCGGGCGACGGTAAGCAGATCCATCGACAGCTGCGACGGTTATGAGTGCTGCGTCAGTTGCATCACGGCGACAGGCCTGGAGCTGTGCTCGGAGATCGGCGTTGGTGATACTCCACGGATCTTTTTGATTGTCTACCATAATTTGCGTTTTTGCTCGGAGGACTTAACAGAACCGTCGTTGGTTCTCGCCAAAGACGATATTATCGGATGTATTGCTTGAGAAGGCCGCTGTCGTAGCCGATTCATTTTTAAATTTTATATCTATTTTTTATATCTTGGACAAAAATTGATAAACTTGGAGACTCTATTATCGAAGGTTAAAATTGGTATAATAGATAGGTACACTCTATGAAATGCATGCTAAGATACGCTGCCAAGCACTCATAACAGTCAGCCAAAATAGATTGAATTATCCATATTTGCTCTGATTCTAATTACCAACTCCAATGTAAAATAAGCAGTTATAAACGAAATTAATTGGAAGAAACAAACATTTTATTATGTGTAGGAACACATTTAATATAGCTTCAGCGTTTATAGATATTGTCCGATAATTATGAGTGCTGATGACGCGGAAACAACCCCGAAACGGCCTACCCAAGAGATTTCACTTACAATAAATGGCAAACAGATAACCAGAGAGGTCGAACCACGTTTAAAACTATCTGATTTCCTTCGGAACTATGTCGACCTCAAAGGTGTCCGTGTCGGGTGCGAACACGGTGTCTGCGGTGCCTGTACAGTCAGGGTGGATGGAGCTAATATTAAAAGCTGCATGGTGTACGCCGTCCAGACTGACGGCAGCGAGATATTAACAGTTGAAGGCCTCAGTGAGAACGGTTCGTTACACCCTATCCAAGAGGCCTTCAACGAGGAACACGCACTTCAGTGTGGCTTTTGCACCAGCGGGTTCGTCATGTCGACATTCGATCTACTTGAAGATAATCCCAACCCCTCGAAAACGGAGATGAAAAGCCATCTCGGGTCAAACATATGTCGGTGTACTGGCTACCAAAACATCTACAAAGCAGTTGACAGCGCCGCGAAAAAAATGGAGGGTGAAGACTGATGTCCACGCCGGAGTCCGCTGCTGAGGGTGCAGAAATTGATTCTGGGGACACTGAAGACCAGAAATTCGTCGGCAAGGGTGTCGATCGTGTCGAAGATCATCGTATCCTCACCGGACGCGCAGAGTATATCCACGATATTACGCCGGAAAACTCCCTG
>Ga0102939_1001017_pt1 | contig 10378 bp, 14 predicted proteins | sample SalPon2_B_H2O_MG_FD_78214 | JGI IMG/M metagenome (GOLD analysis project Ga0102939, IMG submission 78214) | Salt pond water microbial communities from South San Francisco under conditions of wetland restoration - Salt Pond MetaG R2_B_H2O_MG | ecosystem: Environmental > Aquatic > Non-marine Saline... | reverse complement strand
AGCTCAAAACGCTCAGGACCCATCGACTTGGAGTAGAAGCGAGGACTTCAATCAAGACGAAGATGTAATATCTGGTTCGTTCGTTTTTGCTCAGGAAGGAGATTCGGGGCAACAAGGGTTTGTATTAGCAACCCCCGACCCGATAACGCTTGGAAGCACGCTATTAGAATTTGTTTCCTTTAGCGGCGGTGGAGGAGCTTCAACTTCCGTAGTTGCTCAAGGAGAAGAGTTTGTGGTTGAGTCCAATCAATCCTTTACAGTAGCCGAAGAGTTGACTGTGAGCGGCACACTAACAGTTAATGGAAACGTGAGCATACAATAACCATGTCCGAAATACAAGTTGGAGATTGGGTTTGGCTGTATGACAGCACCAATAACCAGTCCATACTCAGAGAGACAAATACGGGAAATCAAATCGAACTGAAAGACAATGGAGATGTCGTTCTTAGAAATGGGAACTTAGATTTAAATGGAAACGACATTCTGAACATTGGAACTCTAAGTGGAGCGGATATAGCAAATGCTACTCAAAATCAAGTTCTCCAAACCGATGGAACTGGTGGATTAAAAATAGATTCTTCATTATCTCTTAACTCACTCAACACCGCTGACTTCACTACCGCATTAAGCGGAGAAGTCTTACAATCAGATGGAAATGGAAATCTTGTATTCGACAAAGACCTCGACATTGATTCTCTAAACGGTCTTGACTTAGTGAATTCGACTGAGGATGACATTATACAAAGTGATGGAAATGGGGGATTGAAATCTAATAGAAGCCCCAATTTATCGGGAATCACTATTGCCGGGGGTGACTTCCAAACTGAGCATTTTACTCCGGTTGGCTCTGGTCTCACAGGCGTTAATGACGCGTCTGTTTTCTTCTTAACTGAATTGCAAGACGGAGAAACACTCAGCGTCACTCAAGCTACGTTCGTTCAACCGAATGGAGACCCCGTAATAGATAACGTAGATATGGCTATAGCTGATGTCACACAAAATTCTTCGGTGTCTACTATACTCGCCGGGAATGGAACGAGTGTGTACAGCCACGAAGTTGGTTCTCCACTGAGTTCCTATACTAATACGAGCGGAAGTCCTTCTCAAGTGGCTTTAATAGTGGACAACGGGAATTACAACACAGGGAACGTGAGTCAAGCTTCAACGCTATCTTCAGCCATTTGTAGAATTTCATAAAATGACTAAGTTAACACTCTCTCCCAATTGGGAATTGGAACAGAGCGACGATTCTTTCGACAGAGCCGTTTTCAGAGCGATTTCCTCACAAAATGAGGTCAGATTGTTTGGAACGGGCGGCATTCAAATTAGAGATGGAAGTCTTGAACTCGTTGCAAAAGACATAAAATCCGTAGGTTCTCTCGATAGTGCTCGCGTGTCGAACACAGAACCGGGAAACTTAGTTGTTTCTGATGGAGAGGGAAACGTATTTTCTACAAAGAATTCCGAGGTTGAAGTCATCAATAATTTCGATGTTCTTTCTTCATCTGAAAATGAAGTGTTTCAGTCTACGGGAGATGGAGACATTGAAATAAGCAATTCAATTTATATAGAAGTGTTAAATACCGCTTCTGTTGTAAACGCCAATGAGAATGATGTAATTACATTCAACCCCGATGGCTCACTGAGTTTCACAGAAGAAGTTGACGTAGATACTCTCACAATAAAAAATTCCAAAGCTGAATTCAACCACTTCAAACATTACGACTCCGGTTTGATTACCGATGGTGACGGGTTTCCTCTCTTCATAAATAAGTTAAGAGATGGGGAGACTATTTCTCTCACAGAAGCAACGTTGGTAGAAGAACCAAACTTGCCTGTTCCGGCTGGAGTCGATTTAGTTCTCGCCGATTTAACTAATAACCAACTCATAAAAACCATCTTGCAAGGAGACGGTTCCTCTACATTTAACCATATTACCGGAGACCCGATTGATGAGTATACAAATCAAACTGGTAATGAAATTCAAGTTGCTGTTGTTGCTGACAATGGAAATTATAATTCGGGTAGTGGGGGTTCCATTGCTCTCATTTCTTCAGCTACTATTCGAATATCGAGATAGTCCAGACAAGATTTATACTTCGTGGAATCTAATGATTTGATATGGCACTGAAAGCATACAGAGCTGATGTGAACGCAATTTCACCAGAACTCAGTTTAGCATTCGATATGCTATTCGATGGCTAATTGACCATAGAAACGAAGTATAGCATAGACAATGTCAACTATAGAAAGAACTAATCAGACGGTTAAAGTTCAAATAAACTCCAACGAAACCGCTACTGTCCCCATGGGAGAAACTTGGAGCGTTTACTTGTCCATTTCGCCTGATAACTACCCATACATATATTTCAACGGCTCCAAAATTGCACGGATAAGACAAGGTCAAGGCAATGAAATGGGGAATCATCCGGCTGTCATTGGACCTCTTATAGTAACAGGGGGTAATAGTTTTACGATAGAAGAAAACGTTTTGTATATCTCTGGATTCGTTATCAATTGAGCATAATTCGCTCGGTGTAACAAATACAATGGTTAATGCTAAAATAGAAAACACACAAATATCCATCGTTCTTTCATCGGGAGAATCCGTGACTATTCCGAGTAATGAAACGTGGAATGTGGGAATAGTTGGATATGGACAGGAATTCCCCTATCTCCGTTTAGATGGGGGTCGTTTGTGTAGAATTCGACGTGATAATGCACACGACACGAGTGAACACGTTTTTTCTGGAGGTCGAACGCTTCAAGCTGAAGATGATATTATTTTCCTCAGTGGATACGTAATAGACGAGTAAAAATGCCAACAGCTACAATACAAAATCCAACCGTTAGCGTTTATTTGAATCCGGGCGAATCTTTCACTATACCTCCCAATGAAGTTTGGAAGGTTTATATATCCGGTGAAGATGAGTTTCCATATATAATATTCAACGGGAGTAAATACGGAAGAATGCGAAGGGAGTCGCAAACTACGGAAGGTCCCTACGTTTTAACTGGCGGCACTTCAATATCTTCCGACGAGAGAATATACGTATCTGGTTTTGTGATAGCTGGTTATTGAGCGTTATATTGATAACGGCGCACTCTCAACCGTTTGTATGGTAAAAGGCTTAGTTAAGAATGAAGTGATAGATGTGCGAATTGGAAGTAATGAGAGTGTAACAGTTCCGTCTGGTGAAAAATGGCTTGTTACAATATTGGGAAATTCAAATGAATTTCCCTATATCTACTTGAATGGGAATGAAATAGGTAGGATAAGAAAAGAGCACAATCCAAAAACTAAACCATATATTTTCGTTGAGGGTCAAACCATTAGCACCGATGATGATTTTATTCACCTCGGTGGTCATAATATCGTAGATAATTAGTATGGTCAATTCAATAATAGACAATCGTCCCATTTGTGTTCGATTAGATGGTAACGAGTCTGTTACTGTTCCTTCTGGTGAAGAATGGAGAGTTAAGTTGGTGGGGAACATTAATAATTATCCAGAAATTCTTTTGAATGGTACAATTATAACAAGAATAAGAAACGAAACGCCGACTATAACTGATTATTACCACTTTACTTCCGGAGATACTATTGAATCTCTGGATAACTCTGTATTAGTAACTGGGTTCGTTACCAATTAATCAGCTTTCTCGTCGTCATAGTTTTATTCTCAAGCAATCTAATATGCGTTGAATGGTAGCCACTGAAATCGCAAATAAGATTGTAGATTTAAAATTGGGTAGCGGTGAGAGTGTTACCGTCCCCAATGGTGAAGTTTGGGAAGTTAGAATATCGGGCAATCAAAGTAATTTTCCTGAAATTTTTAGAAATGGGGATGAAATACTGAGGATGAGAAAATATAAACACACACAAGATGGAACAATTGTTTTTTCTGACTCAGATACGATTTCAATCAGTGGGGGAAACGTACATATATCCGGAGTTGTAGTCAACTAATATGTACAAGCGATTATCGAATGGCGGACGTGAAATCGAGTGGACTCCTGAAAATGAAGAGGTGGCTGAACAGTGCATGATGGAATTGGTGGGGGAAACTGGTGTTGTTTTAGAAGACGAGAAAGCGGAGCAAGTGAGAGAAATGTATGAAGAAGAATTGCGAGTAGACATTGCAATGAATCCCTCACGAAATGAAGTTCCCGCTCAGGGAAGTGGTTCTACTACAGTAGAGTTCCGACTTGAAGATAAAAGCGGTTCTCTATATGAAGATTCAAGTGGAATTATAGAACTGGACGTGGATGGATTTTCCTATGATATAGAATTCTCTGGTGGGAAAGCAACGTATGACGTCACTACAGACAAATTACCCGGTGGAAATGTCTCATTGGATGTTTTGAATTTATTTGAAGCAACCGGTCTTCCGACTGGATATGTCGTAAATGAACCAAGGATTAAGACTCTGAACGTCGTTTGATTTTTCACTGAGTTCCCGTCGTGTGAGTTATTAGTTTGGAAAGAGTGTAGACAGGTATGACTCAGTTTAGCTCCGATTTGTCCTCAACAATCGGAATCGGTTCAAGTGAGACGTTTGTTGTTGAAACTCATAATACCAAGTCGTTAAAAATTTCGATGAAGGCGGATGATAGTCCTTACAAAGTAGAAGTCTTCACTTCTCAAACGCACCCGAGTCAAGCTTCTTTTAGTATTTCAGACTATCAATCTATTCTTTCGGGTGGGCATACTACAATAGAGGACACTGAGTTACACAAAGTATCTACGGATTCTGTAGGTGGTAGTACGGCTTTAGTTGTATCGAATGAATCGGATTCTTCGATTGAGTTGGAAGGAGAAATTCAACGTTTAACTTCGACGTCTAATTCGACGGCTTCTTTTTTCAACGTTGAATCCACTGACAAAGGTTCGTATTACTTTTTAGACGGGACTATGGTTTCTAACATCGAAGAGTTGGACCTCTCGGTCCTGAATGGTTCTGATATAGAATCATCCGAATCCAATCTGTATATGGAAAGTAATGGTTCCGGTGGATTGGATTTGCGTAGAGTTCGCGGATATAATCAGGTTTCCACTGTAACGGAGAATTACGAAAGTAATCCTAATGAAGTCGTCTTAGCAAATTCTCAAAGCGCTATAGTCAATTCCGTTGGTAATGACATTAGAGGAGTTGAGTTTGATGATAGTGGTTTGCTGATGTTTGAGTTGTCTCTATCCGGTGTGGTATATGAGTTTGACTTAGAGGACCCGTACTATTTACCGAGTGCTAATCCAACGGGAAAGTCATTCTCGGTCGAAGGAAGCGATTCAACTGGATTTGCTTTTGATTCAAATGGACTTAGATTGTTTACATCCAGTCCGAGTGATAGCCGTATCTACGAGCATACTCTTACAGAACCGTTTGACGTGAGTACCGCTTCTTACACCGGAAATTCTATTTCAACTCAAGACTCTTCGGTTTTAGGCATTGAGTTGTCCGATGACGACCGCTATCTATTCGAAATTTCTAATGATGTAATATACCAATACGACTTAAATCCGTCTTTCTCACTTGAAACCTCCGAGTATCGAGCATTGGACAATCTCGCCCGTGATAATACTTTGAGTATGACGGCGTCTGGATTTACTTTTGCACAGTCGGGGTCTACGTTATACACAGTAAACTCGTCGACCATAGAGCAATATTCTCTCTCTGAAGATTATAAATTGGCTACAGCGAGTTTCGAGACATCGTTGTCGGACTCTACTAATACGAGTGATTTGACCGATTTGTTCATCACACCCAACGGGTCGAATGTAATCGTTTCTGATAGAGATGAAGGCCGCTTCAGTCTATTCGACTTAGATTCTTCCTTCGATATATCTTCGGGGACGTTTGAAGTCACTACACTCGATGTGACGCTTCCTGAGCCGTCTGAAGCTGATTTCGTCACGGTGAAGAAGGTGGACACTACAAATAACATTGTAACTGTTTCTACGCCAAATCAAGAAACGATAGATGGTCAGGTGAGATTTGATTTGCAAACGCCTTACTCAGCCCGAGAATTCATTAGTGACGGAAGCGACTATTACGTTATATAATGACCTACGACCCAATCGACACGGGAGAGTCAGACCGAACTGTAGATGGAAATGTAACGCTAAACGACATTGTATCCAGTGGAAATATTTCGACTCAAGGCGACATTGATGTTCAAGACGTCACAGCTATACAGGTTTTTCTCGAAGTCATAAACGGAGCGAATACTAATATAAGCAATTCAAATCGAGCATTGACTTCAGATGGAAATGGAAACTTGTTCTTTACAAATGAGCCAGTGACACTCGCTGAAGGGAATCAAAAAAGAATTGAAATTGGAAGGGCACCGTCTCAAAGCGTCGATGCTTCAGGCGATAATACAACCGATACTGAAGCAAGTTCGAGTCAAAACATTTCTTTTTCGAGCGGATTTAGCTCGACTCCCGTTGTGACGATAGCGCCTGATAATACAGGTTCTTTTGTAAATGTATACGTCAATAATATCGGTTCAAATGATTTCGATATTGTCTACCGGAATATTTCTACGAGTTCGAGAACCGTGAACTCAGTAGATTGGATAGCGATTGGAGACGCCTGACTCCCGGTTTAATTAACTCGGAGGTCTTACCAGTCTCTAATGGCACAGTTGGGTACTCAGTCGCTTGGAGGCTTTACCCTCGGAGAAATATCTAAGACAGCGCTGAGTGAATCTACTTCGGCTTTCGCGGGTTCTTCACAGTCAGACTCTACTTCTTCAAGTGTTTCACAGTCGCTTATCACAAACGCCGCTTCAGTTTCCACAACGGACTCGTCTGTCACCGCTGATTCTCTCTCAGAAGCCTCAGTTTCGCTTGTGAGCAATTCTTCTCTCTTTTCGGACTCAACCACTTCATCTGAGTCGGGAGTTCTCTCAGCCGCCTCTCTCGGTGTTTCATCGGCAACCGATTCTGTATCGAGTATAACAGTGTCGGGTGATGTTTCAACGCTTGCTCCTTCTACGGTTCTTGCCGCTTCCGCGAACACACTCGCTGTTGGCGGAGAAACGGTCAGACTCAACGGAATATCCATTTCCACATCCGCCTCTACTGAGACGACGTCTGAGTCCATAACATCTGTTTCCAACGTTTCGCCATTGAAACCACTCGCTATATCAGAAACTCTCTCAGGAAGCAATCTGAGCCGTTTGAGGGCAATCACAAACGAGTCTCTTTCTCTTGCTGAGTCTATCGGGGGACTCATTGCCGAATTGAAAGCTCAATCTGTCTTTTCGGATAGTACGACGGGTTCAACGTCTGACTCCAGAAAGTATCTTATCGACGCTATCCCGAGCGAAGACCCCCCATTAACAGAGACGATTGGTTCGGGGGGCAAATCTCTCGCTTCGCATATAACAGCTACATCTAACCCGTTCTCGTCTTCTATTTCAGATTCATCCATCACTCCTTTCACCACAAGTGCTCAGTTAGACAATTCAACTTCGTTTAGTAGTGGGGGTTCTATTGCAACTTCAGTCGGCTCGTCTATTATTTCAGGGGGGCAAGCGGCTTCGTTTGGCGGAAACGTTCAATCGGTTAACTCTCTCGGCTCTGTTGGAAGTGCAACTACTACGGTTTCCGTTGATGGAGACGTAACGGCTATGGTTCCGGCTACAGTGTTAGCGGCAACGGCTGACACGGTGGCTGTGGGTGGAGAAACCCTTTCGCTGAAATTGAATCCGTTCAGTGAAAATTCGACTACTCAAACTAATTCTCTGGCTTCTATTTCGAATGCTTCGAGTTCTGGCGTTTTATCTGATTCTATTTCTTCGAGTATAGGGTCTTCTTCTGTTAGTTCGTTAGTCTCATCTACAATTGAGAGTATCAGCACAAGCTCAACTTCTTCGAAGACGCTACCTTCAACGCTGTTCGTTGGTTCTAATCAAGGTTCAGCTTTCAATACTACCACGGCAATTTGTCCTCCTTTCTTACCAAAGTCTGAATTGGGAGAACTTGAGTTGGGGACGTTCCTCTTAGGGGAGAATGGCGGAAGGGCAAATCAGAGTATAGGAGCGAGTCCTAAGCTTCCTGACCCCGAAGCGAAGTCCACAAGCATTTCGGATGTTACATCAAGTGCTGTCGATACAAACTTTGCTCCTTCTCTTTCAGCTTCTATTGGTGGATTTATCTCGTCTGTTCAAGCTCAGATATTCTCCGCTCAAGTTCAAACGGAGACTACATCTACTGGCACACTACCAATCCTTGCAAATGCAAATGTTTCTATAAGTGACCCCGATACAGAAACGACCGGCATTGGTAGTATAATCGGCTCCTCTGTATTGACCTTATTAGCTGATTCCGAAGCGTCTGTGTTCAGTGTCGTTCCACAGGTCACCAATAGTTTGGCCACTGAAAGTCCGGCTACTGGATTTGCTGAAGCTAACCCAATTGTCGACCCTACTATCGCAAACACGGACCAATTCATTGGTATTCCGTTCACTACTACAACGGCAATTGGATTGAACGCAAAACCGATTTACGACCCACTCATTGTTGACCCTGACACTATCACTACAGGAATCGTTCCCATCTTTACCAAAGCTTCATTGAATCCATTGTTGTCACCGTCAATTTCGCAAGCTAATGGTGAAGTCCCCAATCCAACTTTGCTCACGGGGATTCCCTTTGAAGCTATACGATACCTTCCGGATTGGGCCATTTCTCCGGGTCCGAGGGTTATTCAGACCACAACTCAAGAGACGCGTACATTCGATGAAATGACGCTTGAGTTTGCGGCTGACAAAGAACTCTTGATAGGCAATGTTCGCCCTCAGATTCAAAATTCAGGCAAGCTTGAGATTGTTCCTGACACTGAAGGTGGATTCGACGCGGTCGACCTCGCTTCAGGAACAAACAGAATTGAATTATTCCCACCAACAGACCACGCTGATGTTCGTCCGGTAGAAGATTGGCTGATTGTAGGATTCGAAGAACAGCCTCTCGGAACAGCGGCGGGGTATTACAACGTTGAACTCGTTGTCGCTCCAGATAAAGAGAAGGCGTATGATAATGAGTACGGCACACTCGACGCGAAAATAGAAGAGACTCGTCAAGGGAACGAGTGGCTCTTCGAATTCAATTTCGGAGACGTGGCTACGAGACGCGTGACGTCTGACGTTGACAAAACGCGTGAAGGTGCTATAGACACGGCTGAAATCACGCTTATACTTACAGCGGAAGAAACTCGCATCGTCGAAGAGTCGGTGTCGAAGCTTAACGCGGTGAAAGAGATAGATGTTCCTGATGGAGATGGTAGTATTAGGGATACTAACTCAGAATTGCGAAACACTGTCAATGTAACTGTTCCTGACGTGGCGTCAGATACACTACAAAGTGGTGAGTATGTCGTAACGGAGTGGGAGACTGTGTGGAAACGTGGACTGTCTCACGAAGTCACACTCACACTCAAAAAATGAAGTTCGATATACACATCGCACCTAATACTGAAGAAGAGGTCGAACTCCTTGAACAGCTTTCTGAAGCAAGAGAGTTCGGAATTGAAGAAACGAGTATGACCGAGTCGGAAATAGCGGCTGTGTACGCCCAATTTGCTTCGGGGATTCACACCGAAGAAGAAGAAGATGAACAAGAAAGCTACTATGAGTTTTCTTGTCCCGTTTGCGACGGTGTCGTCAAAGATGTTCAGACTCCGGGTATGGGCCAAAATCCTATAATCAAACCGTGCGGACACGAATCCGATTGGGCTGATATTCCACTTGATTACTTCGAAGAGGAATAGTCTTAATAATTATCGGGGCTACTATTCTTTGATGGACTTGCTCAAATGGCTCGGAGGCGGAAAAGAAGAAGATACTCCTCGACAGGGAATATTATCGTCGCGCTCTGAATGGCACTCGTTAGGAATCGGAGCGTCTGTGGGTTTTATGGTTGCTTTCGTTGGTGGGAAAGACGCCGCGTGGCTCTTCATTATTCTCTCCGGGGTCGCATTTGGAAGTAGTAAGACCGACGTTAAGCAACTACAGCACGTCAAGCGAGAGCCGTACTATGCGCTCGTCGCTTCTGTAGTGATGTTTTTACTGAGTGCTTTTCTGATTATCCCACGCATTCCGAGTGGTGTGTAGTCCGGTTTTGAATCGACCTGAATCGATTGACCACGTCCAACACTCGAAGGTAAAAATTCTCGATTGTCCGTCCTCGTATTCGACGATGATTAGGTTGCTATCTTCGATTATATCTTTGACCCATAATGACGCTCACAAAAGTATGTCGTAGTATGAGTCTCCCTCTTCGGGTTCTTTGGTTTTGTTTGTAAACGGGTTGTGGTCGTCAACGAACTTAGAGAGGCTCATAAAAATCCCCTCGTTGTTCCGTGCCTGTTTT
>Ga0102939_1001014_pt1 | contig 10396 bp, 12 predicted proteins | sample SalPon2_B_H2O_MG_FD_78214 | JGI IMG/M metagenome (GOLD analysis project Ga0102939, IMG submission 78214) | Salt pond water microbial communities from South San Francisco under conditions of wetland restoration - Salt Pond MetaG R2_B_H2O_MG | ecosystem: Environmental > Aquatic > Non-marine Saline... | reverse complement strand
TCACCTTCGTATAGGTCGAGGTAGGCTTCTCCTTCACTTAGTCCGGGCGATCCTACAAGTGCATAGGCGCTTCCTGTCTTGAAGCTGCTTGAGCCGTAAATGTTTTGTGAGGCTCCCATGGCGTACATTTTATCTTCCAAGTTTCCTAGTCTGTTTGATTCAGGTTCTTCAGAAGTTGCTATAGTTACTACCATTTCTTCTGTGTTGTATGTGGAGTTCCAGTCATCTAGTTCATTTACTAGGCTGGATTTCTCTGAGCCCGGGTTGTAGGTTTCGTCGTGAACTATGGTTCTGTTGGTTCTGTTGATGAGGGCTACTGAGTATCCTACTTCTCCGTCTTCACTGTATGTTTCTATTGGTTGGTCCTTGTATGCGTTGTATAGGCCTCCGTAGCTGTTGGAGTTTCCGTCTGGTGGTATTGGTGCTGTTCCTCCTTCTGATTGTCGTGCGTCTTGTCCTATTGATATTAGTCTTAGTTGTTTGCCGTCTGGGAGGTTGGCGCAGTTGAAGCTGGCATCGTTTTCGCCATTTGTCAGTATTATATCTTGGCTGCCCCCTATTTTTCTGTTTATTTCTGTGGTAAATGTTTGTTGTGGGTTGACAACTTCTTTGTTGGTTGTGGAGGTTACTATCTTTCCGTTTATTAGTACTGTGTATCCTGATGCGTTCACTGCTTCTCTTGCGTTATTTCTCATCACTATGGAGGTTGAGTCGGTGTTGAGGTAGCATGATTCTAGTCTGAGTCCTTGTGTGTTTAGAGTTATATCTGTTCCATCGGTGTTTTCGGTCTGTCTCTGTAGGTCGCCTTGAACGATTCCGTATAGTGTTCCTACTGCTCCGATAGTAATCGTCATTAGCAGCACTGTCGCTACTACTGGAGTTATACCTTTCTTCATACAGAGTTTATTTTCTTCCTGACTTTTATCCTTCAGGTTAGATAAAAAAACAGCGACAGCATAAAGAAGGTATGAGTGAAGAAGATCATCCTTTCGTTGATGAAACAGCTCGTAAAACCAAGACTATAGTCACTAAGCATTCTATGGCGATTCCTGAAGATGAGCAAAAGTACAAAAAGTCGGATAGGGCCTGGAATTGGGAGAAGATTATGGATTTGATATTTCCGCCGGAGCAGAGTCCGAAGAGAGCAAAGTATGCTAAGATATTTCTTAGGGAGTTGAAGAATGAAGGCGAGATTGATTCTGAGAAATTGAATAACTTTGATGAATGGGGTCATGAGAAAGGTAAGTCGAACTTGAAGAACAATATACTACCTAAACTAAGGCGTATAGGAATTATCCAGTATGAGTATTTGGAGTATCGTAGTCAGAGAGAAGGCTCTCAGGGCCGTAAAAAGGTTGTTAAGCCTGCTAAGTCTTTTACTTCGATACTTGATTCTATGGCTAATGGTTGGGCTGCTTTCGAATCGGCAGCGTATCAGGACTAATCTTTAGAGATACTTAATTCTGATCCTCCGGAGGATCTTCTTTTTGGTCCTGCAAGACTTTTTTCTTTTCTAGAGAGCTGTGACTGCTGCGACTTCGGCATCTGCATGTATTCTTGCTTGTTCTGGTTCTTCTTCAACATGCTGTGCTTCTATCTCAGCTTCAAAGTGGCGTGCGTTTGCGTCCATTTTTTGTATTCACCTATTGACAGTATTCTGTAAACCTGATTTGTCTGTTGAATGTGTAGTTAGATAGTTCCGTGGAACAGCCCTCACCGTTGTTATAAGCAAGAACTGTTCCCAGAAGCAACTCCGGTCCAATGTCTTGTAGAGATAGAGGAACCGAATTTGCTTCACCCTAGGCCGTGTATTTTCGCGGTCAACCATCCAAACCGTTTAGGTTTAGAGGCTTCATCCCGCTTTATTCTGCCAGATAGGTAATGTTGAAGAAGTGTCCCTTGACCCCTAGTTTATAGTTACATCTCACAGGAGCCATCCACATGTTTCCAGTGAGGTTAGTATTGTGGGCCAAGGACATTGACTTTCAAGCAAGTATAAGCAACCGACCTTTAAAAACTTTACTCTGTTAGCGAAAATCCCTTAGAATACAGTTTTCAGGGTTTTAGTAAACCCAATCTGAAAGTTTCAACTAAATTAAAATTTGAAATTTAAAGTCAAATTATGGCTGAAGACACTGAAAACTTCCTTGAACATACATTCCACGACTCCTATCTTAAGGGAGTAGAAAGAAGGGATAACAAGACCAAGTTAATTATTGATACGGATATTTACTGGTATCCTGGAAAGCCATTCACACTTCTTACACTAGTAAACGCTGACAAAGTAACTCGTCTCAAAGAACTAGTAGGAGGATCTAAGCACAGTTCAATGAGTATACAGGAAGCAGTGGTTGAAAGGTCAGAAAAGAATGAGAAAAACTTTAGACTGGAAATAGATTTTCATTCTGGAGAAAATTTAGAAGTTCACTGCTACAACTTCTGGACAGAAAGAACAGAAGAATACAGAGATTATACTAACGCAAATTTCAAATAATATCTATATGTTCTAAAATAAGTTTTCTCGCTGTAATTTTCCACTTAGTTCCTTTCTCATGATAATCTTGCTTCTCTTTCACAGGACGTACATTTTCATGTGCAGATACTACTTTTCCTACACCTACATCAAATTCAATTAAAGGATAGCCAAACTTGCTTTTGGCATCAGGCCAGCGGTCTTCAACATCATAGTCCGTTACTTCAACCACTAATTTACATGGGAGCTTTTGATCTTCTAGCGCAGTTATGCCTAAACTATCTGTAATTTTCTCAACATTACCAAATGTTTCAGCAGTTACATTTCCAGGGATTGCTACGACTGTGAGTTCTGCGTTTTCTCCAACTTTTTCGTCTGGAACACCTACTTTATCTTTAATCCATACTTTTTCTCCGTTTGAAAGCCTAACTTTGATGCTTTCTTTCTTAACTTTCAGTATATAGGCATTGAGTCTTTCATCTGGTCTAGCCCAGAAGTTTTCTAGCTTTTCTACAGTTCCTGAACCTTGCTTTTTACCTCTATTGTGTAGAACCTTTCCTTTCTCTTTGTCAATGACTGCTGTATAATTTTTACGCTTTATCACTTTGATTTGTCTTCTACAGCCACCTCTAATTTCATTAAAACTATAGCCTTGCCAATTTTCTTCTTTCAGGAGCTTCCATACTTTATTCATCCATTTTGGACTTGGATATTGTTTCTCTATGAACAAGTAGCCGCCTTGCTGAGTCGAAAATTCAACTGCTACAGCTAATCTCTTAGATTCTTTACTGCGGTCTATTTCTTCCAGATCTTCATAGTCGCCGTCTTTAATCTTGACATCTGGCTCACTCCAAATCTCGTATACTTTGAAACTGTTGAAATCCTCTGGATATTCTGCTTTAGGATCGTCTCCGTACTCTAATCTTTCAACTCTCATCCTGATCACGCATCCCAAAACTCCTTCTATCCGGAAACTCTGACAAATCTTCCCAGTCACTGAAGTAGTCTTTCATTTTTTATAGAACCTAATTATTGTCTCAAAAGTTATTATTCTTAGTCGTTACAGATGCGGTTCGAATACTTCCGCTCTCAGCCTTTTATGAGCGATTTCTAGAAGTTCTTGGAGGTTCTTGGTGTCGTACTTGTTATATTTTAACAATTTATCTAAATGTTCTCGGTTGCCTGTTTTTTCGTATTTTTTCCAGAGTTTGACTGCTTGTCGGCCGTCCATGTCTTCGAGTTCTCTTTCGACTCCTAGGTCTTTTTCTACTTGTTTGAGGCCGCCGCTGTAGCCGAGTCTTTTGAATAGGTACATTAGGTCGATGTGCGGGTTCTCAATGTTTAGATTGAAGTTGTGTTCTAGGAATGGTTGGTCGAATCTTTTGCCGTTGAAGCTTACTATTATTGAGGATTGGAATAACTCGTCTTCTAAGTTCTCACGTGTCAGGTTTTCTCCTTGGACGAATGTTTTGGTTTCTCCGCCTCTGTGTATTGCTATTGTAGTAACTTTATTCCTGTCTTTGTCTAGGCCTGTGGTTTCGATGTCGAAGAAGCAAACTGAGTCTTCGAAGTTTCTGTAGCTTCTCCAAAGTGACTTGTTGGGTAGTTTGGTTCCGAAGAATTTTTCGTTGCCGACTTCAAGGTTTTTCTGAGCTTTCTCTATAAAATTGCGTATTTTTTCTTCGCTTCTGACATTGGGGTTACCGTCTTGTATGTCTTCCCAGTGTGTGTATCCTTGTTTCCAGAGTTTCTGCTCGGTTTTCTCGCCGACTCCTGGACACATTATAAATGAATTTTCTATCTTCAAAGTTGGTTCACTTGTAGAAAAAGTAAGGGAAAGAAGGAGTTAAAAATTGGGTTCCCGATAAAATTATCGGGACGCTCTGACGTCGTCTGCTTGCACAGTTTTCCTGTCAGCGTGTGAAGCCAGGTTCTTAGCTTCTCGTGCTCTGTCTTCTGCATGAGATTCTAGCTCATCTCTGAGTTCTCTGACTGCATCTTCTGAAACTCTTGATGCGCCTGACTGTTTGATGATACGCTTTACAGGTGCAAGTGGTAATTCTGCCATTGTGATTGTCACCTCCGTGGTTGAAGCATTACGCTTTCTATAAAACAATTAATACAAGCACTCCTATAAAAACATTCCCCCTTATCCATCACTTTCGAACACTTAGAACACTGAAAACCACGCCCCAAATAAAATAGCACCTTAACCAAACAGGTATACTTGGATAAGTCCTGAACCATTCAACTAAAAACAATTCCACTTTCAAGTTATTTCATGAAAACCAAAATCCAGGTAATCGACGCCGACTACACAATCAACGGAGACACCCCAGAAATACAGTTATACGGCAAAACACAGAAAGGAGAAAACATACTAGCAGTAGATACAAACTTCCGGCCGTACTTCTACGCGACGCCAGTTAACGATTTAGAGGAGCTTCGTGAGGCCATAGAAAAAGAAGAATTTACTGATGATAACGGAGAGAAACTAGAAGTAACCAAGATTGAAGAAGTAGAAAAATTTGATGGCCACGAAGAAGTCGAAGCACTCAAAGTTTACACTACTGTTCCTCCGAATGTGCCGAAGATAGAGAAACAGGTCTACGACATGCATGAAACCAGCGAATGCCGAGAATACGATATACCATTCTACAAAAGATACCTAATCGACAAAAACATCAGACCAGTCAAAACCATCGAAATAGAAGGAGAAGAAGCTACAGCAGAAGGTTTTAACAAAAAAGTAGAGATAGAAAGCATAGAAACAGTTGAGGAAACTGAGTTGGAGTTTGAGGAGCTGGCTTTTGATTTAGAGGTGTATGAGGGCGAGATTATAATGGCTTCTTTCGCTTCAAAAAACTATACCAAGTTACTGACTACTGAAGAGATTGATAGAGAAGCTGTAGAAACAGTAGAAAACGAAAGAAACCTTCTAAAACGATTTATCGAGATAGTTGATGAGAGAGATGTCGATGTCTTAACAGGTTATAATACAGACGAGTATGACTTCCAAAGACTGCGTGAAAGGTGTGAGGAGCATAACATAGAGCTCTCATTAGGCCGTGACGGAGAAAGAATGAAATTCAAAAGACGAGGAAGGTTCTCAGGAGCGAGATTAAAAGGAAGGATGCATCTTGATCTATATCCATTTATTGAACACATCTTGGCCCCAGGTATTGATTCGGAGACCTTGGATTTGGATTCTGTGGCTCAGGAAATGCTTGGTAGAGAGAAGGATGATTTGAGTTGGGAGGAGATGAAGCAATCTTGGGAAGAGAAGGAGGATTTGGAGGAGTTTGCGGATTATGCTTTGAAGGATGCGGAATTGGCTTATGAATTGGCTCAGGAAATCATTCCGCAGATGTTGGAGTTGTCGAGAATAACGGGTCTAATACCTTTCGACACCTGCCGACTTACCTATGGTCAGTTGACTGAGAACTATCTTCTTAGGGAGGCTTTTGAGAGGGATATGATTTCGCCTAATCGCCCTACCAGAAGTGAGCGTAGGAAGCGGCAGAACCAAGGGGCTTACTCAGGAGGTTTCGTGTACGAGCCAGACAGCGGACTACATGAAAACATTGCCGTGCTAGACTTTCGCAGCCTTTATCCTACTGTGATGGTAAGCCACAATATCTCGCCAGACACACTAAATATCGAAGACTGTAGTGACGAGTTCGAGATGGACAAATTCAACTACACATTCTGCCAAGACTTCCAAGGATTTTTCCCAGAACTAGTAGAAAACCTTGTAGAAGAAAGATACAAATTAAAATCAAATTTAGATGATTACGAAGATGGAAGCAAAAAATATAACTCTATTAACAACCGTCAAAAAGCTTTAAAGCTATTGGCAAATTCCTACTATGGTTATCTTGGGTATAATGGGGCGCGCTGGTATTCAAGAGAAAGCGCAGAAGCCACGACATACATGGGCAGAGAATACATTCAAGAAACTATACAAAAAGCAGAGGAAAAAGGCTTTGAGGTAGTATATGGCGATACTGACAGTTTATTCATCCAGAAAGAAAATCTAAAAGAAGAAATGGATGATTTCCTGCTAGAAGTTAATGAAAATTTGCCAAGATTCATGGAGTTAGAGCTTGAGGGAGTATTCACTAGAGGTTTCTTTACTTCCACTGATTCGGGAGGCGGAGCCAAAAAGAAGTACGCATTGTTGTCCGAAGATGGCTCCATGAAAATAACAGGTTTTGAGCAGGTAAGGAGAGACTGGAGTCCAATTGCGAAAGATACACAGAAACAAGTTTTAGAACATGTACTAAACGAGAGGACTGATGAAGCCATCGAACTGGTTAAAACTGTTATTCAGCGTTTGAAGGATGGTGAGGTTCCGCCTGAGGAACTTAGGATTTATACTACTTTGACGAAGCCACCTGAAGAGTATGATTCGACTGCTCCGCATGTTGAAGCAGTTAAAAAGGCAAAAGATAGAGGAGATGATATTGAAGCCGAAACCACAATCAGCTATGTGGTTACAAGGGGAACTGGCAACATTTCCAGTCGGGCTGAGTTGACTAAGTATGCTGAGGATTACGATGCTGAATATTATATTGAGAATCAGATTATTCCTGTCTCACTACGTGTATTGAAAGTTTTCGGATATACTGAAGGACAGTTATTGGGCAAGGGTCGGCAGAGCGGGTTGGGTAGGTTCAACTAGCAAAATTATAAGTTTGTCTAGTGTGATTTGTCTGTGTGGTACTTGGTTTTACGGCTGCGCTTCCCGTAGGATTGATTGGGCTTGCATCTATACTAGTGCTGGTTTATGCTGCAGAGGTTGTTGTTTCTAGGATGCAGGGTGTAGCAAAGCATTATGGTATCTCTGAAGTTGTTATAGCTATGACAATTGTTTCTATAGGTACTTCTCTGCCAGAGTTATCTTTGCACCTTGTTGGTTCGTTTAATATTCTTTTGTCAGATGGAAATATCCTCAGCTATCTTTTAAGTCAGCCAGCGTCCTTTTTGCTTGACAGTTTTGGGGTTGTTTTGAGTTCGCCTGAGTCGGCTCAAAGTTTCAAGGATGTTTCGGCCACTGTACTTGGTTCTAATATTGGCAGTGATGTTGTTCAGCAGACTCTTGTCTTAGGTCTTGTAATTTTCTCGTCATCTCTCATAGCTGATAAACACAGCTTCAACTTTTCTAGGAAGTTTTTGATCAGGGATTATGCTCCGATGATGGGCACTACGTTGATGACTTTGATTCTTGCTTTGAACTGGCCTAACGTAATCAACTTCCTGTTCAACGGCGGAAAGCTTGCTGCAGGCGGAACACTTACACGTCTAGACGGTTTGGTCTTGGTTGGAAGCTTTGTAGCATACACCTACTATCTCTACACAACCAGGAAGGAAGAGCTTGCTGAACAAGGCAGTTCTGATCCTTCAACTCGGCCAAGAATCGACTTTGCAGTAGGTATCTTAGCGATGTTCGCAGTTATTGGTTCTGCAGAGGTTTTCCTCAGAGTTGTTGAATTGGCGATTGCACAGACAGGTCTTTCAGGATCGATGATTGGTGTAGCATCCGTAGGCGTAGTATCGGCATTCCCAGAGATGATTACAGCTATTTCAGGATTAAGGCAGGGTAGTGAAGGTATATCACTTGGTACCTTGATTGGAAGCAATATTACAAATCCTTTGCTGGCTATAGGTGCGGGTTCAGTGATTTCAACCTATGCAGTTCCAGGGCCACTGGTTCTTTGGGATCTGCCTATGGAAACAGCCACTGCAGGAATTCTGTTGGCCTACATGTTCTCGAAAGATGCAGTTGGAGATTATCTGGCTGTTGTTGCTCGAGGAGTAGGAATGGATGGACTTGCTGATCGATTTGAGGCTATGGAAAACCGTGTAATATCAATTGCTGGAGCAGGACTACTTATTGTCCTCTACTTCGTTTACCTGTACGTCAGGTTCAAGTACTTCCAGTATGACTTCGTTGAGGTGTGAAAAAATGGATATAGATACTAAGCTACAAATCGCAATCTATACTCAATTATTTGTTGCTGGAGCAGTTTTGCTAGCTATAAACTTGGTCAGTCCTTCACAGCTGGAAGAATATCGTCTTTGGGAGATATTCCCTGCAGTACTTGCATCCATAATAACTACATTTGGTCTAAGACATATGAAGGAGCTAACATAGAAGAAAAAAGAAGAACGTTCTAATTGTTTAGTTCTTGGTCTATTGCGTTGCTGATTGCTCTGTAGCTTGCGTCGACCTGCTTTCCGTTGACAAAGACTGTCGGTGTTCCTGTTACTCCGTTTTGCTGTCCTTCTCCCAAGTCAGTTCTTACTTCTTGAAGTGTATCGCCGCTTTCGACGCAGCTTCTGACTTCTGATTCGTTCACTCCTTCTTGGACGGCCCAGTCTACTATACTATCCTCAACATTGTTCAGCCCTAAGGAGCCTTGCTGATCGAACAGAGTACTCTTAACGTTCCAGAATGCCTCTTCATCTTCCCTGTATACACATTCCATTGCTGCTGCTCCTGGTTCTGCCCAGTTATGAATCTGTGACAGAGGATAGTCCTTCCAGACAAACTTAGCTTTTCCAGTGTCAATATATTCTGATTCTATTCTTGAGAAGGTTTCCTGCTCAAAGCTGTTGCATGCAGGACACTGAAAGTCACCGTACTCTACAATCGTGACATTAGCACTGTCATTACCTAGTACAGGCTCTCCTGAAATACTTACAGCCTTAGACTCTGCAGGTACAACTGCATCAATTATCTGAGGTCCGAGAAGTACTCCTATCAGAAGCACAACACCTATTCCTACTCCTTGATATAGGTAGCTCTTTCTTCTTTCTTTTACTTGTTCTTGTCTTTGTTCTTGTTTTCTCTTTGCTTCTTTGGCTTCATCCTTCTGATGAGAGTTAATCTCATCTTCGTGGCTTTCAAGCCAGTGAACCTTGAGGTCTTCTTTAGCCTCAAACTCTTCTTCACAAAATTCACATTCTTCCATAATACATAATCAAACACTCCTCACAACTTAAACAGTTACTCCTTTTTCAACCCCTCAACTATTATTCAAACAGGAAAAAACGGGTTTGTATGAAGAAGGAAACACTAGCCGCAACAATCTTGACATATGCTACCACGGCTTTAGCTCACGGTGAAAAGGAGGGTTCGCACCATGAGGAAACAGGTATACTTGAATCAACAGAACCTGTGGCAGCGGCCTTAACACTAGGTTTCAGTGCTCTTGGAGTTTTGATGCTGGCAGTCAGTGTAAGAAAGTACAGGAAAGATTCCTAGTTGATGTCTAGGTGTTTATCGTACATCAAGGCTACTTCATCACTTCTTTTTGATAGTAGTTCTTCTGCCTTTTCGCTTATTTCTCTTGTTGTGAAGACATTATCTTCATGGTGTTTCATCCACTCGAGCAGGTCGTGTTTGACTTCGTCGGCTAGCTCTACTGCTTCGTTTTCTCCATAATGTGCCTCTCTTGCTGGGTGGTAGAGTGAGTCCCAGAGCTTTCCTTCGTCCAGTTCTTCTTTCAAACCGTTTTGTTTTGCTACCTTCATTTTGAGTCACCCGAACTTGATTACGCCTGTTGCGAGGAGTAGTAGGATCCAACCTAGGAATACCATTAGTAGTCCAGCCATCATCCTCATCTTGGCCTTGTTCATGTGTTTCCATTCTTTCATCTCGTCTACTTTGTAGCTGCCGAGGTATGCAAATGTTACTATGATTATGAGCGGCATGACGAAGATTAAGTTATATAATGCCATCAGAGCGTATGCTGTGGCGTTGACGCCTTGTTGTGATAGTACTGTTAGGATTGCTAGGTATGGTCCGCCGGTGCATGGTAGTTCTACTGCTGCTACGAATACTCCAAGTACTACTGCTGCTGGAACTGTTAGGCTGTCCATCTTGTCGGCTATCTTTTCTGCGTATTCTTCTGGAAT
>Ga0102939_1001013_pt1 | contig 10397 bp, 12 predicted proteins | sample SalPon2_B_H2O_MG_FD_78214 | JGI IMG/M metagenome (GOLD analysis project Ga0102939, IMG submission 78214) | Salt pond water microbial communities from South San Francisco under conditions of wetland restoration - Salt Pond MetaG R2_B_H2O_MG | ecosystem: Environmental > Aquatic > Non-marine Saline... | reverse complement strand
GCAACTAGCGGCATAATTTGTATACCACCACCCAGATAGTCCCATCCCATTGTGAACCTATCAGATGCAGTTACCGGGTCTACACCAATTAATCCAAGATACAATCCAGCAGTTAGTGCAATGATGCTTTTTATCCAGTGACGATTAGTCACAAATACAACGGTGACAAACGCCAGTATTGTAAATGCCCACAACTCGGGCGTTCCAAAAAACATAACCATCTTGCTGTACCATGGCAACAGCAAAAATACCAGTGATCCCCACAAAACGCCATTGATTGTACTAACAGCGACAGCAGCAGATATAGCATATGCCGCCCGTCCTTGCTGGGCTAGTGGAAATCCATCTACGACAGTTGCTGCGGCAGAATTTGCTCCCGGTATACCAAGCAGGACACTAGTGTAAGTATCTCCAGTTGTGCTCGCTGCTACCACTGCCATTAAAAATACGACACCGAGATACGGGTCACCCATGCTTAAGAATATTCCGACAAATGGATACAATGCCACAAGACCAGTTGTAGCACCAGCTCCGGGTATAATGCCAATTGTTAGACCATAGAAGGTCCCTGCGATTATCGCATAAAAATATTCCATACAACTCGATTAAATTAATATAGTGGGTTACATTTACTGAGTTAGTAAATGTTAAGAGAAGAGACAATTGAACTTCCGTAGAGCGTTAATTGTCTTTATTGAAATTATTTATAAAGTGAAAAAAATAATTTATTATTTTTTTCGCCAAACAAAATACATTCTGTTTTTTGAATCATTACGCAAATCTAGTATATCTACGTTCAATTCACGAGCACAATTTATAACAAAATTGCTATCCCAAGGATAAAAACTAATCCATTGAGATTCAGGTGGGGTGTGTTGTAGCCCGGGATTAACCCTAAAAAACAGTGTAGCATTACTATGACATAGTCTTACTACATGTTCTAATTCTGAAAATATTTTGCTAGTGCTGCCAAAATTGATGCTACCTAATGCCAAGACAACATCAAACTTTTCTTTTGGATGATAATCGGTAATTGAAACGTTGATATCTGCGTTTTTGTTATAAGGGTCTATTCCAATTAAGTTATCGATTTTCCCCCTAAACTCATTATATCCACAACCAGCATCTAATACACTTGTTGGATTTAATGCATTAACTTCATCTATTAGTGTTAATCCACTATATTTGAATTTTTTAGTCTCTGGTTGCCAAACCTCACTAAAGTATGCAGATAATACTGCATCATCAATTATATTGACTATCTCTGCAATATTTTTAAGATTATTAACCGAAACGTTTACGCCAAATTCATAATTTATAGTCTTTTCTAATAATTCTTTATTACGTAATAAACCGGGGTTATCATGTATAATTGTTTCTAATTTGTATAGTATTTTATGGTTCATTCTTGTTTTGCCCAAACAGATAAAAATATATCAGAGAAAATGTGATGTTGTTTCCATAAAAGGCAATTGTTTTTTGCAAAATCTAAAATTAATTCGTTTTGCTCTCTTATTTTGTTCATCATGATTGAATCGTTGACATACCAACTATAATCTGGATATTTTATATCCCAGCCACCAGCTTCTTTCCACCAGTTAAAACTACTTTCGTTATTCCGATATATTAAAACAATCCAATCTTTTGGAAATTCTTCTGAAAGATTATCTAATACATAAGCCCACTCGTGACTCTTATGTACTCTGCATTGGTTAAATAATGTATGTGGTTGTGAATAGGGTGCATCAAGATTATGCTCTGAAAAAACAGCAGGGAATTCCATTCCTGTTCCAAAATATGCACCAATATGACCAGTAAATTGTTTGTGAGAATATTCTCTTTCTGGTTTTCTATCGGAACAGTCTGCATTGACAAACTCTTCTATTTCTTGTGCTATTCCACTCCATCTACTTCCCGGAACGCCAGTCAAGAATATTTTTTTAGGTATTTTTTTATTAGGTAGCAAACTTTGTATTTTCATAATTTTATTCAAAACGCGTCTGCAACCGATGATGCGGCCCATGCCTCTGGTTTTACTTTAGCATCAACTTGGCACATACCACGAATATATCCTAGTGCTTCGGTTATAATTGCAGAACTTTTATGCTCTTTTTCTGGATTAATATCAAGATGTATTTGGATTTCTTTGTCTAAGCAATTATCTACATTATCAATTAGGTCTAGGTATAATTGTGATACTTTATAAACCTCAGTCATTAAGCGAAGACTGGGTTTCTTTTTGTCCAATCCCTTGGCTTCTTCAACCGAGTTTTCATAAAACAATTTCCCACCATGCTTACTATCAATATGCACAACAATGACTGTAGTATAAGAAATCATTGGTTTTCGTTGGCTATTGTGAAATACCCGACTATCACAACCTACATACAACCGTGTTTCTGGACCACAAGTTTCTAAAAATTTATTAATGTTGTTGAAGTCTATTTTGGTTGTCACAAATATTCCTTTATTGTACTTAAAGAATTTTGGTAATGCCGAAAAGTTTTATGAATTAGGCAATATTAAACCGCGATAATTTTGTTCAAAAACAGCGTGTGCCATTCGTTGACCTACTATAAAATTGTGATGCAGTTTTTCTCCATTCTTTTTAATATAGTCTTTAAAATGCTGTGGTGGGATTTCAGACAGTCTATCAATTTCACTACAAATATGTTTAATGCGTTTATATGGATCTTCTATGTCATCGTATGATTCATCTATTAAATCGGGGAAAGACTCAAATCCCCACCTGCGTAAATCTTTTAATGTATGAGGAGAACTCGCTTCAATAAACGGGCGAGCAAGGTTAGCACATTTAATTAATTTTTCAGAGTAGCAAGGGCCGTGTCCATGAAATACAGTTTCACAATTGATGGTCACTGCACTTTTAATATGTGGTTGTAGACTGTCAAAAGACATCAACTGTCCAATGTGCGATCCGGGCTGTTCTTGCTCTGGCAATTCTACATAGTCACGTTCTCTTAAATTTAGAAAACGATTAAAATTGTAATACCATTCATGATAATCACATTTACTATAGCTCCAGTGAGTTTGTTCTAGTAGTTGATTTTCTACTAAGAATTTATGTATATAATAGTTGTGATCGTGACGACTACTGCTTAACCGACAAAAAGTTTTGTCAATACTATCAAGCCGTAAATCAAAATCTGGGTTGATTTCATATATTGGAGCGACTAGGTGTCCGGGCCAGTATCGCCAAACTCGGAACCCATTTCTTTTAAAAATATTGTAATAGTATTCATCATTGACAAATATCGGTATATCTTTAAGACAACTGTAAATTCTGTTTAATACAAAATCCCAGTCCCACTCTTTATATGATTCACAATTTTCTTCAAATATAAAACATATATCTTCTTTTGGTACAGGTGAGGTAGACTGTGTAACATTGTTATAGTTTTCAAAGATGCCGTCAAGTACCAGAGAAAATTCTGAACGATCTATTTCTATAGCATTTGAAAATTGTGCTTGGAAAGGATAAGCAACAGTAAATTCTTTGCGGAATTTCATTGGTGATATTTATAAAAAACAGAAGCGGTGAACGAGCAATGAACTATAAACAATCAACATGTGCTGATATAACGAATTAGTGACCTAGCACAAACAACTCACAACACACAAACCACAAGCTGCCTAACTCTCAATAACAATCAACAAAACAGATAACTTGAGAACATCGCAGTATAACGCTTTTCGTGCGATTGGTCTTAATTGGAGTAACTAAATGTTACGGGTTGTTCATCCTCATCTTTCAACCGCTTCTGGATGGTTTACTTGCGAACAAGCCTAACCATCAAAATCGGAAATCATACCTAAACGAGCAAGCAATTTTTCTTCATCTTCATCTAACTCAATTTCGGTATCAATGTTAGCAGCAAGAATCATTTCTTGCACACCTTGCTTAGTGCGTTTGAGATTGGCAAGTTCTAAGCGGTACTTGTCGATATCATTTTCACTCAACACACCTGTGTTAATAGAAACACCACCAAACCCACCATAATGGCTTGCCTCAGTAGATTCTGCACGCTTTTTAAGACGGCCATTTAGGACATTGGCTTTATGTTGTGGTTGTGCATCTGCCAATCGTGCATAAAGTTGAATTTGCTTATCAAGCATTGCTGCATCGGCAAGAAGATCAGAAATGCCTTCATCTGCATTTGCCTGATCAACTTTTTTGCGAATGTCTAACAAGACACCTGTCAATTTATCCCAAGTTTTTAAACGACCATTAAGATTGCTCTTGGCTGTTTTAACTTGGTCTTCTGCCCACTCGTATTCATTGAGTGAAATTTCGGTAGAAAAATCTAACCGATTCATCTCTTCACGAATCTGTGTTTGAATAGCGTGTGCTTTTCGTAAATTAATTTTCATATAATTTCTCTTTTATTGCTACGTTGTTTGGCCCGCCCGGGAGAACTCGAATCCCCAACCCTCGGAGTAGAAATCCGATGCTCTATCCAGTTGAGCTACGGGCGGATTGAAACTTTTATTTTAATTTGTAAAACCATTACGAAACACACTACAGTGCAGGGGTCGAACCTGCATGGCGGACCGTCGTCCTATTTGCTACAACCATGTAGTAAAGGGGACTCGAACCCCGCACCGCAACCCAACGGACCACGGACTCGAACCGTGTTTACCTCACCACATTCCTGCAATGTGCTTCGTAATGATAATACTGAAACCATAATAATACACACTCATTTTTATTGCCCGATAGCCTAGGATTTGGCAGGGCCTGTTTAGTGTGCGGTTGGGTCATGACTCCCGTTCGCTCTAGAACATTTACCGTTCGTGTCCGATAACTACACCGAACGCAACCCTGAGTGTGTATTATTATAATGTCTGCATATTGTTTTTAATTGGTGGGACCATCTGGACTCGAACCAGAAACCAACAAATTATGAGTTTGCTGCTCTAACCAAATTGAGCTATGGTCCCGAAAACTTTTTCCTTAACTTCAATATCTATGTATTATACAGACTTATTTCTCTTTGTCAAGGCTTTTAAATCATCATCGCCAAAAATATTTGCAGCCTGTTCTCCAGCACTTTCCATCTCATGCGGACGAGGATAGTGCTTTAATAACGAACCAGCCTGACGACGAACGGTTGCCGGTACTCGTGGTGTTTTTTGGGGTTCAAGCAAATCCCGTAAGAATTGTTCAGTGTTTGTCACCGCACGTTTTCTTTCAAATGGTAAGGTCATCTTATATTCCCGTTATCTTGAATTATCATTTAGGTACCGAAAACTATATATTAATCTGATAACATTGTCAATATGGTTGCAATTTTAAAAGTTTTCTAATTTTTGTATAAAATCAATGTGTTGTGTGGCCCGGTTTTCGAGCGTTTGCCTATTGTGATCAAGTATATCAAAATCTTTTTTTATTTTGTCTAAAAGTCTATTAAGTGGGATAGAATGCAAACGCAAGATTTCTTGCCACAAACACTCTATACGTTCGTCATTATCAACGATTGTATCAAATGTGTAATCAATAAACCTATGCTTTTTGTACCCAAGATGTTCTAGATATCTATGCCCACCAACAGAACCATTTATCATAAATGGCCGTCCCAACATCATAGGTTTTAATGATTTTTCCGTCAGCGGGCTAAATGTAAAATTTGCATCAGCATTAGTAAATGTTTCCTGTATAATATGGATAGCAGTAAGCAAGTGGCTTGGCGTTTCATCTATACATTTATTTGTAGAAAAATGTTCTGTAATGTCGTGCATATTTTCTTGTGGTAATGAAAAATAAAAACTACTACTATCGTTATTTTTTTCTGAAATTTGGTTATAAGATAAACAACACGAGATATTGTTATCAAAAATTTTTTTAGATAACTTGTATCTATGTACTTTATGCTTATTTGTTAATGATTCAAAATAGTATTTAATATTTCTAAAAGATTTCTCAATTTCAAATTCTCTATTGTTAATAAACATTTCAAATTCGTCTAGCCATAAACTAAAACAATTTAGTGAGGGGTATGAGATACCATTATTTACTAAGCAAATGACATCATTTTTGTCTAGGTTCCAAAAATTTATTAGTTCAGTAATTTGTGCATCAATAAAATCAAAAAAAGTTTCATTTTCTAATGATATTAATAATATTTTTGCTTTTTTGTTTTTGACACACTCGATAACATCCTCATCAATAAATTTGACCCATTTTAAATCCAAAGAATCAAAATTTCTAAAGCATACTGGATACAAAAATTTTGATTCCGGAATTGTATCTGTGCATTCAATATGAAATTCATTTAGTATAGAGGCATTCTGTAAAAATAAATCATCAACATTTGTTATTATATCTGGAATATAGGCGTTATAAGGATATAAATTTGGTTCATTATTTTTAAAATACAAGTACATAAAGTTAGTCTATATGATTGTTAAGAAAACTGAAGTTACTGAGTAATTTATCAGTATTACTAATATGATTATAGTTATCAACTATTCTTTGTTTTACTGATGTATTCCTAAAACGTTCTATGTTGCCAGACATTATATCTTTATTACTCTCTAACATTTTCCATATTCTTTTAACAGGATGAGTTTCATATTGATACTCGGTGTTTATTATATCATCAAATACATTAAACCCCAGAACTTGTAATTTTTCATATATTTTGTAGCCACTTACTATAGGAATTGTTAATCCCTTTATTGCGTACAAATACTTTTCGCTAATTGAACACGCGTTGACTAAAAAATCAGGTTCTAATATAAGACTAAAGAGGGTTTTTGAAAATATTTTTGGATTGAAATATTGATAAAATATTTCAGGATTATTATAGTCTGATGTAGATTGAAATTTGACCCATCGTCTGGGTAATTCTTTATATTCTTTAATACTATTTTTATTGTCTAAAAAATCAACAAATTTTTTTGCAGAAGAGGTTCCTTTGCATTCCCATGACTGAGTATATACTAAATTTTTTGGTTTTACATTATTCAGCAACCAACAACTTACAATTTCTCTGTGTGCCCTAGCCTTGTTCATTAAGCAGTTTAGAAGGACGTATTTGTTTTTATCTATAAATTTGTCGGCAGAAAAATTACGGATAGAATTTTCTTTTTCGTATTGCAGGAAATCATTTATATCCTCCATAAAAAGTTGGAGGTCAAAATATCCATTATTTTTAAAATCTTCAAAATAAAGATAGTGATCAAATACAAAGTTCTTTTTTTTATAATCTACGCCATGTTTTTCAAAATAATATTTTATAGAATTAGAATTTTGCAAAGAAAAATCTGTATCAAAATTGCCTGACAAATCTTCCACATCTGGTATATGATCTTTTACATAATAAACATCTGCTGTTAAATCTATCTCTTTAGTATCTGGTGTTATGGTAAAAGTTTTTTGATTCATTTTAAATATCTTATTATTTTTTAAACTTGCTGATGGCATGTGTACCAAAATTTCCATAATGGGTATTCGAATTTTATTGCTAGTTCACCATTTACACCAAAGTAATTAGTAATATTAGATTCTTTGTTTATATCATCAACAAAAGCAAAATTATAATAACTAAAATCATCAATCGTGAGTTTCAACTTACTAATTTTTAGATAATACAAGATAACATGTTTGTCATTTTTAACATTCCCATTGTCATCTATAACTGTATCTTTTTCCATATCCTTGCCAAAATGTCTGACAATTAGTGTATTAGATGAATTCTCATCAACTATGCCATTTACATCAATAACTTGTTGATTTTGTATTTTACCATTCCATATCTCAGAATTATTTAATAATATTTTAATTAGTGGCCAACCATTTAAATGTTCGCCAAAAAGACCAAATTCAAATTTAATGTTAGTCATGCTTAATCAAATGGTTCATAGTATGGATTGATATAGGTATACCAATTTTTTGCAATATATCTTCACATTCAGATCGTCTTCGCCACTTCTCTTTATTAGTCAAGACTGGATTTTTTTCATAATACCAATCATGTTGAGAATTTCCCATGTGCATACCAGATAAAGACATTAATTCGCTCCCTACTGGAATAGAACAGGTTCTTCCGAGTTCTACATAGTTGACAGTATTTTTAAAATTTTTAAGACGCTTTAAACATTTTTTAAATTCGTCAAAATCTTCAAAGGTTTCAGTGGGGTACCCAATAATTAACAACATGGGGTGTATCTGTACTGACCTTGAATTGAGATTATCTAAATAATAAAAAATATCATCCTGTGTGTATAATTTTTTCATATGTTTTAATACAGTATTGCTAAAATGATCAATGCCAATTGACAGACGTGCACCAGTTACTTTAAGTAAATCAAACATTTCTAATGGGGTGCTTCGTTGTTTTTTAATTCCAAACTGTGATTTCCAAGTTATCTCACCCTCTATGTTGTGCTTAGAAATGTATTCTGCCAAAATTTCTAACCATTGCATAAATTGTTTATTACTGCCGTTAATCATCTCATCGGTGAAATAATTAAAATTAATGCCATATTTTTCATACACGTATATTATTTCTTCTGCTATGTTTTTTGGATCTCGCATTGAAAATTTTGGTCTCATCAAATGAACATCACAAAACGTGCAACGTTTTACACAACCTCTAGTAGCAGTTAGAACATTGTGTTGTTTCCACTCTGATACATCTATTCTAGAATGCTCCGGATTTTCAAAATCTGCATGCCATTTACTGACTATTTGATATTTTGAAAAATTTTCCGGATTCCATCGAGTAAAACTGGCATGATTAAGATCATCATTTATGAAAAAATCATCAGGGACATTTACATACTCTGATGTTCCGTCAAAAAATTTAATAATTTCTTTTTCTGACTCACCATTTAAATAATAATCGGCTAATTGCCAATTTATGCAATACTCACCAAATTCAGCATAACTCTGCCCGGGTGACGAAAGTCCTCGCCCTCCTAAAAAGATACATATATCAGAATTATATTTTTTTAAATAATAGCAAATCCACCCTACCCAAATTCTGTGTTCTATAGTAAAAACACTTATACCTACAATATCTGAGTTTTTGCTAGATATAATATTAGCCCAACGATCAAATAACATATGTAAGAATTCATGCAATTTTCCAGTTGACTCTTCATGATTGCCAAAATTTTTACTCCATATTTTCATATTTTCCCATTCAGGATGTTCAGAAAACTGAGTATATAAATCTAAGTTAGCATCAAACGTATCAACATTATGCCCATGATTATTTAAAGACTCTTCAATTAGCAATAAACCGAACAACGGCTCGGGGCTTCCTAATGGAGGTGTAACTAATAATATATTTTTTTTCATTTAACTAGATTTATCTTTTTAGCAGGTCTTGTCACAAAATTGCACGCTGTTCAGCAACCAACAACTCGCAATTTCTCTATGGTGCCTATTATATAATAGATATCTGCCGTTAAATCTATTCCCCTAGTTTCTGGTGTCATGATGAAAGCTCGTTGGTTCATTTAATGAAAGCTCCTATTCTTCCATGAACTTCTGCGTCATCTTTAAAGGTGTAACCGGTTGGCGGTATTGTGTTCTCTCCCTCCCACACCGGAATGTATTCTGTTTGATTCCAACGAAAATCAGGATTGTGCCTGAAATGAACTTCAATCAATTTCCCACCTATAAACTCACAGTTAACATGCGGATAGTCTTTCAAAAAATCCAAGACGTTGGGGAGTACAATATTATCGCCTGTTTTTATCCACTTATGCCAACGTGTGAGGGTGTGTGCTGAATAATCAAGCGAATTATTTTTATGTCCTTCTACACAAAGAATTTGTTTGCCATATGAATAATCAACTGACAGGTGTCTTCCAGTGAACCACTCACACCAAAAATAACCAAGTGGATAATCTTCTGTGTGGCGTTCTATCCAAGATTTTTGAGCCCCTAACCCAAAACCCATCACATGCACACACGGACGAATGATATACCAACCGGGGTGAGGAACAGATATGCCAACTGGACCTGCAGAATACTCACATTTTTTTGCAAGAATTAGTTTATCAAATATCCACAAATGCTCAGGGGGTACTTCGTCCCATACCCAATCATCATCTAAAGAGTTGTGCATTATAATATTTACATTTTATTCAGGTTGCTTGATGTTACGGTCAATTAAATCTTTAACTAATTGCCAAGTATCGTCATCAATTTTAAAACTTAGCGTTTCATCATCATTATCAAAATCAGGCCAACATTCAAATCTAATATTAATTTCATCAATTAATGTTCTATTTTTGAATAATATTCTGCAGTCTATATTTTTTTCTTGGGCAAGATATTGCACATTTCTCCAACCGACTGGTCTATTTCTGACACAAGCATTCCAGTGGGCTCCCATATAGTATATGTCTATTGGGCTATC
>Ga0102939_1001008_pt1 | contig 10425 bp, 11 predicted proteins | sample SalPon2_B_H2O_MG_FD_78214 | JGI IMG/M metagenome (GOLD analysis project Ga0102939, IMG submission 78214) | Salt pond water microbial communities from South San Francisco under conditions of wetland restoration - Salt Pond MetaG R2_B_H2O_MG | ecosystem: Environmental > Aquatic > Non-marine Saline... | reverse complement strand
GTCGTGGAGGACGGCCTGGACGTACGCCACCTTCTGACGCATTCCCTTCGAGTACTCCGCGATGCGCGTCGCCGCGTCGTTTGGTGAGAGGTCGAGTCGACCGAGCAGTTCGTCGATACGATCCTGGGTCTCCCGAGAGGGAAGATCACGGAGCCCGGCGAGGTATTCCAACTGTTCGTAGGCGGTGGCCTGCTCGTACAGCGGAGGCTCCTCAGGTAGGTATCCGATGTGCGGTCGGAGCGAATCTCGATCTGTGACCGGGACGCCGGCGATGGTTGCCGACCCGCTGGTCGGTGTTGTGAGACCTGTGAGAATCCGCATTGTCGTCGTCTTCCCGGCCCCGTTCGGGCCCAGGAATCCATAGACCGTGTCCTCGGGGACAGAGAGGTCAAGCTGATTTACTGCGGTCGTCGAACCGTAGCGTTTGGTTAGTGCGGTCGTTTCAATGGAGGGCATCGTTGGAACTTGGGGACGATGTCGGTTGCTGAGTGGATATAGCTGACCCTCCTCTTCGAACAGTACAGGATATGTTGGGGGTCTGGTTACGTGCGCTATCGTGTTGAGTGACTGGAAGCACCGATGGGTATTTTTCGCCGCCGACCGAATCTGAGCATATGATACTTCGTATCGTCCTGGCAGTCTTCGGGATTGTAGAGCTGCTCTTCCCGCGAAAGGTCGTCGACTACATGATGGACGTCTCGACCACGACGGAGACGACTTACGAGCTCAAGCCATGGGTATACAGTCTCGCCAGACTCGAAGGACTTGTATTCGTTCTTGTCGCATTCTGGTTGGGCAAGAACCGGGATGACGACAGTTAGATGGTGGTCTCCTAGATTGTCAAGAACGCTAGACTGATTTGTGGGAACCCGATCCGAAAGGCGATATTCGGCCAAACCTATTGATGTCTGTGAATTCAACGCGGAGAATTGAGGTTAACGATAATCCACGATCCGTCCCTCGTCACCCCGCCACCTGTGCAATCGCGACGGCCTCCCGGTAGCAAGCGACTGCCAGCAGCAGGTACCCGCCGACCAAGAGCGCCCACTCGCGGCGTGTCAGCGACCAGTCGCTGGGCGTTCGGACACGGACGAACTCCTCTTTCCATCGGGGACCCGATTCCTGATGCCACAGCATCACGCCACGCGTCGCGACAACGACCGCGACGAGTGCCGTGATCTCCATCGGGCCGCTTCGTTCGACGAGGACGGTCAGCGACGGCGCGATGCGCTCACCCATCCCAATTGCGAGCGATCCGGTTCCCCAGACGGCCCCGTACCAAGGCGCCTGCACTACCTCGATGACGTAGCCCATCGGCGTGTTCACCGACCGGAGCGTGTTCGCACCGATGGCGATCAGTGAGATGCCGACGTTCCACCCGAACAGCCAGAGGAATTCCGCTGTGATACTCCCAGCGTACCCCGTGGTCGCGCCTGGATTCCCGCCGCGTAACAACCCCTGGGGAAGGAACAAGTAGCTGAGAACCCACGCCGCCGTAAATACGCTCGCAACGACGGCCCAAAGAGAAATGAATCGGACGAAGACATCGTCGTGGTTGACGTATCGTCCAACTTGTTTCGAAAATCGACCGATGAGCCCGGTCGCGTTCGACGTTGCCATATGAGCTATCATTGCTGCGTCCCAACAAATACGTTAGCGAGCCGGACGGTCAGCGCGAAGCGATGTCCCGGTAGCGATGACGAGGGCGACAACCGCGACGGTAAGCACCGTGACAAGTAGTCCCAGCCCGAGGGGTGTCGTCGCACCCGCAACCCCCCCGACTGGGTAGTAGTTCAGCAGCGCGTTGCCGCCAGCGTGCAGGAGTATCGCCGGCAGAACGCTTCCACTGGCACGGTTCGTGAGCCACGTCAACAGAATCGAGAGTTCGACGAGCTGGAGCAGATAGAGGCCGAGTGGGAGCGTATGCTGGATGGTGCCCGGAATGAAGACCAGCGGGAGGTGCCATCCGGCCCAGACGACGCCGATGAGGAGTCCAGCCGTGAGCGGACTGTACGCCTCTTGGAGTGCCGGTAGAAGGTATCCGCGCCAGCCGGGTTCCTCGAGGCCGCCCCCGAACAGGATGACGAACCCGAGAAAGAGCGGATACTCGATGAGGCCCGGAAGCAGCTCCGGTGTTACACCGCCATCGAAGAAAATAACGTGGATCACGGCGGCTCCAAAAAACAACGCGACTGGAATCACGAGCGCGAGTACATAGTACCGTAGCGAGAGGTGAACCTCGAAGATGTCACGGAACCACGCCCTCAGGGATCGATCTGATTCCCGGAGGAGGATAGCACTTGCTGCGAACGGCCCGAGACCACCAAGCACGAATAGGACTGTTCCAGTGAACGTGGCTCCGGTCTCGCTGATCGCCCACACGCTCCACAGCGACCACGAGATGGTGTACGTGAGGGCAGTGTACCCGAGAAGCGTCGCCCGGGGCGACCAGTCTGTGACAGCGACGACGAACGAGCGTGCTGGCATTCGATCACACCCGGCGGTTCGGGGACGTGACCGTCGTTACGCCGGGACTGTAGTAGTGGACGGGTTCAGTCTCGGGGTGGTCGAACCCGTTGGCCTCGAACAGCGTGTTGGTTTCGATTGTCGGGTCGGCTTTGTACAGCGGCCACGGCTCGTGATCGATGGCCGCATACCGCAGCGAACCATCTTGCGCTTCTGTGTAGTATCGGTACCGCTCGGTGAGGAATTCCTCGAGTGACCCCGACTGTACGTCGAGTTCTGCACTTGCGGGACCGTAGGTTCCCTCGAAGTGAACGGGGCGAGCGCCGGGGTGCAATCGCCTGCTCCGAAACCGGACGTCGCCGTTGACTTCGGCAAGCGAGCAGCGGGCGTAATAGTACGGGAGGTGGTGGAAGAGACGCGCGCCGATGACGCCGAGGATACCCTGGGCGTCGAGACTGAAGAAGTACACTCCGTCGTGGCCGTCGTGTGTGACGTACGTCCGGAGGTTGAGTTCAGGGAGCGGGAATCCCCAACCGTCGGGAATCCACGTCGGGCGACCGTCGACGTTCGTGAAGGGGACGACAGAGAGCCACGCGTCGCCGTCGTACGTATCGACCGAGAATGCCGACGGAAGATGCGCGTTGAGGAGGTCGGGGTCGACGGGCCAGTTCGCGAACAGAACGTGTCGCCAACCCATGTGGAGTGCTGGTATCATCGCATGGATACCTCGATTCGGGTACTCGGGTCGTGGAGTGCCGTATACATGGCTAGGTTCCTCCTGGGATGGTGACTGGTTCGAACCGCTGGAGGCCGAAGTACGTGTTCAGGACGGCGCCGAATCCGACGACTGCGACGATCAGTTGTGCGATCCCACCGAGGTACGGTACGAGTCCGAGGAGTTCAAAGACGAGCAGGAACGCGGCGATACCAGCGAGAGTCGCGACGCCGTCTTGCTCGATCGGGAGGCGCCGCCCGATGAGGTACCCGAACACGGCCTGCCCGTAGAGAATGATCAGGAACTCGGCGAACAGACCGATGATGGCAACCGGGAGCAGGATGAGGGTGAACGCCATGTAGACGAAGAGCACGAGGAGGGTCGTTGCGCCGAGGCTGCCGACGACGCCGCTGACAAGTGCGTGGTCGCTGATCGCAGCGCCGACGTTCTCGATGATGAGCGGGTGGCGGGTGACGAGCCACCACCCGAACGCGCCGAGGACGATGAACTGTAAGAGGAATCCAACGATCCGCTGTGTGGGCGAGTTTGATGGGGCCGGCGCCTCGAATTGTGAGACAGCCCCGACTGACGCGTCCGAACTGACTGTAGCCGATCCTGAATACGTCTGGAGGGTTCCGGTCACGGTCGCACCGTCAGGTACCGAAAGGTTCCCGTTGAGAAGTATCACGTCCCCGTCAACGGTTCCCGCAATGGCTGCAGTACCACCGATCACGTAGATGTCGCCGTCGACTGTTGCGTCCGCGGGAACGCTGGTGGTTCCGCCGGCGACAACGTGGACGTCCGCGAGTGAGTCGACATCATTGTCGCCCTGGAATGTTGCGGACATCTTCTGGACGTCGCCCCCGCCGATGGAGATCACGAGGAGAACGACGATGAGCAGCGGGATGGCTTCCGTCGGACTCATGCACTCACACCTCCGTTCTCGCGAGCGAGTTCGATCATCCGGGTAACGTACAGACCGACTGCGAGTCCGAACAGGAGGAGGAGGGAAAGCGCCTGCACCACGTTCAGGTGTGACAGGAGCGTGAGGTCTGCCGCCTGGAAGTACAGCGCGAGTGCGGTACTGGAGAACGTTGCGAGCCACCCGGCGACGCCGATCCCGACCGCGGCGTGGGTGCCGATCGTCTCCGGCGTCGAGAGGTCGGGCCAGAGTGCGAAGTTCAGCGTCGTGTAGAAGCTCACGGCGATCGCGTACAGGGCGGGATTCAGCGGAGAGGCCCCCTCACTCGCAATCGTGGGGAACACCTCGGCGAATCGCAGGTCGGACGTGTACATGACGTGGGTGAGCGCGAACAGCGCGAACGTCCAGAGGAAGATACGCGAGAGCGAGTAGTTCGCATAGATGACGCCTGCCATCACGGCACCGACGACGTGTGCCACGGCGATAAACAGGCGCGTCGAGAGCTCCGGTGACTGCCAGGAACTCAGGAGGAGTGACGGTGTATCGATGATCCGGAGAAACCCGAGGCTGTCGATGAAGAACACGCCGAACATCAGGACGACGGGGACCGCGAAGGCGAGACTGCGAGTCCGAACCAGGTCATCGTAACAGAACCGTCCCCGGCCGTACGTCTCGTGTTGGGCCCCGAGTGTGTCGAGGAGTGACTCGAGCCGATCCAAGTTCGCGAACGAGAGGACGCCCAGCACGACGATTCCCGGGGCCATCGCAGCGACCATCAGCCGACTGAAGACGTCGACCGACCAGGAGAGCGGAATCGCATTCGCCAGAAAGTACGCGATCGCCGTGATCGCCGCGGCGACGTACCCCCGGTCCGGCACCGAAACCAGATCGATTGCGAGCGAGAACGAGACCGGAAATCCGACGCCGAGTCCGATCGACGCGAGGACGATCCACGCGCCGAACTCGGGAACGGTCCGAACCATCGGAGCGACGAGCGTGAGCGCGAACTGGACACAGACGACGCCGAACAGGAGTCGGAGCTTTGTTCGGAGGTTCGTGCTCCAGCCGCGGCGATCCATCGCCACGCCGGTCACGACCGCGACGACGAGCGTCACGAGCGCGAGCGCCGCCATCCACATCGAGACAGCAGTCTCGGACATTCCGACGAGGCGCGTCCCGAGATCGATAAGCCCCAGCTGGACGAACGTGATATTGTAGTAGTACCCAGCGACCATCAGCGCGACGAAGAGCCCGTATCCTGCTACCGTCTTCCACCGGCGTTCCCGAACGTGCGTGCTGAACTCCATGTGAGCCGTCGTGACCAGTCCTACACCCGGATTGCCATTAAATACGGTGTCGTCGCTAATCGAACACTCGTTGCTGCGTTCCCTCCGTCTCATACACCCCTCATCGTGATAACCCGCCGTACCGCCCCAGTCCGGCATAGAGATGCCCATCGAGGTGCGTCCATCTGGCGGTCGTCCGTCAGAGCAGCACGGTCTGCACGATTGAGAGTCCCACAAGGGGAACGTGAAACGAGGCGTGCGCCACCATCGCCGTTTCGAGGCTCCGCTGCCAGTAGAGCCAGCCGAAGAGCACGCCCGCGACCGCGTTCAGGACAACCGTGCGCGCGATCAGTGCCGGAGTGAGACTAACCGATTGGGCGAGTGCCGGGAGGTGACCCAGGCCGAACAGCACGGCAGCGATCACGATTGCAGCCCATACGACAGCAGGTCGCGGTCTCTCCGATCGCCGACCAGTGAGACGCCATCCGATGAACACGAGCACGGACACGAGCCCGAATCGGAGCATGAGTTCTTCCGTGATTCCCCCATAGAGGAATCGGACAGGTGCGTACGCGAGAACGTCCAGCACGGTCGGTCGCGTGGCCCCGATCACTGATTGGGGCAAGTCCTGGTCGACGAACGGCATCAGTATCGCGTCAAGGACGATGATCAGCACACCTCCGAGGATGCCGATCCCCACGGCCAGTCCGACCTCGTCCCGGAGGCGCTGCCAGATCCCGTCATCAGTCTTCGCCCGGTCGATGACGTACGACTGCAAGCCGACTCGTGGGGCTGCGTACGCGCCGAGCAGGCACGCGACGGCGAGGAAAAGGAAGGAGTTGACACCCGAGGAGACGGCAAGAAGCGAGAGTGTCAGGCCTGACGGAATCGAAGCCGGCGGCGTCGTGAAGTAGATGTAGCCGACGAGTACCACGACTCCGGGACTACCCAGTAGTAGAGACACACCGAACCGCTGGCCGAAAGAGGTCTTCGCAGTCCGAGTCATAGGTTCGTGAACTCCCGGTTTCGAGAAATCAGTTGTGGAATGACCGACTTCCGTCGTCAGTTGTCCCCTGAACTGTGATCGGGCGTCGGGGTTAAGACTCGAGATTACAATTACGCAGTATGAGAGGTGCGCTACGGGGTCGACGGTGGCTCGTTCTGTCCGCTGGCCTCGGCCTGGCTGCTGTCACAGTCTTCGGGATTCGCCGTCGGCGCGTCTCGAGTCAGACCTGTGGCTACAAATCCCGGGTTATGCAAAGGGCACGGCCGCTCAAAACTGAGTCGTACGACCCTGCTGATGTCGCCGACTTGCCGGCGCCAGTCCGACGCTACTTTGAGACGGTCTTGGAGACTGGTCAACAACCCATCATACGGGCCACACTCACGCAGGAGGGGCAGTTCCGCTTCGGTGGCGCTGGCGATGAGTGGTCTCCGTTCACTGCGAGTCAGGTGTACTCCGTTTCGCCGCCGGGATACGTGTGGGACGCCACGATCGAACTCGCACCCCTGGTCACGGCACGGGTTCTCGACGCTTACGTCGACGGGGAGGGCCTGCTCCGGGCGAACCTCTTCGGCGGGGTGCCGGTCGCGAGCGCAGGGCCGACGCCCGAGATGAACGGGGCGGAACTCCAGCGATACCTCTCGGAGACGCCCTGGTTCCCGACCGCCCTGCTGCCGTCGGCCGGCGTTCGCTGGGAGGGAATCGACGACCGCACTGCCCGGGCCACCATCGAAGATGCCGACGTGAGCGCGACCGGGGTGTTCCACTTCGACGAGGATGGCCACATCAGCCAATTCACCGCGGAGCGCTATCGACAGGACATAGATGGCGCCGCCTCCTGGGTCGGAGACTACAGAACCTACGAGGAACGCTCCGGAATACGCATGCCGACCGAAGCCGAGGTGGTATGGGAGACGACGGACGGCACGGTGCCGTACTGGCGTGGAACGATCACCGAACTCGACTACCGGACCGGCTGACGGAGCCGTGTCGCTGTGTGACTCCGCCGGATGTGATGGTGGCGGCCAGAGCGATAGTCTCTCGGCGAAACTCGCTGGGGTTGTCGACGTTTCGGACGGCTAAGCACGATGTATTCCGTTTGGGGACAGAACGCGACTCATCATTCTAGCCTTGGCTCTTACCGAATACAGTGAAACAGCAGTATCTATCCGGGTATTGGTAGGTCAGCCAGTGCAAGATGTAGAGGCTGAGTCCATCATAATATATCTCCGTGTTTCAATCACGAATGGGGCCTTCAACTACGGTACATCCCAACGTTTCGAGTTGCGAGACAGCATCATCAAGGTCGGTTTCTTTGACCAAGACGTGGTCAGTTGAGTACGAAGAGAATGCGAACACCGCGACATTCGCCTCGGCGAGTGCTGTCGTGACTGCTGCCAGAAAGCCCACAAGCTCGAACGGAAGCTCGACATCAAATGTCAGGCGTTTCCAACCGGACTCAATGGCGTCAGCATCCGCCGTGTCGATACTGTCTTCATCAACCACCACTGTCGTCTCAGTCCCATCCCGGATGGTTGCAAACGCAGTGGGGTGTTCTTGAGTCGTACGGCACACTGCGTACGTTGCATTCGATATTTTGACTGTCTCACCCTGTAGAAATTGGGCCGGATCCATACGGAGGGAATCAGCCAGTGAGTGAAAAAAGTGCGCCAGAGGCGGCAGTACCCCCTCCTAACAGATTCGCCCAGGATCAGTACTCTGGGTGAGTCGGCGAGATACGCGCCCTCAATCTTGCACGTCAACCAGCGACGATATCACCAATCGAATAGTCGTGGCACCAGATTAGGCCAGAGCCTTAGCCTTAGTAGCAGCTTCCAAAACATCGAGTGATGGACCCGTTATTCCCCCCTTATGAATCAACCCAGTCTCTGACAGAATCGGCGTGATGAGTGCAAGGCACGTTTCTTGGGTGACAAATCAGCCTGTAGTAGGAGTCGAAGACATCTGGGGGTTCAGAAGATGTTTATTGTGTGTGTGTGATATAACACCTATGGCCGCAGTCGAGCCACAATCCTCGGCTAATCTCGATCCACCGGTCGCGCTTGGAGCGTTTGTCGTCGGGACGTTGACTTTGAGCTGGGCGATTTCGTTCGTGTCGATTACCGACACGGTCCCGGTATACACTACCCTGCTGTTGATGCTTACACCAGCGACTGTCGCGCTTGGTATTCGTCGGGTTCAGGGCTACTCGGTGCTGCGAACAATCCGTTCGTCACTTCGAGGGGTAACGGGTCGCTCACTTCTATTTGCAGTGATCTATCCGATGGGATTCATCGGGATTGCAGCACTGCTTGCGCTTACATCAGGTCTCGGGACGTATCAAGCCGGGCCAGAGAATATTGTCATCCTCGCACTTCGACAGGGAGGTGTCTTGTTGTTGGTCGCCTTTTTATTCCAGTCGTTGATTCGAATGTACGGTGAAGAGTTCGGGTGGCGCGGATATTTACTCCCGGAACTCACGGCGCGGTGGGGCCGGGTCAGGGCGACGGCTGCTGTTGGTGTCGTGTGGGCCTTGTTCCACTCAGCATTCCTTTATAATGCAGGGGTAGCGATAGGCGTCGAAAACCCGCTCCTGATTACGGTAGTGCAAGCCGTTGCCGTATTCACTATTTCATTCCCGTTCTCGTATGCATACTATCTCACTGATGGGAGTGTTTTTCCAGTGATGATTTTGCACTTGATCTGGAACATCCTCAACCCGTGGATCCTCGGGGATATCTACGCAAACGTCGAGGGACTGGTAGCCGGGCAAATCTTTGTCGTGAACGGAGAGGGACTCGTCGGGGTAGTCTTGGGACTGGTCGCACTGGGTGGGTTCGTTATACTCTTTCGGCGGGGAACTCTCATCTCCACTTGACTCCTTCAACTCAGCCAGTGGTGCCACACGGCGTAATCATCTTTACACACTAATGCTGCACCCACCCCTCTGAATCTTACATACGCCCCGATAGAATATTCAAAGTCTGTCATTTATCTCGTCAATGTCGAACTCGTCAGTTCCGCTTGAGAGGGTAGTTAGCTTACGCGATTGGCTACGTGCTCCGTCGGAACGAGTGAGTAGTATCTGATCGTCGCCATATGATCCAAAAATAGTCCTACTGTCAATAGAACTCTTCGAGCACGACGTCCTGGAGCGCTCCATAGATCCCGGTCTGACCGATCGTCGAGACGTTACGTAAGACGGCAATCGTGTACTGCGTACTGCGGGTTCTCGTGATACATTGCGATCGCCGAGTAGCCGGGAACGGTGCCCGTATGCCAGTAGAGATCCTCGCCGTCGATTCGCAAGTGTCGTATCTCGAGTCCGTCGCCTCGCTGGGCCGGGACGTCTTCGTCAGGCGTATCGACAAACGACCGCAGCTCCGAGAGCGTCTCGTCCCCGAGGAATCGACCCGGAAACACCGATCCGACGACCCCGGCGACGTCCGGGGCCGTCGACGGGATGCCACCGGCAGCGTCCGCGCCCGTCTCCAGCGACTTCGAAACCCCGTGCGGTTCCGTCGCCCGGGCCCGAATAATGAGCGCTTCAAGCCCGGGTGTCCGTGTCCGGAACGGCAGCAAGTACGTGTTCACGAAGAGCGTCCCCGGCGAGCGACCCCGTCACGTGGCCTCGATCCAGCACCGCTATCGACATACCGGTATAGCTCGATCGCTGACGATCGTACTCGATAATCCGATCGTAGCGACCGAGCAGGGGCGCACAGTCGTCCGCGTCAACGGCCCGAAACTCCGTTTCGAAGTTGAGCAGCTCGCGTAGCCGTGACGGCCGGCTCCGAGCGGCGTCGGCGGTTATGTATCGGTACGCCGACGAGGCGAACATCTCGCCGAGGGCGGCCCCGGCGAACAGGGGGACGTACCGGTCGGCGCTTCCGAAGCAGGCCCGGTGTAGATTGATCACCCATCCGCCGAGGCTGATCCCCGAGACAGCGACCGGCCCGTCGGCTATGTCGGCGAGCCGTTCGGTAATCGCCTCGAGTAGCCCAGCCGAGGCGGCCAGCATCCCGACGAAGTT
>Ga0102939_1001005_pt1 | contig 10435 bp, 11 predicted proteins | sample SalPon2_B_H2O_MG_FD_78214 | JGI IMG/M metagenome (GOLD analysis project Ga0102939, IMG submission 78214) | Salt pond water microbial communities from South San Francisco under conditions of wetland restoration - Salt Pond MetaG R2_B_H2O_MG | ecosystem: Environmental > Aquatic > Non-marine Saline... | reverse complement strand
CAACACAGCAAAGTTCTATTCTTCTAGAGCTGTTGTGGTCTTTATGGCATCTTTTCTTTCACTAAAGCTTCTAGGAGACGCATTTAATCTCTCAGTAATTAATTTTACAGAGAGAAAAAGAATGAGAACTATTTTTACTATCGCAATGGTTGGCACAATGACAAATATACTAGTAAACACTAGACTTTCTGAGAATATATTTGGGTCGATAACCGGTATCTCAACTTATGCACTCTTCCTTATTTTGACAGGTACAGGCTTCTTTATCGTAGACAGGTACGGTTTTTCAGACCTCTAGTTCAATACTTCTCATTTTGGTGACTCCATCTTTCATTGTAACTCCGTAAGCTCTCTCTGCGTGTCTTACTGTGATGTCGTTGTGGGAGATTACTATGAACTGATTTCCATCAGAGTAGTCCTTTAGAATCTCTGAAAGTCTCTTAGAGTTCTGCTTGTCAAGTGCTGCGTCAATTTCATCCATTATGTAGAATGGTGCCTCACGCTGTTCAAGGATGGCGAAGACAAAAGCAATAGCTGTCATTGTTTTTTCTCCACCAGAAAGAGCATCAATTATATGAGGGTCTTTTCCTGGAGGTGCTGCTCTAATCTTTAACCCTTTTTCTATATCATCATCTTCTAATACAAGTTCTCCTTGACCACCGTCAAACAGTTCAGTGAAAATGTCGGAAAAATCGCTGTTAACTTCGTTGAGAGTACTCATGAATCTTTTACGCTTCTTCTGGTCAATTTCCTCGATCAAGTCTTCAATCTCCAGTTTTTCCTGTCTTACTTCGGATACTTTCTCCTTGAATTCATCAAATTCTTCTTTCTTTTCTTTGTACTCCTCGATTGCACGCATGTTGACAGGACCCATGCTGTTTTGCTTCTTCAATACCTTTCGTTTCTTTGTTTTCAGGTCTTCTGGCGTTGAGTCAAGACCTATAAGCTCTTCTTCGTCGTAATCGTACTCCTCCAAATCCTCTTTTACATTTTCAAGCTCTGCCTTAGCTTTAGCTTTTTTACTTCCAACTTCGTCAATTTTGGACTTCAGCTTCTCTTTTTCTGTATAATAGTCTTGTCTTTCTTCCCGGAGCTCATCCATTTCCTCCCTTATCTCTTTCTTTTCTTCACGCAGTTCGTCACTGGTTTGCTGTTCTTCCTCTTTACGCTCCTTCATTTTCTTCAGTTCTGCAATATCTCTCTGGAGCTCCTCGATCTTTGATTTGACTTCTTTCTTCTCTTTTCTCTTTTTATCTGGATTCAAGTTGTTGGATAAATTATTGCTTTTTTTACCTCTTCTTGACTTTTTCTTTCCTCCACGCATTGCTCCTCCACGGCTCATAACATCTCCGTCCAGAGTAACAACACGTACACCGTCTACGTTTTTTACAGAATCTAGATCTTCGGCAATTAATGTATCTGAGAAAACATTGTTTATAGCTCTCTCATACTTGTCGCTGTATTCGATTAAGTTGGATGCATAATCAATAACTCCTTTCTTTTTCAATGCCATTTGGCTCTTGGCGGACTTACTTCTATCCTTAATTTTATCGAGGGGTAGCATGCGTGCACGCCCGATATTCTCACGCTTCAGGTAATTAATAGCATCTACAGCTGTCTGCTTATCCTCAACCACTACGTCATTCATATGTCCTCCTGCAGCAGTCTCAACAGCGACCGCAAATCTGTCTTCGGTTGAGATTAGGTCTTGGAAAGCACCTTCGATTTTATTGTTGTCTAGAGAAAGAACTGCATCTACTGCTTTAGAACCTGTGTTTCCACGGTTCTGCATCTTCTCAAGCTCTTCAATCGTGTCTTCAAGATCCTGCAACTTGTCCCGCTTGTTTTCTATCTCTCCACGTTTCTTGTCTATACGGTTCTCCAGGTGCTGTACATCTGTGTCCCCTTGACTTTGTTCCTCTTCAATCTCTTCTATTCGCTCTTTCTTCTCATCGATTTCGTTATCGATTTCTTCAAGCTCTTCTTCAAGTTCTTCAACTCTTTCTTCTCTCTCCGCCGTATCTGTATTTATATTAGCTAATCTGCTGGAAAGCGCTCTTTTACGAACCTCTAGGATTGAAGCCTCAATTTTCTTTTTACGTTCTTCAAGTTCTCTGTACTTTAACGCAATTTCTTTTTCTTCCTTAAGTTTCTCCAAGTACTCTTTTTTCTCTTCAAGTAATATTTGTTGTTCACTGAGTTTTTCTTCAACCTCATCCAGTTCTTCCATTGCTTCATCTTTCTTTTCATCAAACTCTTGGACGCCTGAAAGCTCATCTATAACCTTTCTTCTTTCAACATCACTCTGTTCCACAATTTCTGTAACTTTGCCCTGTCTGACGAAGTGGTATCCTTCTGGATCGATATTTGCTTTCTGTGCTACTCTTTCAAGAAATGAACGCTTACAGTTAGTTCCCATGAACTTGTACATTGATGATCCGGCACGAGTAACTTTTCTACCTAGAGTAATCTCATCTGTTTCCTCTTCTTCCTTTTCCTCTAAGAATTCATCAAATAAACCATCTGTATTGTCTAGATGAACTGTACAATGAGCATAATCTGCTGCTTTTCTAGAGTCTCCTCCATTAAATATGAGCTGTTCAAGTTTCTCGGCACGTAGTCTTGAAGAACGTCTTCCAAATACAAAACTCAGAGCATCCAGTATATTCGACTTTCCGTTTCCGTTTTCCCCTACAATCGCTGTGAGCCCTTCATAGAAAGGTATTGAAGTCCTTCTCTGGAAGGATTTGAAACCTTTACAGCTAACCTTGGTTATCTTGGTAAATCCTTGCTCATCATTCTCTTCTTCCATTTCTTCCTTCTCCAGTTCTTGCTCAGACATTTAATAGTAATTTCTATCTAACGGGTTAAAAAACAAAGGGAGCCAATTATTTACCTGTATCAGGTGCCTTAAACCGTGGATAAAGCATTCATATTTCATGGAACTGGAGCTGGAAAGTACGATCACTGGTTCCCAAACATTGCCCAAAAATTAGAGGAAGAAGGTGTGGAAGTCTGCAGACCGGAGTTCCCAACACCTGAAGGCCAAAACTTACAGAACTGGATCAGGGTTCTTGAGGAACAAGATATGGAGATTGACGATGAAACTGTGCTTATTGGACACAGTACTGGCGCTGTATTTATATTGGATATCTTATATGAAAGAGATGTAACTATTGAAGCCGCCTTCTTAGTCTCTGGTTTTACAGGAAAACTGGGCATAGAATTTGATGGATTGAATGAGACTTTTGCTGAAAGAGATTTTGACTTTGATAAAATCAGAGACTCATCTGAAGAGTTTTACGTATTTCATTCAGAAAGTGATCCATACGTACCACTTGAGAGAGCAGCAGAATTAGCGCCTAAAATAAATGCAAAACTTGAACTCGTAGCTGATGCAGGACATTTTAATACTGAATCAGGTTATACAGATTTCCCTGAACTGTGGAAGAGATTGGAGAAATTACTCTAAGAAAGATAAAGAGAAATATGTGGTTTTGTTTATGGTGTTAGCCTGTCTGGAGTTCTTGGGAATAGGATTCCTTCTTTGACGTTATCCAGTTCTGCAACTTGCTTAACCAATCTATCGATTCCTAATCCATATCCTCCGTGAGGTGGCATTCCGAATTTGAATGATTCTAGGTAGAAGCTGATGTCTTCTGGATCAATTCCTTCTTCTTCGACTGCTGCCATTAGGCGATCCATATCGTGTTCTCTCTGTCCCCCTGAGGCTAGCTCTAATCCTTTGTAGATCATGTCAAATCTTCTTGACTGGTATTCATCTCCTTCACGTGCTTCCATGTAATAGAATTTTTCCTGAGGGTATCCTATTACGAAGAAAGCTGGATGACCTTGTTCCTCAAAGTATTCTCCTAGAAGCTTTTCTCCTTCTGTATCGAGGTCGTGAGGGTCTTCAGGCACGTGGTTGTATTCTTCTTTCAGAATTTCACGGGCTTCTTCGAATTTGATGCGTGGAAAGTCTTCTTCAGGTACTTCTAGGTCAATTCCAAGTTCTTCTAAATCGTCAGCTGCTCGTTTCTTGGTCTCTTCAAGAGTATACCTAAGTGAGTTTTCCAATACGTCCATGACGTCGTGTTGATCTTCGATAAATGCAAGTTCGACATCAAACATAGAAATCTCTGAAATATGGCGGCTGGTCGCAAATTCTTCTGCTCTAAATGCCTTTCCTGATTCGTATACTTTGTCAAATCCTGCTGCCATCAACATTTGCTTGTACAACTGCGGGCTTTGGCTTAGGAAGGCTTCTTCGTCGTAGAAGATTACGGGGAATAGTTCTGCTCCTCCTTCAGCACCCATTTTGGCGATTGTAGGTGTGTCGATGTTGATGTATCCATCTTTATCGAACCATTCTTCCATAGACTCCATCAGATGACTTCTTAGTGAGAATATAGCATGCACTTCTGGCTGTCTTAGATCCATGAATCTGTTGTCCAATCTTGTGGATAGATCAGAGTCTATTTCTTTGGAGATATCCATAGGCAGCGGTGATTCTGCTGTGGATAGAATTTCAAGACTGCTTGGCTTTAGTTCGCGATCTCCAGGAGCTTGATCTGTCTCCTCAACAGTTCCTGTTACGTGAATTATGTCCTCTTTTCCTATTTCCTGTGCTTTTTCGAAGAGTTCTTCATTGTTGTCTTCCTTGAATGTGGCTTGTATTTGTCCTTCTCTATCTCTGATTACAATAAAGGTTAGTCCCCCTAGATCTCGGATTTCGTGAGCCCATCCTGAAACAGATACTTCCTCTCCATCATCTTTCGGTGTTATTTGGTCTGTGTATTTTCTATCAATCATAGTTGATTCACAGCAAGGTATCCGGCAGTCATGTTTTTATTTCTCATCTATCTAGAGTAGCCCGGCTAGAACTCCGGAAGCTAGTCCTACTGCAGCGCCCTGTATTACCTGGTTTTTAGTATGGCAGTCTAATTTGACTCTACTCCATCCAACTGGTACAGAAGCAATTATCCCTGCAACTCCTATAACAGGGTTAATAGTTAGAAATCCTCCTGCAACGAAACTTAGGGAGCCTGTATGTATGCTAATTTTAGTGAATCTGTTAATTATTCCAAATACTGATGAAGCAATAATTGCATAGACCCCAAGATCTAATACTGCATCTGGAGCTGAGAAAAAGTAACCTAGCGCAAGTGCTATTGTTAAGCAGCCTATTCCGATAATATATGATTTATTACGCTGCTCTCTTGAGATCACGTCAAATCCTTTCTGTTTGCCGGTATTCCAAGCTACTATGGATGTAGGAACCATTGCTAGTAGTACCCATAAACCCACCCATTTTATTGAATTTAGAGGTTCTATACCTTTCAACATTAGTATTGAAATGCCTGATATTGGCAGTATTAGTAGTGGGTGAAAAATTTGAGAGGGAAGTTCTTCGTATTTCACTGAACTAACATTTCTCAAATTGATTTTTATCAGTTTGAATCACGTTTAACAATATGAAATTGAATAGCTCTGAACTTAGAAATGCAGTCGAAAATGGATTAATAGAAGATTACATTGACTTGGACAGACAGTTAACACCAAATGGTTTTGATTTTACCGCATCTGAAATTCATAGGTTCAAAGATTCTGGGAAACTAGATTTTTCAAACTCTGAAAGAGAAATACCTGAAACTGAGAAAGTTGAACCAGTAAAGAAAAGTGAAGAAGATGAGTATGCGTGGTGGGAACTTGAACCAGGAACCTATAAGATAAGGACTAATGAAATAGTTGACCTGCCTGAAGATGTCATAGCCTTCGCCTATCCTAGAAGTTCCCTACTCCGGATGGGCTGTACTATTGAGAACGGTGTTTGGGATGCTGGTTATAGAGGGAAGAGTGAATTCATGTTGATTGTAGAGAACGAGGATGGTGTTGAAATAAAAGAAAATGCTCGTGTGAATCATATCGTGTTTGAAAAGATTCAGGAGACTGAAGGTTATCAGGGAAGGTATCAAGAATAATTGGTTTTTAGGCTATGATGATAGAAGACATCGTCTGAACGCTGAAAAGCGTATGATGAGAAACGAACACCTCTGAGCCGCTACTTTTCCATTATTCTCGTTATTTTTAATAGGGGTCAAAACAAGTATTTGATATGGCACCTGAAGATGACCAACTTTATGTAAGAATTAATCAACAGGAGGAAATGCTTGGAAGCCTCGAGAATCTAGAAAACATTATTAGAAATATTAATGAGGCTTCAGAGATTCTAAAACAGGTAAGACAGGTTAAGATAACTGCAATAGACACCATGTCATCTAACATTCAGAAACTTAATGAAAATCTGGAAGATTTCCAAATGGCTATGCCAGAAGTTGAAGGACAACCAAATCCGACATCAGAAATGGTTCAACCTGAGGTAGATGATGTTGAAACTGACAGCTCAGTTAACGAGATTCATGAAGAACTTGAGGATCTTCAGCAGGAACTAAGTAAGCTTGGTGGAAACTGAAAAAGGAAAAAGACATCTACACATATTATCTGAATTCTTTCAATTTCTACACTAACAGTTTATCTATACTTTAATCTATCAATTTGGGTATTCTAGAGTATTTCTAAATGTGTAAATTTTATTTCGGAGTATGTGCACTTAGCAATCACATAATGCATTCAAAATTTTAGGTTCCAGTAATCTGCTATAGAATCAAAAAATGGATCTACCTAGAAATATTCTACTAAAATTACTTTGCCGGGACGGAGATTTGAACTCCGGAACCCCTACGGGAACGGATCTTAAGTCCGTCGCCTTTGACCACTTGGCTATCCCGGCATCTAATAGATAGTATGTGAACCTGTATCTTTTTGGGTCAAATGGAAGAGCTATTGATAAAACAATAAGATATCTTCTAAAACGTTCGGCTTTTTCTTACCTGTGTTCTTTCTGGATCTGGCTTCTCAATTTGGTAGGGGTCATCCTTAATCTCGGCGTACTTCCCACAGTCTGGACACCTTAGATATCCTGGATGGTCTCCACCGACAGCCTCTTCGTAGCCACAAACGCACTCTGCTGTAGAATCCATTTCTTCTACTTTTAGGTTAATATGCTCAAGTATTGTACCATAGGTGAAGTAGTTGAATAATTTTTCAAATCTCTCGGCTTCGCAAATGTTGCTATTTATCCTGATATGTGCTTCTCCGTTAGTAGAAACTTTGGAGAGATCCTGCATGACGTTAATTAGGACATTTCCTAGTTTTTCCATATTACTTCCACCTCATATCGTATCTACAGGTTACAATCATGACTCTCCTAGATGTTCAATTATTTTGTACGGTCTCTTATAAAGATTATTTGGACATATTTAGTCAATTCTAACGATTTTTTTATTTGCGTTAAAATAGGTTCTAGAGTCTTTTTAGATCCAAAACCTGTTTATAGTTAAAATTAGAATTTTGAATGTCGTTATTTCTTATTTAAAGCTGTTTGCGTGTTTTTTGTTAAAGAGATTGTTGTAGTTCTCGAAATTGGTGGCAAATTAAAATTTAGATTTAGTTTGGAAGAGTTCCTTAATGCTTGAAATAAGTGTTCTTAGATTCTTAAACCCAAAATATGTTTATTTCTAATACAAGAAATTTAGTAACTTAAAGCATCGAGAAGTTAGCGGGGCGTGGATTTGAACCACGGACCTCCGGGTTATGAGCCCGACGAGCACTCCTGGCTGCTCCACCCCGCTTTCAATTAACAAATATGAACTCGTCTGTGAGTTTTTTAAACCATGACATCCTGAAATGTGACTGCCTTTATACCTGTAACCATTAATGTAATTTGATATGGTGAAGGTTTTAGGCATAGATGAAGCAGGAAGAGGTCCTGTATTAGGCAGTATGTTTATTGGAGGTTTTCTAATAGATGAGGATGAAACTTCGAAACTTGAGGATATAGGTGCTAAAGATTCAAAGAAACTCTCAGATAGAAAGAGAGAAAATATTAGAGGTAAACTTGATTCTATAGGCGATATTTATCTTGAGAAATTTACTGCTTCTTCCATTGATCGTATGATGGATGTCATGAGTATAAATGATATAGAATTAAAGGGTTTTGCAGATGTTATCGATAGAGCTGAGCCTGATAAGGTGATAATGGATCTTCCTGAACCTGATGCTGAGAAGTTTATAGGGAAAATCAAAGATTTAATGGACACTGACCATAATCAAGTGGAGTTTGTAGCAGAACATGGTGCTGATGATGAATATCCTGTTGTTTCTGCAGCTTCCATAGTTGCAAAAAGCGCACGTGAGTCACATGTAGAAGATCTTCACTCGAAGTACGGCTATGACTTCGCATCAGGTTATCCGCACGACAAACCTACTATAGAGTTTATTGAGAAATATATAGAGCAAGAGGGAGAGCTTCCATCCGAGACACGTAAATCTTGGAGTACGGCACAGAGATTAATGAAGCAAAGCTCACAGAATACTCTAGGCGATTTCTAACTCAGACTGAAAAAACATCACGACCATTACTAATTATGAGTGAGAAACCTGAAGGATTATTGGTTGAAAGCAGAGTTTTAGTAAGAGATGAGGATGACGCTGAACAAGTTTTTCAAGAACATTACTATGGGAAATATGATGAAGAAGATGTTCTGGAACTTTCTCTAGTTGAAGCATACCACCTAGTTCAAAGAAATCTTCTGAATGTAGTAAATCAAGACTCAAAAATTGAAAAGGAGAAACTGCTTGATTTGTTCTCAGAAAAGGATTCGGAGTTTTATCATAAACTTCAGGCTTATTCTGATCTACGTGAAAGAGGCTTTATTGTAAAGACAGGTTTCAAGTTTGGAGCTCATTTCAGAGTTTATCCTAGAGGAGTTAACCCTTATGAAGACGGACCAAAAAAACAAGAACAGCATACTAAATGGGTTGTTCACGCAGTACGTGAAGATGAAGAACTCAGCTTTTCTGAACTTTCCAGAGCTGTAAGACTTGCTCAAAATATAAGGGCAACAATGCTATGGGCTGTAGTTGACAGTGAATCAGGAGTTACATACTATGAGGTAGAGAGAAAGACGCCTTAAAATACTTTCTTTTACTGAAAAATATTAATTCTGGCTCTTCCGCCATACCTATCTCTTAGTTTTCTACCCAACAAGACTCCGGCAAAGAGTCCTGCAAGGTGGGCTGAACTGGCAAATCCTCCTATAACTGGTAAAGTGAATCCTGCAAGCTTTGCTACAAGATTAACTGTTTCTATTGCACCAAAGATTTTGACAGCTGTTTGAATCTTCATAGGGATTACAAAGTAGAGCATTACTTCAGCATCAGGATAAAGCATTGCTACTGCACCTACAGCAGCGACTACGGCTCCAGAAGCACCTACGGCAGGACTCAGTGTTGATACTCCGCTGATGCTTGCTCCGTGAAGGAGGTAAAGAATATTGCTGAAAACGATATAGGCTATACTTGCGAGAATGCCTGTGCCAATGTAGAACTTCAGAAAGTCTTTCTGTCCAATACTCTTCTCCAAGGCGGATCCGAAGAAGTAAAGCGTCACCATATTGGCAAATAGGTGTACTAGACTCCCATGTGCTATCATTACCGTTATTATCCCCCAAGGCTGGTTCAACAATGTGGGCTCGTATCCTAATACGTTGGCAGCAGCTTCCTGAGCCGGAAGACCTGCCTGTAAAGCTGAAGAAGGTTCTATATTCGGGAAAAGCATCGCTCCGTACTGCAGAAGAGGAACTATCTCGCCTAAGAAAAATAAGGCGGAAGTTGCAATTATTATAGACAAAGTGTAGTTATGCTTCAACGTGTAACTAATATCTGACCACAGACTATTCTTCATAACACGGCTTTTACGGGTCCTCTTCTCTTCTTTCAAGTTCTTATCTTTGAACCACTTATTCGAAGAATCTGCACTTCCTTGTTCAGAACTTTTCTTAACTTGTTTAGGTTGATCTGAACTTTGCATGTATTCATCTTTCTTTCCAGAATCAAGTCCTTCACAGTCATGATTCTCAGGTAAACGATGCTCTGAACAGAATTTTTCGCCACAGTAATGACAGGTGAAACTCATTGTTTGCTTTCCACACTCAGAGCATTCAGCCATAATCCACGATTCACATCCACCTTTTTATCATAAGTCATTCAGTCAATGAATCAATTATGCCTGTAATAGTGCCATTGTTGTCTTCCCACTGCTCTAGGTAATCAAAGGCGCCTTCATACTCTCCAAAGAAGTTATGGTATCTTTCTAAATAATCCTTTGCGTCTTCCTCAGTATCGAAAAGAGCTTCTATTTCTTCGTAATTATCGATCTTGGACTCATCGATAACCTGGTTTCTCAGTCCGGACTCCACTTTCTCCACAATAATTTTCTCATATTCTGGTATCCTGTCAGAAGACATTACGAAATAAGAAAGAGAAGAAAAATTGATTTAAAGATGCTCGACGAGTTCGGAGATCTCTACACGTT
>Ga0102939_1001004_pt1 | contig 10436 bp, 11 predicted proteins | sample SalPon2_B_H2O_MG_FD_78214 | JGI IMG/M metagenome (GOLD analysis project Ga0102939, IMG submission 78214) | Salt pond water microbial communities from South San Francisco under conditions of wetland restoration - Salt Pond MetaG R2_B_H2O_MG | ecosystem: Environmental > Aquatic > Non-marine Saline... | reverse complement strand
CGAGGCGTGGTGCTTCGGTCGCTGGAATCCTACGGCCGGTGGCAAGCCGCGGTCGCTTCGAGCGTCCTCTTCGGTATCGCCCACCTCTCGCTGCTCGCGCTCGGTGCCCCTCTCGCCGAAGTCCTCGTAATCGCCGGACTGTCGATGGTCGTCTTCTTCGGTCTGGCGGCGGTCACGTTTCGCATCGGGACGCTGTGGCCGCTGATAGTCTGGCACTTCCTGCAGGACAGCGGGCCGGCGTTCCTGACTGCCCGAGCGCTCGAGGTGTACATCGCGTCGAACGTCGTTCTCGCGGTCGGCCTCGCGGTCCTGGGGGCGTGGCTCCTCTGGAGCGACGCCAAAGCGGAACTCGGGTCGGGTTCGGTCGGTCGACAAGTCGGCCCGGTGTGAGCGCTCGGGGCACGATCTGGAGTTAGTCCCCCGGCAACCGGATCAGAAGCCTACCGGAGGCGATGACTGAAACAGTCGCGGGTGTCGGCGCACCTCGCGAAGCGTAGCCGTTTGGGATACGCGGACCGAGACGTGTCGGAGCGTCCCGCTCCTCCCCGCCCCATGGACACGCGCCGTCGCGAGTACTTATAAACGTCCGCGTCAGCGCTCCGCGTTCCCCCCGCGTTCCGGCGCGACGGGCGAACTAATGCCCTTTTGAACGCGGGGGACCTCCGGTCGGGTATGACCGAGACCCTCAGGCTCGCGACGCGCGGGTCGGACCTGGCCCTCCGACAGGCCGGGACCGTCCGCGACGCCCTGTCGAGCCGCCGACGCGACGTGGAACTCCGCCGCGTCGAGACCCGCGGCGACCAGATCCCCGACGAGCTGATCCACCGGCTCGGGAGGACCGGCGCCTTCGTCCGCTCGCTCGACGAGGAGGTGCTCGCCGGCGACGCCGACCTCGCCGTCCACTCCCTGAAGGACGTGCCGACCGAGGGGATGGACGACATGGTCGTCGCCGGCGTCCCCGAGCGCGCGCCCTCCGGCGACGTGCTCGTCCACCCCGACGGACTCGGGGTCGAGGACCTCCCCTCCGGCGCCGTCGTCGGCACCGGGTCGCTCCGGCGGACCGCCCAGCTCAAGGCCGCGCGTCCGGACCTCGTCGTCGAGCCGCTGCGCGGCAACGTCGACACCCGGATCGAGAAGCTGCTCGCCCCCGGCCTCCAGGCGGAACACGAGCGCCGGCTGATCGCGTCGGGCGAGGCGAGCGCGATGACCGCCGAAGAAGGCGGTGAGGGCGGCGAGGAGGAGGGATCCGAGGACGGCGAGGGCGACGAGTCCGAGGTCGACGAGGCGTTCGAGCGCACCGTCGAGGAGTGGTTCGACTCGCTCTCCGACCTGGAGCGCTCCGCGATGGAGCGGAAGGTCGAGACGGAGTACGACGCCATCGTCCTCGCGGAGGCCGGACTGCGCCGCTCCGACCTGTTCCACGACGTGCCGACGACGCGGCTCCCGCGCGAGGAGTTCGTCCCGGCGGCCGGACAGGGCGCCATCGCGGTGACCGCGACCGACCCCGACGTGGTCGAGGCGGTGCGCTCCGCGGTCGACCACCCCCGGACCCGGGTGGCCGTCACCGTCGAGCGGACGATCCTCGGCGAGCTCAACGGCGGCTGCGTCGCCCCCATCGGCGTCTCGGCGCTCGTGCAGGGCGAGCGCGTCCACACCCGCGTCCGCGTGCTCTCGACCGACGGCACCGAGGAGGTGGCCGGCACTCGGGACCTCCCGATCCGGTCGCACGCGAAGGCCGCCGAGGCGTTCGCGGCGGACCTCGCGGACCGGGGCGCCGCCGACCTCATCGCGGCCGCCCGCGAGGAGGCCGAGGCCGGCGAGGGGACCCGAGAGGAGGCGGCGGATGAGTGAGGGCCACGAGGCGGACGACGAGGCGAACGGCGCGGACGACGACGGCGAGTCCGCCGACGTCGGCACCGTCTACCTCGTCGGCTCGGGCCCCGGCGACCCGGACCTCATGACCGTGAAGGCCGCCCGGCTGATCGAGGCGGCCGACGTGGTGCTCCACGACAAGCTCCCCGGGCCGGAGATCCTCGGCGAGATCCCCGAAGCGAAGCGCGAGGACGTCGGGAAGCGCGCCGGCGGCGAGTGGACCCCGCAGGAGTACACGAACCGACGCCTCGTCGAACTGGCTCGCGAGGGGAAGTCGGTCGTCCGCCTCAAGGGCGGCGACCCGTTCGTCTTCGGCCGGGGCGGCGAGGAGGCCGAACACCTCGCCGCGGCCGGGATCCCGTTCGAGGTCGTCCCCGGCGTCACCTCGGCCATCGCGGGGCCCGCGGTCGCCGGGATCCCCGTGACGCACCGCGACCACGCCTCCTCCGTCTCCTTCGTCACGGGCCACGAGGACCCGACGAAGGAGGAGTCGGCGGTCGACTGGGACGCGCTCGCGGCGACCGGCGGCACCGTCGTCGTGCTGATGGGCGTCGGCAAACTGCCCGCGTACACGGCCGAACTCCGCGACGCGGGTCTCGCCGGCGACACGCCCGTCGCGCTGGTCGAGCGCGCGACGTGGCCGGAGATGCGCGTCGCGACCGGCACCCTCGACACCATCGTCGACGTGCGCGACGAGGCGGGGATCGAGCCGCCCGCGATCACCGTGATCGGCGACGTGGCGGGGACGCGAGAGCGCGTCGTCGAGTTCCTCCGGAACGAGCGGGAGCGGGGTGAGGGGGCGTGAGCGACGACGACGCGGCCGGCGAGGGAGCCGCGAACGGCGAGAGACGCGGAAGCGACGACGCCCCCCGCGTCGCCGTCTTCCGCCCGGACGACGAGCGGATCGACGAGGCGGCGGCCCTGTTGGAGTCGCTGGGCGTCGACCCGGTCGCGGACCCGATGCTCGCGGTCGAGCCGACGGGCGCGGTCCCGGCCGCGGCGCCCTACGTGGTCCTCACGAGCAAGACCGGCGTCGAACTCGCGGCCGAGGGCGGCTGGGAGCCGGGCGACGCGACGCTCGTCGCCATCGGGCCCGCGACCGCCGCGGCGGCGCGCGAGGCGGGCTGGACCGTCGATCTGGTCCCGGAGGAGTACACCTCGGCCGGGCTGGTCGAGGCGCTCGCCGACCGCGTCGACGGCGAGGCGGTCGAGGTGGCGCGCTCCGACCACGGCAGCGACGTGCTCCTCGACGGCCTCCGCGCGGCCGGCGCGACGGTGAACGAGACGGTGCTCTACCGCCTGACGCGGCCGGAGACCGCCGGCGAGTCGGCCGAGCTGGCCGCCGCCGGCGACCTCGCCGCCGCCGCGTTCACCTCGTCGCTCACGGTGACGCACTTCCTCGACGCCGCCGAGGAGCGCGGGATCCGCGAGGCGGCGGTCGCAGGCCTGACGGACGCGGTCGTCGGGGCCATCGGCCCGCCGACGGCGGAGACGGCGGCCGAACACGGGATCGACGTCGACGTCGTCCCGGACGACGCCGACTTCGCGGCCCTCGTCGAGGCGGTCGTCGAGGCGGCCGCGGAGGGCGGGGCGGCCCCCGACGGAGCGTCGCCCGGGGACTCATCACCGAACCGTTAGGTTTCGACTCGGAGCAGTCGGGTCGGCTCCGGCGCCGCCCGATGCCCGAAACCCGCGTACGAGCGCTTTATACCGGTTCTCTCCGCCGTCCCGTCTTCAGGTGTATTTATCATCTGGGATAATTCGTGCGCGTGATTTATTATCCGACACGTTCCGTACGGTAGCATGGAACCGAGCGAGCGCTGGTCACTGCGGACCGACGACGGGGTGTTAGTCGTCGAGTTCCCGCACGGGACCGGGTTGAGCCCCGCCGACGGCGAGGCCCTGCTCGATCGGTGGCGGACCGTCACCGCTGATCGCGCGATTCAGGCCGTCGTGATCGTCGTTCGAACGAGTCGACCCTGTTCCGACGCGGGACGGCGGGCGCTCCGCGAGTCCGCGCAGATCGCCGTCGCCCGCGGCGTGGACCGGTTCGCGGTCGTCGGCGAGCGCTCGAAGCGCCGCTACCTCAAGCGAACGATCGACGTGGAGGGGATCGACACCGAGGCGTTCAACGACGACGACACCGCGCTCCGGTGGGCGAAGTCCCCGGGCGCGGCCGTCTCCTCGGCCGAGACGTCTCCGTAACCGGCGGTCGTCGTGCACGGAAACGCCGCGCGACCGTCGACGCGGAGGTGAGACGAAACGACGCGAGCCGACGGCCCGCCGTCAGTCGCCGCTTCCGGTGGCGGTCTCGTTCTGCGCGCCGTCGGCGTCGGTCTGGTTCGTGCCGTCGGCGTCGGTCTCGTTTTCAGTCCCGTCGTCGGTTTCGCCCGCTTCCTCGTCGTCCTCGTCGTCGGAGTCGCCCGACCCGTCCGACCCGTCAGAGCCGCCCGACGAGGGGAGCGCACCGTCGCCGGCACAGCCCGCGAGCAGCGTCGCGCTCGCGCCCGCGCCGAGGGCCACGAGCTCCCGTCGCCGGAAGCCGTCGGCGGAGGTGTCCCGAGAGCGGTCGTCGCCAGTCGTCTGCGGTCGTTCCGTCACGGTGATTCGTCGAACGAGCCCCGGACGGGTGTAAAAAGAAGACCCTCACCTCGACTTTGCGCGGATCAATCCCGTTTTACGACCGTCGGTCGCGGTCATTTATCAGCGGACGGCGCACTACCGACCGCGAGCTATGGTTCGGCCGTGTCGATGCCCGCTTCGTCGACCACGCGCGTCGCCTCTCGGGTGGCGCGCTCGCGGACCGCGTCGGCGTCGATCCCGACGTGCTCGCCGTCGGCGTACCGGACCTCGCCGTCGACCATGGTGAAGACCACGTCGTCGCCGTGGGCGGCGTACACGAGGTGCGAGAGCGGATCGTGAAGCGGCGTGGCGCGCGTGCGGTCGGTCGTGAGCCCGATCACGTCGGCGCGCTGCCCCTCGCGGAGGGTGCCGAGTCTGTCGAAGCTCGCGGCGCGCGCGCCGTTCGTCGTCGCCATCTCCAGCACGGTCGCGGCCGGGAGCCGGGTCGGATCGCGGGCGTCCACCTTGCCGAGCAGGCTCGCCTGTCGCATCTCGGTGAACGGGTCGAGCGTGTTGTTGCAGGGCGGGCCGTCGTTGCCGAGCGCGACCGTGATACCCCGGTCGAGGTAGTCGTGGACCGGGGCGACCCCGGAGGCGAGTTTCATGTTCGAGGAGGGGCAGTGCGTGACGACCGTGTCGGTCTCGGCGAGCACCTCGCGCTCGCGCTCGGTCGTGTGCACGCAGTGCGCGAGGGTCACGTCCGGGCCGGTGAGGCCGACCTCGTCGAGCCAGAGGACGTTCCGCTTCCCGGTGTCGGCCTTCACGGCGGCGATCTCGTCCTCGTTCTCGCTGGCGTGCGTGTGGATCGTCACGCCCGCGTGGCGGTCGGCGAGGTCGCGACAGCCGCGCAGGCACGCCTCGCTACAGGTGACGGCGAAGCGCGGGGTGACCGCGTAGCGGACCCGACCGTCCGCGGCGCCGTGGTACCGCTCGATCAGCGCCTCGCTCTCGGCGAGCGCGGCGTCGGTGTCCTCCAACAGGCCGTCCGGCGAGTCCCGGTCCATCAGCACCTTCCCGAGCCGCGCGCGGATCCCCGTCTCGATCGCGGCCTCGAACGCCTCGTCGGCGTGGTTGACCGAGAGGTGGTCGACGACGGTGGTCGTCCCCGATTCGAGGCACTCCAGGTACCCCAGTTCGGCGGCGGCGCGCGTCGCCTCGGCGTCCATCGCGGCCTCCATCGGGAGCACGGCGTCGAACAGCCAGTCGAGGAGGGCGGCGTCGTCGGCGATCCCGCGGCCGAGCGACTGCACCGAGTGCACGTGGCCGCCGACCAGACCGGGCGCGACGAGGTCGGCCTCGCGGCGCTCGTGGTCGGGGTACGCGTCGCGGAGGGCGGCGGCGTCGCCGACCGCGGCGATCGTCGCCCCCTCGACGACGACCGCGCCGTCGGCGATGACGGTCTCCGGGTCTGCGATGACGGTTCCGGCGATCAGCATGTCCGTCCGTTCCTGACGGTCGATTCTTAAGAGGGTGTCCCTCGCGGGTCGGCGGCGGCCCGCCTCGGAGGGACCCCCGTCCGGCGCTACTCCAGTTCCGGCTCGCGCTCGCGGCGGTCGCGTGAGTCGCGCCGGTCCGCGTCGCCGGCGTCGCCGGCGCCACGACGCTCCAGTTCCTCGGTCTCCAGCAGCCGGTCGAGCCGCCGCTCGAACTCCTCCTCGCCTATCTCGCCGGTCGCGTACCGCTCGCGGAGCGTCGCCAGCGGGTCCTCGGCGGTCGCCGACGCGGGGGCTTCGCCCGCGCCCTCGGAGTCGACGAGCGGGAAGTCCTCCCCGAGCAGCAGCGCCAGCGGGATGAGGACGAAGAAGCCGAAGATGAACGTGGCGGGGATCAGCGCGCCCAGCGCTTCCGGGAGGAGGACGGCGAACAGCGACGTGAGTCCGAACGAGAGGATCGCGATGAGGCCGATCAGCTTCGTCTTCTCGAACGTCGGGAGGGCCATGTCGCATACCGTTCGACGAACCAACAAAAACGTACTGCCGGGCGGCCAGCGGCGTCGACCGGTGCGCGCAGTCGCCCGCGACCGACGGCTATTCGTTCCGGCCGCCCCCACCCGGATCCGTGCTCAGATACGTGACGACGAACCCCGGGAAGGTGCGCGAGGCGGAGCGCTACCTCTCGGCCGGCTCGGTGGAGCGGCTCGACTTCGACTACCCGGAGATACAGGCCCCGGAGCTCGGCCCCATCGCCGCGCAGGGGGCCCGAGAAGCGTACCGGCACGCGGGCGAGCCGGTCCTCGTCGACGACGCGGGGCTGTTCGTCGAGGGGCTCGACGGCTTCCCCGGCCCGTACTCCTCGTACGTCGAGGAGACGCTCGGGATCGAGCGGGTCCGCGACATCGCGGCCGACCTCGACGACCGCCGGGCCGCGTTCCGGTGCGTGCTCGGCTACTGCGACGGCGACGACTTCGCGGCCAGTCCGGACCCCGTCGATCGCGGCGATCGGAACGCGGCCGCCGCGGCGGGGCCGGACGGCGACGCGCGAGGCGACGGCGACGCCGCGGAGTCGGCCGACGCGCTCCCCGTCAAGCTGTTCGAGGGGTACGTCCCCGGTCGGATCGTCGCCCCGCGCGGCGAGGGCGGGTTCGGCTACGACCCGATCTTCGAACACGACGGCGAGACGTTCGCCGAGATGGACACCGATCGGAAGAACGCGGTGTCACACCGCGGCCGCGCGCTGGAGAAGTTCGCCGAGTGGTACGCGGACCGGTGAGTCGTCGCGAGCGGTGCGACGCGGCGTCCGCGGTCAGGCCGCGTCCGCGATGGCGGCGGTCAACAGCTCACAGCCGAGGTCGATCTCCCGCTCGGTGACGTCGAGGGGCGGCAGCACCCGGAGCACGTCGTGGCCGCACGCCAGCGTGAGCAGGCCGCGGGAGAACGCCCCCTTCTGCGCCGCGTCGCGGTGGTCCTTCGACTCGAACTGGAGCGCGAGCATCAGCCCCTTTCCGCGGACGTCGGTGACGGGGTCCAGGTCCGCGTCGCGCATCGTCTCCTTGAACTGTCGGCCCCGCACCGTGGCGTTGTCCATCAGGTCGTACTCGCGGATCGCGTCGAGCGTGAGCGCGCCCTGCGCCGAGGCGATCACGTCGCCAGCGCCCCACGTGGACGAGAGCCGGCTCTTCTCCTCGGGGAACACGTCCGACCGGGAGATCGTCGCGCCGACGCGGAGCCCCTTCGCGCTCGTGATCACGTCCGGTTCGAGCGCGTAGTGATCGGAGCCCCACATCTCGCCGGTGCGACCCACGCCCGCCTGGATCTCGTCGGCGATGAGCGTGATGTCGTGTTCGTCGACCAGCGCGGCGATCTCGTCGGTGAACGCGTCGGACGGGAACCGGTAGCCCCCCTCCCCCTGGATCGGCTCCATGATGAGGTACGCCACGTCGTCGGGGTCGATGTGCCCGCGCTTGGGGTCGAGTTTCTCGCGCAGGCGGGAGACGCCGTCGACGAAGAAGCCGCACGAGCAGGTCTCCGGCGTGCAGTTCCGGTCGTCGCAGAACGGGGCGTCGTGGACGCCGCTGACCTCCGGGAAGTCCCGTCGATATACCGATTTCGACCGATTGAGCGAGAGCGCGCCGAGCGTCCGCCCGTGGAACGCGCCGTCGAAGGTGATGGCGTGTTTGGCGCCGCCGGAGTCGTCGTACGCGATCTTGATGCCGTTCTCGACCGCCTCCGCGCCGGAGTTCGAGAGGAAGACGGTGTCCATGTCGTAGTGCGACGTGATATCGGTGAGCCGCTCCATCAGCCCGGAAGAGCCGGGGAGCCCGTCGCCCGGCGACTCCCCGCCGGCGACGTAGAAGTCCTGGCCCGCGATCTTCAGCGGGTCGACGAGGTCGAACTCCGCCAGCGGCTCCATGATCTTCGGGTTGTTGTACCCGAGCGGCGCGGCGGCGACGTGACTCGTGAAGTCCATGAGGACGTTGCCGTCGACGTCGGTGCAGAACGGGCCCTCGGCGGGCGCGGTGCGGTCCCAGACGAACTCGTAGACGTACGTGCTCGGCGCGGCCGACTCGTGGTGGTAGTCGACCCACTCTCGCGCGCGGTCGCCCGGGAGATCGGTGACCTCGGGCGTGGCCGTGTGACGATCCATGCCCACACGTCGCACTCGGACGGGAATAAATCCGGGGCGATCCGCCGGGGGTTGGAGAAACGTCCAACTTCGCCGCGAGATGCTGTCGGAGCGAGGGAGAACTGCGGCCGGCGGCGGGCCGAGACGCGGCGAGAGGGCGGAGTCGGGGACGGACCGAGAGGCCGGAGCGAGGGCCGGCGTGACCGACCGCTCAGTGGTCGACGTACTGCGTCTCCCAATCGGTCCGCGCCTCGATCTCGCGGCGGCCGCGACGGGTCAGCGTGTAGTAGTTCGTGCGGCGGTCGCGCTGTCCCTTCTCCACGAGGCCCTTCTCGACGAGCGTGTCGAGGTTCGGGTACAGTCGGCCGTGGTGGATCTCCTTCTCGTAGTAGTCCTCGAGTTCCTCCTTGATCGCGAGCCCGTGGGGCTCGTCGAGGCCGGCGATCACGTAGAGCAGGTCACGCTGAAAACCCGTAAGGTCGTACATACAACTGACTCTGTATACCAATCGTAAATAAATAAATATACCGTTACTAACGGCGCCGATCCGCGATTCGGCGCGCGTAATCACCCGTATCACCCGGATCAGTTGTGTCACTCGAACAACAGTGATCGCAGCCGGAGCGCCAAATTTCGCCTGTAGGGAGTATCTCGGGATGTGACACGTCGGCGCCGGCGGAGGGTCGACGCGGCGGCCGAGCGGCCGGCTCTCGTCGGCAGAAGACAGCGGTCGGGTCACTCGTCGTCAGCGGCCCGCGGTCGCGTCGCTCGTCGGCGCAGGTGTTCGCACGCAGAAAGCCGGACGCCCGACGCGGAAAAAAGCCGCGTCGGGCGACCGATTGGTCCCCGCTGACGCTTCGGCCCTCCAGACGAAGCGTCGATTATTGGTACACGGTTCGAACTGATAAAGGTAACGAGGACCGCTCACAGGTGTTCCCCCTGTAACACGTTACAGGGGTCGAAACAGCGACCGGCGGGGCGAGGCGCTCACATGTGCTCTTCTTCCAACACCCAGCCGAGCGCGCGCTTGTAGTGGGTGAACAGCTGTTCGACGCCGCGGTGAGACATCTCCTCGTCGTCGAGCTGGTCGCGGAGGAACTCGTACTGCTCGCGAATCTCGTCTTCGGAGCGCATGGGACCGGATACGGCGCCTGCCGGGATAGTGTTGTGGCCGGCGGGGCGCGCGCTGTCGGGGCGCGGCCGTCGCGGCCCGCGTCGCCGCCCGGCGCCTCGCGACCGCCCGCGAACGATACGTTGATACGTCGACCGCGGGTAGCCGATCAGACGATGGACGACCGGACGCGCGAGTACTTGAGGGGGCGCTTCGGCGACTACTACCGCCGCGCGTCGCCGGTGCTCCCGCCGGACGCGAACCTGCGCGAGTGGGGTCACATCCCGTGGACGCCCGGCTCCGGAACGACGATGGTCCGCCACCAGTCGCTGTACGACCTCGGCGACGTCGACACGTTCTTCGCGGACAACGCGCCCCGGCACGCCTACTTCTCCGCCGCGCGGTACGACGACCCGAGCGCCTCGACGATGTCGAAGAAGGGCTGGCGCTCCGCCGACCTGATCTTCGACCTCGACGCCGACCACCTCCCGGGGGTGGACCCGGAGACGACCTCGTACCCGGAGATGCTGGCGGCGTGCAAGGACGCGCTGTTGCGGCTCTTGGACTTCCTCGACGACGACTTCGCCTTCGACGACTGCACCGTCGTCTTCTCCGGCGGCCGCGGCTACCACGTCCACGTCCGCGACGAGGGCGTGCGCGAGCTCGACAGCGAGGCGCGGCGCGAGGTCGTCGACTACGTGCGCGCGATCGACCTCGACACCGACGGCCTGATCCGCACCGTCTCCGACCGCGGCACGACGAAGCGCGT
>Ga0102939_1000996_pt1 | contig 10473 bp, 7 predicted proteins | sample SalPon2_B_H2O_MG_FD_78214 | JGI IMG/M metagenome (GOLD analysis project Ga0102939, IMG submission 78214) | Salt pond water microbial communities from South San Francisco under conditions of wetland restoration - Salt Pond MetaG R2_B_H2O_MG | ecosystem: Environmental > Aquatic > Non-marine Saline... | reverse complement strand
TACAGCGACACGGACCCGTTCGATGCGGTGGGCATGGTCGGCGATACGGCGGCGAGGCAGTAGGGCGTGTCGATCAGTAGACGCGCGCGACGAGGAGCACCAGTCCGATGACGGTGGCCGCGAAGCCGATGAAAAAGAGGCCACCGCCGTAGGCCAGCGACGGGAAATCGATCGGCGCCGCGCCGGAGAGGAGGTCGAACAGCGTCACCTCGCGAAAGAGCGACTGCCCGGGGAGGGAGACGCTCGTGAGCGCCACGATACCGATCCCGAGGAGGCTGGCGACGGTCAGGAACGACACGCGCGAGCCGCGAGACGACGTCACACCCGACCTGTTCGCGCTCTCGTATTTGAACCTTCGTCTGGGGATTTCATCGATGATAGGCGGCCGAACGGACGCGCCGCCGAGGGCCATCCCGCTACGCGTTCCGGGTCGCCCGGAGCACCTCGGGCGCCTCGTCGAGGGCGTCGTCGAGGGCGTCCACGTCGGGCCCACCGCCCTGCGCGAAGTCCGGCGGGCCGCCGCCGCCGCCGCCGACCTGTCCCGCGAGCCGGCCCACGACTTCCCCGGCGTTGATGTCGACGCAGTCGGGCACGCCGACGACGAACTGGGCGCTCCCGCCTTGCGCGCTCCCGAGGACGGCCACCGACCCCTCGTCGACGATGGCGTTCGCGGTGGCGCGGAGTTCGTCGGCGTCGGCGTCCATCCGCCGGATCACGGCCGTGACGCCCTCGGCAACCTCCAGCTCGTCGGCGTCGGCCGCGGCCGCGCGCACCTCCGCGAGCTCCTCTTTGAGGCGGTCGATCTGTTTGCCCCGTTCCTTCCACTCCTCGAAGAAGCGCTCGGCCGTCTCGGGCACCTCCCCGGGCGACACGTCGAGCACGTCGGCCGCGTCGTAGAGGGCGTCCTCGGTCCGCTGGGTCGCCTCGATGGCCGCCGATCCTGCCGCGAAGACGATGCGCTCGACGCCGTCCTGAATCGGCTCGGTCTTGAGGATCTTGATCGCGCCGATGTCGCCGGTCCGGGAGACGTGCGTCCCCGCACACGCCTGCACGTCGTCCTCGACGTGGACGAGACGGATCTGCTGGCCCGGCGGGACCCCGCCCTGGTAGAGGTCGAAGCCGTGTTTCGCCTCCGCCTCGTGGCGATCCGGCCACTCCTGTGTGACCGGCCGGTTGTCCGTCACCACCTCGTTGGCGACGCGCTCGATCTCTTTCACCTCCGACCGGCTGATCCGCCGGAAGTGGCGCACGTCGAGGCGGGACTGGTCGGTCCCCTTCTGGGCGCCGGCCTGCCGGACGTGGTCGCCCAGAACCTGCCGGGCGGCGTAGCCGACGACGTGGGTCGCGGTGTGATGTCGCATCAGGCTGAACCGGCGCTCGGCGTCGATCCGACCGCGGACGAACTCGCCCTTGCCGGGGTTGCCGTCGGTCCGGTGCAGGACCACGCCGTCCCGGCGCTGGACGTCCGTGACTTCGACCGTCGTTTCGTCCGTCGAGAGGGTGCCCGTATCGGCCGGCTGTCCCCCGCCTTCGGGGTAGAACATCGTCTGGTCGAGCACCACGTCGTACCCCTCCTCTCGTTCGAACACGTCGAGGACGACCGCCTCGAACTCCGTGCGCTCCTGGTCGTCGTAGAACAGGCGGTCGGTCTCGGGGAGGTTCGCGAGGCGGTCGTCGCGTTCGGCCGCCGCCTCCGACGCCCCTTCGCCCTCGTGTCGCGCCGCGACCAGCCCGTAGAAGTCGTCGGGTACGTCGACGGCCGCGCCGTACTCGCGGGCGATTTCGGCCACCATATCGGGCTGGATGCCGTGGGAGTCGTAGAGTTCGATCAGCGTCTCCCGGGGGATGGGTTCGTCGCGCTCGGCGTACTCCTCAGCGATCCCTTCGACCTTTCGCTGGCCGCGTTCGAGCGTCTGGCGGTATTTCCCTTCCTCCGTCCGCACCATGTCGCGGATGGTATCGCGGTTGGTGTAGCCCAGCCGCTCGGCCTGCATGTCGACGAGTTCGTCGAGCGGCGCGTCGATGCCGAGTCCGTCAACCAGCCGCTTGGTCCGCCGGAGCACCATCCGCGCCAGATAGCCCGTGCCGACGTTCGAGGGGACGATGCCGTCGCCGAGCATATATGCGAGGGTTCGGCAGTGGTCCGCGATGGCGTAGACGTCTTCGAGGGGTTCGAGCAGGTCGGTGAGGCGCTCGGCGTCGACGCCAAGTTCCCCCGCTACCTCCGCGCGAGCCGACGCCAGATCCTCCACCTCGTCGATGTCGAGGTAGCCCGAGAGGCGGGCGGCCTCGCGAATCAGGTCCCGCTCTTCCTCGCTGTGGTCGATCCCCGCGTGATCGGTGAGGAAGTCGATCATCTCCGGGTAGACGGCCTCGTACACCGTCGGCGTCCCCTGTGTCATCCAGGTCCACCGCTCCAGCCCGTAGCCCGTGTCGACGATGTAGGTGTCCATCGGGCTGTATCGGTTGCCGTCTTTCATCTCGTACTCGCCCTCGGGGTCCTGCTCCATCGACATGAAGACGAGCGTGGCGAGTTCGAGGCCGCGGTAGATCACCTCGAACGCCGGGCCCGCGTTGCCGCCGCCGACCCACGGGTCCTCGATGTACGTGACCTCCGCGGGGTCGGCGCCCATGTGCTCGAAAAAGGCGTCGCAGTACTCGACCGTCTCGTCTTTCCAGTACACCTCGCCCTCGTAGGCGTAGTCGTCGTCGGCGTCCTCGCGGACGTTGAAGGCGTGGTGGGCCATCATCTCGAAGGCCATCGTGTGCCGGCCGGTCTTGCCCACGTTGTCGATGTCCTGCATCCGAATGCAGGGCTGACTGATCGTCAGTGGGTTCGCGGGCGGCGGCGTCTCCCCCGACGTGACCAGGGGCTGAAAGTCGTAGATAGACGCCTGGGTCAGGAGGACGTCGTCGCGCCAGCGGTTCGCCGCGACGGGGTAGGGGTCGATGCGCTCGTGGTCGTTCTCCTCGAAAAAGGAGAGGAACGCCTCGCGCATCTCCTCCAGCGTGCGCTCCCCGTCGAAGCCCGGATTGCCGATGAAGCTGTAGTCGTCACAGGGTGGCTCGCCGCAGGTGTCGCGCTCGACGCGCGACCAGAAGTGCGCGCCACAGGAGGCACACTCCTGTCGAGTGAATCCCTCCTCCTCGAAGTAGTCGAGACGATAGGCCTCTTCGAGTTCGCTCATTACCTCCTCTTTGGCCAGTCTCCGCCTAAAACAGTTCCGGGACCGGGCGTCTCGCCCGATTTCGGGGCGCATGTCCCGGCGCGGGCATCCGAATTCGACGACTTATGTCGGTAGCCACCCCACCACACGTATGACCACCGTACTCGGCGTCGACTGGGCGCGTGGCTGCTGGGTCGTCGTCGCCGTCGCCGACGGCGACGTGACGATCACCACCGAACCGACCGTCCTCAACGTGTGGCGGGCCCACCGCGACGCCGACGCCATCCTCGTCGACATCCCCATCGGCCTGCCGGAGACGCCGCCACGGGACTGCGACCGGGCCGCCGCCTCGCTGCTCGGCGAGCGCCACAGCTCCGTCTTCGACGTGCCCCGTCGCGCGGCCGTCGAGGCCGACGGCTACGAGACGGCCCGCGCCGAAAACGGCGGCCGACTCGGCAGTCAGAGCTGGGGACTCGTCCCCCGCATCCGGGAAGTCGACTGCTTTCTCGACGCCCATCCCGAGGCCGAGGAGCAGATGTACGAGAGCCACCCGGAAGTGTGTTACACGCGGTTCGCGGCCCGGACGGGCGCCGACGACCCCGGATCGAAGCTGGAGGCGGCGGGGCTCGACGCCCGGCTATCGATCCTCGAAACCGTCGACGGGGCGTTCGGCACGCAGGTTCGGCGCTTCGTCGAGTCGCGCCGCGACGACTCGCAGTGGCACCACCGCATCCAGTCCGGCCGCCTCGACGACGTGCTCGATGCGGCGGTGCTCGCGCTCACGGCCAGGGAGGGGTCGTTCGGCGTCCTGCCCGAAGGCCGGGACGTGGACGACCGGCAGGTGATCGTCTATCCGTCCTGAGCGGCGCCGTCTTCCAGCGCCAGCGCCGCCAGCATCGCCTCCAACTGTACCCGCTCGTTCGCCCCCTCGGTGATGCGGTAGTCGGCCTCGCCCAGCCGCTCCATCAGCTGGACCGTTCGACGCTCGTCGAGGTCGAACTCCCACGCCGACCGGTGTAGCTGGTCGATCACGTCGCCGCCGGCCATCCCCGAATCGACGAGGAGGGTTTCGAGCGTCGACCGCGCCCGCGGGAAGTCACCCTCGATGGCTGCCTCGACCATCGATTCGATCTCCTCGGGCCGGGCGGTGCTCGTCACCGTATAGACCGCCTCGTCGTCGACCACCTCGCCCGTCGTCGCCGCCGCCTGCAGCGTGTTGATGGCGCGGCGCATGTCGCCACCCGCGGCGTAGACGAGGGCGTCGAGGCCGTCGTCGGTCATTTCGATGCCCTCCGTGGCGGCGATTTCCTCGACCTGTGTCGCGATGGCCTCGTCCGGCAGTGGCGAGAACCGGAAGACGGCACACCGGGACTGGATCGGGTCGATGATGCGACTGGAGTAGTTACACGAGAGGATGAAGCGCGTGTTGTCCGCGAACTGCTCCATCGTGCGACGGAGCGCTGACTGGGCGTCGGAAGTATTGTGAGTCAGAATCCCGTTGGCGAGCATGAAGTTCGGCGTCCCTTCCATGCTGATGTTGTAGGCTTCGCCGCGGTGACTGTAGTCGATGCGGCTGATTTCCGTGGTTCGAACCGCTCGGAGGCCACCGTCCGAAAGGACCGTAGGCTCGAACTCCGTCCGCTCATAGTGTTCGTGGTGCGGAAGGTCCTCGTCGCCGACGACGACGAACGTGTACTCGTCACCGTAGATGTCTAGGAATTCTTTCACTTTCTCAGTCTGTCCCCACAGTTCGGCGACTCCCTTGACCTCGATGACCGTCTTGTCGAGCAGAAAGTCGGGGTGGTACACCGAATCGGACAGTTCGAACGACGGTTCGTACTCGTAGTCGATACCGGCGTCCTGTAGCGCCTTCCCGACTTCGTACTCCCAATCGGACCGGACCAAGTGGCCGAGTTCCTCGCTATGTCTGATGTTGCCGCCCGTCGGCTCGTGCCCTTGCAGCGCGTCCGAAACCTTCTGTGCGACCTCGGGATCACGCATCGGGTTGTCGTCGCCGGTGATATCACAGACCGGATAATCACAGTTCCGGACGCTCTTCTTGATTACCGCAGACCTCTCTTCATCGCTGAGAGAGGCCCACCATTCGGACGCCGCCTGCCCGATGTCCTCTTTCACCTGATCGGGGTCGGCGTCGACGACCCATTCCTCCCACGACGTTCCGGACCGCATCTCGCTGATCGTTTCGCGGACCCGCTCAACCGTCTCCTCGTCCATCTCCCAGACGTGAATTCCGTGGAACTCTCCGCCGTAGTTCGGATTGTTTTCGCCTGCGAATCGTCCGTCCGAAAGTTTCTCGACGATTTTTCGTCGGCGTTCGTCCGACCACGTCGTTCCGTGCATCGGGTTCTTCTCGCCACGCATATCGCGGCTGTGTCCCTCGTTCTTGCACTCGACGGAACAGAACCGTCCCGCGGTCCAGGCGTCACAGATTTCACACCGCGACACGCCGATATCGTCTTTGAAGTCCGCGATCCGATCCCCGGGCGACAGCTCCCGTAGCTCCTTCTCGATGAGTTTCCCGTCCTCGTCGACCACGAAGAACGGGTGAGTCAAACTCGCCGTGATCGTCCGACCGTCGACCAGTTCCATTTCGAAAAAGTCCGCGACGCCGGAATCGACGAGTTTGCCCTTATCGGACTGGATCTCGTTCGTCTCGAAGTCAACGGAAGGGATCGGCTCACCGTCGTCACATACCTCCTCTATTGGCTTCACTTCCGGTTTCGACGGATAGCCGGTGACCACTTCAGTTCCCGGTGGTACGCACAACGAGTCCGCCTCGTCGAGGAAGATGATCCGGTAGTCGAAGCCGCCGAACGAGGAGCGCGCGAAGTTCTTGATCCGGTCGCGCACCACGTCGATACCCCGCTGGTCGGAGGCGTTGAGTTCGAGGAAGTTGCCCCGCCAGTCGTCGCCGTACACCTCGCGGGCGATGGCCGTGGCACAGGTGGTGTTGTGCATCACTGACGGCACGCCACCGGCGACGTAGTTGCGGGTTTCGGGGACGGTGAGATCGTAGACTCGACGTGGTTCGTCGACCGAGTCGATCGATTCGACCTCGTCGAAGTAGAGGTCGGCGTCGGTAAGCGTGTGTAACGTCGCGAGCGCGTCGAGGACTTCCGCGGACGGGAGTCCGGACGCAATCGACCGAACGCGATCCGCGATGGTTCGGAACCGCGTCAGCGATCCGAGGTCGTTGCTGCCGTCGAGTAGGCTCCGGACGTCCGTCCCGTGCATGTCCGTTCCGTCCGCGACGTGTGCGTAGGGAACGTCAAGCGTCTCGATGGCGTTCCGGAGCGTCGCTCGAACCTGCCCGATGTCGACGTCGGCGCTATCCTCGTGAAGCTGATCGAGAAGTTCGACCGTTCGGTCGCTGCCGGGAGTGCGGCGGCCGTCTGCGTACTCCAGTAGTCGGTCGGTTCGGACACCGACCTGCTCGGCGAGGGTTCGTCGTGTCTCGATTGGCTCCAGTTCGTCGCGCGTGCCGACCCACGTCGCGGGAATCGCGGCGACTGCATCGAGGTCTGCGGTGAGTTCGTCGATCCGTTCGAGCGTTCGCTGCGCGTCGTCGAGACGCTCCGTCGCCGCGTCGACGAGGGTATCGATGCAGTCGAGATACCGCTCACGACTTGGTGATTCGGGATTCAGACTGTCGGGGACGAAGTCGCCTTTCGTCAGGTAGAGCCGCTCACAGAGCGTATCGACGGCGGCCTGTGTCGGAACCGTATCGTCGTTCGGATTCGGGTCGCGGGCAGCGTTAGTGGCGAGCCGTTCCACTTTCTCGTCGAGCGTGAAGCCGACGTCTTCCGCGAACCGTTCGAGATGGCGGGCGCTGGAGACGTACAGGGTGTGATACTCGCGTGCAGCCCCCGAACCGTTCGTCGGCGTCTTCTGCTCGCGTTTGCGTCGACTCGGGATGCCGAACCCCGAGAGTAAGTACGAGAGAAGCGTGACGAGGTGTTCGTCCTTCTGTGTCAACTCGATAATCCCGTGTTCGGTGACGTGCGCCTCGGCGTCGAAGACGGAACGGAGGAACGCCGCCCGGCTCGCCTCGTCGGCGCAAACGAGCGTGGAACCGATTCCGGCCGTCCCACTGCCGACATCGAAACAGGCTTCGAGGAAGTGCGTCAGCGTCCGCGTGTGAAGCTCGCGGTACGGAACGCCGTCCTGTGTTCCCTCCAGCGGTTCGAGACCGAAAACCGACTCGGCAGCAGTCTCGAACCGGTCGAGCAGGCCGTCGTCCGTGTTGTAGAACTTCACCCGACCGCCGTCGATTCGGGCCTCGCTCACGGCCAGTCCGACGAAAGACGCCAGCGCAGGCGTGAGTTCCCACGGCGGCGTGATCGGATCGGAGCGCTGGTTGTTCCGAGTGACGTACTGGACGGCGGTGACGTGCGTGCGTAGTTCGTTGCGGGGAACGTCGAGACTGCGGAGGTACGACAGCGAACAGATGGTGCTCGGTTCGTCCAGCACGACGTCGAGATTCCGGCGGTACGACCGGACAGTCTTCTTCGTAGTGTCGGCGGCGTCCGCGATAGCGGCGTCCGATTCCCCACGTCGGAAGCCGGCGACCGCGCGCTTTTTTTTGCCGACGTAGTTCTCCTCGGCCGGGATGTCGTGGTCGGCGGCGAACGACTCCGTGACGTGAACGACGATTCGGTCACCGTCCATCGCGTCGATCCAGTCGAGGCGACCGTCGCCCTCGGGCAGCGATGTTCGGCGGGGACGAACGACGCGGGTCCCGGCGGCGAGGTCACCGGCACGCACCCACTCGAGTCCGTCGTGAGCTACGGTCAGGAGTCTGTGTTCCGGCGTCACGGTCAGCTCGTTTCCGTCCCGCGTCGTGACTCGAACGAGGTCGTCCGTCGTCTTTCCGAAGACGTGCGACGGCGTCGTGAACTCGAACGATCCGTCGTCACGGAACGTCAACACTTCCATCCCCGCGTCCGGGTCTTCAAACCCGTCTACCTCACCGACGACATCACCGATTCGTTCGACGCCACGGTTCGTCAGGACCGGGGTCTCGCCCGTCACGCACTTTCCGACCCCGGCCGGCCCGGAAAACAGGAGGTGCGGCAGGTCGTCCTGCGCGATGTAGCTCCCGAGTCGGTCGACGATGTCGTCCTGTCCGTGCACGTCGTCGAGGGTCTCCGGGCGGTACTTCTCGATCCAGATTTCCCGTCCGGACTCGGCCTCGCTCATACCAGTATGGAGGGGCCGGTCGGCACATAAACTCCCCGAGACGACGAGCCGAACACCCGACGGTTTAAGCCCGCCCCGGAAACATCACGGGACATGGCCTCGCAGGGCGACCCGCGCGTGCTCTTCGTGATGAATCTCCTCTTCTCCTCGGCGTTCGCGGCCGGCGTCGTCTGGGGACTCTCGTTTATCGGTCTGGCGGGGTTTACCGTCTGGAACGTCGCGTCGCTCGCGCTCCTGTTGATGGCCGTGACGTATCTCGTGACGCGGTGAGGCGGGGGTGTCCCGATCCGTTCGGGCGGACACGACGATAGCGCGTTTTATTAGCCTCGACTCGCGGTGTAGGTGTATGACCATCGAGGACCGCGACGAGGCGTATCTCGTCACGCACGCCCTCGCCAAGGATACGCTCTCGAAGATTCGGGACGTGACAACCGAGCAGGTCGCCTTCCGGAAGGGCCTGGTGAAACTCGGGCGTATCTGTGGCTACGAGATCATCGACGGCGCGATGGACACCGAGTACGTCGCCATCGAGACGCCGCTGGCCGAGACGACCGGTGAACGCGTGAAGGGTCTGGACGACGTGGTGATCATCAACGTCCTCCGTGCGGCGACGCCGTTCGTCGAGGGGTTGTTGAAGGCCTTCCCCCGCGCCAAACAGGGCGTCATCAGCGCCGGCCGCGACGAAGAGGCCGGGATGAACGAGGACGGCGAGTTCCCCATCACCGTCGACTACGTGAAACTCCCCGAGATCAAGGACACCGACACCGTCATCGTCGCCGATCCGATGCTCGCTACCGGGTCGACGATGTGCGCCGTCCTCGACTACGTCCTCGAGGACGCCGACCCGGAGAACCTCTTCGTCCTCTCGGCGGTGAGCGCCCCGGACGGCCTCCTCCGTGTCGGCGAGGCCGTCCCCGAGGCCGACCTCCTGACCGTCGCCATCGACGACCACCTCGACGAGAACGGCTTCATCGTCCCCGGCCTCGGCGACGCGGGCGACCGGGCGTTCCGCACCAAATAACCCCTCCCTTTCACGTCGAAAACCGGCCGACTACGCCGGCTTCGAGCGTCGAAAATCTCCACCGAAACCGACCCGTGGACGGCTCCATACCGGTCCGTAACCCTCCTTAGGACAGTTCGACCCGGCCGCCGGTCGCGCTCCGCAGGCGGTCCCGGAGGCCCGGTCCGTCCTCGACGGGGACGCGTACCTCGAAACTCGCCCGTGTCTCGTAGGTGGCGTCGAACTCGACGCCCGCGCTTTCGAGGATGCCGCGAACGGTCCCGGAGTCGTCGTAGTCGACCGTGGCGACGAACCGCTCGTGGGGCTGTTCCTCGACGACGCCTGCCGCCGTCACTGCGTCGCTCACGCCCCGGGCGTACGCCCGCGCCAATCCCCCGACGCCGAGGTTGACGCCGCCGTAGTAGCGGGTGACGACTGCGACGACGTTTCGCAGGTCCCGCTGGACGAGGACGTTCAGCGCGGGGTTGCCGGCCGACCCGGTGGGTTCGCCGTCGTCGCTCGACCACTCCCGCAGCATGTCGCCGTCGCCCGTTGGAACGCGGTAGGCGGGCACGTTGTGTGTCGCGTCGGCGTGCGCCTCGCGCACCTCGCTCACGAACGCCTCGGCGGCCTCGACGGAGTCGGCGGGGGCGACGTGACCGATAAACTCCGAGCCCTTCACCTCGAAATCGGCCTGCGCCCGCTCCGCGACGGTGAGATACGCCTCGCCCATCAGAACTCGACCCGGCGGACGTACGGCAACTCGCGAATCTCGACCAGGAGGTCCCCCGGCAGGGCGGCGTCGGTGATGACGTACAGTTTGGGGTCGTCGACGAACTCGGGGTCCTCGCTGATCACCTGCCTGATCGAGATGCCGCGGTCCGCGACGGCCGTCGTCACGTCGGCGACGATGCCCGATTCCGTCTCGTCGTCGACCCAGACCGTGAGCACCGAGAGGTCGAGCACCGGTGCCAGATCCATCAGGCTCGGAATGGCCGTGATGTTCTGAAAGATGCGGCGGAGTTCGGGGTCCTCGAGGATGACATCGGTCGTCGAATCGACGACGCGGCGGTCGACGTCGATTTC
>Ga0102939_1000986_pt1 | contig 10530 bp, 10 predicted proteins | sample SalPon2_B_H2O_MG_FD_78214 | JGI IMG/M metagenome (GOLD analysis project Ga0102939, IMG submission 78214) | Salt pond water microbial communities from South San Francisco under conditions of wetland restoration - Salt Pond MetaG R2_B_H2O_MG | ecosystem: Environmental > Aquatic > Non-marine Saline... | reverse complement strand
TAGCAGCTTGGCCAGATGCACTCGGTTGCGCTCGCCGCCGGAGAGCTCGCCGATGCGCTTTTGCTGATCCTGGCCCTTGAAGTTGAACCGCCCCACGTAGGCCCGCGAATTGACCTCGTAGTGCCCGACCTGGAGCAGGTCGTGGCCGTCGGAGATTTCCTCCCAGACGGTGCGACTGTCGTCGAGGTGGTCGCGGCTCTGATCGACGTAGGCCAGATCGACGGTATCGCCCAGGCGCAGCTGGCCGTCATCGGGGTGCTCCTGGCCGACTATCATGCGGAACATCGTGGTCTTGCCGGCTCCGTTGGGCCCGATGATCCCGCAGATCCCGCCGGCCGGCAGGGTAAAGGACAGATCATCCACGAGCAGCTGATCGCCAAAGGCCTTGCGCACGCCGTCGGCCTCGACCACGACATTGCCCAGGCGCGGGCCCGGCGGGATGTAGATCTCGTTGGTCTCGTTGCGGGCCTGGAATTCCTTTGACTGGAGCTCGTCGAACTGCTTGAGCCGCGCCTTGTTCTTGGACTGCCGGCCCTTGGGGTTGGAGCGCACCCACTCGAGCTCGGCCTGCATGGCCTTGTGGTGCGCGGCCTGCTCCCGGGCCTCCTGGGCAAGGCGCTTTTCCTTTTGCTCGAGCCACGACGAGTAGTTGCCCTGCCAGGGGATGCCATGGCCGCGGTCGAGCTCGAGGATCCAGCCGGCGACGTTGTCGAGAAAGTAGCGATCATGAGTGACCGCCACCACGGTGCCGTCGAACTCGGCGAGAAAGCGCTCGAGCCAGGCCACCGACTCGGCGTCGAGGTGGTTGGTGGGCTCGTCGAGCAGCAGCATGTCGGGATGGGACAGCAGCAGCCGGCACAGCGCCACGCGCCGGCGCTCGCCGCCGGACAGGGTGTCCACGGACGCCTCCCAGGGCGGCAGCCGCAGCGCCTCGGCGGCCTGGTCGAGCTTGCGCTCCAGATCCCAGGCATCGGCGGCGTCGATCTGATCCTGGAGCTTGGCCTGCTCGGCCATCAGCGCCTCGAAATCGGCGTCGGGGTCGGCGAACTGCGCCGACACCGCGTTGAAGCGATCGATCAGCGCCTTGGTCTCGGCGACGCCCTCTTCGACATTGCCGCGCACGTCCTTGCCTGGATCCAGCGCCGGCTCCTGGGGCAGATAACCCACCCGGGTGCCGGCCTGGGCGCGGGCCTCGCCCTCGATCTCGGTATCAATGCCGGCCATGATCCGCAGCAGGGTGGACTTGCCCGAACCGTTCAGGCCCAGCACGCCGATCTTCGCGCCCGGGAAGAATGACAGCGAGATGTCGCGCAGGATGGATTTTTTGGGCGGGACAACCTTGCCCACCTGGTTCATCGTGTAGATATATTGTGCCATCCCCTCAGTCTACGAACTCTCGGGCGCCGAGAGAACACCTACTCAATGCACGTGAAGGGGAATTTCGCTAGACTGCCGGATTCCAAACGGTCATCCCCACACGACGAGGACAGGCATGTATCCCACGGACATGAGTGTTGCCGGATTCGACCCCGAGCTGGCCGCCGCCATCGACCACGAGCGCGATCGCCAGGAAACGCACATCGAGCTGATCGCCTCTGAGAACTACGCGAGCCCGCGGGTTCTCGAGATGCAGGGCAGCGTGCTGACCAACAAGTACGCCGAGGGCTACCCGGGCAAGCGCTACTACGGTGGCTGTCAGTACGTGGACATTGCCGAGAACCTGGCCATTGAGCGGGCCAAGACTCTGTTCGGCGCCGCCTATGCCAATGTCCAGCCGCACTCGGGCTCGAGCGCCAACCTGGCGGTGTTCATGGCGCTGGCGCGGCCCGGCGACACGCTGCTGGGGCTGAGTCTCGATCATGGCGGGCATCTGACCCACGGCGCCAAGCCCAACTTCTCGGGCAAGATCTACCACCCCGTGCAGTACGGCGTGACCTCGGACACCGGCGAGATCGACTACGAGCAGGTCGAGGCGCTGGCGCGGGAACACCGCCCGACGATCATCGTCGCGGGTTTTTCCGCCTACTCGCGGGTCATCGACTGGGCGCGCTTCCGAGCCATCGCCGATGCCGTGGGGGCCTGGCTGGTGGCGGACATGGCACATATCGCCGGGCTGGTGGCCACCGGGGTCTATCCCAGCCCCGTGCCCCATGCCGATGTCGTCACCACCACCACTCACAAGAGCCTGCGCGGGCCGCGTGGCGGGCTGATCCTGGCGCGGGAAAACCCCGACGTCACCAAAAAGCTGCAGTCGCTGATCTTCCCCGGCACCCAGGGCGGACCGCTGATGCACGCCATTGCCGGTAAGGCGGTGGCATTTCTCGAGGCCCAGGACCCGGGCTTTCGCGATTACCAGGAGCAGGTGGTGGCCAACGCCCGGGCCATGGCCGAGACGGTGATGGCCCGGGGCTACGATGTGGTCTCCGGCGGCACGGACAATCACCTGCTGCTCATGGATCTGGTCAACAAGGGGCTCACCGGCAAGGCGGCGGATGCGGCCCTCGAGGACGCACACATCACGGTCAACAAGAACACCGTGCCCAACGACCCGCAGTCGCCGTTCGTGACCTCGGGGCTTCGCATCGGCACGCCGGCGATCACCACCCGCGGCTTCGGCGAGGCGGAAAGCCGCGAGCTGGCCGGCTGGATCTGTGATGTGCTCGATCACATCGATGACCCGGCGGTCCGCCAGCGCGTGCGCGATCAGGTGACCGACATCTGCCGGCGCTTTCCGGTCTACGAAGCCCTGCAGGGCTGATCCGGGCGCATGCGCTGTCCCTTCTGCCACATGCAGGACACCCGGGTGATCGACTCGCGACTCGCCAGCGAGGGGGACCAGGTGAGGCGGCGGCGCGAGTGCGCCGGCTGCAACGAGCGGTTCACCACCTACGAGACCGCCGAGTTGCTGATGCCCCGGGTGGTCAAGCGCGATGGCACGCGGGTGCAGTTTGACGATCAGCGCCTGCGCAACGGGCTGTTGCGGGCGCTGGAAAAACGCCCGGTGGCCACCGAGGCGGTGGAAGCGGCACTGAGCCGCATCCGCCAGCGGGTGCAGGCCGTGGGCGATGGCGAGGTGCCGGCCAGCACCCTCGGTGACTGGGTGATGGAGGAGCTGCGCGAGCTCGATCAGGTGGCGTATGTGCGGTTTGCCTCGGTGTATCGCAGTTTCGAGGACGTGAGCGCCTTTCGCGAGGTGATCGAAGGCCTCGAGGGGGGCGAACCGCAGTCGACGGACGACGGGCCGCGCTCTTGAGTGATTTCAGCGCCGCCGACCACGGCTGGATGGCCCGCGCCCTGCGGCTTGCCGAGCGCGGCCGCTGGACGGCCGACCCCAACCCGCGGGTGGGGTGTGTGCTGGTGCGCGACGAGGTGTGTATTGGCGAGGCCTGGCACGAGCGCGCCGGCGAGCCGCATGCCGAGGTGCTGGCACTGCGGGCCGCCGGCGGCGAGGCGGCCGGGACCACCGCGTATCTCACCCTCGAGCCCTGCAGCCACTACGGACGCACGCCGCCCTGCGCCGATGCGCTGATCGAAGCGGGGGTGGCCCGGGTGGTGGCCGCGGCGAGTGATCCCAACCCGCGGGTGGCCGGGCGCGGGCTCGAGCGGTTGCGCGACTCGGGTGTGGCCGTAGCCTCGGGCCTGATGGCGGCTCAGAGCGAGGCGCTCAACCCGGGGTTTTTCCGTCGCATGCGCGAGGGCCGGCCCTATGTGCGTGCCAAGCTGGCCGCCAGCGTGGATGGCCGCACGGCCATGGCAAGCGGCGAGAGCCGCTGGATTACAAGCGCCGCCGCGCGCCGCGATGTGCACCGCTGGCGGGCGGCGAGCAGCGCCATCGTGACCGGCGTGGATACGGTCATCGCTGATGATCCGGCCCTGACCGTGCGCGATGTGGACGGTGACTGGCGGGCGCCGCGCCGGGTGGTGATCGACACCGATCTGCGCACGCCACCCGATGCCGGGCTGCTGGCCGACGAGCGCGGCGTGGTGCTGATCCATGGCGGCACCATGCCTGCCCGCGAGGCGGATCGGTTTCATGCCGGCGCCGAGCTCTGGCAGGTGGCGCCGGGCGAGGATGGCCATGTCGCGCCGCTGGCGGCGCTCGAGGCCCTTGGCGCTGCCGCGGTCAACGAGGTCTGGATGGAGGCGGGCTCGCGGCTGACCGGCGCGTGGCTGCAGGCGGGACTGGTCGACGAGCTGATCGTCTACCTGGCCCCCCATCTGATGGGCCATGACGGCCAGCCCCTGCTGACGCTGCCGGGCCTGGAGGCAATGAGCGAGCGGGTCGCGCTGCGCTGGCAGGATATCCGCACGGTGGGCGACGAGCTGCGGCTGACGATGGCATTGCGGGACGACGCGGAGGACGGTTGAATGTTCACGGGCATTATTCAGGCCATGGGCGTGCTGCAGGAAAGCCGCGAGACCGGCGAGGACCGGCGCATGCGCTTTACCGCGCCGGGGCTCGACATGGGGGCTGTGCAGATCGGCGACAGCCTGGCGGTCAACGGCTGCTGCCTGACCGCGGTGGACATCGACGCCGAGAGATTTGCCGCCGATGTCTCGCTGGAAAGCCTCGAGCGGACCACGCTCGGGCGGCTCGCGCCCGGCGATGGCGTCAATCTGGAGCCGGCGCTGACCCTGTCGACGCCCCTCGGTGGTCATCTGGTCAGCGGGCATATCGATGGCGTTGGCGCGGTGGTCGAGCGCACACCGGCGGGGCGCTCGGAGCGCTGGCGCTTTCGCGCGCCGGCGTCGATCGCGCACTACATCGCCGAGAAGGGCTCGATTGCCATTGACGGCATCAGCCTGACGGTTAACCGCGTCGAGGCCAACGAGTTCGAGGTGAACATCGTGCCGCACACGGCGGCGGTCACCACCCTGGGCAGCTATCAGCCCGGCCATCCGGTCAACCTGGAGGTGGATCTGGTGGCGCGCTATCTCGAGCGCCTGCTGCAGGGCGACACCGCCGGGGCGAGTGGCGGGGTTAGCGAGGCGCTGCTGCGGCGCAACGGCTTTCTGAAGGACTGATCATGGCGTTCAACAGCATCGAGGAGATCGTCGACGACATCAGCGCCGGGCGCATGGTGCTGATGCTCGATGACGAGGATCGCGAAAACGAGGGCGATCTGCTGATGGCCGCCTCCATGGTGCGCCCGGACGATGTCAATTTCATGGCCCGCTACGGCCGCGGCCTGATCTGTCTGACCCTGGACCGCGAGCGCTGCGGGCAGCTGCGCCTGCCGCTGATGGTCACCGGCTCGAGCGATCATCAGGGCACCCAGTTCACATTGAGCATCGAGGCGGCGCAGGGGGTGACCACCGGGATCTCCGCCGCCGATCGGGCGCGCACCATTCAGGCGGCCGTTGCCCCGCAGGCACGGCCCGAGGATCTGGTCCAGCCCGGTCATGTCTTTCCGCTCATGGCCCAGCCCGGCGGTGTACTGACCCGTGCGGGGCACACCGAGGCGGGCTGTGATCTGGCCCGGCTGGCGGGTTTTGAGCCGGCGGCGGTAATCGTCGAGGTGCTCAACGAGGACGGCACCATGGCCCGGCGCGACGATCTGCTCGCCTTTGCCCGGGCCCACGACATCAAGATCGGTACCGTGGCCGACCTGATCGCCTACCGAATCCGCAACGAGCGCACCGTCGAGCGTGTGGCCGACTGCGAGCTGCCCACCGAGCACGGCCCGTTCCACCTTTATGCCTATCAGGACGTGGTGGACGGGGCACTGCACTTCGCGCTGCTGCGCGGCCGCCCCCAGCCCGAGCAGCCGGCGCTGGTGCGCGTGCAGGTGGAGAACACGCTCTCGGATCTGTTCGGTGCGATCGCGCCGGATCAGACCTGGTCGCTGCGCCAGTCGCTGGACGAGATCGCCGGCAGCAGCGCCGAGGCGGCGTGTCTTTTGATGCTGCGCACGGCCGATGACCGCGCGGAGGTGCTGACCCGCATGCGCGAGTTTCAGGCGCTTGCCCAGAGCGGCGAGATTCGGCCCGAACCGCGCACCGTGACCGATCAGAGCGAGGCCCTGCGGACCTATGGCGTGGGCGCGCAGATCCTCACCGATCTGGGCATCCGGCGCATGCGTGTGCTCTCGTCGCCGAAGATCATGTACGGGCTGTCGGGCTTTGGCATGGAAGTCGTCGACTACGTGCGCACCGGCGACGATCGACACGCGGCCGGCTAGGCCGTGGTTTGCACGCCGCCCGCGGCGATATACGCTTGCGGGCCTTACGAATAACCAAAACGGTAGCAGCATGAAGACCCTTGAAGGTGATTTTATGGCCGGCAACGCGCGCATCGCGCTGGTGGCCACTCGGTTCAATGACTTTATTGTCGACTCGCTGGTGGGCGGGGCCCGCGACACCCTCGTGCGCCATGGCGTGGAGGATGCCTCACTGACGCTGGTCCGCGTACCCGGCTCGTGGGAGCTGCCGCTGGTCACTGACCGGCTGGCACGCTCCGGCGACTACGACGGCATCCTCGCACTGGGCTGCGTGATTCGTGGTGGGACGCCGCATTTCGAGTACGTCGCCGGCGAGTGCGCCAAGGGGCTGGGGCAGGTCAGTCAGCAGCGCGATGTGCCGGTGTCGTTCGGGGTGCTCACCACCGATACCATCGAGCAGGCCATCGAGCGGGCCGGCACCAAGGCGGGCAACAAGGGCGCGGAATCGGCCATGGCACTGCTCGAGATGATCAGCCTGCTGCGTCGGCTGTGAGCCGCGTCAGCGCGAACCGTGCCCGGGCTCGGGCGCGTCGGCGCATCCTCCAGGCGCTCTATCAGTGGCAGATGACCGGCGCCGAGGTGGCCGCCATCCAGCGGCAGTTCTTTAGCGACCACCGGCTCGGGCACATGGATCTGGACTACTTCAGCGAAGTGTTCCGCGGGGTGACCGAGCGCGTCGACGCGCTGGATGCCGCCTACGATGCCTACCTGGACCGACCCGCCGTTAACCTCGATCCGGTGGAGCGGGCGCTGCTGCGGCTTGGCAGCTACGAGCTCGAGGAGCGCCTCGAGGTGCCCTACCGGGTGTGCATTGATCAGGCCGTGGAGCTGGCCAAGGCGTTTGGCGCCGAGCAGAGCCACAAGTACATCAACGGCGTGCTGGATCGTGTCGCGCGCGACCAGCCCCTGCGGGTTGCCGAGCAAAAGCAGCGCCGGCGCTGAGGCAACGGCCATGGCGAGCGCCAGCGAGTTTGATCTGATTGGCCGCTACCTTGCCGGCCGTGGCGCGTCGCGCGACGACGTTCTGCTGGGTGTGGGGGATGATGCGGCGGTACTCGCCGGCGATCAAAGGCCACTGCTGGTTGCCCTCGACACACTGGTCGAGGGGGTGCATTTTCCGGCCGATCTGCCGGCCGCGTGGGTGGGCTACCGGGCGCTCGCCGTCAACCTGAGTGATATCGCCGCAATGGGGGGTGAGCCCTGCTGGGCGTTGCTGGGGCTGACCCTGCCCGAGGCCGACGAGGCGTGGGTGGCCGCCTTTGCCGACGGCCTTGACGGCCTGGCCCGGCGCCATTCGGTGGCGCTGGCCGGCGGTGATGTCACCCGCGGGCCCCTGAGCATCAGCGTGCAGATCGCGGGCCACGCCAATGGCCCGGTGCTGCGGCGCGATGGCGCGGCCATTGGTGATCGGCTCTGGGTGTCGGGGCGTCCCGGCGAGGCCATGGCGGGGCTCGCCGCCTGGCAGGACCCGGCGACGCGCCACCAGCCGCAATGGCAGGGGTTGCAGCGCGCGTTTGTCGCGCCGCGTCCGCGGGTGGCGCTGGGCCGGGCCCTGGTGGGCATCGCCAGTGCCGCCATCGATGTCTCCGACGGTTTGGTCGCCGACGCCGGGCACATCGCCCGGCGAAGCGGCGTTGCCATTGCCCTGCGAGCGGCGGACTGCACCGGATCGGCCCGGCTGCACCGCTGGCAGGGCGAGGCCGCCGCCCGGCGGCGGATGCTTGCCGGCGGGGATGATTATGAGCTGTGTTTTACTGCGCCGCCTGCGGCCGATGCGGCCGTCCGGGCCGCCGCCCGGGCGAGTCGCACGCCGGTTCGCGCGATCGGCCGGGTGCAGGCGGGTGAGGGTGTCTGGCTTGACGGCGAGTCGCTCACCGGTAAAGCTTGCGGCTATCGTCATTTCACTCGCTGATCCAGGTGGCAAGTCTCCGGGCGGCGTTGTAGCATCCAGCCATGAACATGCGTGACCGGATCGAGCCGTCGGGGTCCTGTCAAAAACAGACCTGCAGCCGCTGCAGCCTCAGCCGGATCTGCCTGCCGGTGTCACTGGACGAGGCTGACATCGGCACGCTGGGCCGGCTGGTGCAGCACCAGCCAATGCTCAAGCGCGGTGAGTCGCTGTTCCGGGAGGGGGACGGGTTCCGCTCGCTCTACGCGGTGCGCGCCGGATCGCTCAAATCCGTGACCACCACCGCCACCGGCGACCATCAGATCACCGGCTTTCACCTGCCCGGCGAGCTCGTGGCGCTGGATGCCATCAACCGCTGGGCCCATCCGGGCTCGGCCATCGCGCTGGAGACCACCAGCGTCTGCGAACTGCCGTTCGAAAAGCTCGAGCAGCTCGCCGCGAACATCCCCGACCTGCAACGCCAGCTCCTGCGGCTGATGTCGCAGGAAATCGCCGATGATCAGGACATGCTCTTTACCATGGCCCGGCGCAATGCCGACGAGCGGCTGGCCATCCTGCTACTCAGCTTTTCCGAGCGCTTCCAGCAGCGCGGCCTGTCCGGCACGCGTTTTCGACTGTCCATGGCGCGCAGCGATCTGGGTAACTACCTGGGACTGGCGCCGGAGACCACGAGCCGCGTGTTCCGACGCTTCCAGGACCAGGGCTGGATTCAGGCGGAGGGCCGCGAGGTGGAGCTGCTCGCCGTGGACGCGCTGGCCGAGCTCGCGGGGCAGGGCGCCAGCGACCCGGCCCGCACGGGCTGATGCCGCGCGGCTACATCATCCCGGTCTGCAGCTTCGCCGCCTCCGACATCATCTCAAAGCTCCACGGCGGATCGAACACGATCTCGACGTTCACCGATTCGATGGTGGGGATCTGCTTGACCTTCTCGCGCACGTCGTAGGCCAGGATATCGCCCATGCCGCAACCCGGTGCGGTCAGGGTCATGTCGATGGCAACGCTGCGCGTGTCGTCGTCGTGCCGGGTGATATCACAGCGATAGACCAGTCCAAGCTCGACCACGTTGATGGGAATCTCGGGGTCGAAGCAGCGCCGCATCTGATCCCAGACCAGCTGCTCGACTTGCTCGGGCGAGGCGTTGTCCGGCAGCTCGGGGGCGGGCTCGGGGTCCTTGCCGATGGCATCGGCATCCTTGCCGTCCACACGGAACAGATTGCCCTGGATGTAGACCGTGTAGCTGCCGCCCAGCGCCTGGGTGATCATGCCCTCGGCGCCCTGCGGGATGATGCCGGTGTCGCCCGCCGGGATCAGGGCCGCCTCGCAGTCGCGCTCGAAAATGACCGGCTCGTTACTTTGCATTGCCCTCTCCGCATTGATTGCCCGTGCCGATAGGCAAGGATACCACTGCGCGTGGCGCTGTCCGACACGGGGAGGAAATCGTTTTTAAGTTCGCGTATCGTCAACTTTGAAGCAATTAGCCAGGAGGCTGTGTCATGAATGACAACGTCCACCACCTCTCCCCGCTGCTGCGCCAGTCCAGCGACATTCTGGTCGAGAGCGCGCAAGGGATGTACGTCTACTCCGAGGATGGCGGCAAGTACATGGATTTCGCGTCGGGCATCGGTGTGCTCAGCACCGGCCACTGTCACCCCCGGGTGGTCGAGGCGGCCAAGGATCAGATCGACCGTGTGGTGCACGCGCAGTACGCGATCATGAAGCATCAGCCGATTCTTGACCTCTCCGACCGGCTCGTCGAGCTGATGCCCGATGCCATCGACAGCGTGTTCTTTTCGAACGCGGGCACCGAGGCGGTGGAGGCCTCCATTCGGCTGGCCCGTCAGGCCACCGGCAAGCCCAATATCATCGCCTTCCGCGGCTGCTTCCACGGCCGCACCATGGGATCGCTCGCCACCACCAGCTCCAGTGCCGCGGTGCGTCAAGGCGTGCAGCCGCTCATGGGGGGTGTCGTCACCGCGCCGTTCCCGGACACGAACTGGTATGGCATGAGCGAGGACGAGGCGGCTGACTTCGCGCTGCGCGAGCTCGACTACATCCTGCAGGTGCAGAGCGTGCCGATGGAGACCGCCGCGATGCTCATCGAGCCCATCCAGGGCGAGGCCGGCTATATTCCGGGCAACACCCGGTTCATGCAGGGCCTGCAGGAGCGCTGCAACAAGCACGGCATTCTGTTGATCATGGACGAGGTGCAGTCGGGCAACGGCCGAACCGGGCTCATGTGGGGCTACGAGCACTTCGGCGTCGAGCCCGATGTCGTGGTCTCCGCCAAGGGCGTGGCCAGCGGCTTTCAGCTGTCGTTCATGGCGGCGCCGGCCGAACTCATGAGCAAGGCCCTGCCGGGCTCGCAGGGTGGTACCTACGGTGGCAATGCCGTGGCCTGTG
>Ga0102939_1000985_pt1 | contig 10531 bp, 18 predicted proteins | sample SalPon2_B_H2O_MG_FD_78214 | JGI IMG/M metagenome (GOLD analysis project Ga0102939, IMG submission 78214) | Salt pond water microbial communities from South San Francisco under conditions of wetland restoration - Salt Pond MetaG R2_B_H2O_MG | ecosystem: Environmental > Aquatic > Non-marine Saline... | reverse complement strand
TTCTGAAAAACTGACTCGGTCTTGCTTTTGTGAACTACCCTTCCTACTCGCTCCATTCGGTTGCTTCGTTGAGGGGGGAGACTTAGCTCCTACTTCCAGTTAAAAGGTCGCGGATGTCAGATTTAAATTCTTCAAAAGAACCTGTATTTCGAATTTTTATATCGAAGTGGTCATTTTTGAGCAATTCTTTAACTCCCCATTCATCTTCGCGCGCATCTCGCTCTTGAAGATTCTCTTTAGTGTAGTCTCCTTCATCCTCACGATTTCGGCTTTGTATGCGTTGAAGTCGAGTCTCAAACGGCGTTTCTACGTATACAAGAACTACCGTCTCAAATCTATTTCTAAACACTTGAAGTTCATTTAATGTTCGAAGCCCATCAATTATGACTATTTCGGAAGATTCAGATGCAACAGATTCTGCTGTGTAGCGAGCAAATATATCATTTGATTTTACTTCTCGATGTTGAGTGGCCCACTCGCCAATTTCTTCACTAGTTGCATCTTTTCCAAGCGCATCATATGCTCTACTTCGAACAGCCTCACCCATTTCGATGACAGGATATCCTTCATCAGATGCGATTTCTCCCGCAGTTGATTTTCCAGAAGCTGGATATCCTGTAAAACAGTATACTCGTGTCATAGCTAATGATGTTTCACTCATTTATACGGTATTTTTACTTATATGGGCACCGATTAATTCCTATGTTTCATTTAAAAGAAGCGTCTTCCTTCACGCGGATTCTGAGGAGTCTCTGGCAATTCTGAAGGTAAGTTTTCTTCTAAATTATGCTTGCACCCAGATTCATGTGCAGATAGTGATTTCCACTCTCCTGTACCATCATCTACTATTTTAGAATAATATAGTCCATATGGGGCCATATCAGTGCAGTACCATCCATCAGATTCTGTTTTGATGAAATCAACACTCCAACCCCCAGTAAACTCTTGAGCTACTCTCTCTGCATAATCTTGAAGTACGGGAATTTCATCTACAATATCATCTCTCATTTGGTCTAATATTTCTTCAGCCGATTCATCAAGCGAAGAAAAATCAGCATCTACATCTCTTAGATGCCAACACAATACTTCACTATCATCAATAAAAAATCTAACTTCGGGAGAAATTTTATTCAAGGAGTTTTCTGCATATACTTCGATATCAAGCCATTCTCTGATAGCTAAAACCGTTGTGAGAAAATCCATATCCGACATTTGGAGTAAAAGATTCATCACTGTCTCATCTATTGCTTCTGGATGATTCAATCCAATTTTTGAACCTTCGTTAATGAAACGTGCTGACTTACGACCGGTTCGCAAAAATGCACTTTCAGAGGAAAAATTCTCCATCGCATCCGATAACTCCTCAGTATTCCATTTAATGGGAATTGGTCCTTCTTCATCAGGTTCGACAGGGACCAAAACAGTATCTGGTGTCGGGACATCGACAGCTTCTAATCGCGGCCACCAGTGTTTCATCGATACTCGATTATCGTGGAACTCTATGTCTAATTCGGGCATTTTAGTTTTTATTCTGATTAATCCGTTTTGATTTTAGACTTGTTCAAATAGTTCGGAATTGCAACAGGGTGTTAATTCTCGACCATCTAGATTTGACTCGGTTGGTTCCTCAAAAGTCTCTCCGCAATTGACACACGCGTATGGCCCTCCCAAGTCATCACCGATTGGATTTGCCATAAATATAATTTATTTTCTATGCATTAAACTTCTTCGAAAAATTTTACTTAAATATTTAATAAGTGTCATATTGTTTTAAATATATAACCGGGATGTCACACGATTGAACTCATTTATTAGGCAACTCAATCTTTTCTATCTCACCAAGCTCTGTAGTTTTTCCACATTCATCTATTTTATTGGCATACACATCATATCGTATGGACATTTCTTTCATTTCTAAAATATCAGCAAACAAGTCTATAATATTTTCTGTCCCAGCTATGTCTCCGACAACAACACGCATTTGGTGGCTATGTGTTGGCGGAGAAATAGGGACTTCTTTTGTTGTTATATTAATGTCATTTTCTTTTTCAGTGTGTATAATCCAGTCTTGTTCTTCTTCGGCTGCAAAAGAGATTAAGTCACCAATTTCTTTCGACGTATTCTTAACCATACTGGTGATTTAGGTATTGGATTAAATAAATTTTGTCATTAGAAAGTCAAAAATTTGTAAGATACAAGCCTTCTTGAGTGACTAGAGTCTTTTCGATTTTGTATAATACCATTTGCAATATCTAAATTCCATCTTTCCTTTTCTAAATTGTTGTTATTTATTTCAGGGCTTTCAAAACCTATTTTCCCCTCACCTAAATTTTTTGTTACGTCAACAGACCCAGTAGCTTTTCGGATTGTTTCTTCGTCACTTTCAAGGAAATGGACTTGCAGTCTCTCACCAACTTCAACATCCATGCTTGAAAAAGAGCCAGTAGAATCCATACTTTTTAATAAGATTATAAGGCTTAAATATATTTTCATATTTTATACAATTACATCCTAAAATATCCTGTTTTAAGTCGCTCCTTTAGGAAAGAGACACATCTCTATCGCTTCAGTCTAATGGCAAGATTTGGTGAATTGATTTACTCCATAAAATTATAGGTATTTACGTACAAATTTAATATATGGTTAAATCCCCCTGCAAAAATGTCTGTGAAATCGAGAATGATAAGTGTACGTTCTGCAATCGAACTCTCGCCGACATTTCCAATTGGAAGAATATGAGTCCAAAAGAACGCCAAGAGCGGATGGAAAAGTTAAAAGAAAAAGATGGAGACTAAGATGACTATTTTACTGATTTACATACTTTTTCTTTAGTATTTCTTCACTTAATTCATTAATTGAATCAATTTTAGTACTATTTGATGTTACTCCTAATAAAAAAACAGTACTTATCTTTGCTGTCTCTGATTGAGGGTCTGTATAATCAGAGTTTATTTTTTCAAACTGTTCTGCAAGTGTAATCTTTTCATTCGATTCACTGATTTCAATAATCTGTTGAAGTAGAACTTCGTGTATATATTCAGTAGCTTCATCTGGATTCGTACATTCAATCTCAAACTCATCAAATAATGTGTTCAAGGTTTTTTCAATTGCATCTAAGAGTTTTTCTATTTCAGATTTTTGTATGCCAGATTCTCTCAGTTGTTTTCTTGAGTCTTCAATATTCATGGTGTTATGATACAATTGTAGGATGAAAGTCTTTAGCATTCCGTTTTTGAATCTGAACAGGCCAAAAGTCCAATTGGATTATGAGACTTGACACGAGCAAAATCCAGAGGATTGTAAACTGGTAAGTGTCGTGAACCGCCTCTCGGGGTCAAGCCCCCGAGGAACTCGGCCTGCTCCGCCTTTAGAATTCATCGGCTAAGTCTTGCATTGATATCTCGGAAATGTGTATGGTATACAAAACTCGTGTTACCGTTAATTATATCTATTCAGTGTCTTCAATTAAATCCTTAGAGCTGGTCAAATTTATATATACTAGTAAGTACTACACAGTACTATAAACTGCTATATTTTTTAGTTTATATATCAAGAATTTTTATTTTCTGTCACAAAATCGTCTACAGAATCAACAAACTGTTGGGCTGTATACTGTTTGATATTAAATTCTTTTCTGATATTTATATTTTCAACAAACCAGATAAAAACACAGTTCTCTTCTGTTCGAATTCCAATTTCAGTATCCAGAAATGTCAAAAATGCATTTGTCTCAGTTCCATCTGATGCAAGGTCGTAGTAGTCAAGTAAACTTAATTCTGGCATAACAAATATTAGACTTACTGACCCTAAATATATTTACCTGAAAACAGGCGTAATGTCCCACCTCAACGAGCGAAAGCGAGCGAGTAGGGTAGAGAGAAAGTCACATTGTTTGAGATTTTAAAACCCAACTTAAACTTCTGCACGAAGTTCTTTCATGCGTTCTCGAATTCTCCCCTCCTCACTAAGTTCTCCATCTGAAATTTTCTGAGCGATATCCTCACCAATAGCGAAGATAGCTTCTTTGTGAGTTTCTTTTGCTTCTTCACGATTCTCCGGAGACACTTCCAAAGAATTATACGTTCTAAAATCACTCTCCGTCGCTTGACCGGTACTAATTAAATACGTTTTGAACGTTACAAACTTTTTATGAAGGCGTACCATCTCTGATTTCCTCATTTCATCTGCAATATTGTGTCTCGAATACTTGTATATAACTATATTGTATTCAAATTAAATCAAAATTTCAAGTACGTATTTAATTAACTTGGAGGACTGTAGGAAGGTGTACCAATGTAAATATCCTCGTCTAAAACTAATACTTCATTTACCCCTGAATTTTTAGTTTCTGTCCAAAGAACAGTATCCATTCCATCAGTGTCAATTGCTCGTACAGTTCCTTCATATGTGGCAGTGTATAATGTATTCCCTCTGACCTCAACTGCTCCAGTTATAACATCAATAGGTGAGGTTTCCCCAGCGAACTCCTCAGGAATTATAAATTCACTTTCAACTTGACCATTCCCACCATTGAGTTTCACAAATGTAGCATTATAAAATCCTCTTTTACCGTCTGTGTTGTTGTAAACTGTTCCTGCACCGTATACAGTTCCATCAGTTGCGATAGAAATATCCGCATAGGTTCGGTTAAAATTATCATTCACCCACTCTTCAGACATACCACTAGTTGATATAGACGCTAAACTATACGGTGTAGTTTCTGATATATCCACATTAGATGATTTTAACGACATTAGAATTTTTCCGTTTTCGACAGCAAAAACACCCTTTGGTCTATTGAATCCTTGACGAAATGAAGTGTAACCTTCCTTAGAATAACTACTTTGGATATTTAGCGTATCTGTTGATATTTTATAGACTCGAACTGTATCTGTTGAACCAATTTCATCAGATTGTACATAAATAAAATTTCCAGACTCTTTCATATTAACCGCTTGACCTTCAATGGTTATATTTTTCTCTGTATTTTCACTTACTAAATCATAAACCACAACTTCTTGCCGCGATTGATTAAAACCAAATAATTTTTCATCACTTGTAATACGTTTCAAACCAACATCCGGAATAGGAACTTCCGTTTTATCTCCATTTGAATCATATCGCGCGACTTCAGAATTGTTACCCGAGTATAAAGTTCCGCTATCTGTTAATTTAATCCCTTGATTGTTTCTATCATCTCTTGGCAACCCAATTTGGCTATCTCCTGTCCACTCAGTATTACCTGTAGAACGTGAAATTTTAGAAACCGAACTAAACGAATTCAAATAAATATGGGCATCTGAGGCCTTAATCTGCTGAGCAGTATAATAACTAACCTCAGATAGTTGAAGAGGAGATTGTTCTGGTTCGGGGGTTGTGGGGTTGTTGACGACGCCTTCGTCTGTGGGTTTAACGGTTCTAATTAACGAAGAGGATTGTCCATTTTGACCCACCACTTGCACAGGGTCAGTTCCGTTGAATACTACGCTTTCACCGACACTGGACACGGTTTTTGTTTCGGTTCCGTTAGTGAATTCGATTTGTTCGGAAGTCCCCATGTCGATTACGTTCATTTTAACACTCGATTCGTTTGACTCAACAGTGATTCCAGCGCTGGAACTGGTTTGTTCGTTGCCAATTCCTCCAACGAAACTGAATACAACGGTTGAAAGAACCACAACAATTGCAACCAGTAAAATTACTGAAACCACTGGTGAAACCGCATCATCACTTGACATATTTTTTATATTTTTATAATACCTAATTAATTTATCTATTATATTATATTTTGATAGTCTTGGTTCCGATAGTTCTAATAGGTTTAATACTTCAGTTGTATGTATGCCTGAGCCTTTTTCGGAGAATCGTATTGAGGTTATAACCGGGTGTATGTTTGCTGGAAAGACTGAGGAGCTTTTTCGCAGATTAAGGCGTGCGGAGATTGCTGGCAAGAGTATTAAAGTTTTTACTCCAGATGTTGATTGCCGTACTGGGGAATCATTAATTGGTTCACATAATGGAGAAAGTCTATCGGCAACGGTTCTTGATAGTGAAGGCCCCTATTCAGAGTTAGTTAATTATTCGCAAGATTTTGATTTGATGGCTATTGATGAGGGGAATTTTTTCACTTCTGCATTGATACCGGTATTGGATAGTGTTTCTAATAATGATACACGTGTTATTGTTACGGGATTGGACCAGAATTTCAGGGGTGAACCATTTGAGCCTATGAATGATGTTATGGCTATTGCTGATTCTGTGAAGAAGTTGTCTGCGATTTGCTCTCAATGTGGGAAACAAGCCACGCGAACACAGCGTTTAATTGATGGGGAACCGGCTCCGGCTGAAAGTCCTACTATACTGGTTGGTGGGGAAGAATCGTATGAAGCTCGATGTCGAGAGTGTCATCAAGTTATTTAGGGTCTGGAATATAAGAGTATATTTTTATTTTTGAATTGACTTTCTCCCGGGCTTGAAAACGGAAGGGAAAGCTATTGGATTCACTCATCCGTTCCGTTTCGCTTTGAGCGTACGAATTCTTGCCAGTTTTTTTGTATATCATCTGGGACTTGACCTGTTTGCTTCCAATTTGAGTAATATGACATTACATCCGACCATGAGTTTCCGAAACGTTTGTAATATACATTAAGTGAGGGAGATTCTGAGTCTCGAATTATGTCATTGGCTTTTATATCGTGAGGGACTGTTGATTCAATTCGGTCAAGGTTCTCGAAAAGAACTTGGGTCGAATATTCTTCGGGCATCTCATGTGTATCTAATAGGTGGCAGTATAAACATTAGCTATATAATCTGAAGAAACCTATTGGTATAAAAAACCAATATAGTAATTTTTATATTGGTGTATTACCAACTACAAGTCATGTCCGTAGAACTGGGAACTGAAGCGTACAGTAATTCAGATTTGAACAATGGAAAGCTCCTCAATAATCTCGAAGGCTGTGAGGTGCATGATTTTATTGCGGGGACTGAAGAACACGAAGGAACAGCGTTAATGGTCGTGGAACTCCCAACAGGTGAAGGACTTGGAGTTCAAGTGAGTATGAATCCAGATGGTGTTCATATTCCGGTGTATGATATTTTAGATTATGAAGAAAAAGTTATTTCAGATGAAACTAAATCGCGTGTTTTAGAACTCCTTTCCGAAGACTGTCCTATTCGGATTGATTGCGTTGGGCAATATAATATCATGGATGCAGAAAGTGCGCGAGTCCTTTTTATTTTGGAACAGGCCCATGAGAAATTTGCAATCGACCTTCACTTACACGATGATGGGGGTACAGATTTCTTCGAAATTGAATTGTGACTGTTCGTATTTTTTAAACCAAATCGACGCCTGTGGAGAATTTTTCCTGTTGATACCAATTCTGTATCTGCAAATCTCGTCGTGGAAACGGAATTCAACCCTCAACGAGCGAAGCACGTCAGCGGTAAGCAAGCAGGGGAGGAGATTTCACTCTGAATGTTGATGAATTCTGGAAAATCCTAATTTTTTAGTTTTGTCTGAAACAACAGTCCCCTCAACATTGTTTTCTACATATTGTTCTGCTTCATCGGCATTTTGGGCTGTATGCCTGTAGAATTCGTAGGTACTGTTACTTCCTGTATTTTCTTCTGGGATAACAGTTATTTGCCAGTCAGTTACACGGATTACGTTTTCTTCAAATGAAGCTGCATCAGTGATTGTATACACTTCTTTGAGGAGCTTTCGAATCTCATCCCACGTTTTTCCAGAATTTAGAAGTTCTTTTACTGGTGATGTGAAAGGGTTATTTTCGGGCAACCCCCCAATTTTCTCGATTTGATTAGTGGCCTGTTGAGTATCTGAATCTGTCAGTTGAGGAATTTTAGCTGAGTGTTTCATAATAGCTCATATTTAGCACACTAAGATAAATCTTTACATTCTCTTTAGAATCGTTCTTGTATGGGATTTTGGTCTTTGAGTGTTTTAATTCTATATAAATCTATGCAAATTTGGTAATATAGACTATTTAAATTATAGGTAAATCTAAATAAGGTAGTCAGTTGGGATTACATTTTCTTCTCGAAACAATTCGTGAAAATCCATTTCAACTCTAACCTCTACCCATCCCTCAGGAATCTCAGTTCCATTTGAAGATTTCTCGCCTTGAGTCCCGGTAACGTAACGTATTTTTCCATTGAGTTCATGTTCTTTCTCAACTATTTGTACTTGAGTATTTGATTGGATTGTGTAGTTCATATTTTATTCAAATTCTGAGATTTTTAAGTCTGACACTCTGAAAAGTTCTCTTTTGAATGGACTGAATATTACTTCTACCCATCCTTCAGGTATCTTATCACCAGTGCTAGATTCTTCACCTTCAATCTTGTATATGCGCCCATACTGTCCAATAAGTTCGTTTTCCGAACTGGAAGTGATTTTTACTTCTGTATTTTTGGATAGTTTCATTTTTTTAGTCTTGAACTTTTTCTAACTTATCGTTCGAGATTGTGAAAGTCATATATTCGGAAGTTTCTTCATCAACGAATACAACAACAGATTATCTTGAAGATTGGGCTCTTGCTTAAAAAGACCCTCATCACTTGGAGGGCGGACAAAGCCTATCTGGTTTGGTGTCTTTGGAGAATTAGACCGAACTGGGGTATGATTGGGAAATTGTGTCATACAAATTAACTACAATAAGGGGGATTTTATTATTTACGCAGGCATTAAAATTTAACAAATTAAATTGATTATAAATCTACTTCTTTCAGCGGTTTTGAAAATTTAGAATCCACTTTCTCTAAATGAATTTTTCACATCAAATTTTCGTAAATTCATTAATTTAATTTGTTTTGCTTTCTTAAGTCAAATAGATAGAGATTATGAGCAATATACGAGATGAGATATTTGAAAGAAAAGCTATGCAGGAGATGGAAACTAATGCAGAGATTGAATCTTCTTCATTACAATTAAAATATAAATTATACATAGATGGCAAGTACTCTTCAGGGGGATTGAGAGCAAATGGAAAATCTTACACCCGCAGGAGTGTTTATTGGGATATATCATTAAAAACAGCAAATGACTTTATCTCTAAATCAGAAGAGGAGGAAAAGGAATGGGTAAATGATAATATAAGAAAATACGAGAAACAGTTTGGGTTATATAAGAGTGTTAATACACAAGTGATATTAAACCCAATTATATACTATGAAATAAATTATTTTAACGGTTCTCAAGTAATTGGGATGAAAGATTTCCTAATTGAGAATTCAAATTATTCTGCAACCTTATTAGAAAATAATTCAAATAAATTAAAAATTGTCAGTGAAAGCGATATAATAAATATATGTTGTAACAACACAGAAGTAAACTTGAAATCTACACAGAAAAATAATCACACCCAATCACAACTTGAAACCTTAGTAAAAAGCTATCTTTCAGAGGATAACAAATGGTGCAAAGGTAACTTTGAAGTGAAAGAAAATGAAAACGAATTAGAGCTTAAAATAATCCATAAAAACTCAGAATTTAGAATTTCATTTACACCACCATTCAATGAATCAAATAAAATATGGGATTTGATGGACGAGTTTAATTGCTCCGACCCGAAAAACCTCAATAATCGTGCATGTGAATTCGCACCTGAAGCAATAGGAGAGATTGGAGTGAATTTAGACCACATTAATATCAAGAATCCAAAAACTAAGCAAGGAAATATATCTAAAATTAAAAATTTGTTTTCGTTCTCTAAATGGTGCTGACCAGTGGGGAGAGAGCGTGCCGCTGAAATCGACAGGCAATTACTCGCCGTTTACGGCGCGGGAGATGTCACAAGTCCACTCGTATACTTATTTCCTCGACCATCAATTTCCCAGTTTATGTTGTAGGATATTCTACCATTTTTCATAAGTGTATGCAGAACAGAAAGGGTTTTATTATTTGGCGCATCTATAAGTTTAAGAGTTATTTCTTGGTGTATTTAAATAACGATTCCAAGAAAGTAACGGAGTTCTTTAATGATTTATTGTTTATTCATAGTGTTTCCTTCATTATTCCGTCTTTTATTTGTAAAATATTCTATTTTAACCGATTTTTTCGAGTCTTATGTTGTCATCTCTGAGACTTCTTTCAATATCCACCCCATCTACATACTTGGAAAATGAATCGAGAACGCTCTTACTGGCTCTATTTATTGTTTCTTGAGTAACCATTCCAGATTCTATTTCGATAAAAATAGGAGAGTTTTTATGTCCGGGCTGGATTTGAACGTTTTCAACTGAAGAACAGGGTGCGGATATTTCGACCCGTTTCTCAATTTCAGATAAGGAGAAACTCGGATTATATGGTTTGGGGTCGTGAAAGACATCATGAATCTTAATTCTTATTTTTGTGGACATGGTTGTTTATATCTTCAGGTATCAAAAGGTTGGATGCTTTGAAATAAGGCTTTTTCGATTTTTCTACAGGCTGAGAAGGGCGAGTGCTTCGGGGGCGTACGGAAGACTTCGTCTTCTGTGATGACGAGATGCGAAGCGTCTCGAACCA
>Ga0102939_1000983_pt1 | contig 10542 bp, 10 predicted proteins | sample SalPon2_B_H2O_MG_FD_78214 | JGI IMG/M metagenome (GOLD analysis project Ga0102939, IMG submission 78214) | Salt pond water microbial communities from South San Francisco under conditions of wetland restoration - Salt Pond MetaG R2_B_H2O_MG | ecosystem: Environmental > Aquatic > Non-marine Saline... | reverse complement strand
GCCCTGCTGGCCGGACCAAGGATCCTGCTGCTCGATGAGCCGCTCACCGGGCTCGACACGGCCCGACAGCGCGAGATCATGCCGCTGCTGCGCGCCATCCCCGCGCGGTTTGGCGTGCAGCTGCTGGTGGTCACCCACGCCGTCGATGAGGTGCTCGCGCTTGCCGATCGCCTGATCCTCATGCGGGACGGTCAGCTGATCACCCAGGCGCCGGTGGACGAGCTGTACTCGTCGCCGGCGCACTGGGCGATGCTGGGCCAGCGCGAGCCGGCCGTACTCTGGCCGGGCCGGGTGGTGGCGCGGGACAACGACTGGGGGCTGACCACCCTTGCCACCGATGCCGGCCGCCTGCGGGTGAGCGGCGTCAGTGCGCGTCCCAACGCCCCGGTCATGTTGCGGGTCAGCGCCCGTGATGTGGTGCTGAGTCTGGAGCCGCCGCTGGCCACAAGCGTACTCAACGGCCTGCCGGTGCGGGTGGAGGCCCTCGAGCGCGAGCGTGAGGGCCTGGTGCGGGTGCGCCTTGCGGTGGGGCACCGCGCGACTCTGTGGACCCGGGTGACCCGCCAGTCGGTGGCGGCCCTGCGGCTTGAGCCGGGTCGCCGCCTGCATGCATTGATCCGACCCGAGGTACTGGGCATCAATCATTGACAAAGGCAAACGCCGGGATCTTTACTCAGGCCCTTCCCGGCGTCAGACTCCGCGCGTTTGCAGTGCACCAAAACACGCGGAGAAGGGTTCATGGCAGGCGTTGCGGAGCAGACTTGTCGCGTCGAATACCGTGGTCGCGACATCGTGATCAATGGCCCTTCGCGCGAGGCCCACGCCCAGGCGCAACGCATCATCCGCCGCTTTGCCTGCAGCGCGGTCCCCTACCGGCTGGCCAGCGCCGGATCCGAGCAGGTCATCCTCAAACCGGCCTGATCAGGGCGGCCGGTCAGCGAGCCGCGCCGGCACGTCAAAGCCCTCGGCCAGGGGGTCATCGGCCTCGAGGCGAAAGATTCCGTGACCGCTGTAATAACCCCGCCCGGTGACGGTCACGATGACTCGCCCGTCGGCGCTGACCTCGCGGATCTCGCCGCGAAACGCGATCCCGCTCAACCCGGCCACATTACACGCCTGCCCGGGCGCGATCAGCTCCTGGTGATGGGCAAGCGCCAGACGCGCGGCGATGCCGGATCCGGTGGCGCTGCGATCCACCTGACCGCCGCCGAAAATGCACAGGTTGCGGGTGAACGCGGACTCGCCCGGGCGGTGGTCGTCGGTGACGATGCAGCCATACAGAAAGCCCAGATCCGCGGCATCGGGGTGGCGGATGGCCAGCTCACCGCGGCCCGCCTGAATGATGTCGCGTCCCGCCTGAACCAGCGATTCCGTGGGGCTGGTGGTCATATCAAGCCCCAGCCGGCGGGCCGGTACGATGGCGTAGTAGGCGCCTCCATAGGCGATGTCCACGCTGACGGTGCCGCAACCGGGCAGGGTCAGCGCCTGGTGGAGCGGGCCGGCAAAGACCGGCACGCTGTCAAAGCTCACCGCGCCGGCTGGCCCGTCGGCCGGTGTGTCGACACGCACGGCCACGGGGCCGCATGGACACTGCAGATTGAACGACGTGACCGGCGGGGTGGGGGCAACAAGGCCGGTGTCGATCACCCAGCGCCCCAGGGCAATGGTGGCGTGACCACACATGGTGCTGTAGCCCTCGTTGTGCATGAATAGCACCGCCAGTGCGCAGGTCGGGTCATCGGCGGGCACGGGCCAGACGCCGTACATGTCGGCGTGGCCGCGCGGCTCGAGCATCAGCTGGCGGCGGACGATGTCGTGCCGGTTCATGGCGTCGCGGCGTTTCTCGAGCAGGGTATCGCCGGCAAGCGGCGGAGCGCCGTCGGTGATGATGCGCACCGGCTCGCCGGCCGTGTGCAGATCGGTATAGCCGTAATGACGCTCGCCCTGCGTCACGGCCCGGTGCCCGGTTGCTCGACACCGTCCACCCGCCGCGGCAGGCCCAGCGGGTTGTCATCCTGCAGCGCCGCCGGCAGTGCCGCGGCGGGCATATCCTGCAGCGCCACCGGCCGCAGAAACCGCTCCACGGCGCGGGTGCCCACCGAAGTGGTGCGACTGTCGGTGGTGGCCGGGTAGGGCCCGCCATGCACCATGGCCTCGCCGACCTGTACGCCGGTGGGAAAGCCGTTGAAAAGCACGCGCCCGGCGCGCTGTTCGAGCTGATGGATCAGCGCGGCATGGGGCTCGAGCTCGTCCTCACGGGCATGCACACCGGCGGTCAGCTGGCCATCCAGCCCGGCGGCAATGGTGTCGAACGCGGTGGCGTCGTCCACCACGACGATCAGCACGGCCGGGCCGAAGACCTCGTCGGCCAGGGCCGGCTGGCGCTCGAACTGCGCTGCATCGGTGATGAACGCCATGGCCCGGGCGCGGCGATCGGCCGCCTCGCCGGCCGCGAGGCAGGTGACGCCGTCGGCGGCATCGAGCCGCTCGCAGCCCGCCTCATAGGCCGAGAGGATGCCGTTGTGCAGCATGATCGCCGGAGGAGTGGCGGTGATGGCCTCGGCGAGCTGATCGCGGAACGCTTCGAACCCCTCGCCACGGCGCACAAACACCACCCCGGGCTTGGTGCAGAACTGCCCGCAGCCCAGGGCCACCGAGCCAGCGAGCCCCGTGGCGATTGTCTCACCGCGTTCGGCCAGCGCCCCGGGCAGGATGAACAGCGGGTTCACACTGCCCATCTCGGCATGCACCGGGATCGGTCGTTCGCGCCCGGCGGCCAGGCGTTGCAGCGCCAGCCCGCCGCGTTGCGAGCCGGTAAAGCCCACGGCCTGGATCGACGGGTGCTGGACAAGGGCGGCCCCCAGGGCATGATCGCTGCCCTGGAGCATGGAAAACACCCCGCCCGGTAAGCCGCTGTCGGCGACGGCGGCCTCCAGCGCCCCGGCGGCGAGCGCCGAGGTGCCGGGGTGCGCCGGATGGGCCTTGACCACCACCGGACAGCCGGCGGCCAGGGCCGAGGCGGTATCGCCGCCGGCCACGGAAAACGCCAGCGGGAAGTTGCTGGCGCCAAAGATGGCCACGGGGCCCAGCGGGATATTGCGCCGGCGCAGATCGAAGTCGCCGTGCTCGATGCGCAGGCCCAGAAAGGCGCCTTCGCGCACGACACCGGCAAACAGACGTAGTTGCCCGGTGGTGCGGGCCAGCTCGCCACGAATGCGTGCCTCGGGCAGCCCGGTCTCGGCGCCGGCACGCTCGACAAAGGCATCGGCCCGGTCGTCGAGCCGCGCGGCAATCGCTTCGAGCAGGCCGGCACGGCGCTCGAGCGCGGCGGCCGCGAAGGCCTCAGCGGCGTCGGCCGCCGCCCGGCAGGCGGTGTCCACCTCCTGCGCCGTGGCCTCGGCAAAGGCCGGTGCCAGGTGCTCGCCGCTGGCGGCATCGCGGGCGTGGAACTGGATACGGCCGCCGGCGGAATGGGTGCCGGCGATGAATTGATCGACTCTGATCGTCATAAGCGCCTACTGCGTCGATGGAGTGGATTGTGGGTCCAGGGAGGCCGCAAGGACCTGCCCGGCGGCCAGATCCCAGAGCGACTGGCCAACGCTTTTGAAAAGGACGGGGCCGTTGCCGATCGGCGTGGCGCCATCCAGCACCACGGCCTCGAGGGTTGTCGCCTGCTGCCAGTCGAACTGCCCCGCCTTGCTGGCCTGGATCAGATCGCCGGCCTCCTCGCGGGCGCCCTCGGCGGTGTCGATTACGACCCGGCTATGCGCTAGCAGCGCCGGCGGCACCTCGGCCATGTGGGCACGAAAGGCGCCCACCGCCGCGACAAAGCTGTCCGCCGGCAGCGTTTCCGGCAGGATCGGTTGCGTGGCGGTGGTCGCGGTCACGATGAGGCGCACCTCATCGAGAACTCCCGCCGGGTCGTCGGTCACCTGAACGTGCATGCCGGCCTGATTCATCTTGGCGGCCAGCGCCTCGGCCCGGGAGTGGGTGCGCGAGTGCAGATAGGCCTCGCGAACGCCAAGGCCATCCCGAAACGCCTCGAGGTGGGTGCGGGCCTGGGTGCCGGCCCCGTAGACCAGCATCGGGGTGTCGGTGCGTGGTGCCAACTGTCGGGCGGCCAGCAGCGAGACCGCCGCCGTGCGCCGGGCCGAGACGGCGCCGCCGTCCACCAGCAGCCGGCGCTCGCCGGTGGCGGCGTCCAGCACTACCATCTCGCCCTGAATGGTCGGCCGGGCATGGCGGCTGTTGTGCGGGTGGACGGTCACCAGCTTGGTGATCGCAAGACGCCCGTCGGTGGCGGGCATGAGCAGCAGCGTGCCGCCCTCGGCAAGGCCCATGGCACCCCGGGCGGGACACTCGGTGTGGCCGTCCCGGGCACTCGCCAGCACCCGGGCACAGGCGTCGGCCAGGGCCGGGTAGTCGAGTCGCTCGAGGGTCTGTTGGCGATCGAGGTGGCGCATGGTCATTGCACCGAAAAGCCCAGCGCAAAGGGATCGCGATCGTCAATGAAGATCGTGTTGTAGCCGGTGACCCGCGCCCAGCCGCTGATCTGCGGGCGGATGCCGGTGTGCGGGCCGATGCGCTCGGTGCCCAGCACTTCGCCGGTGAACAGGCTGCCGATGAGGCTTTCATGGACAAACCGCTCGCCCACGGCCAGCTGTTGCCGGGCGTGGCGCTGGGCCATGCGCGCCGAGGTGCCGGTGCCGCAGGGTGACCGGTCAATGGCGCGCTCGCCGTAGAACACCGCATTGCGGGCATCGGCCGCCGGGTCATGCGCCGGCCCGGTCCACATCACATGGGACACCCCGTGAATGGTGGCATCATCCGGGTGCACCGGATCGAGGCGGGCGTTGAGGGCATCACGCACCCGCGGCGAGAGCCGAAGGATATCGTCCACGCCCAGCGAGTCGAGGCCCTCGAAGCCGGGCTGGGGCTCGATGATGGCGTAGAAGTTGCCGCCGTAGGCGATATCGCAGCGCAGCCGCCCCAGATCGGGCACATCCACTTCGACATCGCGCGCTTCAAGCCAGGCCGGCACGTTGCGCAGACTCACCGACTCGACAAACCGTTCCGGCTGCTCGTAGCGGACCTCGACCTTGCCGGCGGGCGTCTCCAGCGCCAGCCGTCCGGCCGCGGTGGGCGTGACCAGGCCTTCCTCGATGGCGGTGGTGACCGTGCCGATGGTGCCGTGACCGCACATCGGCAGACAGCCCGAGGTTTCGATAAACAGCACGCCCAGGTCACAGTCGGGTCGGGTGGGCGCGTAGAGGATCGAGCCCGACATCATGTCGTGGCCGCGGGGCTCGAACATCAGCCCCTGACGGATCCAGTCGTGGTGGCGCAGAAAGTCCTGGCGGTATTCGCTCAGGCTGTCGCCGCGCAGCCGCGGGCCCCCGCCGGCCACCACCCGCACGGGGTTGCCGCAGGTGTGGCCGTCAATGCAGAAAAACGTATGCCGTGCCATGGCTCAGACGGACGGCCGGGTCGCCAGGGCCCGTTCGATGATCGTCGTCACCCGCTGGCGCTCGTCGCCGGCGAGCGGCAGACGCGGCAGACGCACCGTTTCGCTGCCGCGGCCGGCGATCTGCTCGGCGAGCTTGATCATCTGCACCAGCTTGGGGTCGGTGTCCATGTGCAGCGAGTCCATCATCCAGCGGTACAGATGCACGGCCGGCTCGATGCGTCCGGCCTGCAGATGGTCGTAGATCGCCACGCTCTCGCGCGGGTAGACGTTGGCAAAGCCCGACACCCAGCCAATGGCCCCCACCACCATGCACTCCAGCGCGACATCGTCGACGCCGGCCATGATCGCGAGGGCATCCGGCGCCAGGTTGATGAGGTCGTTGATGCGGCGCGGGTCCTCCGAGGACTCCTTGACGGCGACGATGCGCGGTGTCCGAGCCAGCTCGACCAGGGTATCGGGATCGATGTCGATGCCATACGAAGCCGGATTGTTGTAGATCATCGCCGGCAGCGAACAGGCCTCGGCAACGCTGCCGATGTGGTGGACGATCTCGCGCCGGTCCGCCTTGTACACCATCGCCGGCAGGATCATGATGCCATCGGCACCGATCGCCTCGACATCGCGCGCATAGCCGCAGGCCGCCTCGGTGGTGAACTCGGCCACGCCGCAGATCACCGGCACGCGGCCGGCGCTCACCCGGCAGGCTGCCCGGATGACTTCGCGTTTTTCCCCATCGGACAGGGAGGTGTTCTCGCCACAGGTGCCCAGCATGACCAGGCCATGCACACCATCGTTGATGAGGTTGTCGACCACTCGCTCCGTCGCCTCGACATCGAGGCTGTGGTCGGAATGGAACTGCGTGGTGACTGCTGGGTAGATGCCGCGCCAATCGGGGATCATGGGTTTGCTCCTCCTGTGGGTGATGACCGCCTTTCCGCCGGCCGATGTATATTGTATAAAGTTATCCTTCGGGATAGGGATGGTCAACGAAAATGAATCTGCAGAGTAGTGGCGGCCGGCAGACGGTGGCCGGAATGCTGGTCAGCGAGATGCGCGAGCGCATCCTGACGCTTGAGTTTCCCGAAGGCGTACCGCTGCGCCAGGACACGCTTGCCGCCGAGTTCGGGGTCAGCCGCATTCCGCTGCGCGAGGCGCTTCTGCAGCTCGAAGGCGAGGGGTTGGTCACGCAGACTGCGCACAAGGGCTACGCGGTCAGCGTGCTGTCGCTCGAGGAGATCCGCGAGATATTCGATCTGCGCGCGCTGATTGAGGTGGACCTGCTCCAGCGCGCGCTGCCGCATATCACCTCGGAGGTCATCGCTGAGGCGCGGCAGGTGCTCGCGCAGTTCGACGAGAACCTGGCGGCGCCCTCGGCGGAGCGTCAGTGGGGCCACTTCAACTGGCGCCTGCATGCCACCCTCTGCGCGCCGGCGGGCCGCCACCGCAGCCTCGATATCCTGCGCAAGCTGCACCGCAACGCCGACCGCTACCTGCGCCTGCAGCTCAACCTCTCGGATCACAACAATGCCCGCGCCCGCGAAGAGCACGACCGTCTGGTCATGCTCTGCGAGGAGCGCGATAACGCCGAGGCCAGCCGCCTGCTGAACGAGCACATCCTTGCCGCACGCGATGATCTGCTCGAGTTTCTGTCGGCACGCCGGGCCAACGACTGAAAGGGAGGGGGGATGCGATGAAAATAACCGCGATCAACGTCTATCAGATTGATCTGCCGCTGCATGAAGGCCGCTATGCCTGGTCCGGCGGCAACAGCGTGGACGTGTTCGACAGCACCGTGGTCGAGATCGAGACCGATGCCGGTCTGACCGGCGTCGGCGAAGTCTGTCCCCTGGGCCCGGCGTATCTGCCGGCCTACGCCGCCGGCGCCCGAGCGGGGATCCAGCAGCTGGCGCCCGGGCTGCTGGGCATGGACCCGACCCGCCCGATGCAGATCAGCCATCATCTGGACCGCGCCCTGCGCGGGCACCCCTACGTGAAATCGCCCATCGACGTGGCCTGCTGGGACCTGATGGGCAAGGCCACCGGTCAGCCGGTCTGCCATCTGCTGGGCGGCCGATACGGCGAGACCATCGGCCTCTACCGCGCCATTTCCCAGGAAAGTCCCGATCAGATGGCCGAGCGCTGCCGCGAGTATCAGGCCCAGGGTTATCGCCGTTTTCAGCTCAAGGTGGGCGGCGACCCGGATACCGATATCGAGCGCATCCACGCCTGTGCGGCGGTCATGCGTCGGGGTGACACGCTGGTGGCCGATGCCAATACCGGCTGGAGTCAATACGCCGCGCTGCGTGTGGCCGCGGCGGTGGCCGATCTCGATGTCGCCATCGAGCAGCCCTGCGCCGACTACGCGGGCTGTCTGCAGGTGCGGCGCGCCACGGCCCGGCCGTTCGTGCTGGATGAGTCGGTGGACGGAATGGCGTGGTTATTGCAAGCCATCGGCGATGGAGCAATGGACGTGGTCAACATCAAGATCGCCAAGGTCGGCGGTCTTACCCGGGCGCATCGCATGCGCGATGTGTGCATGGAATCGGGGATCGTGATGACGCTCGAGGATACCTGGGGTGGCGACGTGGCCACCGCGGCCATTGCCCATCTGGCTCACTCCACCCCCGAGGCCGCGCGCTTTTCGGTGACCGACTTCAACAGCTATGTCACCCGGGCGTTCGCACCCGGCGCCCCGCAGCGCCACGGCGGCGAGATGGCCGCATCAACTGCCCCGGGATTGGGCGTGAGCCTGGATTACGCCGTGCTCGGTGCGCCGATATGGCGCACCGCAGCGTAGGTAATGCTTGCGCGAAGCGTCACGATCGTCTAAACCGTAAACTGTATACAATTTTTTGGAGGCTCATCCGATGAAAACCACAATCACCGCAATCGCCACGACCGTCGCCCTGGGCGTGGGTCTGGGCGGGGCCGCTCAGGCCCAGGACGATGCCATTGTCATCGGCGTGCAGGTGCCCACCACGGGCTCCGAGGCAACCTACGGGCAGGACATGTACAACGCCGCGGAACTGGCGGCCGCCGAGATCAACGCCGACGGCGGCCTGCTCGGCCGTCAGATCGAGCTCATCAACGGTGACTCGGCCTGTGATCCGCAGCAGTCCGTCAACGCTGCCGGCAACCTGGTCTCGCGGGATGTTGTCGGCATTGTCGGTGGCTACTGCTCGGGCGCCACCATGCCCACCCTCAAGACCTATGGTGATGAGGGGCTGCCGTTCGTGATCACGGCCTCGAATTCCACCCAGCTCATCCCCGCCAACCCCGGCAACGCCTTCATGATCAACTCCACCGGCGCGGATCAGTCCAAAAAGGCGGCGGAGTTCTTTGAGTCGCAGGGCATCGAGCGCCTGGCGGTGATCGATCAGGGGGACTCGTACTCGCAGGATCTGGCGGATCTGACCGTCGAGCGCTGGGAGTCGATGGGCCACGAGGTGGTGACCCGCGAGACGGTCAACAAGGGCGAGCAGGACTTCTCGGCCGTGGTCAGCAACGTTCGCTCGAGCGGTGCCGAGGCGGTGTTCTGGACGGCCTACTATGCCGATGGCGGCCTGATGATCCGTCAGCTGCGCCAGGGCGGCTTCCGCGGCACCATCGCCGTGGGTGATGGCTCGAACTCGCCGCAGCTCTTCGAGATCGCCGGCGGCGCCGCTGAGGGCGTGTTCGCCTTCTCCAACCCCACGGCTGAGTTCCTGCCCGCCGCCGCGGACTTCATCGACGACTATCAGGCCGAGTACGGCCAGAGCCCGGGTCCCTACGCCCCGCTCAACTACGATGGCCTCAAGCTGCTGGCCTGGGCAATGGAGACCGCCGGGACGACGGATTCGGCGGCCGTGGTCGACGTGCTCGAGTCAACGGACGGACAGTCCTGGCTGACCGGGCCGATTCGCTTTACCGATGAGAACACGCTGGCCCGCAGCAACTTCATCATCCTCGAGGGCGAAGACGGCGCCTGGACTTTCTTCGACAACTAATGGGCTGAGCCGCGGCGCGGGTCCGGCGGGGCCCGCGCCGCGGCATTTAAGCAGAGTCAACGGGGGGCTTGGCATGCCGGCCTTTGAGACATTCCTCCAGGCCATCGTCAATGGTCTGGTGCTGGGGTCCTTTTACGCGCTCATTGCGCTTGGCTACACCATGATTTTTGGTGTGATCAAGCTCCTTAACTTCGCCCATGGCGACGTCTACATGGTGGGAGCGTTCGTCGGCTTCGGCGTGCTCTCGCTGATCTCGGGCGTGGTCGGGGCCGGCTGGTTCGGCCTTGGTATCGCCATTCTGGTTTCGATGATCGCGGTCGGCTGTCTGGGCGTGATCATTCAGCGGGTCGCCTATCAGCCGATGCTCTCGGCGCCGCGGCTGTCGATCCTGATTACCGCGCTGGCGGTCTCGCTGGTGCTGCAGAACAGTGCCCTCAGCCTGACCGACGGCAAGTACACGGCGTTCCGCACCGATCTGGGCTTTGGCGGGTTCGAGTTCGGACGCCTTTTCATCAGCCATCAGGCCGTGGTGCTGGTGGCCATTGCCGGGCTGCTCATGATCGCGCTTGAGCTGTTCGTGAGCCGGACCATGTACGGCCGGGCCATGCGCGCGGTGTCCATCGACAAGGACATGTGCCGGCTGCTGGGGATCAACGTCTCGCGGGTCGTTGCCATCACCTTTCTGATCGGCTCGGGACTGGCGGCCGCCGCCGGCACCATGGCCGGCGCCTACTACGGCAGCATCTGGTATTTCATGGGTTTTCTCATCGGTCTCAAGGCGTTCACCGCCGCAGTGATAGGCGGCATTGGCAGCATCACGGGCGCCATGCTGGGTGGCCTTATCCTGGGCCTGCTCGAATCCTTCGGCACCCTGGTGCCGTTCATCGGCAGTGAGTGGAAGGATGTATTCACCTTCTCGATCCTGATCCTGGTGCTCGTCTTTAAACCCACGGGTCTGCTGGGCAAATCAGAAGTGGAGCGGATGTAGCGATGAGTACCGCAACGGGCAGAACCACTGGCCTGGTCGACCGCCTCTACGCCACCTTCGACAGCCCCCGGCGGCAGATGCTGCTGATGGTGGCCATCGTG
>Ga0102939_1000982_pt1 | contig 10546 bp, 8 predicted proteins | sample SalPon2_B_H2O_MG_FD_78214 | JGI IMG/M metagenome (GOLD analysis project Ga0102939, IMG submission 78214) | Salt pond water microbial communities from South San Francisco under conditions of wetland restoration - Salt Pond MetaG R2_B_H2O_MG | ecosystem: Environmental > Aquatic > Non-marine Saline... | reverse complement strand
TGAAGTGAGGTCGATGTTTACATCGTGGCTCGATACGGCGACCGAATCCTTGATGTTAAGACCCTCGGCTGTTGAGTCAACGTATGACTTTCGAGCAAGGTCATTCCCATCTTGCGGGGAAGGAGCGTTCTTAATGAGTCCAGTGTCGGACAGGTCGATGTTACCAGTGAAGGTCTGCGTCGAAGAGAAACCAATGTCCGAGCTTCCATCAACGATGACGTTTCCGCTACCGTCACCCGTGAGCGTTGCACCAAGATTGAGCGTAAGATTGTTCGAGCCGTCGTCCGAAACATAGTCGCCCAAGTTGACCTGAAGGTTTCCTGTGCCGTCATCACCGAGAGCGGTTCCTGTAAGAACCTCGAAGGCGTTCGTTCCATCATCTGCAAGGAAGTTTCCTGTCAGGTCAGAGACGTTTACGTCAAGAGCAGAACTTCCACCGAGAGAAATAGAACTTCCAACAATACCATCACCATTATCTACAGTGATGGAATCATTTTCGAGAGCCGTTTGCTCAAGGTATCCATCTGTAGAGTTGTAAACAGTTGTCGTATCGTCTCGAAGGTCTTGTCGAAGGTCGAGGTCGCCGTTCTTGATGTGAACATCACCGTTCTTGTCGAAGGACGCCTTGACGACATCGTTGACCTCATCGACAATTTCGAGTTCGGCGGTGTCTGAATTGTAGGAGAGCGAGAAGTCCTCATCTCCGTAGAAGGACTTACCTTCGATATATTCAGTGTAGCCGATTGTTCGCTCATCAATTACAGGAGTACCGTCATCAGTAGTATCATACGTGTAGAGTGGAATCTTCTCGTCAGTGTCGCCAACAGACTCGCTAAAGTCGGAGGCCAGACCGACGAGTACATCGTCAGGCCCACTCTTGTTCCATCCAAGATAAACCGTCTGGTCAGCCGTATCTGCTGCGAGGCTAACTGTATATGTCTCATCAGTGGCGAGCCACGTTCCGAATACGAAAGCCTCACCGGGTTCAATCGTTGCTTCAGGAACGGTGTCATCGAATGTCTGCTCAAAGGCATTCAGAATAGTGTGGTCGATGCCCGCGTCCTGAACGGAAATTTCTGTCGGCTCTGCCGCAGGTGAGATAAACCCACCCTCGCCGTGGCCACCGTATGCGATTGCACCAGCAGTCTTGTACGCTTCTGCCGGTCGATTAATAGAAGGGTTTGCTTTTTCTGTCATTTGTTGTTATTATTTAGAAGAAGTGTGTCGTTTATACGTCGCTGAAGGTGAGCGTCACGTCGAAGGTGACGGTCTTACTGTTATCCTTCTCAATGTCAGCGAACGTAGCGTGATTCATTAGGAACACGTCCTCGTTTGCGTTATTATTGGGGTCGCCTGTCCAAAGGCCGAGTTCGTTGAGAATTTGTGTCCCACCGTCGTTTGCCTCAGTCGAGTCGATGAAAGTCGAGGCGAGTAGTTCCTTCCCGTTGTTCGCGTGGTCAGTCACCGTCTCCTCATAGACTCGGTTATTGAGGTCAGTGTCGCTCGTGTCAGTTGCCGTCGAATCGTCGCCAAGCGAGAGCCACGCAGAGTTGACATTTGCCTCAGACGTAGTAATCTCAGGGTCGAGGTTATCCACGAAATATTCGTGGAGGCGGTCTGTCGTGACGTTATAGAACGTGTCCTCGTATTCAGCTTCAGTTTCTCGTGCAAGTTCGAGCTTCTCATCTTTGCTCAGAGAGTCATAATCGTCTGCTGCTCCACGCAAGGTCTGAGAGTCGTGTACTTGTGTGTCAATACGTCCTTCAATCGAAAAGCCGCTCGTAGTTTGTCGTGATTCCATAATTGTTAAGTGCTTGTATCGTTGTTATAGGTCTACCTACTTAAAGCTTTCGGTTAGGCCTCTGTCCATTCCATAAAGCTCCAGCTATCTCCTGTGGCTGAAGCCTCAAGGTCTGTTCCTTCAGACCAGCTAAGTGTTCCCCAATCAGTCGAGTCCCACTTATCGCCGGTCGGTTCGATTACTGTCTGCTCGTACTGACCCCACTCGAAGCTGTTAATTGCTCGAACAGTCTCGGTCGTCGGGTCAGAAACGTCTGTCGTGTCGTTAGTTGTTTGTGTGTTTTGGTCGATTAGTGCTGTATCATTAGAACCTCCAACATCACCAATAGTTATCTGGTTTTGGTCGATTGAAACACTATCACCAGACCCACCAGTATCACCAGTAACAGTGATTGTTCCAATGGACGTAATTTCAGTCCATTCCATAAAGTCCCACTCGCCAGTTGTTGCATATTGTGGCGATGAAGACCATTCGAACGCTCCCCAATTAAGACCCCAATCATCTCCAGCAGGAGTTACTTCTGTTCCCCCACTTTCATTCCATCTAAACTGATTGTTGTCTCTGACACCAGCAGCGAATCTATCTGTTGAGCCGGTTCTATCTGTCTGTGTGATGTTATTGTCGTTTACTTGAACATTGTCATCAGAGCCACCTTCATCGGGGACTACTTCAGTATTCGGGTCAATTAGTACCTCATCATCAGAAAACGCTGTATCAGGAACAATTTCTGTATTCGGGTCAATCAGAACGACATCTTTTGAACCAGTCGTGTCACCTGTGACCAGAATAGTTCCGAGGTCTTCCAGCTCAATCCACTCGAAGAAATTCCAATTTACATTATCGTCTGTACCAACATTTGAAGAGGGCGACCATTTGTAATCATTAAGGTCTTCTTCAGTAACGGATAAAACTGAATCATCTAATTTGATGTCCTCAAGAATCTCGAACAAGTTAGGGTTGACGGTCTTGTCGTCATCGACGGTGATAGCCTCATCCCTCGTCGTCAGGTCAGGGCTTACCTCTGCTAAGTCATCGAATGTAACCGCTTCATCCCTTGTTGTGAGGTTTGGATTTACTTCGGCAAGGCTATCGATAGACAAGTTCTCATCTAATCGATTGCCCTCTGTAATTGAGTAATTGTCATCGACAACTGTCTCATCAGGTTCAGGCCTATACCGTGTGGACAGTTGCTTGATACCAGACGGGTCAGCAATTTCTGCCACGTCTTCGAGCAGCGTACCAGCAACAGGTGTTTGAGGGAGGATACCAATGGAATACTCGTTATTCCTGAAATCCTCAATAATCTCGATGTCCTCAATTGGGATGTCTGTTGCGGCAGAAATAGCGAGCTTAATGCCAGTCTTTGTCCCACGGGATGTGAACGATTGAACGACTGAGCGGAGGTAAACTCGATACTCTTCATCATTGCGACCTCTCCGTTGGCCGATTGTTGGTCCGAAGAGTTTACCAAGCTCGTCAAGCTCATCGCCTTCAGCCGTTGAGACAAACTTGGAATCTATTACCTCATTTATGTGTTCCTCGCTAATCTCCAGTTCCTTCTCGCTCGAACTGATGTATCGGCTGATTATCGACTCGGACTGATACGTGACATAGAACTCTGTGTTATCATCTGGTAGATTATTCTCAAGCCAGATAAGTCTGTTGGCATCGTTTGAGAGTTCATAGTCTACCCCCTTCTCAAAGGTGTACTCGCTTCCCTGCCGCGTTCCTGTAACACGTTTGATGCCATAAATTGGGGCCTTATTCAACGTATATTCGAGCTTCTTTAGGTCTTCTAATGAACCCTCTTTGACATCAAATATGTGTGGCTCTTCTTCCACATTAACATTTGACTGTGGAAAAATATCAGGTAGCTCAATGTCTACATTATCTTCATTCATTATTCGAGCCTCACATCGATTCTATCGGTCGATGGGTCAATCTTTTCACGAGCCTCAACCTCGATATTACCTTCTGACAGGTATGTTAGGTAGAACTCTTCATCGTCGTTTAGTGAAGAGGGGTCCTGTTGCCAGAGAATTGTATCTTTCTCGTCATCTCCACTGAGGTCTTCGATGGTGAACTCTGTGTCCTGATTGTACTCTGTTCCCCACTCGTCGGTGATTAGACCACCGGGAGTCTCGTAGACCTCGTACTGAAGCTCGTATGTTCTTCTCGTGTAATTTATGAAGAACTCTTCGTCGTTGTCTGGCTTTGCTGTTCCGATAGACCAGTCAATCGTTTGTTCGACACCATCATTACTGTCATCGATTATATCGTAGTCAGTTCCTTCAACATATGTGTCACCACTGCCATCCTCAATAGATGTACTTCCAACAAAGGGAGCTTCATTCATCTCGTAAAGGCTTTGGGTGTCATCATAGTCGAAGTTTTCGGTCGCATTTCGATTGAATCGGAAGGCCTCATCTCGAACAAGGTCGTTTGTGTATCTGTCTTCCTTCGATGTATCAGCCGTTGTTACATCGTATGACACGAAGAACTCTTCTCCTGCCTCGGGGACTGCGTTTGACGCATCCCATACGATTGTTTCAGGCCATCCATCATTCGTCCAATCGGTCATCGTGTACTCGGTCCCCTCGGTGTAGGCGTTTCCTCCCTCATCCGTAACATCGATTGAACCGTTTGTATCCTCATACGTGAAGTCGAGGCGATACGTGTTTCCGATAATCTCTATTTGTCGGCCTCGTGGAGCAGTTGTTACGCTTGTGAAAGAATCGACTCTTGCACGAACAAAGTATCTACTATTTCCACCAACATCTGTTCTGAGCCAATCGCTCGGCAAATCCCAATAGACAGTAGAAGCACCACCGCTGGTGAAATCAGCTGTTCCATCACTTACATTATTTAATCCTTTCCACGAATTGCCGTCCCAGTATTCCCACACAACGTCCCAAGTCCCGACACCTTCAGTGGAAATATCAATAGCGAATCCTGTAAATGGTTCTGTTTCACCGAAGTAAAACGCATCATCCACAGCAGGTGACTCTGGAAGCAGTGTAACATCATCTCGCTCGACATTATTGGCTTCCGACGTTTCGTCAGTTAGTGAGCCACCATCATCAGATATTGCTCGGTCAATCTCTGTATCGAACTGGAATCGCTCATTCGTCACACGGTCATACGTTGGCTGAAGGAAGCTCACGTTGATGACATTAATGTCTGCCTGCATAATCCGGCGAATTAGTTCAGCCTCGTAGAAATTCTCACCAATACCAAGATTAATGAGGAACGTCTCTACCTCATCGACGATTTCTGTTTTATCAATGTCATCTCCAAGTAAGTCTGTTCTGACACCAAGCTGAACAATCTGTGGGCGGATGAGATTGTGTCTCACACCAGCCGGACGTGATTCTTCGATTGCATCTAAGACCTCTGTGTCACTTCCGCCGTCAACAATCACGTCAACGAAGACTGGCTGCTCGTCCAAGAACTCTTCGATAATAACGTCTCCTTGTCGAACAGCTTCAATATTCTGTCGGAGGTATGCCTTGATTCCCTCAACTGTACCGCCTTCGGAAGCTCCTTCGACTTGCTGTTTTGCTCGTTCTCTGAGGTCTTCATTACTTTCCTCATCTTCTCCACCAGTCGGGGCAGCAGGATTAGTAACACCTCTGACACCAACTGGTGGGTCGGGGAATCGGACAATTGTGTTGGCCGGAATATTGTATTCATCGCCAACTTCTGTTGCTCGAATTGGAACATCTGTTGCAGTGGTCTGATTAGCAGCAGTCTCAACCACTTCAGTCGTTTCGAATGTTAACGTTTGCCCATCTTCGTTTGGAGTTGTCGAAACAAGTGTTCCCTCCTCAATTGTCGTATTTCCACTTTGCGTTTCAATATCTACAGTTCCAGTCGCTCTTGCCCCATCAAAACGATTAATCCCGACAATTTTAACGTATTCGTCGAGATACTCGTCGTGCATAATATCATTGACTTCTTCGGCAGTCACCCTGTCTTCATCGAATCCGAGTCGTTCGAGCTGCCTCTGTGTAACAGGGCCACCAGTGTAGTCAATCCAACCAGCAAGCTCAGATGTTAGTGCAAGTACTTCAAGCCGACGAACCTCTTCGGCGAATGCTCGTGTCCAAACATAATTGAAGGAGCGGTCGGTGAAGTTCGTGAGCTTTGTAATCTTGTCAGTAAGCGAAGACTTTAGCGACTCATAAACATCATCTTCTGTTCGTAGGTCGTCGTGCGTCATACGTTAAACACCAAGCTATACTCCTCATCAACAGTTGTTGTGACTGACATTGATACATTCATTTGTTTCATTGACTCCTCCCATTCTACGTCGATTCCCTGCCTATCAACAGCAGACACTCGAACATCGGCAGCAGCAACACGGTATGCCATTCGTTTAATATCGGCTTCCAACTCAGGTGTCGGTCGCTCTCCAAGAAACTGTGAGAGTGAAGCTATCATCTGAAATGAAAGGTCTTTCTCAAGTTCCTCGATACCGTAAGTACTCCGAACATCGCCAGTCTCATCAACAGAGAAGTCAAGATTCTGGTCGAGATACTGGCCTGCTCCAAGTTCTTCTTCACTCATTGACATACCTCCAAAACACTTATATGATACAAGTGTGCGGGCCTACTTAAAGCTTTCGGTCGAGCCATCATCATATGTTAACATTGCCTCCAGAACCGGGGTCTGTCGTGACACCTGTATCTGATTTGTATAATGGTGAGCCATTGATGGTAACTGTCGAAAGATATTTACCCTCGTCTGGTGTCAAGCTATGCGACTGATTATCAATACACTTATCGTCTTCGCTATCGTAAGTATGGGCGTGCGACTCGAACTCCATCGTCGCGCTCGCCTTCGTTGCGATTAGTCTATCCTTTCCGTCTTCACCATTGACTTTAACGCTGTGAGAGCCGTCGTGTGCGATTTTTCCATCGACTACGGGCACACACTCGTCTGGATGACCAACGGCCTCACAAGACGACTCACCGGCTAAGTCTTCAGTTACAATTCCTGTCATAGTGATAGTGGTCCATTACCTAATAGCACGTCGTTGAAGTTGATAGACTTGTGATGCCACGTAAAGTTGCCTTCTCCATCAGAGATAATTCCGAATCCTTTTGGGTCAACAATCTTGAACTCGCCTGTCTTAAGGTCAAACTTGATTCCCCACGTCGCATCAGAGGCCTCGTTATCTACATAGTTCAGACTGATAGTGACGTGAGACTTATCCTCAATTGGCGCATCGTATAGCTCAATCTTCGCCGGGATACTCTCTTGGTCTGTCGGAGTGAAGTTGTCGCCTTCGGCGTGCTTCGCTATTTGAAGGACGCTTTTCTCTGGAACAATTTCAGTCTTATCGTAGGCGTTCGGGTTTTTGTCATATTCTGTGTATCCGTTGAAATAGATGTCGCCCGGCCCCGAAGGAGATGGGTCTTCAGAGTCGTTGATTCTAAACTTGCGCCGATACATTCCAGCTCTGCCGACCGGCGGTCTATCCTTATTTGTCCAGACTGTATCGGTGACGAATGGTTTGTTCTGCTTCTCGTCCGTGTAGATGAGCAACACTTTGTCGCCAGCTTCAGGAATATCTATCGCACCATTGCCGGGGTTTAGAATAGGACATTCCTGCTCTGTTTCTCCATCAACTGTAACATTTGCCTCGAAGTTAGAGTCGTCTTCCGCTGCTCCGTGTCCAAAGACCTCCTCTACTTTCCCGATTTTTGGAAGCTGTACTTGATTACGAATCTCTTTCTGGATGAGTGCTGTCTCGTTCCTGTCAAATTTACCCATTGTATATCACCTATAGTCCGATTCCCGGTGGCCCGTAGTTGCGAGCAATTTCTCGTGGACTCATCTCAGAGGTGTCACCACGGTCTTGCTCAGTCTCTTCATTTGCTATGTTCGGCACAGCAATGCCAGCCACATTAGACAAGCCACAAACCTCAACCTTTGTCTTAAATCCATCGCTCCCGTTGAGCCGATGAACAACTTTATATACACCATATCGATTGCCACCCATTGGCATCCCCTCTTGATAGTTTGGGATACCCTTTTCCTTCTTCTCCTCTGAAGCGTGTGGCATAATAACTGCGTCGAATGGTGTAATCTCAGGGAATCCTGTGACAGTTATTTCACCATCAGCCGCCTGCTTTGCGAGGTCTTCTACAATCTTCTTTGCAGTTGAGCGGGCCTGTGCCTCGGTGGAGATTTCAGCGTTTCGATAGGTAAACATCGGCTCGGGTAAGTCGGTTTCTGCATCTTCTTCGAATACAGCCTGATACTCGCCCGGCTTCTTCTCAGCAAATGTAGCCTTTATTGTAATTCTATCTTCTGCAACAAGTTGCTTCTTCGAGTAACCCTCCTCGGTTGCAACGCCAGACCCGATTACCTTAACACTCTGATACGGAGGAGTCGTGATTCCGTCACTCGCATCAGTGATGAATCGAAGCTCGTGAGCGATTGGCTCAGGCACTCCAAAATAGAGCTTACCTTCCTTATCGAACCACCAGTCACACTCACACTCTTCTTTAATTTTTGTCACAGCGTTCTGGATAGTTGTTGTGACGTTCTCGAATTTAAGCTCTCTGTCAAATGCGCCAGTAACGCTTCCGTTAGGCCCCTCACGAGTGACACCACCCTTTGTCAATTGAATCTCATAGTCATCAACACCGGGGATTTCCCGAGCGACCTTTGCGGCCAACTCCGAGCCTTTTCTTGTCTTTGGCTCATACGTCGTGCCAGAGGTAAGCCCCCATTGGAAAAGGACGCCGTAGTACGGGGAGCGAACATAAATCTTGTGATTTAATACGGAACCGTTTCCACCAAATCCGCTACCCTCACCGGGAGCAGCGACAGGCTGTTGTGACGGGTCGTATGCAATCCCCTCGTAAGATTTTGTTCCAATTGCTGAAATATTAGCGAGCTTTCCCTTAAATAAGAGCGTGTCCTCGCTCGCGTCACTCGCTCGTTCAGAATAGAGGTCGTTATCTGCGTGAAGTTCAAAATCTTTTGACACCAGCGAAGTGACAGGACTCGGAACTTTTACACCCTCGGCGGGAACCATCTTGTTAATATCAACAAAGTTAGGAGTGTCAACTTGTGATAGTTGTACTTCTGCCTCTGATACAAGCCACTCGTCTCCGCCGATGGTCATATCTATCTGGACGTTATCATTGTAAATCTCACTCATCCAGTAATCACCTCAACACATTCAAGTTGGAATGTGTACAGGAAGTCTCCTTGGTCAGCATCACCATCTCGGTCGAAAAACTGCACTGCGCCACCATCTTCCAGAGGGCTTGTACTCACTGACGCAAAGTGACAATCAAGCGTGTCACCAACGAGACGCTTCGACTTAATTGTTCCATATTTTGCATCGCGCAATCCGTCAAGGTCTTTGGCTGTATTCTCGGTGCAGACGCCGCTAATAGATACCTCAATCGGGTCTTCACCAATCTTCTGCCGAACGGTCGCGCCACCGATAATCTCGTGTGTAGCGAAGCGTCCAGACGTATCAACAGACATTGACGGTCGCTTGTACGAGAAGTTGTCAATTGGGTTAGTTGAGCGCCGCGCATCATCCTCATACTGGATGTTCGTAATCTCGAAATCGATGTGATTATCCGAGTACGCATCACCAAGTCCACTGTGTCCCATTGTTTACTGACCTCCCTGTTGTCTGCGAGCAAAGGAGTTCGCTTCTGCCATCGCGTCCTTTGCAATTCTGCTCATCTGTGCCTTGTCCTCGGGGTCAGCCGAGATGTCCTGATTGTACTGATTCATTGTATCTCCTTCTTTGTATTCGACACCAGTTGCCGGTCCACCCATTCCTGCCTCTTCCTTGGCAGCTTTGCCAAGGCCACCCATCGTGTCGAGGCCTGAGAATAGGTCTTCCTTACTGTTCTGTGCATCGGATGGGCCACTGCTACCAGAGCCACCGCCGCCACCTCCTCCCACACCGCCTCCACCAGAGCTATCTCCAGTGAGGCTAATGGTTTGACCCCCAAGAGTAACTTCGGGGATGTCTTTCCCGGCAATCTTTCCTCCACCAATAGATACTTCAGGAACTTGGAACTCGATGCCGCCAATCGCACCGATAATAGCATCAGCGATTCCTGAAGCGATGTCACCAAACATACCGGCAAGTGCGCTTGGCAGGTTCAGGAAGGCATCTCTGATTGTCGTGTAGATGGATTCGAATGCCTCACCAATAATCTCACCGAGGCGTCCAATTCTACTTTTGACAAAGTTGAGAAGTCCGGCGATTGAATCCTTACCGAACTGCTTAACTTTGTCAAAGGCTCCACCAATGTCACCCTCAAGAAGCTCGCTTACGACTCCGGCAAGCATCTTGAAGTATCCGACTATAAAGTCGATTGCGCCACTAATGATGCCGACAATTGTGTTGAACACGTATCGGAATACCTGCCCAACAGCTCGGACAATTGGCATCAGTACGTCACCAATGACACCAAAGACGCTCATAATTGCACCAACGATTGGTCCAAGAACTGACATTGCCACATCGCCCATAAAGACGAGTGCATCAATGATTCCAGCCACAGCATTTATTACTGGGCCGACTGCATCAGCAATCATTCCAAAGGCGTCCATAATGCCGCCAGCCATCTCGCTACCACTCATTCCAGTGAGGCCTTCCATAAAGGCCACCACTAAGTCGATGACAGTGCCGAGTAGTCCGGCGACTGCGATGAGTCCTCCAGCGAGTACGTCTATCACGACGTTTACAATTCCGGC
>Ga0102939_1000978_pt1 | contig 10572 bp, 8 predicted proteins | sample SalPon2_B_H2O_MG_FD_78214 | JGI IMG/M metagenome (GOLD analysis project Ga0102939, IMG submission 78214) | Salt pond water microbial communities from South San Francisco under conditions of wetland restoration - Salt Pond MetaG R2_B_H2O_MG | ecosystem: Environmental > Aquatic > Non-marine Saline... | reverse complement strand
GCCCCAGCTAAGGACTCAGCTAAGGCCCCAGCTAAGGACTCAGCTAAGGCCCCAGCTAAGGACTCAGCTAAGGCCCCAGCTAAGGACTCAGCTAAGGCCCCAGCTAAGGACTCAGCTGAGGGTAATGTTAGCGCATCATGATTTTCGTCAGTTGCTACAAACTACCGCTCTTCAACAGAGCATGTTAAAACGCTCTATAATATTATTCACTCTTTCTTTAGTCCTAGAATTTTAGTAGTATATCGCCCTCTATATTCGGCCTCAGAAAGCTTGGCCATTCTCTCTAACATTTTGTTCCAATCTTGCTTGCTGATGAGAGATTCGGAAACCCCATTTGACTCCAGCTTGTCTATACGCTCCTCAAGCTCATTTATTCGCTGGATCGTAGCAGCAAGATGTTCAATGCGGACTTCATCCGTCTCAGTGTCTGATCCCATCATAGATAGCACCGCTCGGCATCGCTCTGCATCCGTTTTGAACCCCTCAGCAACCTCGTAGCGCTTCTGGGCTCTACCTCGCTCTTCGACATCAACCCAATTTATTTTTAGAACACCCCCCTTCTGAAGTTCTTCAAGTCGATATCTACACCACTCATAGTCATGTTTCTCCTTCGTCTCTAGAACTCTCCTAACCTCTGATCGAGTAGCTTGTCCTCCAGAATTTATTATGGCTGCAACAGCTCCTAATGCTAATGCTGAATCAACAGGGTACTCTTCAGGATCAAACTTTTCGAAGCCTTGACCAAGACTTGAGTTTTCTACGATCGGCATGTAAATATATTAGTACTGGAGTCAGAAATATCCTTTGTTGGAAATCACATGGAACAGGCATGGAATCACCTGTGGAAAGAGAATTCTTAATCAGGCTTAGTGCATGTACAAATAGCTTAATTAAAACCCAATAAACGCACAATATGCGTATGATACCGCGGTTAGCCAACCGTAACGAGCCGAATGGGTGAATCGGTTGGAAGCTCTTTATCAACTACGTTTTAATTACAAAACATCGCCTCTCTCGCGCCAGAGAATTCCAATCTTATTTCCACTTGTCGACGTAATTGTCAATTCATAACCAAATATTAGACTAGACAAAACCATTCCCGCGGTGGAAACTGGCTTGGAAACTGAATTTGCACCAATTGGAACCCCCGGTGGAATAGGGGTTTGGCGTCCTATTAATACCTCTATACCCCCCTCTTGGTGGGGGGGTTAGCAGGTAGCTTGGTTTAGATGGAAAATTAGATATCCACTCAAATAGTCCAATCCTACCACACTCGAGGATGCCCCTCAACTTGGCAGATGATCCTCAGGGGAATGTCTTCTGACAGTCCTAGTCTGCTCATAGCCAATCAAACGACAGCTATCTGTCTGTCATAATATACAACCTAATGCTCAACAAAGTAACAAACATCGCAGTACTACTGAACTCACAAAATTAGTATACTATACGCCTGCGACTCCTATTCTGCGAAGGCTTTTCATTACAAACCCAGCTAGTATCTTTAGAATGGACAAACGGTCTAGATTAAGACAGCAATCTGAGTTTAATGGGTATTCCCGCTTATGCCATACTAGATCCCATTCACTACAGACCATCTCATCTCAAATATCAGATGAATCATCTCCCTCCGATATCGAAAACAGGCATCCAACAAAAATAACACTGCCCACTGACTTCAGGTCAGCTAAACTGCATATCTCATCAAATACCTGCAACCCAACGCCACAGATAGATCTTCAAATTAACCCACGTTTGCAGAATGATGGTACATTTTATTTTCAAGGTCTCGTACAAATTGGTCAACAACCAGATTTGACTGGTACGATCAAGGGTGAAATTGAGAACCGGATCTGGGGAAATAAAACTCAAAATATCTTAGCGTTGACCTCTACTCCGATCATATCAAAATCGAAAACACTACCAGAAATTGAATACATATACCTTGACCTAGACCTATCAGCGTATCTAGAGAAAGTCCTACAACAGAAGGAGTTAGAAATGGCTGGAAACTATGACCAACTCAACAACTGGGAAAGCCAAATTGATGATCAAATTCCTCTTATATATAATCCCATCTTAGAAGTCAAAGATGATCAAAAAAATAGTCACCACTCAAATATAGCAGTAACAGATGAAGGAAATCACTCACAGACTACAAATCTCTTTTTACGAGCAGCAGCTATAACTGGTGCAGATAGCTGCTGCCGGTATCAAGAAAATAAAACTCCGACAGCAGTAATTAGTGTCCCACCAGGTGTTGATTGTGATAGTTCTATAACTTTGGAGAATTTGATATCTAAGCACCCACACCTCCGACCAACAGAAATAAGAAACGAATTTGATCGGCTACGTGGCGTATATTATGATGAACTGCTTGATCAAGGCCGCGCATACTGCAGTAGGGACAACGCTCCTATGCGGAAAGTTAGTGATCGGGCGACCTCAATCAAGGATCTCAGTACTGCATCAATCCCAGAATCCGTTGTCCAAGCACTACCGTCACCATCTCACCCTAACGCGGACTCAAAAACCGTCCCCGCTTCTTCTCTGCGCGGAAGGCTGATAAAAAGATTAGACCAAAACAACAATAACCCTGAAGTAGGCGATGAAACTGTTACTCAGATCCGAGACATCAGTGATGAGCCAATACCGGTGAGTACTGATGCATTCGAACTACTTAGCTACACTCGTCGCTATGATCTAGTTGAGGCACCAGAGGAAACCGATGAGTCAGAAATTGGCCCGTATAGGTACTATGCTCAGGTAACGCTGGTATACTGTGGAGAAGTATTTATTGACTGTCATATAACAGCACGCCAATGGGGTGAGCATGAGATATATCTGCATCAACAGACGATGTTCCCGGATAAGCTGATACAGGCCGTTGAAAGATTCTTCTTATCAAATTCTCCAGTCCCTCTCTGGTCTCCACGCAAACTGGTTGATGATCCTTACAAGCCTGCACCACTTCCTCACCTAATTGATTCATATCAATAGAGGTCTGTGCTGAACCGCCGTAAGACGTAGAAGTTCACTGTTTGACGATGTACGTAATGCTATAGACGCTACACATCAGTGAGATACCACTTTGCTGCGCGTCTGGGCGAGCTTCGCCATCGCCGCCACGAAAGCGCCAACCGCCCCTCGCGTGTTCTTGTCCGTCTCAAGCTCCCCCATGACGCCGCAAACAGCCATTATGACTGTTCATGAGCCGCGTCGTATCCTGTCGTTATTGAGGAGCCGGCCACGTTTCGACTGCCGAGATACATGCTTTCCATGAGATAGCCCGTCGAACTGAGGGACTCGGTAGTGTTGCCGAGCGGTTGACACGCTCGCCACGGACGTTCGCGGCTGGAGCAAGAGCAATTGGGCACGTGCCGCTGATTGCAACCCGTCAGCTGTAACACCGACAACCGAAAAGTAATATATTTTCTACAATATCGGTACGCTCTTGCGCAAAATATTGATCGTGGCGAGCTGTCGGGCGACTTTATCGTAGTTCTGTCTGCCGTCCGAACTCACCAAAGCGGGAGCGAGCCAGCGTGAAAGAAGCGATATACCGAAGTTTCTCAGTCCAGCGAGTCCTCGCCAACAATCTGCTTCAAAAGAGCGTAGATATTATATTTCTGAAACGGGCGTTAGTGATTTCATTTTGAATTCAGACTTTGAACAATATTGCTCGGCAAGACACACCAAGGCCTTTGTTCGTAGTATGTCTGCAATGTTATGTTCCAATAGTAACCTGTGGTCACCGTTCTCATAGGCAGTCACGGCTTCACTGCTGTCCTGAAATGGGTCTAGCTCAGTAAGGTCATCACCAACCAGTATTTTGTATACCGATTCAAGATCAGAAACGTCAGAGCCGCTGCTTGTAGTGTTGAACCGCGACTCAAAAATCGGTAGTAGGTCAGCGTATGGAGTGTTACTGAACGGCCATGTAATACTCTTGTCTGCATACCGGGTACGCAGAAACGGGAGATCAAACCCACCGCGGAATCGCTCTCCATTATATGCTACAAGGAAATATTCACGTGGTCCCAAAGTGTCGGACCCGAATCTTGACACGGCCCTTAGCATCTCGGCTTCACTCGTATGTGATGTGAGATCTATTGATGTATTAAATACTGTACTAAGTTTGTTTTCTAATGGTTGTTTATTTACTATTTTATCTCTAGGATTAACAAATACACGACACCCAAGAGGGAGACTGAACCCAATTGTGGTAATTATATCCGTCGTCTCGAACCCAGTAGTTTCTATATCAACTGGGATCGCTGTGAGTGGCTCTGACATATTAAAGACAGTTTGGGCACGTCCGAAGCTTTAGATATTTTTTTGCACTAACGGTAGCACTACACTCTGGACACACCACTTCCACGGACGACTTAATATCAGGATTTCGCGGTATTTCACCGCGGTCATAATGAGCTTGCAGATTGCGCTCCAAAATCAATTCAAGCTTACTCTGTATTCGCCCAACGACCTCAGCTGATTCTGGCGGTATAGTATAGTTTTGCTCAGCGGTAACACCGCGGTAGTTCATCAGATAATGTCTTATTGTTTCGTGACTCACCATATCATTGATAACTTCGCTGCCATCAACACCAGCTCGATTTAGTCTCTCAGCGGTCAGTTCACGCTGGTCAGACTTGAGACGGTTCAAACAGTCCTGATAGTCATCTTCGGTTACCTCTGTCTGGCGAGTGGCGTAATCAAGCACCCTCTGATGAAAGTATTGCTCTAGATCACGGAGAGACCACCGATCTTGCTGGGTATCGTACCTTCGCTCCAGCTTTTTTCCAACTCCATGCATCCCATATTTTTGTATAACTTCAGTAACTCTCTCACCCTGTGACGATGTTGATTTTAGTTCAGCTGTAGACGCAGTATCACCGGTTAATGTCTGCTGTTCAGTATCGGTATTGTCTTGTTGCTGCTTGTTTTGTGTTGCCATGGGGGCCTCCCCGAAGGGTCGGTGCCTTAACACCGGCCTGTTTCTACTGTTGAACAGGCATCTCCTCCGGTATCCACTTGTTGACCAACAATAGGGTTAAACATTACGCTCCAGAAGATCGCTCCGATGGAATAATGTTGGATCCCAATCCACTCATCACTGTGACTGAGGACCGTAGAGATCCAGAGACCGGTAAATTTTCATCAAGTTTTTCTGACGAGGCTCTGCTGGACGCAGTCAGGAAGCACGAGCCAGTTGGGACTACGGACCTCGCTCAAATGTTTGACTGCACTCAGCAGGCGGCGTATCAGCGGCTAGTAGCATTGCAAGATGACCAGAAAATAGAGAGCAAACTCATCGGAGGGACACGTGTCTGGATGGTTGGTTAGTATCCATGAGTGTGTATTGAACTCTTTACACGGCGTTTATTTTACAACCTCTTTGCGGGAATATACGCGAATGTGCCGGCGTGTCGCCTGTCGAGGATTTTACGGCCTCAATAGAGTGTGCCATAGGCACTGTCTCTAGATATCCAAATCGGTGTTTCGACGGCGAGCGCGTTACGGGTGATGTGTATCCCCGTCTCCTCTGGCGCTTGTTTGCTCTCGATGATCTTGGCTGCTACCGGGAGCTTTTGACCGGTTGAATTGATTGTGTAGCCGTAGTAGTACTCTTCAGCCGTTGGATCGTAACATTTCGACAGAGTCGAACTGTTCTATAACACCCTCTGTCTTGTTGCAAACATTAGTACTAAGTATTTGTAGACATGGTAAATAACAAACATTAAAATAAACTCATGGGGGACTCTAGTGAGATCTCTTGCCCGGTACCTGATTGTGGATTTAGAGGAACCCTCAGCAGAGTCATTCACCATGTGACTGGTACAGATGATCGAGATCATAGGTGGGAAAGTCTTGGATATCAACACTCATGGGATTTTAGATCAGCACAGATGACTGAGTCGGGTGATGAGAAAAATGATATTGACAAGGATGATCACGGTATACAGAGCAACAGCACAACCGTCAAATTAACAGAAGAATCCTTAGCTGAGATACCAGCAGTTGGAGATGCCCGGGAAGCAAAACTTAAACAAGTTGGATATACTACAGTTCAGTCTGTTGCGGAAGCAACTGTTGACGAACTTGTCACTATTGAGACGATAGGCATATCAGACGCACGTTGTATTCGGGAGGCAGCCAAGGAGCTTGGCGGGGAGGACGGGACGATTCAACACCAAGTTGCAGACGACTGTAATGTCACCCGAAAAAAGGTATCTGAAGCTTTTGCCTGTATTGCGTATCTAAAAGGCTCGCTCGCAAACAAAAAGGCCGCATTAAAAGAAATCTTCTGTGACGAATCAAAGCGGTCTATTCTTCATCTCGAAGGTTATCCTCTTAACCATCTTTACCTTTTATATGAAGATGGATTCAAAACGGCAGAAGACGTTGCTACGGCATCACTCAAGGAATTAACTGAAGTGGCGTATATCGATAAAGACCGTGCAAGAAATATTAGAGCGTCGGCCCGTGAAATCGCCTCCGGAGATCTATGTGGCGACTACCAGAGCAGTACAAAGACTGAGTCAACTCGTGATACAAATCCTAGTTCTGAATTTACTTGCGAAAAGTGTGGGAAAAGCTTTCAATTCAAATCTGTCCTACGAAAACATAAATACAGTTGTGACCAGCCAGTAGATTCCCATAGTTCTCAACTCTCAGAGAAGACAGACCGAACCTCAACACCATCGCCCAAGGGGTGGAATGTTGATTCACTTGGGGCTGCAACGACACTCGATATTGACGAGATTAAAGATGCGGTTAATCGGTTGACTACTGCAGATTGTTCTTACAAGGAAGCTATTGGCTACGTACGCCGCTATCTTAAAGAGATGCTGCAGGGAGAGGGACTTTTTGCAGTTTACGGAGTCGGACCAAGTAGTGGCTCATCTCTTGTGAAAGCCGGTATCACCACAACTGATGACCTACAAGCGGCAACACCACGCGACCTGTCAAGTAGAACTGACCTCTCGATAGCACAGGTACAACGCCTCCAAGAAGCCGCGCAAGCTGGTAACTTTGCTTCTCTCAAACCAGGCGACATAGAAGTAGCTGAACAACTTATTGATTCTACAATACAACCTAATACACAGCATACCAACAATAAACAACCCTCGAAAACGGAGGCAAAACCAGCCAAGGGTGTTACTCAATTTGACAACTCAGATGATGGACTCACAAGTGGGTCAGACAGTCCATCTGTTGATGTAACTACGTACGCAAGTGATACCACACGAGAAATTCTCGCACCAGGAGATCTTCCCGTACCGGATTCAGAAGAATATACAGTGCCTGGTGGTGGTACCGTTTATCCAAACCATCTCTCCGAATATTATGAATCGTTCCGTGATGTAAAAAATGTCCTACACCTTGTTTTCCAGCTTTCTGGAACTGACATCGATCCCGAAGATCGTAGGGACCCACGCGTTCAGTATTTTACCCTTATTGATGCCTGCATCGGATTCAGCGACGTGTCTACTCGCTTTACAGGCTATGGACCACAGCATCAAAATCGACTCTCATTCAGTGTTGTAGACTACCGGAAGGTGTTCGGAGATGCGGAGACAGTAACAGATTACCAAGTTATCAACACCAAACCATTTACAGATGAGACACATAACCTGCTCAAAAAAATAGAGGATGTGAAAGCGACGAGAGAATTTGTCCGACCTTGTATACCCGGAACAGATTATCCGATACCAGAACTCCCTGGCTCGTTCAAGGAACTTCAAGACGCATTACAACTGCTTGCCACATTCCCAGCATACCCACCACTACCAACAGAAAACGGAATCAACCACAAGACTATGCCTATCGCCGACATTTATGATGCGTGCTTCGGGGACCTGAAGCAGGAATCCCAGGTCGATCTACCCTCTCCCACAACTACCCAGTCACAACCGACCGGACCTGTTCCAGCTGCGACACCAACTTCCACAGCTGAGGCCGAATCAAAGCTTCTGGACTATGGGCGATTATCTCATCTGTTTCGGCGGGTAACGCCTCCAGCAGATTCACCTGTAAATCAAGTATTGAATGTCTTCGCGTTGGATTGGTATCGACCGGATTCACCGACCTTTGACGCGCTTCAAGCACTCGCTAAACACGGCGAAGACGGTCCAGTAGACACGTTCCGTCCACGGTTACAGGACCTCATTCATCGACGATTTCTACTTGACACTTGGGATTACGATTACATTACAGTATTCCCAGGACACGAAGCGGGTGCGCTCAGCTCACAATTAGTAGAACTGGCACAGGATGCCGTTCTTGAAACAGATATCATCTACACACCGCTTCTTGAACGAACGGAAAGTGTTGAACAACAACGGGAGAAGTCTAAGGAAAAGCGCCGACAAGTCGCACTTAAACCCTCTACATCGCTTCGCACACGAGCAAAACTCCACAATGACGCCGTGATATTATTCGACGACATTTGTACAACCGGAAGTTCACTTCTCGCAGGAGCTCACCTTCTCCGCCAGGCTGGTGCTGATCGCGTCGTTTGTATCACCCTAGGCTTGACCCCCGGTGGCCCGCAGACCGGCGTGAAAGAGATAACTGACTCACAAACCACGGCCTCAGATATCATCGCGGGGGTAGAATAATGGAACTCACACACAAAGCACTACTGGCTGCCCTAACCGATATCTCCGGAATTGGGGATGCACGTGCATACAAACTCTACAAGCACTATGACGACCCATTTGATCTACTCAGTGCTCCAGCATCTCTGATTGATGAATACCACTACGTAGACGAAACCACACTTACGGAAATTCGGTTGCTTGATGACGATGTCGAAGACTATCTTGACCAGTTCGAGACCTATGACGCGAATGGAATCACAATTATTGGTATCACCGAAGATCAATACCCAGAAGTAGTCCGTACCGGTCCAGCTCCGGTTCTCCTCTATGCAAAAGGAAACGTCGAACTCCTAACTGAAGACGCAGTTGGGGTCTCAGGATCGCGTGAAACGGACGAAACTGGCAAGCAATGGATCGAATCGCTCTCAGTAGAACTAGCACAAGGTGGGTACACACTGGTTAGTGGTGGAGCCCGCGGAGCAGATACAGCTGCCCACCGTGGCGCGTTAGATACGGACGGTTCAACCATCGCCGTCCTCGGAACAGGCGTCAATGTCGCATACCCCCCAGAGAATAAAATTTTATTTAAACAAATCATCAATACTAACGGACTTCTCATCTCACTACGTCCACCCGACGCTGAGCCAAATCGTCACGCCTTTGTTAACCGAAACAAGATTATCTCAGCACTTAGTGACGGAATAGTCTTCGTCGCTACTGACGGAAATGGAGGAACAATGGCTCAGTACAAAATAGCACTCAAACAAGGCCGCCCCATCTTTGTTCCCCCACCAGAACTTAACATCATCCCAAATGACGGATTAACTACTATCCGGGAAGCAGACGCTACAAAGAGTGTAAGTACCGCATCAGATGTCATAGACGCAATTTCGAAGGGCGTTTCCGAACAGAAAAACCTCGGTGAATGGACGTAGGATCTATTGTTACTAGAGGGACACTAGCTAGTTAAAAATGCCGTCTGATAGCCTAGTTCTCTCCAATCCATTCCTATGATCGGATTCAGCAGAGCAGCCGGCTGATCCCTTGCCAGTCAATACGAATGAGTCGTGCAAACAATTGCGGTCGTAAAACTGGCGCAGTACTGACACAGAGCAGCTAAGATACTCAGCATCGTCTTGACTATTAATTAATAAGATGACGCTGATGTAGCCGCACACTCATAGTATGAGTCAGAAGTAATTATGTCGGACTGGAACTGGGTAACGACTTCGGGTACCATCGGGGAGCTTCCTGTTCGAATACTCACTGAGAAAAGAGCGGAAACCCTGCTTGATGCTATCTCAGGTGTACACATCGCCGACTATCGTAACCGGACGAACCACCTGCTCTCCCCAGGCGACGTATGTATTCTTACAGCCGAAATTACAAGCGTTGCAACAGATACAGACCCAACACTAATTAAAATAGCAGTCCACGATGTTGAATTCCTCCAGAGATCGGGCCGTTCCGATTCTGAAGTCACAAGCATGATGCAGCATCTTGATAACGCACGAGAACGGCGGCAGTCGTCAAACTCCAACGACAACTGTGAGAACTGCCGCGTTATCGACGTGAAAACACGGCTTTCAGCCGAAACGAAAACCGGCGGGCGAGATCTTCACTACTGTGCCGCCTGTGGCCGCCTCCTCTCGGCAGATGAGTACGACCGGTGGGTGGATATCCACCGGAAATAGCGGGACTGAATCTGGTGGCTCTGTTGACTCGATGGAAACGCTGCTAACCCTAGAGAACGTGAACAAAGATATGGGGCGCAAGAAACGGATGAGGATTCCGTGCTATCGAGCACGTTCTGTTGACTGGTCCATACGCGAAAGAAGTTGAGTCATGGGTGCTACAGACCGGATGCCGCGCGTAATGATCCAGACGCTATCTGAAAGCTAGCTCAGAATTCTGGAGTTAGGAGTCTGTTACTGCCGACTCACAGAAAAAGTGAAATCGGTGAACGGGG
>Ga0102939_1000974_pt1 | contig 10585 bp, 12 predicted proteins | sample SalPon2_B_H2O_MG_FD_78214 | JGI IMG/M metagenome (GOLD analysis project Ga0102939, IMG submission 78214) | Salt pond water microbial communities from South San Francisco under conditions of wetland restoration - Salt Pond MetaG R2_B_H2O_MG | ecosystem: Environmental > Aquatic > Non-marine Saline... | reverse complement strand
TTTGGTTTTGATTTCAGGCCTGATGCAGAGCCTTCAGCAGAGATAGGTGTTTCCGATTCCTTGAGTGTTGCCGCTGGAGATTCGGAGACTATTTCAGTCAATGTTACGAATACAGGCGAGCTTTTCGTCGGGAAAATGGATTTGACTTTGACTTCTGAGATGATCAATCAGTCAAGGACTTTGAGGGATATGAAGCCTGGAGATAGGAAAAACAGCCTATTTTCGATCGATACCAGTGAGGAAAATCTTGGCGTTCATACTCTTGAGTTAAGTACTGAGAGTCCTGATGCTTCTGAGACTGTAAGATTTACTGTAGAAGCTAACAGTGAGCAAGAAGATAGAATCAATTCTGAGTACAACGAGTATATCGAAAAGTATGAGGCCTTGAAGGAGAATGTTTCTAAGTTGAATGGTGAAGGCCTATCTGATTCCAGAGAGGAAAGGCTTGAAGGTAATACTTCTGAGTTTTTCTCTGATATGGAAGAAGCTAGAAGTGCTAAGGAAAGCGGTGATCTTTACAGAGTTGATGCAAAGTTGGCCGGTATAAGCACTGACTTCGAGACTGCTTCGTCTTCTTATGAACAGGTTAAAACCGAACATGAAGAAGCTGAGAGATCCCGGTTTATCGGTATGCTTCTTTTATTGTTTGTAGGTATCGGAGGTTCAGGTGTTGCTTACGCAACATTGTTCAGCGATCAGTACTACCTGGATATGGAAGCTTTGAAAGAAGAGTTTGAGTTCATGGAAGGTCCTGTCGAGACAATTCAGACTACAATGGATCAGTACGAGCTGGACCTGTCTCCTGTAGAAGGCCTAGTTGAACGTGTTGGGGAACTGTTGGCAGAGGAGGAAAAGGAGATCGAAGAAGCTGAGCAGCAGGCCTTCCAGGGATTCACTTAATGAAGTATTTAGCTTTCTCATATTACTTCTATTTTACTTCTAGCACGATGAATTAATTTTTGTTACTTATAGATAAAAACATTTAAAAAAATTAATCATTATGTTGTTACTATAAGGTGAAAATTATGTCGGATGGTTGGAAAGCACTCAATGAAATGCAGGGTTCGGGTAAATCTGAAGAAGATATCTCTATCTCTCCGGGCGCTTTAGATGAAAGTCAAAATCATGTAAGAAGGCACACTAATCCATCTAGGACTCGGGATCAGTCTGTAAGAGAATGGGTTCAGAAAGGCAGTATTGAGCCCGATCCTAATGGTTTTGAGGAAGGAAATAATGGTTCAGATGTAATTTCTGAGTATCTCCGTTCAAATGGGGATGATCCGGATATAGATTATGAGGATGTTGGAGGCCTTTCAGTTAATGTAACTCAGGAGGGTGTAACTTCTGTAGCACAGGAGCTGTATGAGCAGGACTTGATCACGGTAGAGACTCCGGAGATGGATAGATCGGGCGTCTCAGGACAGATTAGCCTTAGCGTTGACCAAGACAGAATTGGTGAATACATGGAAGAGATCCGGGATGAGTTCGGAGCATCCGGAGATCCAAAGGCTTCTGCTTCTGCAGCTGTCGCACTCGGTATGGAGTCGGTCTTCCAGGCAGTCAATGAGAACTATGATGGTGATGTAGGGATTGATACGTTTTCAAGCGGCAAGCCTCAAAGCGATATACCTTCCAGTGAAACTCCATCGTGGGATGTAAGTGATGATTATGATGGTAAAGTTGTGGGTGACGCGTCATACATTCCTGAAGCGGCTGACGCTGCAATGGATACATATGAGGATAATGTCTTTCAGGCAGAGGTTGAGAAACAGAGAGGAGAAAGACAGGAGGAAGACGACGGAGGCCTCCTAGGAAGGTTCCTCTAATTTCTTCCTTCTCTTTATCCTATTATTATATAAATTAAGCTTTTAGGAGAAATTTCCTGAAAACCTGGGATTATTGGCTAGATAATTTTCTCTGTGTCTGAGAATTTTTCTTTGAGTATTCCTTTGTCTCTTATTGTCTGGATTGCCTGGCTTATGTCTTGGCTGAATTCTTGGTCTTTGGCTGCTTTGCTTACTGCGTCTCTGAGTATTATTTCGAGTTGTGGATCTTCTTTCAGTTTTTTCACTGTTTTCTGGTTTGCCCGGTTTCCTGATAGGTACTGGCTGACTGCGGGTTGTGTGATATCTATTTTGTCTGCGATCTCTTTTTGTTTTAAGCCGTATTCGTGTTTGAGTTGTGAGGCCATTATGCTCCTTATTGCTGGCAGGATTTCTTCTGTGATTACTTCGCTTTCGAACCTCATAACAGTGAGTTTTTAGGTCAAAGAATTAAATCAGACCGGTTCAAATAGGTGAAGAAAAAATTAAGAAAAGGCCTTTGAAATGAGAAAGGCCTCTTTTTTATTCGTCGCTTTGCTGTACTTCTCTGGATAGTTTTTCTACGTCTGCGCTTAGTGCTTCGAGTTTTCTGGCTACGCGTTCTTTTTCTTTGATTATGTTTTCTACTTTTTCGTATTTGCGTGCTGCGTGGTCTAGGTGGTGTTTTTCGACGTATGCTGCGTCTGTTTCCATCATGTTGTCGATGATTTCTTCTGCTATTTCTCCTAGTAGGAGGTTGAGGCCGTAGTATACGTTTGACCGGACGTACTGTCCTTCTCCTGCTTTTTCTCTGATCATCCTTTTGATTCTTGCGTGGGTGAACGGAAGGTCTTCTACTTCAGTATCATTTGGAACTTCTACCATGTTATCACATCCAAAAATTCGGGTTATAGGCTTTTAATGGTTTCCAAAAACGTGTTTAGAGGCCTTTACAGTTTTCAACCGGTAAATATAAACAAGGTTTTGCCTCATTTATTGGTATGATAGAACTTTCAACTGTAAATCTGGTGCTGGATATCCTGGTAAAACTTGTATTCCTGGGTATGATAGTGTTTGGGATACTGGTGCTTAGAAAATTGGATGATGTGATTGAGTCGGCTGAGCGGTCTGCTGAGTCTATAGAGCATACTGCTGAGACTGTTGAGAGACTTGTTGATCTGGCTAATTTCCTTCCGTTTGTCGGTTCTAAAAGGAAGAATGTTGATGCTGAGAATGTAGGTGATAGGGATGAATGATTTTCTTGAGGCTGCGAAGTCTTCAGAAGATGATTCTCACGGTGACAGAGATGACTCCAGTGAGGAAAGGTATGAGAAGGTGAAAAAGGAAGAAGCAGGTACTGTTGATAAGGATCCTGCCAAACAGCGTTATCAGGAGATTAAGGAAAAGGCTAAAAAAGAGCTTATGAGGGAGAAGGAACAAGAAAAGGAAGAAGAATCCGAAGAGAAATCTGATGAGTCTGAGGATATTAATTATAGCGGGGAAGAGGCCTTTGATGATGAAGAGTCTGATAAAGAGAGATTCGTAACGTATTAAAGCGATTCACCTAAATACTTTTTTCAGAGAGTAATTATGGAGTTTGACAGAGTTCCAAGAATCACCAAGTATATGGCTGTGATAATGCTTTTTGCCTGGTTTGGCAGAAGCACAGTATGGAACTTTCTACCAGTGTTTTTCGAGAATAATATAAACTCTGTGTTTCTTGTAGGTATTTTGACTTCTGTTCCAAGTCTTGTTACAATTTTGATGGATATTCCTGTTGGCAACCTAGTTCAGAGGGCCGGTGAGAAAGTTGTTATCTATATGGGTTTTATCTCTGCATTGTTCCCTCCTTTGTTGTTTTATACAGGATTGGTGCCTCTGTTTTTCCTCGGTAAGTTTATGGAAGGTGTTGGAAAGGCCTTTATCTGGAATGGAGGCTGGAGTCTGATATTGAAGAGTTCTGACAGCGATGTTGAGTCAGAAAATATATCTGTTTTCCTTTTGGGCGTGAATCTATCTGTTATTATAGGTCCGATTATTGGAGGTTTCCTTCTGGCAGCTTACGGTTTTAATCTGCTTTTCATGATGTGGACAGGGACCTGGTTGCTATCTATAGGTATGTACTATGTTTACATAGGTACTGAGAGAGGAGATGAAAGCTTAAGGGAGGCTGTTGGTGATCTTGAAAGGAGGAAGACTTATCTTGATGACTGGCATCATTTGAAAGATCACTGGCTTGATTTGAGAAAGGTTCTATCTTTGACATTTCTCTATTCGATTATTTTCTCATTTTACTGGGTGGCTATACCGCTGATTCTTGATCAGATGAACGCAGACTATGCTACTATGGGGTTGGTTTTCGGTATAGCAGCTTTGCCTAAGGCATTTCAGTTTGTTTTTGGAGATCTAGCTGATAAGGTTGGCGAGGAAAAAGTCATAGCAGGGATGTCGTTACTACTTATGCCTACGTTGTTTTCGATGTCTCTTACGGACAGTCAGCTGGTTACAGGAGGTCTTTTCTTCCTGGCTCAGCTGTTTACTTCTGGTATTATACCTGCGGTTCATTCAAAGTTTGATTCTGCGATCCCAGATAATATAGAGGGCGAGATGACAGGTTTCAACGAGTTGGCGAAGCACAGCGGACAAGCCATAGGCCCTGTTCTTGCGGGTACGCTGGCTTCTGTATGGAGTATTAATGCTTCTTTCGTAGCAGCAGCAGGAGTGACAGGTTTGATTCTTGTAACTACGTTAGTTGATTTTTGAGATTTCTGGGAATTCGAATAGTCCTGCTTCACGTGAGACTGCCAAGGCCTTCAAACTGCTTTTATCGAATGTTTTTCTGAGTATAGGTGATAGTAGTTCTCTGCTCGGCATCTTGTTTACTCCTGAACCGTTTGAGATAGTTGAGAAGGCAGGCATGACTATCAAAGCTTTTTCTTCCTGATTTTTTCCGTACAGAAAACAGTCTATCTTTTCTTTTACTCCTACGTCGTCCTTTAGTTCCAGTGCTGGATGTTCGTGGCCTACGACTATGGTATCGTATTCTTTACTATCTATTTCCAGTTCTTCAACTGAGATGTGTCCGTGTGTGAAAAGCACTTTGTTTTCTAGAAAGTATTTTTTCAGTTCGTAGCCTTTTTGTTCTACTGTCGATTCTATGAATGTATCGTGGTTGCCTTCTATCAGGATTAGCTCGTCGAAAAGTTCTTCGGATTTATCTATGAATTTTTTGATCTCTTTTTTCTCTGAGTATAGACTGGTTTTGAACTCGTTCTTCAGGTCGCCGTTGACAAGCAACCGGGAGGCCTGTGTCCGCTTTCGGATCTCTTGAAGGTCCTCCAGTAGCTCTTCAAGCTGGAATTCTGGCACATAGCTTCCTTTTGAGGTCATCCCTCCTTCAAGGCCTAGGTGAAGGTCTGATATTACCACAAGGTCGAGGCTTTCGTGGTAAAGTGCGGGTATTGAGCTTACGGTCTCGAAGTTTAGAATTTTCATGAGAGAATGTGAGGTATCTAGTTTCTTTAACGGTTTACCTGTTGATCAGTCTCCAGACATGTATGAATGATTCGAAAAAATCATCTCTCGTCGAGAGTTTTACGTATTCTGCACCGTTTTTCAATGCGTTTTCCTCTATGGACTGTGTGTGTTCATCTAGACGGTCTTTGTACTTGTTTTTTGTCCTTGGTGAGAGATATGTTCTTAGTTTGGAGCTTGATTCAGGATCTTTCAGTATTGCATCTCCTTCTATGTCTGGGTTGAGCTCTGTCTCATCTAGTACGTTGACCAGGATTGCATCTGTGTGTTGAAGGCTCTCAAGTGCGGATTCTATTTCTTCTGTTTCTGTAAGAAAGTCTGATAGTATTATTACTATTGATTTGTTCTCGATTCTGCTGCTATATTCTGTTATACATCTCTCTATTTTGCTTTCGGGCGTTTTCCTTATGCTGTTTAGGCTCTCAACCAGGCTTGCCAGATTTCCGTTTCTTCTGGCGGCGGTTAGATCTGTTAAAGTTTCTGAGAATACTGAAAACCGGAAACGATCATTGGTTTTTGATGCCATGTACGCTGATGCAAGGCCTATCTTGGCAGCGTATTCGTATTTGTTGTTTTTTCCATAGTCCATTGAACTGCTTCTATCAAGCACGATGTGTACGGTTACGTTCTTTTCTTCCTCGAAGCGTTTTATGAAAAAGTCTTTTGTACGAGCGTAGGCCTTCCAGTCGATTTTTCTGATGTCATCGCCTGGTACGTACTGTTTGTGGTCTTTGAAGATCATTCCCTGCCCTGAGAAACCTGATTTCTGTTCTCCTTCCCTGATTTCTGTAGAGTTTTTCTTCAGGGCTGTCTGGAAGTTTTCTAGGTCTTCAAGGAAGTCAAGTTCTATCATACTTTGTGTACGATCTCCTGTACGATTTGGTCCTCGTCCTTACCTTCTTTTTCTGCTTTGAAGCTGAGTCCTATCCTGTGTCTTAGAACAGGTTCTGCCATCGCGTTTATATCGGAGATTGATACGTGTGAGCGTCCTTCGATTAAGGCCTTTGCTTTTGCTGCTAGAACCAGGTTCATTGAAGCTCTAGGTGAGGCTCCATAGTCTAGGTTGTCTTTTTCTCTTGTTTCTCTTACTATTTCTACTGCATGTTCTCTGATATCATCTGCTATGGGAACGTTTCTTGTGAATTCTTGGAGTTTGATGAGTGAGGCCTGTGAGATTACCTGTTCTAGGTCTGGGGAAAAGTTTAGTTCTTCTGTAAATCTTTCTACAATCTGGTTTTCTTCGCTTCCGCTTGGGTAATCTAGCTCGACTTTCATCATGAAACGGTCTCTCTGTGCTTCAGGTAGTGGGTATGTTCCTTCCTGTTCTATCGGGTTCTGTGTTGCCATAAGGAAGAAGGGATTTTCCAGTTTGTAGCTCTGGTTTCCTACTGTTACCTGTTTTTCCTGCATCGCTTCAAGCAGTGCTGACTGTGTCTTAGGTGTTGCACGGTTGATTTCGTCGGCTAAAACCATGTTGGCGAAGATAGGTCCTTTCTGAAAGACAAATTCGGCGCTTTCTGCTTCTTCATCGATGATATGTGTTCCTGTGATGTCTGAAGGCATTAAATCGGGAGTTGACTGGATACGTGAGAAATCAAGGCCTATAACCTTTGAAATCGTACTTACCATTTTTGTCTTACCCATTCCAGGGTTTGATTCAAGCAGGATGTTTCCATCGCACAGGATCGCTACAAGTATCTGGTCTAGTATTTTTTCTTGACCTACTATTACTTTTCCGACTTCTTCCTTGATGTCTGCAAGTTTTTCGTTGGCTTTCTCGTATTTCTTCGATTCGTTCATGCTTTTTATCTTCATACTGTATTATCATCTCTTCAGTTATTTAAATTCGGTTACAGGCCTCTCTACTCAAAGTCTCGGATTGCAAGGCTGTACTCTCTTGCAAGTTTCAGGTTCTCAGGCATTTGAGGGTCTGCGGCTTCAAAAGCAACCTCCTTGTCCTCGTTGTAGCTTTCAAAACCTGGATCTGTCTTGTTACCTTCTCCCTGAATCTTTATGGATATATTTGAGCCTGTATTTATCTGTTCGGGCTCTCCAAGGATTCTAGAAGAATTTTTAAACTTTATTTCATCAAGGCCTTTTCTTTCAGTATTGTTGTCTTTTGAGTTAAGTCCTTCAAAGTTGCTTAGTATCTCAGTAGGGTTGTTCTGTATTTGGATGTCTGCGATACCTGATAAGGCGGTCATAAAGCTGAGGCCTCCTACTACAAGTATTTTCTGTATGATTGTTTTGCTGGGAATGATGCTGTCGGAAGTAACTGATCTTGCACGCTCCATGAGGTCATCGAATAAGGCCTGAGAGGCGATATCGCTTTTGTCTAGGTTGTCTCTTGCCGTTCTAAGTACTTCCTTTAGTTCGGGGTTTTCTCTTTCGTATATCTCCAGTCTGTAGTTTTTGGTCCTGTAAGCCAGGTCTCCTATGAAGAAGATAATGGAAACTGCCAGCAGTATCTGTGCATTCTCGAGTCCTGATGCTATCTCTATAGAGAATAGGAATGTTACAAGGTTCATTGTCAGGAAAAGGCCTATAGAATCAAGTGAGGCCTGGATAACGTTTACCTTGATGAATTCTCTTTTCAGTCTTTTCAGAAGTTTTTCAACTCTCATAGTTTAGAATCCTCGGTCATCGCAGATATCTTCACTGCTTTCAGTTAAGTTATTGTCATTATTACAGACAGTTTCGAAATCATTTTCTATATCTGTCATGTTTTGCTCTAGGCCTTGGATGGTGGTGTTAAGACTTGCTTTTTCCGTTTTGAGTTCTTCAACAGTATTATTTCTGTCTTTTAATGTATCTCTTAATCTGGATATGGTATTTTCGCTGTCGGATAACTGGTTCTGTATCTCTCCTATATTTGTCTTTAGGTTTCCAACGCTGTTATTTAATTCCTCTCTCCTATCGCTGAGGTTTTGGACTTGTCCTTCTAATTGTTTGATTTCCTGGTTTCTTTCCTCCAGTTCTGCGGATAGATTCTTTCTATCTGTTACCAAATCATTTAGCTCTGATTGGTATAGAACTGAGAGGCCTGCAAGTAGTGAAAGCACTACTACTGTTGATATAAGCAGGAAGGGATTCAATCGTCTCTTGAGTAGCGGGGTATCCATGTTCCTATCAATATTGGAGGCCTTCAACCATTTATTTGAAGGGGTGTTTTTGAGGTCTGAATTTTAAGTAGTGGAAACACCTATGTATAGTTATAGATGAGCCATGGCGGTGACCTTCCGGATACCTGTAAATTTGGACATGTTTTTGAGACTGATGGATCTCTAAGTGGGAAAGGTAAGGATGTTGTTAAGAAAATCAGGAAAGGTAAGATTACCAGTCTCAGAGGTGTCAGAGAAGAGTTGGGGAGTGATTTTTTGAAGCCGATTATGGGTGAGAACTGGAAGAAGATTAAGGTTTCTGCAGGGAGTCAGGGAACTCCTTTTGGCGTTGTCTTGACAGCGGCCGATAACTTTGATGAAAACAAAGATTATACCGTTGAGAGAACTCAGGAGGGTATCTATGTTGCTCCTCAGAGTCAGTTGCATGATGAGTTTATGCAGAGAAAGCAACAGGCTGAATCTAAGGTTAAGGAGAATATGCGTAATATTTCAGAGTTGATGAAACAGAAGCATATGCTGGAACACGATATCAGGAAGCTTCGTTCGCGTGCAGAAGCAATGAACGAAAGAGATGAGGATGTTTTGAAAGGAGACTTTGTGGAGTTGGTTGATGGAGCCAACGCTGGCGCTCAACAGGGGGGAGAAGCGGCTATGAAGACTTTGGTGGAGAGGAATATTTATCCTACGATTACTGCCGATTTCTATGAGATGGAGTCGCTTGATGATCTCAAGTATGCTGACGATAGAGAGGACAATAAAGATGGTAAGCTAGCTGATAGGCCTAAAAACGAAAAAGCTATCTTGAAGAGGAAGTACATGATGTATGAGAAATGGAAAGATCTCTATGGTAGTGAAGTTAACAGGAAGCTTGAAGATTTGAAAGTTCAATTAAAAAGTATTGAGAGAAGTATTGAGGAAACTAAAGAGTGGTTAGAGCCTTATGTTAAGGATATGGTTCAGATCAATAAGATGGGAGATCTTCAAGATGATATGACCAAATATTATGAGTGGAAAGGTTATTCCTCCATGCAAAGGAACTTAGAGTTCATATGCTATAAACCTCTAGTTAAGGAGGATGGAGATATTGTTGTAACAGATGATGAGGATGAGGCAACTCATTTCAGGATAATTTACATTCATGGGGTCCATGTTAACATGGCTAGCGCTAGTAACCCTCAGTCGCCAGCAGAAGGGCCTTCATCAGGTGTTGTTATGTGGCATCCTGCCATCGTTTGTCGCCATGTCTGGGAAAATATTTTCAAAGAAAAGATCGATAAAGCACAGAATCAGACTGAGGACCTGATGAAAGACTATACCGGAGAGTTTGAAACAGAGTATGGTGATGAGCTGAAACAGGCTCGCAAAGATAAAGAGATGTCTGTCAGAGAGTTGAGAGAAGCCATGAGTGATGAACTTGATGAAGAGCTTCCTCTTGAAGTATCTGCCAAAATCAGAAGAATTGAGGACGGCCTTGATCCGATTGAGCTTTTAGAGGAAGACCAGATTGAGGCGATAGATGAAATTCTCGAGACAAGTTTCCACAGTGAGAACGAAGAAGAAAACAATATCTACGGTGATTTTGAGCAAAAGCTAAGGAAATTTACTGGTCAAACTGATCCCTATGTGATCCCTCCGAACGCAGATCCACTAGGAGATCTAACTCATGATATGTGGTTTAACTACTACTGGAATTTCAAGATGGGCTTTGGCCTCTATACAATGAACTAGGTGATAAAAAATGAGTTTTTTGATCGACAGCTTGAAAGAGAAATTTGATTTCGGAGATGAAGAATATGACTTTGAAGGATTTAATTATTCTGTCGGCAACACCTCAGGGATGGATGTTACAAGCGAGATACCATCTGAGATAGCTGAAAGAGTCGGCCAACTGGCACAGAGAGGTGGCGGAGTCATGGAGATCAAGCTAGAAAACCCGACAACATTTTATATAGATAGAAAAGACCTCTACAGGGTCATAGATGGCCTAGGCCTTGGAGTATCATTTCACAGCGACCCTAACATAGGATACACTTCTTCATACAAAATAGGGAGAGGTCGAGGTTTTGATGTAACACATGACTATTTCACAAAGTATCTGCAAAACTATGCTTCTTTCAAGGAAGAACT
>Ga0102939_1000973_pt1 | contig 10585 bp, 7 predicted proteins | sample SalPon2_B_H2O_MG_FD_78214 | JGI IMG/M metagenome (GOLD analysis project Ga0102939, IMG submission 78214) | Salt pond water microbial communities from South San Francisco under conditions of wetland restoration - Salt Pond MetaG R2_B_H2O_MG | ecosystem: Environmental > Aquatic > Non-marine Saline... | reverse complement strand
GTTCACGCGACGGCGAGCGACAAAAGCGGCGCGGTCACCGAGACGGCCGGTCGCCGAGAGCGGCCGGTCGCCGAGAGCAAGCGGTCACCGAGACGGCCGGTCGCACCCGCCGAGAGTCCCGATCACTTCCCGTCACGGTCGGCGTCGATGACTTCTTCGAGCGTCTCCGTCCCCACGTCGCTCGCGACCTTGACGCCGACGAGCGAGACGACGATCCCGCCGACGATAAACGCGGCGAGCCGCTGAACCGGCGTCACGATGAACCACGCCGTCTCGAAGGGGTCGAGGATCGCCTCCTGTGCGAGAAAGTACCCGGCGAACCCGCGGACGACGAGCCCGACCGCGACGATGACGAACGGGAGGTTGAGGTACTGCGTGCGGATCCCCTCGTCGCGGATCAGTTCGTCGAGCAGCCGGCCGACGGCCGCCGTCACGCCCGCGACGGCGACCCATGGGACCGCGGCGAACGCGAACTCCACCGCCTGCACGATCGCGGGCTCCGCCGGGGCCAGATCCGTGGCCGAGAGCACGCCGAAAAAGCCCCCGACGAGCGCGAGCCCGGCCGCGACGACGTACGTCACGACCGACACCTGTCCGGCGTACAGCGCCTCCCGGATCCGCTCCGGCGCGCCGGCGACGACCCTGTCTATTGCGAGGCCCTTGTACAGGAGCGCGGCACCGAGCAGCCCGGCGACCCCCGCGATCGCGGCACCGGCCGAAAACCAGTAGAAAAGCGCCGGCAACAGGAGCAGCGCGACCCCGAAGGGGACGAGTATCGTCGACCGGAGCTGTTCGTCGGCGAGGAACTGCTTGAGCAGGTAGTACGTCGACTCGATGTCGCGGGCCTGTCGGACGACGACGCGATCGACCGAATCGACGGGCATCCGGGACTCGACTATCGGGAGGACGCGCTCGTCCTCCGCGGAGTCGACGACGACGATCGCCGCGCGCGGGTCGTACCGGTCCACGAGGTCGTCGAGCTGCGCGGCGAGAGAGCGGTCCGCGCCGACCGCGCTGTCGCTCTCGGCCGAGACGACCGCGACGACCGACTCCTCCCGTTCGTCGCGGAGGTCGCGAGCGACCCGCAGCGATTCGAGGAGACAGTTGACGCTGGCGTCTTCCGGGTCGCTGAGCCCGGCGTCCGTGACGAGCGAGCGGACGGCTTCCCAGCCGGCGACGGGCATTGGAACGTTCGTGGCCCGGCCGATCGCCCCCGAGCGATCGATACAGATGACCAGCGTCGTCACGTCTCGACACTCTATCTGCCCGAATAAAAAGCTCCCCGTCGCCCGGACGTGGGAGAGTTCCCCGCCGAAGAGCAGTTACCGCAACTCGACGTCGATGTCCCCGCCTTCGTCGGTGAACACGCTTGCGACCCCGTTGCCGGCGGCGAACGCGACCCGCTCTGCGCCCAACCCGAGCCGCTCTGCGATCCCCCGTTCGGGCTCGAACTCGCGTATCTCGGGTTCCGAACCGATCAGCGACTCGACCCGCGCTTCCACGTCGTCTTCGGTGCCCAACTCGTCGACGAGACCGATTTCCGCAGCGTCGCTGCCGAGGTAGACGCGCGCCTCGGTCTCGCGGACGTCTTCCGGATCCATGTCTCTGCCCTCGCTCACCGTCTCGACGAACTGCTCGTAGTAGCCGTCGATGATCCCCTGTAAGTACTCGCGCTCGTCGTCTTCGATCTCGCGGAGCGGAACGCCGGCGTCCTTGTACTCGCCGGCGGTGAACTGCTCGTAGGAGATGCCGAGCTTGTCGGCCAACCCCGCCGCGTTCGGCCGGGATCCGACCACTCCGATCGACCCGACGAGGCTCGCGTCGCGCGCCCACAGCTCGTCACAGCCGCTCGCGATCCAGTATCCGCCGGACGCACAGAGGTCGGTCGCGTACGCGACCGTCGGTCCGTCGAACGCCGCCGCCGCGCGCCTGATGTCGTCGCTCGGGAGCACCTCCCCGCCGGGCGTGTTGAGCTCGACGAGGAGCGCCTCCACGTTCTCGTCGTCGTCGGCCGCCTCGATCTGTTCGACGATGTCGTCTGCGGTCGCTCCACCCGGCCTTGACAGCGGCGAGGGACGCCCGGTGTCGCGGGAGATCGGTCCGGACACGGACACCTTCGCGACGTTGTACTCCGCCGCGTCGCCGAATCGTCCCCGGGTGAGCCGCGAGACGACCCGCGTGCCGGCCACTGCCGCCGTCGCGCCGACCGCGGCGGCCGCGAGGAGATCCGTCTCGTTCGAGCGAGGATCGCGTTCCATGCCCTCGGTTAGGCGTGCGGCCGTTTATATATGCTGTCAGCGAGGGCCACAACGCGGCGGGGCCAGCCCCCGATGCCGCCGCTCGCGCACCGAGACGAGAGGCTGTCTCCGTCGCTCGTCCATGCACGTCACCGTCACTCGTCCGTGCACATCACCGTCGCTCGTCCGTGCACGTCTCCGTCGCTCGTCCGTACACGTCACCGTCGCTCGTCCGTACACGTCACCGTCACTCGTCCGCGCGTTCACTCCGGCTCCGGGATCTCTCGAAACCGTCTGCCGCCACGACGCAACGATTGAACTTTTGTAGCCTTGTGGCGATTGACGCCACAACGATGGCAGGGAACGAGGGCGAAAACACGTTCGTACAGTACGGGATCGAGGACAAACCCCCGCTCGGGAAATCTCTCCTGTTGGGTGCCCAACATTACCTCACGATGGTGGGCGCGAACATCGCCGTCCCCCTCATCCTCGCCGGTGCGATGGGGATGCCAGACGCGGTCATTCCGCGGTTCGTCGGCACGTTCTTCGTCGTCTCCGGAATCGCGACCCTCGCGCAGACGACGCTCGGCAACCGCTACCCGATCGTCCAGGGCGCACCGTTCTCGATGCTCGCGCCCGCGCTGGCCGTCATCGGCGTCGTGACCGCGAATCCCCCGGAGGGCATCGTCGCGTGGCGTGCGGCGCTGCTCCAGCTCCAAGGCGCGATCATCGTCGCCGCGCTCGCCGAGGTGGCGATCGGGTACCTCGGACTCGTGGGGCGGCTGCGGCGGTACCTCTCACCGGTCGTCATCGTGCCGGTCATCGTCCTCATCGGTCTGTCTCTGTTCAACTCTCCCGACATCACGACGGCCACGCAGAACTGGTGGCTCGTCGGTCTCACGCTGGTCGCGATCGTGCTGTTCTCACAGTATCTCGGGGCGAAAGCGAAGGTGTTCCAGCTGTTCCCGGTTCTCCTCGGTATCGTCGTCGCGTGGATACTCGCCGCCGCGCTGTCCGTCGCCGGCGTCATCGGACCGGACGCCCCCGGCTACGTCGACTTGGCGAGCGTCGCCGCGGCCGACCCGGTCCACCCGATCTACCCGCTCCAGTGGGGGACGCCGAGCGTCACGCCCGCCTTCGTCATCGGCATGCTCGCCGGTATCGCCGCCTCGATAGTCGAGTCCATCGGAGATTACCACGCCGTCGCGCGCCTCTCCGGCATGGGCGCGCCGAGCAGCGAACGGATGACCCACGGCATCGGGATGGAGGGAATAATGAACGTCTTCTCGGGGATCATGGGAACGGGCGGATCGACCTCGTACTCCGAGAACATCGGTGCCATCGGACTCACCGGCGTGGCCTCGCGCTACGTCGTCCAGATCGGTGCCGCGCTCATGATCCTCGTCGGATTCGTCGGCTACTTCGGCCAGCTCGTCGCAACCATCCCGGGGCCGATCATCGGCGGCCTCTACATCGCGATGTTCGCACAGATCGTCGGCGTCGGGCTCTCCAACCTCAAGTACGTCGACCTCGACTCGTCGCGGAACATCTTCGTCATCGGGATCGCGCTCTTTTCCGGACTGGCCATCCCGGAGTACCTGCGGAGCGTCGGCGATGCCGGTGCGTTTCAACAGGGACTGGCCGAAACCGCCCTGCTCGGACCCTTCCTCGGTGCCGACGTCGTCGCGAACACCGTCTTCGTCATCGGGTCGACGGGTATGGCCGTCGGCGGGATAGTCGCGTTCGTCCTCGACAACTCCATCGCCGGAACGGCCACGGAACGCGGCCTCACCGCGTGGGAGGACGCGGCCGAAGAAGACGAGGAGTTCACCTCCGCGTACGACCGCTTCGTCGCCGAGGAGGAGAGGGCCCGCGGCGACTGACGGGCCGTGACGCGGCTCCCAGACACCACGGAACGTCGCGTCTGAGCGCGGCTGCTCACGGACCGGAGCCCGGTACCGCAAAAAGACCGCAGAAGCGTCGCGGCCGACCTACAGCAGGCCGGTCTTCTGGAGCTTCATCAGGTCCTCGGTGTCGAGCGTCTCGCCCTCCTTGAACTTCTGATAGATCTCCTCGGCTTCCTCTTTCTCCTCTTCGCGCTTCTCGGCGCGCTCGTCTTTGCGCTCGCGCTCCTCCTCTTTGTCGAGCTCGCGCAGACGCTTCTGGACGCGCACGAAGTCCTCGTGGTGCTGGTCGGCCGCCTCCTGGGCTTCCACGAACAGCTCGTGCATCTCGTCGGCCTCGTCGCGGATGTCGTCGGCCTCGCGGTAGGCCTCGATCATCTGGTTGTGATGCTCCTGAGCCTTGTCCGCGAGTTCAGTCACCTTCTGGTGGTGCTGGGACGCCTCGGACCGGACCTCTTCTGCCTCTTCGACGAGCTCGTCGAGCTCGCTCGTGTCGTCGACCTTCTCTTTCTTCTCGGCGAGCTTCTCGCGTTTCTCGTCGATCTTCTCGATGAGCTCGCGCTCGTCTTCCGCGTCGAGAACCTCCGTCTGCTGGCGGAACTCCAGGTCCTCGATCTCGGATTCGAGCTCCTCGATCGACTTGCCCGAGCCGAGCTCCATGTCCTGTTTGAGCTCTTCGACCTCGTCGAACAGCTCGTTGGCCTCGGCGTTGAGCTCGTTGCGGCTGTCCTTGTGCTCTTGGACCTGCTCGTTAAGCTCGTCGCGCTTCTCGCGGTGTTCCTGAGCCTCGTCGACCTTCTCGCGGGTCTTCGCGTTGAGGTCGTCGCGCTTGGAGGCGCGCTCGGAGGCCATCTGGTTCAGCTCGTTGCGTCGGTCTCGCAGCTGACCGGCGCGTTTGATGAGCTGACCCTTGGAGCCGTTCTCCAGGTCGCCTTCAGAAAGGTCCACGTTGTCCGCCTCGTCCATCGCCTCGATATCGTACTGTTCGATGACTTCGTCTTTCGTTACCATTTTTTATCTCTCCATCACCGCTCCGGAGATAGCGACCGCTCGCCGTCGTGTATGGGGCCGTTCACAAGAGCTCCCGTTCATTTCAGCGTGCGATCCACCAGCGCCGGAGGCGTTCTGGTACCGAACAATACCGTCGGCCCATATATAAACACTTCGGTGATTCGGATGCATACCGGTAGCACGGACCGTGTACCGCCCGATCCGTGCCGAGCCGTCACACACCACGGTGGCGGTCAGGGAGCCGCGCCGACATCGTAGGAGAGCACGATCCCGTCGTCGAGCCGTTCGGTTCCGACGAGATCGAGTGTCGGAAACGCTTCGAGAAATCCCTCACCGTCGACGAGCGTCGGCGCGTCGCGGCCGCCGACCACCATCGAACCGACGTACACGTGGAGTTCGTCGACGAGCCCCGCCGCGAAACACGAGTAGATCACTTCGCCGCCTCCCTCGACCATGAGTCGGTCGATCCCGCGCTCGGAGAGGTCGTCCATCCCCGACGCCAGATCGACGCGCTCGCCGTCGTCGCTCCCGACGACGATCACCTCCGCGCCGGCTTCCGCGAGCGCCTCCCGACGTTCCGCGGACGTTCCCGCCGAGACGAGCAGGTACGTCGTCGCCGCGTCGTCGAGGACTCGCGCGTCTATCGGAGTCCGTCCCATCGAGTCGACGACGACCCGAGCGGGATGCCCCGATCGGCCGTTCCGCAGGCGCTCCACCCGACGATCCTCTTCGTCGAGCGTGAGGTGCGGGTCGTCCGCGAGGACCGTTCCGACGCCGACGAGCACCGCGTCGGCCGCCGCTCGAACCCGGTCGACGCGGTCGAAATCCTCCGTCCCAGAGATGCGGAGCTGTTCTCTGTTCCGCGCCGCGAGTTTTCCGTCCACGCTCTGAGCGGCGTTGACGACGACGTGCATATCGGAACGGTCACGCGCTCGTCGCATGATCGTTTCGGTCCCGCACAGACGAGACGAATCCGGGTCTTAGCGGCGGTTTCGAGTTCCAGCTTCGTCGAACGCATACGCGCCCGCCCGACCGTTGATATGCAAATACGCCTCCATCGGTTCTCGTGACGTGACGATCGTCCCGAGCCGGCCGAGACGGATGCACGGCGAGCCGCTCGGGGACCCCGACCGCCGTCTGTTCGCCACCGCCTCGGCGCGGCCGCCGAGTAGCGTCCGCTCCGGTCAGTCCCGTATCCGATCCAGATCGGCGACGAACGCCCGGAGACCGTCGCGAGTCACGTGCGGCATACACACGACGCGGAGTTCCCCACTCGCCGTCCGCGCCACCTTCCAGCCGGCCTCGCGAAGGGCGTCGAACTCGGATCCGGGGAGCGCCGCGGCGACGAGGGGAAGCGACGGCTCCACAACGTCGTACCCGCGGTCGTCGAGCGCAGCGGCGAGCCACTCTGCGTTGTCGCCGGCCCGCTCGACGGCGTCTCTGTAGCCGTCCGGCCACAGCGCCTCCATCGCGGCGACCGCACCGGCGACGCCGGCCCCGCTCCGCGTGCCCGTCAGCGTCGCCTGCGAGCGGGTCTCGAGGTAGGGCGTGTCGACAGCGAGCGCGTCCAGCGCCGCCGCGTCGCGCGCGAGGAGCCCGCCGGCCGGGACGGGTGCCTGTCCGAACTTGTGCGGGTCGATCGTCAGCGTGTCCACTGCGGCGTCCCCGAACGACCACTCGTGGTCCGTGAACGGAAGGACGAAGCCGCCCCACGCGGCGTCGACGTGCAGCAGCGCACCGGCGTCGTGTGCGATCTCGGTCAACTCCGCGATCGGATCGACGCGTCCGTACTCCGTGCTGCCCGCGACCCCGACGACCAGTGCCGTCGAGGCGTCGACCGCCGCAGCGACCGCGTCGGTCTTGGTTCGATAGTCGTCGTCCACCGGAACCGTCCGGAGTTCGACGCCGAGCAGCTCGGCGGCCTTGTGAAACGAGAAGTGGCCGCTCTCGGGGACGACGACGTTCACGTCGTTCGCGTCGTGCCGGTTCCGCGCCGATCGGACCGCCTGCACGTTCGCCTCCGTTCCGCCCGATGTGACGTATCCCGCGGCGTCGGTCGGAGCGGGATGGTCGGCGAGCGTCGCCAGCAGCTCGACCGCGCGCTCTTCGAGCGAGGCGACCGTCTCGTAGGTGGCCGGGTCTCCCGGGTTCGTTGCGAGGAAGCGCTCCGCCGCCTCCCGCGCCGCCGGATGCGGCTCCGTGCACATCGAAGAGAGCACCCGGTCGAACGACTGCGGCTCGGGCTGCTGCATTCGGAGAGCCGTTGTCGCGGAGCGTCTTACCCGTTCCGCTCTCGGCGTCCCGATCCCTCACGACACGGCCCGGACGGCTCCGATCAGCGAACCGAATCGAGGAGGAGCCGCTGTTCGGTCCGTTTCACTTCGTGTTGGACGTCGCGAACCGCGTCGATGTTCGCCGAGATAGAGGAGACGCCCTCCTCGACGAGGAAATCGACCATCTCCGACTTCGAGCCGGCCTGTCCGCAGATGCTGGTGTCGACCCCGAGGTCTCGACACGTCTCGATCGTGTCCCCGATGAGCTTCAACACCGCCGGGTGAAGCTCGTCGAAGCGGCCGGCGACGTGCTCGTTGTTGCGGTCGACGGCCAGCGTGTACTGGGTGAGGTCGTTGGTTCCGAACGAGGCGAAGTCGATCCCGGCGGCGGCGAGATCCTCTATCTGTAGCGCGCTCGCCGGCGTCTCGATCATCACGCCCCACCGGTTCGTCTCGGGATCGATCCCGGACTCTCGCATGTGCCGCTTGATCCCCTCGATGTCGGCCGCGTCGTTGACGAGCGGGAACATCACTTCGAGGTTGTCATAACCCATTTCCAGGAGCCGCGCGAACGCGGCGAGCTCCTGTCGGAACGGCTCGGGCTTGTCGAGGCTCCGGCGGGCCCCGCGCCAGCCGAGCATGGGGTTGTGCTCGTTCGGCTCGCCCTCGCCGCCTTCTAGGTCGCGGAACTCGTCCGTCGGAGCGTCTATCGTCCGAACGCGGACCGGCCGCGGGTAGAACTCCTCTGCCACCCGCCGGACGCCCTCGATCAGCTCGTCTTGGTACGCCCGAGCGCCGTGGTCGGCGATGTATCGTTCCGGCGTCTTCCCGAGCGAGAGCACCATGTGTTCGATACGGAGCAGACCGACGCCGTCAGCGCCCGTCGCCGCCGCGCGCTCGGCGGCCTCCGGGATCGAGACGTTCACCTTCACTTCCGTCGCGGTCATCGGCTTCACCGGCGTCTCCGGGCGCGCCGCCTCGACGGGTTCGAACTCCTCGCCGGGTTCGGCCTCGTCGTCGGTGCCGGCGCGGATCGTTCCCTTGTCGCCATCGAGCGTGACCTCTCGACCGTCTTCGAGCAGCCGCGTGCCGTTGCCGGTGCCGACCACCGCCGGCACGCCGAGTTCGCGCGAGATGATCGCCGCGTGACTCGTCATACCCCCTTCATCCGTGACGATACCGGCGGCTCGCTTCATCGCTGGAACCATATCCGGCATCGTCATCTCCGTCACCATCACGTCGCCCTCCTGCACCTGGTCGAGGTGGTCGAGCTTGTGCACGATCCGGACCGCGCCCGAGACGACGCCGGGACTGGCACCGAGGCCGTCGACAAGGACGTCCGCGTCGGAGTCTCCGCCGGCGTGGTCGGCGGTGTCGCCGTCGGACGCCGCGTCGGTCGCCGCGCCGTCGGCGTCGTCGCTCTCCTGAATCGTCGTGATCGGGCGCGACTGGAGCATGAATATCTCGTCGTCGTGGATCGCCCACTCGACGTCCTGTGGCGTTCCGTAGTGATCCTCGACGCGCTCGCCGAGGGTGACGAGGCGATCGATCTCCTCGTCGGAGAGGACGCGGCTCTTGCGACGGTCGTCCTCGATGTCGAGCTGTACGGTCTCGCCCGTCTCCGGATCTTTGACCATCTCGACTTTCTTCTCGGCGACCGTCACCTCGTCGACGGCACCGCGTCCGCGGTCGTACACGTAGTTATCAGGGGAGACGGTCCCGGAGACGACCGCCTCGCCGAGTCCCCACGCCGCCTCGATCGTGATCTGTGGGTCGCCGGTGGAGGGGTGGCTGGTGAACATCACGCCGGATTTGTCGGCGTCGACCATCCGCTGGACGACGACAGCGATGTCGACGTCGGCGTGCGGGAAGCCGCGCTGCTGCCGATAGTAGATCGCCCGCTGCGTGAAAAGCGAGGCCCAGCACTCCTTGACCCGGCGGATCAGGTCCGCTTCGCGGACGTTGAGGAACGTCTCTTGTTGTCCGGCGAACGACGAGTCGGGAAGGTCCTCCGCGGTGGCGGACGACCGAACGGCGACGAACGCTTCGTCGTCGCCTCCCATCGACCGGTACCGTTCGAGAATCTCGTCGCGGACCTCGTCGGGGAGCGGGGTTTCGAGGATCAGTTCCTCGGCCGTCTCCTCCGCTTCTCGGAGCGCGGCGGAGTCTTCGGGATCGACGTCGACGGCCGAGAACAGCTCGTCGTCGATCTCGCTCTCCTCGATGAAGTCGCGGTACGTCCCTGCCGTGACCGTGAATCCGGGCGGTACCGGGAGTCCGGCACCGATGAGTTCACCGAGCGAAGCCGCTTTCCCGCCGACGGTCCCAACGTCGTCGGCGTCGACATCCTCCAGCCAGAGTACTGCCATTCGTGTACCCGGAGGATCCGAGAGCCGACGTATGAAGCTTCCGACCTGTGCAACGCTGAATAAAACATAACTCAGAATCGAGTAATCAGAGAGGCGGTCGGTGGGAGGAGGCGGCGTCGGCGCGGAGCAGAGGCACGCGGGCCGGAACGGTGACCTGCCAACCGCCGATAAACGAATGAGGGCCGAAAACGCGAGGGGTGGGGACGAACCGTCGATCGGTCCGTACGCTCCCATGCGCGCCGTGCCTGCCTATATTTACCTTCTGCGCGATCGATCGCACCCGTAACGTGTTACAGGTAGTGTAACAAAAATCCGCTGCGTGGCGATCGAACCCTCGGTCGTCGCCAGACTACGGGTGGTCAGACTCGCGCCCGTCGCCAACCGACGGGCGTCTCACCCGCCCTCGGCGGCGAGCCGCTCTCGTTCTCGCCGGAGGAGTCGCTCCCAGAGGCGGAACAGCGGGCTGTCGAGGTCGTACCGATCGTTTATCCGACCGACCCACGCGTCGTCGGCGAACAGGAGCCGCTGGAAGCGGCGAACCGTCGGCGAGAGCCGGTCCCGGTCGCCGCCGTAGTAGGCCAGCGACTCCTCGCGGGTCCGTTCGACGAGGGCGCTCGGCACGTCGATGCCGTCGGCGGCGGCGACGCGAACGAACCAGTCGAGGTGGAGGATCGAGTCGGCGAGAAGGAACCGTTCTCGGAACCCGGACACGCCGGAGAGAGCGGGCCTGCCGTCGACGATCACGTCCTGCGGTCGGGCGTATCGCGGGGCGGTCACCGTCACGCCCGCCG
>Ga0102939_1000972_pt1 | contig 10594 bp, 13 predicted proteins | sample SalPon2_B_H2O_MG_FD_78214 | JGI IMG/M metagenome (GOLD analysis project Ga0102939, IMG submission 78214) | Salt pond water microbial communities from South San Francisco under conditions of wetland restoration - Salt Pond MetaG R2_B_H2O_MG | ecosystem: Environmental > Aquatic > Non-marine Saline... | reverse complement strand
TGGAGACCGGATCGACCGCGGCGCCGAGGAGTCGGCGGACGGACGGCCGACCGTCGCGGCGAGTCGCTGCTCGCCCGACCGGACCGTCTTCACGGAGCAGGGGAACACGGACGCGTGGATCGCGACCGACCTGACTGTCGAGCTAGATCGGTAGCGCGACCGGGCGGTTCGGCGGCTGTTCTCGCGTTCGACGGGGAGCCTCGGCGATCGCCGCGGCTCGGCGATCACTCGAGGCCGGGCGCGCGCTCGCCGGCCGGCACGACGATTTCCAGCCAGTTCTCCTCGGGCGGGAGCGGACAGGCGAACGTCTCGCTGTACGCGCAGAAGGGGTTGTACGCGAGGTTGAAATCGAGGGTGACGACGTCGCCGTCGGCGAGTTCGCCGTCGGGCTCCAGCTCCATGTACCGACCCTGGTGGTACGTCTGCTGGCCGGTCGTCTTGTCGCGGAAGGGCACGAAGATGGCGCCGCTCTCGCCCTCCTGCCGATAGCCGGCGAGCGCGTGCTCCTCGCCGCGGACGTCGAACGCGAAGGTGACGACTCGGAGGTACCGGACCGGGTTGCTCGCGGTGGTCTCCATCTCGACCGGCTCGGGCTCGTCGTGGACCGTCACGGTCGCGTCGACGCGGTAGTCCGGGTCGGGCGGAAAGTAGTCGAGGCCCTCGAAGTCGTCGCGGTGTTCGGGCGGGATCGGCGACTGCGGGTGCTCGGCGAAGAACTCGTCCTTCTCGCGGCGGTTGGCGCGGAGGCGCTCGGCGTACTCGTCGGTCATGCCTCAGCGGAGGGGCGCCCGCGGTTTCAGGGCCGCGGTTCCGGCGGCGACCCCGACCCGGCGGTGGCGGCCCGCCCCGCCGAAGCGCTCAGAGCGCCTGCAGGTCGGCCAGGCAGTCGTCGAGGTCGCGGGTCGACGTCGCCAGCGAGAAGCGGTCGACGCGCGCGAGGTCGGCGGCGTGGTCCCAGAGGTCGTCCGGCTCGATCCCGTGGAGGACGACCGCGTTCGGCGTCGGGCTCACGACCCGGAGCGCGACCAGCGGCGACTCGCCGCGGGTCACCCCAGTGAACACGAGCGCGCGGTTCGTCGACTGCCCGTACAGCCGGTAGAACTCCTCGCTGGAGAGCCGCGTGATCGCCTCGATGGAGTTGATCACGGTGTGGCCGTTGACGTGGTCCTGATCGCCGCGGACGACCTCCGTCGCGTCCATCGCCTCGTAGAGCTCCTCGACCGGCACCGCCGTGGAGTACTCGCGGAGGTCGTGGACGATGTCGCTCTCGAAGCCCGCCGAGAGCACGCGGGCGTACTGGCGGAGGCGCCCGCCGCCGCGTCGCTCGTCGATGTCCAAGAGCCCGTCGACGATCCGGCGCACGACGCCGATGCCCGGGCTCTCGCGTCGCCCGCTCTCGTAGTCGGAGATCACGGACGACGAGACGTCGAGCTGGTCGGCGAGCTCCGTCTGCGAGACGTCGAAGTCTGTCCGCCACTTCCGGAGCGTCGCCCCGGGGTCGTCGCTGAGCGTTATCTCGCCGGCGATCCGGCGGGAGAGCTCCTCGCGTGCGTCGCTCATTGCGTGCATCGACGACGGAGCGCCGCAAAAGGCTACCGAAAGTGGGGTTCGTCGAGTGTCGATATGGCCGGAGGCGTCGGGGAGATCACTCCACGTACAGCGAGTAGACGATGACGCCGAATCCGACCGCGGTCAGCAGGCTGTCTATCGCGATTCCCACCGCCAGTGACGCGCCGACTATCTGGTGGGAGACGCCGCCGGTCAGCGCGCCGACGGTGACGATGCCGAACCCGATGGCGAGGGCGCGCAGCGATGGATTCCCCGTCCTGCCGTACGCACGGGTGGCGTAGTAGGTGATGCTGCCACCGAGCAGCAGGATGGCGGTCTTTGCGACGATGATGGCGATATCGATGTACGTGCTCATGTTTCCTCTCGCAGCTCCGACCACAGATCGGCCAACCGCTCGTCCCGAGTGCGCTCCGGTCGCGAGAACTCGACGGTCAGCTCCCGGGGCGCGTCGTCGTCCGATCCGTCGAGCGAGACCGTCACGGCGTCGAAGGAGACGGAGTACCGCGTCGTGTGTTGGCCGTCGCGGCGGATGTCGGTCGACTCCCGGAGCAGGGAGGCGTCGGTGAGCAGCTCCAGTTTCCGGTACGTCGTCGACAGGGGGATGTCGCACTCCTCGGAGAGGTCGCTCGCCGTCTTCGGCTCGGTGAGCGCCGTCACGATCCGGCGCGCCGCGTCGTCGGCCAGCGCGTCCAACACGTCGTCGACCGGCGGCGGATCCTTCTCTCGCGACGGGTCCCGCACCATGTCTGACGATTAGAGACCCCGACGAGTTAAACCATCGAACTTCTGACCGCGGCGACGGACGTGGCCCGTTTTTGTGGGTGGGCGGCGTACGACGCGAAAATGGACTCGTGGAAGCGTCGCGTGATCGGGTACTTCGGCTTCGTCCTCTTCGTGCTGATCTTCACCGCGGTCGTCTACCGGTACGGGATGCGAGCGTACGAGGGCGATCCGCGTACGCTGATCGAGGCGCTCCGCTTCTCGATCGAGATGTTCACCACCACGGGGTTCGGCGGGGACGCGCCGTGGGAGAGCCAGCAGATGAACGCCTTCATCGCCGTGATGGACCTCGTCGGCATGGTGCTGCTGATCGGCGCGCTACCGGTGGTGGTGACGCCGCTGTTGGAGCAGGCCTTCTCGACGAGCGCGCCCACGTCGCTGGGCGCGGACCTGTCCGGTCACGTCGTCGTCTGTTCGGACACCTCGCGGTCGGCGGCGCTCATCGAGGAGTTCGACTCCCGCGAGATATCGTACGTGATCGTCGAACCGGACGACGACCGAGCGGTTCGGCTCCACGAAGCGGGCCAGACGGTGATACGCGCGGACCCGGAGTCCACCGAGGGGCTCGCCGCCGCGAACCTCCCCGAGGCCCGGGCGCTCATAACCGACGTGTCTGACAGGGTCGACGCGAGCATCGTGCTCGCCGCGAAGGAGCTGTCACCGGACGTTCGCGTCATCAGCGTCGTCGAGAACCCCGAGCGCGAGCGGTACCACCGGCTCGCCGGGGCGGACGAGGTGCTGTCGCCGCGGTCGCTACTCGGCGAGAGCCTCGCCGCGAAGGTGACGACCGCGCTCCAGACCGACCTCGGTGAGGCGGTCGACATCGGCGACTCGCTCCAGCTCGCGGAGGTGTCGGTGCCGCACGGGAGCCCGATAGCCGGGTCGACGCTGGCGAACAGCGGGGTCCGCGAGCGCGTCGGCGTCAACGTGATCGGGGCGTGGTTCAACGGCGAGTTCGACGCGGCGCCCCCGCCGGACGCGACGCTGTCGCCCGGGACGGTGCTTCTCGTCTCCGGGCGGCCGGACCAGCTGGAGCGGCTCGTCGGGCTGACGAACTCCGCGACGCGCCGGTTCGGAGCCGGCGAGACGGTCATCGTCGGCTACGGACAGGTCGGCCGCACGGCCGCCGACGCCATCCGAGGCGCCGACCTGCCGGTCACGATCGTCGACCGGACCGACGCCGAGGGCGTCGACGTGGTCGGCGATGCCACCGACCCGGAGACCCTGCGGGCCGCGGGCGTCGAGACGGCGCGAACCGTCGTGCTCGCGCTTCCCGACGACACCACGACGGAGTTCACGACGCTTGTGGTCCGCGACCTGGCGCCGAACACGCAGATCCTCGCGCGGGTCGAAGAGGCCCCGAGCATCCAGAAGGTGCACCGCGCGGGCGCCGACTACGTGCTCTCGCTCGGGCGAGTCACCGGCCGCCTGTCCGCCTCGACGGTCCTCGACGACCGCGACGTGCTCTCGCTGGACCAGCAGATAGAGGTCGTCAGAAGCCGCGCGCCGCGGCTCGTCGGGCGGACCGTCGGCGAGGCGGACGTCCGCGAGACGACGGGCTGTACCGTCATCGCTATCGAGCGCGGCGACGGGACGATCACGGATATCGGCCCCGACACGCGGATCGGCGCGGACGACGAGCTCATCGTCGTCGGCGACGACGAGGGGATCCGGGAGTTCGAGCGCCGGTTCGCCTGAGTTCGTAGGCGGGTCTCACGCAGTCGCGCTCGTCACGACCCGTGGCGGCCCTTCGAACCCGTCACGCCCCGTCGCACCCGTCACGTCCCGTTCCCGACGCCGAAGCGAGTCGAACGCTTCAAGTATTCGCTGGCTGTTCTTGTCTGTATGAAAGACCAGGGACGCTCCACGCGCAAGCGGACGGGCGGCCGACTCAAGCACGCCTCGAACAAGAAGCGCCACCAGCTCGGCCGCGAGCCGGCCGAGACGACCGTCGGCGAGACGCGGGTCCAGTACATCGACTCCCGCGGGAACGAGAAGAAGGTCCGCGCGCTCGCGACGAACGTCGCGCAGGTCGCCGACGGCGACGAGGTCAGCGAGGCCGAGATCGAGAACGTCGTGGACAACCCCTCGAACGTCAACTACGCCCGCCGAAACATCGTCACGAAGGGCGCCATCATCGACACCTCCGCCGGCCGCGCCCGCGTCACCTCGCGTCCCGGTCAGTCCGGGCAGGTCAACGCCGTCCTCCTCGACTGAACGGACCGACGGCCGGTCGCTCCCGACCCGCTTTCTGAACGTATTTATCCGTGCCCGACGACCAGCGACGCGTGTACCTCGGCGTCGACGAGGCCGGAAAAGGACCCGTGCTCGGACCGATGGTCGCCGCGGCCGTGCTCGCCGACCCGGCGAGCCTCCCGGCCGACGTCGACGACTCGAAGCGGCTCGCTCCGGCGCGGCGCGAGGCGATAGCCGAGGCCGTCCGCGGGGGCGACGGCGTCGCCGTCGGCGTCGCGTTCGTCGAACCCGCCGAGATCGACCGCCCGGACACCGACATGAACACGCTCACCGTTCGCGGGCAGGCGCGGGCGGTGCGGGCCGCGCTCGACGGGTTCGAGCCGGCGAGCGACGGTGGACCGGACGCGCCGATCCGCGTCGTCGCCGACGCGGGCGACACCAGCGAGGCGCGGTTCGCGCGTCGGCTCGGCGAGTTCGTCGAGGCCGAGGGCGACGCCGACGGAGCGGCGGCCGCCGAGCGCCCCGCGGTCGACGTCGAAGCCTTCCACGGCGCCGACGAGTCGGACCCGGTCGTCGGCGCGGCGAGCGTGGTCGCCAAGGTAGCCCGCGACGCCCGGATGGCGGCGATCGACGACGGGTATCCGGAGTACGACGGCGTCGGCAGCGGCTATCCGAGCGACCCGACGACGCGGTCGTTCCTGCGGGCGTACGTCGCCGACCACGGCGACGTCCCCGACTGCGCCCGCCGGTCCTGGGCGACCTGCGACGACGTGTTGGCGGCCGCCGAGCAGTCGGGGCTCGACGACTTTTGACCGACGGTTACGCGAGCGCCGAGGCCGCTCCGGTCACGGCGCCGATGAACGTCTCCCAGACGGAGACGTCCGCGACGATCGCGAGGACCGTGTCGGCGCCGAAGAAGGCGAACAGCGCCGCGGACGCGATGTGCGCGCGCCGCATGTCGAAGCGATGGGCGAACGTGTGGAAGAAGTAGGCGTTCGCGAGGCTGATCGGGATGATCGCGAGCATCTCGCCGGCCCAGATGGCGGAGGTCGCTCCGTACTGGACCGCCAGGCCGATCGTGACCAGCTGCGTCTTGTCGCCGAACTCGCCGGTGGCCATGAGCACGAAGATCGGGAGGAATCCGCCGAGCGACCCCTCGAAACGGTCGATCGGGCCGGGGAGCGTCACCGAGTCGAGGTCGGCGTAGTCGGGATCGACGGCGTCGGCGGTCGAGCCGTGGTCGTCGCCGTCCGCGGAGCCGTCACCGCCAGCGGATCCGTCACCGTCCGCGGGCTCGTCACCGCCCTCGGAGCCGCTATCGGGCGGGGTCCGTTCGGCGTCGCGCTCCGGCATCGAGCGGTACAGCAGATAGGCGAAGACGAAGAACAGGGCCGCGGTCACGGCGTCGAGGACGACGCCCGGCAGCGCGGACTGGAGCGCCTGCCCGAAGGCGATCTCGACCGCGGTCCAGCCGGCGAACGCCGACCCGGCCGCCGCGACGACCACCTTCGGGTCGTAGCGCGTCGACAGCGCGGCGATCATGAACTGGACCTTCTCGCCCGGAAGCACGGCTAACTGGGCCACGAACGCGACGATCAGTATCTCGGTGTAGCTCATTCGTTTCGGTCACTCCCTCGTTCGCCGGTCGGGATCGCCGCCCCGGGCGATCGCGACGGCCGTCCGATCCGCGGATCGAATACGCGAGTCGCCCCCGCCTCACCGGATCGTCAGCAGGCGGCGCAGGATGTCACCGTAGGCGGGGCGGGTGACGAGGACCCCGATCAGGACGCCGAGGATGGTGAAGATCGCGAACCCGGAGAGGTCGCCGAGCGAGAGCACCATCAGCGGCGACATGGCGACGATGGTCGTCGCGGCGGCGGCGCCGATGACCCAGAAGGCCCGGCGGAACCGGGAGTTGAACACCTTCCGGGAGTTGACGTCGCCCTCGCTCATCACCTCGTCGGCGATGATCACGAGGTCGTCGACGCCGGTCCCGACGACCGCGATGAAGCCGGCGATGACAGCCAGTTCGATGGGGTAGCTCACCAGGGCGGCGAAGCCGAGCAGGGCGTACACCTCCGCGAGCGCCGTGACGATCATCGGCAGGGCCACCGCGGGCTCGCGGTAGCGGAGGAACACCATCCCCGCGACCGCGAACACCGCGAGGATCCCCGTCACCAGCGAGTAGTTCTTGTAGTTCTCACCCTGCGCGGCCGAGATGGAACTGGAGGTCCCCTCGCCGCTGATGTCGAGCTCCGCCGGCAGCGCGCCGGCGCGCAGGTTGACCGAGATCTCCTGGGCCGTCGAGAACTCGCCCGTGGTCAGCCGGAAGTTCGCGGTGTCGGCCCACGTGCCGGCATCCATGCTGTCGGCGAGCCCCGGGTCCATCCCGAAGGAGTTGACGACCTCCCCGTTGACGGTGAGGAGGAGACACGGGTTCTCGTTCTCGATCTCGCCCGTCTCGGGGTTGTACCCGCAGCGGTCCGCCTCGGACTGGTACGCCGCGGGGAAGCCGCGGTCGACGACGGCCTGCTGGAACTGCGCCGCGGGCGACTGCTGCCCGTCGGACGCGGTGTTCCTGACGTTCACCGGCACGTACGAGATGGTGCCCCGCTCCTGCTGAGAGGCCGTGCCGATGTTCTCGAAGTCGTCCTGAATGAGGACGCCCTCGTCGACGGCGGTGCCGTTCTGGGTCGGGTACGCGATGTCGATCTGCACCGTGCCCCGCTCTTCGAGGAGCGAGACCACGTCGCTCCGGTTCTCGCCCGGCACCTCGACCAGCATGAAGTACTCGCCGGAGAGCGACTGGACCTGCTGGACGCTGCCGCCCGAGAGGCCCGCCTCGTTGATCTTGCCCTCGATGATGCTCTGCGTGAGATCGCGGGTCTCCGCGGTCACGCCCGGCCGGATATCGTCGTACGCGTAGCCCGAGGCGTCCATCGCCTCGCTGAACTCGTCCTCGGTCACGGACGGGTCGGTGACCTCGACCGCTCGGGCGTCTTGGCCGAAGCTCGATCCGACGTCGCGGAGTTGGACGCCGTCGAGTTCGGCGGCGACGGCCTGCTCGACCGTCGCGGGGTCGTCGCCGCCGAGTTCGACGCCGGTGGCGGTGTACCCCTGAAGCGGGGCTCGGACGCGAGTTCCGCCCTCGAGGTCCAGTCCGTACTGGAGGTTCGTGATCCCCTGTTGGGCCTCGCCCTGTGTCTCGCCCGGCGCCGTCTCGGGCGCGAACTGCGGGGCGAACAGCGCGACCGACGCGCCGGCCACGACGACGACGAGGAGCAGGATCCGCCAGTTGTTCTTGATCGGTTCCAACATCAGCGCTTCACCCCCTCGAACTTGTACCAGCGGAGCAGCGAGACGTTCAGCAGGTACGTGTTCATGAGGTCCGCACAGAGGCCGACCGAGAGGATGATCCCGATGTTCCGCAGGAGGTCGACGCCGAAGACGGTCGCGACGATGGCCATCACGATCATCGCGGCCATCGACGTGAGCGTCATCGTGACCCCGGTCCGCATCGCGCGGCTCACGGACTCGTAGAAGCCGCCCGTCCGACGCAACACGGAGTTGTTCAGGAGGATGTCGGAGTCGACGCTGTACCCGATGATCATCAGGAGCGCCGCGATGGTCCCGAGGGTCATCTGGATCCCGAGGAGGTTCATCACGGCGACGGGGATGACCAGGTCGGAGAAGGCCGACGCGACCACCGCGAGCGAGGGAACGAACGTCCGGAACAGGGCGAACACGAGCACGCTCATCCCGAGGAACGCGAGCGCGACCCCGAAGATCGCGGTGCGGGCCGTGTCGCTGGCGAAACTCGGCGACACCTGATCGATGGCCGTCGTCGTGAGTCCCGCCTCGTCGGCCCGTTGGCCGAGATCCTCGGCCAGTCCCCCCGGATCCTCGTCGGCCGCGCGGAAGGTGACGACGTACACGTCGTCCGCGGGAATCGACTGGATCGAGTCGGGCTGCCTGTCGAACGACGTCTCGATGCGTTCTTCGACGTTACCACCGTCGTCGGCGATCCGGAGCTCCACACCGCCCGTGAACGCCAACCCGAGGTTCGCCGGCGCGCCGGTGACGAGATACCACCCGAGGATGATCGCGAGCGCGAGAACGAGAACGCCGAGGGGTATCGCCACGAGCTGCCGGTTCGAATAGTCGGTGTAGTTGACTTCCGGTACCTCGATCCCTACCATAAATACCGGTTCCTGCGCGGGCGCGAATAAGCCTTCTCACTCGGTGACGCTCTGGCGAACGCGACGCGAATCACCGAAACGAACTACCGGGCTGACGTGGTACAGACGGGCATGAACACGCCCGAGGCCACCCGCGTCGTCCTCTCGTACCCCGAGGGGCTCAGCGACTGGGGACGCGACCAAGTCGAGACGGACCGCTACCGAGGGTACTTCGCTCGGGTGATGGACCGCGCGGCGGTCGGCGACGTTCGCGAGGAGTTCGTCGACGTCGGCTGCTGCGGGGACAGCCTCGACGTGCCGTTCCGCGTGGAGCGGCTGGAGGTCGACGGCGCCCCGGTCGACGTCGCGGTCGTGACGGCGGACACCGCCGTCGACTACGAGACGCGGTCCGGAGACGTCGACGGCGGCTGGCGGGTCCAGAGCGCGGCCGGGCAGACCTGCGCACGGGCCGACCGGGACTGAGCGAGTCTCCCGAATCGCCGTCGGGAGCCTCCGGCGTCGTTACGGCATGTACCGGACGCTGACGACGCCGGGCTCGGACCGGATCTCGACGCGGTTCACGCCGAGCCGAGCGGCCCGCGACAGCGTCGCCTCGCGGTCCTCGATCACGTCCGAGACGGCGTCTTCGGTGTCGGGCTCGGGAGGTGTCAACACGTGGACTTCGCCCGTGCCCGCGCGGGGTTCGCGGGCGAGTTCGCCGGTCGGCGTCTCCGCCGCGAGGTCGCGCTCGTGGACGGTCGGTGGCTCGTCGCTCTCCTCGATGGAGAGGCGGCGCCGCTCCGCAACCTCGATCACTCGGTAGGTGACCTCCATCGGCGGGTCGGGCGCGACGGTCGCCTCGACCGCGTCGTCCACCTCGAGTCCGGGGTTCGAACTCAGCGTGTGGACCTGGCCGTCGTGGACGTCTTTCAGCACGGCCGAGTCGCTCTCGACGTGCGTGACGAGGAACGTGCTCTCCTTTCCGTCGGGTTGGTCGGCCGCATCATCGGGTTGGTCGGCCGCATCGTCGGTCATTACCGGCGATACGCGGCCGAGCCTTTTGCGGGTTTCGAGCCGCGTCAGTCGTCGTCAAGCGTGGTCTCGTCGGCGGACGCGGGCGGCTCCTCGACCGCGTCGTCGGTCACGCGGAACCGGAAGTGAGTCGCGAACACGACGACCGCGGCGGCGACGGGCGGAACGAAGCCGGCGACCTGCGGGAGCGCGTAGAGGGCGTTGACGACCACGGACTCGGCCGGCTCGCGGAGGTCCGCCGGCGCGGAGATGACCATCCCGACGTACAGCGACAGGAGGAACAGGAACCCGCCGTACGCCATCTTCCGGTCGTATCCCGGCCGTACCGGGTCGTCTCGGCGGTGCCGCCGCGCGACGAACAGCAGCGGAGCGAGCAGCGGGGCGACCGCGGCGAATCCCGCGACCACGTACAGCGAGCGCGAGAACAGGAACGTGCCGCTCTGCACGTCGGCCGTCTCCGCCATCCAGACGACGAGCGCGAGCGTGACGACGGTGGCGATCAATCCGGCCGTGAGCGCGCCGACGACCCCGTACACGCGCATGGTCCACGACTCGGTGTGTCGGATCGCGTATGGGATCGCGCCGAACACCCCGCGGTAGCTGTCTGCCATCGCCTCAGCTACGGCCGACGTCGAATTAAACCCCTCGTCGTCGGACGCGGAGTTTTAAACTCTCGGGACGGAAGCGTCGTACGTGGGTCTGTACGACGCGTACCTCGCCGTCCGCCATCGCCTCCACGACGGGGAGCCGCCGAAGCACGTGGCGATCGTGATCACCGAGCGCGACCTCCTCGCTGACGGGGCGTTCGACACCCTCGTCGAGGCGCTCGGGTGGGCCCT
>Ga0102939_1000968_pt1 | contig 10615 bp, 7 predicted proteins | sample SalPon2_B_H2O_MG_FD_78214 | JGI IMG/M metagenome (GOLD analysis project Ga0102939, IMG submission 78214) | Salt pond water microbial communities from South San Francisco under conditions of wetland restoration - Salt Pond MetaG R2_B_H2O_MG | ecosystem: Environmental > Aquatic > Non-marine Saline... | reverse complement strand
GTTGACGCAGGCAAAAGCAGGCCCAGAAAAGTTCGATCCGGTGCTCAAACGCTTTACTATTAAGCGGCACCCACTCGGTGACGATAGTGTTGAATTCCATCATGCAGTCAGTCGCCGTGTCTGGCAGACCGCTGCACACAAACCGCATGTCAAATCACAACGCAGTGAGGGCCGCATTTTCGAGTTGTTGCTCAGAGACCCAGCCGGGTATCACCTTGATCGAGTCAATCCGGATGACGAGCCGACAGAATCAGTTGGATCGCCAGAATTTGTTTCAACCGATCATCCGGGGGTGAGGGTGTCATCAACCTACCTTCGGGCGAAGCAAGAAAATGAGACGAAGTATACAGAGGATCGTGATTACCAAATCACCAAGGAAATCTTGGAAAGCTACGCTGAGGTGTATGTGCTCTCGTACTACGAGTTAAATGAGGAATCTAGAACGAGATGCGTCTGGAAAACTGACGATACTGTCGCCTACCGACTCGTCAATCAATAGTAGGCGAAGGTTCAGATCAAATAGGTAATAAATGGCAAGAGTATACGCTGGCTCGGATGGATCGTACATCTCTGGTTGGCAAATGTGGAAACGTCGAAACGAGTCATATGAGCGATTAGTAATCGCGCATGAGGATATAGTCGTCTTCCAGAACACCGATGACAACCCTGATCAGGAGGTCGGCGTCAGCGGCTACATCACGCTGTCTTGCCTCCATTTGTATGTCACACCTCCCACCGGTTTTCTTGAACGGTTAGCGGCAACGATATAATCAACAGACAGCGGTAGGTCAGCTCACTAAACTAGAACGGATGCTCATCGATGACGGAGTGTTTGGATGCTCCTGGAGACATATCACGACTCCTCTGATTGCTATTTGCACACTCAAACGAGATTCGATGCATCTCCAAGGCTGAAATTTAAGACAAATGGCAGACGACAGGCTACTATGATGGAACTCTCCGCCAAACGAACCTCTGCCTCCACATCTGCCGCATATGAGTGAAGAACAAACTAAAGAGATTCGACGGCGGTTGGATCAGGACTTATCGCTTGACGAATTCGAACGAGATTATCGCTCGACAGGGGAAGCTGCAACCCAGTTTTTCCAAGATCTATTTGTTCAAGTTCTCAACTTTGACGAGACCACTTCTCCGCTAGGTGATGCAACATGGCAAGATATCCCAGTTCATGAGTGGCCGAACACAGCCCGTGCAAATGCTGCTCGGTTATTCGCTGAATCAGGGAATTTCCGTATCATCTATGTCGAACTAGAGAAGCTAACCCGAACAGCCGAACGGAACGCTATCCAGAGCCTCACACGATCAGATCAAACGAGTGGCTGGGCCATTGACGGCTCCTTCCTGACTGTATTCCACGCACCTGACGAGGATATCTGGCATCTCGTCACTCCTTACGAGGAAGATACGGATGATATTACAACTGGTCGGCCAGTGCTCCGTCGGTACACGCTCGGTGAAGGTGAGACCCACCGCACCGTTGCGAATGCGCTCTCCACCATGGATGCCAGCAAGGGTCGGCTGGCAGAGCGCATCAACGAGGCGTTCCGGGTCAAGCCTATCACCGAGGATTTTTACGAGAACTACAAGAACTCGTTCAATACACTCAGTAAGGAGCTTCGCAGGAAGGGGCTCGGAATCGAGGACGCCGACCGGTACGCACATATAACGCTCAACCGACTGATGTTCTTCTACTACCTTGAAAAGAAGGGTTGGGTCGGTGAGCGGAAGGATTTCGTTCGTTGGTTCCACGAGCAGTATCAAGAGTCCGATGACGAGGAGAAGTTTCACGAGAAGTGGCTCTCGGCTCTCTTTTTCGACGGAATGAATCAGTCGACGGGAGAGAAGATCGATGCTAACCTTCCGACGGACGTTGAATCTGCTATTTCTGGATTGCCGTATATGAACGGTGGACTCTTCCAGCCAACTGACGAGGATGAGCTAGACATCTTCTTGTCCGACTCTGCACTGGACTCTGTGATTCAAGGATTCCTCGAACAGTACAATTTCACGGTCACAGAGGAAAGTCCGTACGATATCGATGTCGCCGTGGATCCGGCGATGCTTGGGAAGATTTACGAGTCTCTAATTGCCGAGCAGGAACGCGATGAGGCTGGCATCTTCTATACACCCCGTGTGGAAGTCGATATGATGTGTCGGATGGCATTATATGAGCAGTTCTGTGATTATGCTACAAATCTTGGTGACCAGGGACGGCAACGTATTATTGAGTTCCTCTTTCAGGAGCCGCAGGAGTGGAATGAAGAGCCAGGTGAAACAGACACATTAGAGAGAATACTCCATAACATCCAGATCGTTGATCCTGCTTGTGGCTCTGGAGCATTCCTAGTGGGTATGAAGCAGGTTTTAGTTGAGTTATATCAGAAGCTTGGGGTGGAATCTGATTATAAACTAAAAGAGAAGATAATCTATGAAAATCTATATGGTGTTGACATAAAAGATTGGGCTGTACGTGTCGCTCAGTTCCGTCTTTGGCTATCACTTATTGAAGGTGAAGAAGATATTCCAGAGCAAAGACCGGTTCTTCCAAACTTCAGATACAAGATTGAAGTGGGAGACAGTATCGTCCAGCAGATCGATGGTGAATTAATTTCACTCAAATCGATTGAGCGAGGAACAGATGAAGAAACAGGTGAAATAATTGATAATCTGGACGAATTAAAAACTCGATTCTATGAGGGTGAAGTGGGTTTGGTGGAAGATATTGAGAAAACGCAACGTGAGGCACTCAAGGACCATCTTGATCATAAAATCAACGATCTTGAAGAACAAACTGCACAGCAGACTCTTACTGGGAGTATCTCTGACGAATCACAGCAACAAAAAGAGGCAACCCAGGAAAGGATTGAAAGGCTGCGTGAAACCAAGGAAAGTATAGAAGAGGCATCAAGTACTGATGCTTTCCTATGGGATCTAGACTTTTCTGAAGTGATGTTGAATGGTGGATTCGATATAGTGATTGGAAATCCACCGTATGTCCCAAAGAACCGCATAATCGATCAAAGTCTTAGCCCTGAAGTAATTGAGGAGATGGATGACAGCAGAGTCTCTGAATTAAAAGAAGACTACAAAGAGTCGCTGCGCGGTTACGTTAACGATTCATTCGGTTTCGAGCCTTCAAGACACTGTGATCTGTATGTGTATTTTTATTTCAAAGGACTAGACATTCTTCGAGATGGAGGCACACTCTCTTTCGTCACATCAAACGCTTGGCTTAGCCAAAACTATGGCCGAGATCTCCAGGAAGGGTTGTTAAAGAACGCACGGCTGAATGCAGTCGTCGAAAACAGCGTCGAGAGAACATTTGAGGAGGCCGACATAAATACAGTCATAACTATTGCGAACCGTAGTAGTGAAAGTTCCTTAGAGGGAACAGTTTCGTTCTCTTCTATCTATGAAGCATATTCAAATATCTCGGAAGCCTCCGTTATTGAAGAACTCCTACTGGATCCGGAAGATATTGAACCAGTTTCGTACAGGGACGAAACCTTCGCCTCGCACAGAACGAGTGATTTTCGAAGATACATCCTTGATGAGGCGACGCTGTGGCGCTTAGGTGGGGGAACAACAATAGACACTGAGGGCGAAGACACCAATGTTAGCGGTGGAGATCACGCTCAAGCAGGTATTCAAACGTACAGTTCCAATGATGCTGGAGTATCTCCAAGTGGTACCTACTCAGACGGCCGGTGGGGATTATTTTTCCGTGCACCAAGCATTCACTTCGAACTGTTAGAGAAGAGCGACTCGATTGATCGAGTTGACTCCATTGCTGATAAGATCCGTCGAGGGATTGTAACGGGTGCGGACGATTTTTATTACCTCCCTCTGCCAGGAGAAGAAAGCGAATTCTTCGTGTCCGAGATAGACTCAAGTAGCGGTGATCTCTTGCTCTCGTTAAAAAACGAATCTGTTGCTGATCAATTCAAACAGCAAGGCTTCGATGTCACTGAGCCGATGTTTCGTATAGAGAAGGAATGCGTTATGGAGACCGTTGATGAAGTTCCGCCTTCGATTGAGAAAACTGGATTCGTCCATCAATCTGGCGATGACGATTGGATTCCCAATTTTATCATTCAATCACCAAAGGAGTTGAGAGGTTCGAAAACAGTTGCTGAGGACCTCACAGCACTTGTCCTAATGGCGACATCCGCGAAGGATGAACTCCCACCGGGAGTGACCGAGTATATAAACTGGGGTGAAGAGTGGGAGCCATCGAGATACAGTAAATATCCAGAGCGCTACGATCCGAGTCGGAGAACCCCACAGTGGTATAACCTCATAAGTGAGCAACACAGGGGAGAAATCCTATTTCCAAAACGGGTTGATAGGGCCTACGCCACGGCGATGAACGACATTAAAGCATACAACAACCAGAACATCCATCATCTGAAATATGAGGAGAAACCCTACGGATTGGCAGCGATTCTGAATTCCTCCTCTACGTGGCTTGCACTTGAACTAGGTGGAAACCGTGGTCTTGGCGGTGGCGCACTTGAGGTGGGGGTATCACCTCTTAAGGAAGTTGAAATACCGGCACCACCTGAAGATATTGGCCATGAGGAATTCCAACAAGCCATTTCGGGAATAGACCTCACAACAGGAATTTATGATCAATACGGAACTGAAAAGCCGGAAGAACTAACTCTCGACTCAATTTCTTCCGGGCGTCGAAAGTTGGATAATCTGGTAATGGGTCAAATAATTGGTCTAACAGAGGAGGAGCAACTGAGGGTTTGTAAAGAGTTACTCCGATTGGTGAACAACCGTATAAAGAAGTCTGAGAGTGTTTAATAATGCCTGACCAATCTGAGATAGGGATTATCGATAACTCTGGCTACGAGCGACTTGACACGGTGATTAAAACCGGACTGAAAAGCGAAGGAATTGACCGTGTTAGAATTGCAGTTGGATATCTATATATGAGCGGCTTGAAGCGACTCCGTCCGGAGTTAGATGAATTCCTCGACAATGGGGGAACACTCCAGATTCTAATGGGAAATCCTGATCAGCAAGGGTTGGACGAACTCATAGAGGCTCACCAAAACATCCGGCTTGCCGATACTAAATTCCGACAAGCCAAGAGCATCAAATGGAGCGAACGTCCTGAAATTCGTGCCCAGACTGCAGAGAATTACTCGAACCAGCTGCTGTATGAAGACCCCTCCGCTGAGAACCAAGCGTTCTTCACCAAGCTGATTGACTGGCTAGATCAGGGACGTATCCAGCCCAAACTGTACCTCCAAGAGCGGTTCCACGCGAAGGCGTACCTTTTCGAGAAAGACGAAGGAAACATCTTCACTCCCAAGGATGTCGGCGTCATCGGTTCATCGAACCTCAGCCTCAGCGGCCTCCATAGCAATACGGAACTCAACGCGCCAGTCTACAACGAGAAGGTCACTCAACTCAAAGACTGGTTCGATGACCTGTGGGACGATGCTGTCGAATTCGACGCCGATCTCTTGGATGCGTTCGAAGACTCCTGGGTCTCGAACAACCCGGGTCACGTTTCAGCGGAGGACGAACCACCGGCACTTCCGGGCGATTCACTCCCAGACGACACGACTGAGACGCTTCGAGAGGTCAGCAGTGGTACGGGACTCCCTGCACCGTACTTGGTGTACGCGAAGATTCTCTACGAGCTTTACAAGGAGACGTTGGAGACTGCTGAGGACTACCTCCAGTCATTTGACGTGTACGAGGATCTCTATGAGTTCCAACAGTGGGCAGTGAATCGAGGCATCCGAATTGCCAACAAATACGACGGGGTTCTGGTCTCCGACGTCGTCGGGATGGGGAAGACGTTCGTCGGCCTCGGTCTACTCGAACACTTCCACGCACGAAATCGGCTCCGTGGCAACAAGGGTAAGATGCTGATCATCTCGCCGAAGCATCTCCAACCGATGTGGGAGCGGATGGTCAACAAGCGGTACAATTTCAACGCGGAGGTGATCAGCCTGGGGATGGTCTCGAAGGAGGATTTCCACGAAACGCTCCTGGAGGAGCACGACGATACGACGGTGTGCCTTGTCGACGAGGCCCACCACTTCCGGAATGACGATACGCACCGGTACGATAATCTACAGTCGTTCCTTCCAACAGTCAATCAGACGATCCTCCTGACTGCGACCCCGTACACGAAGAGCGCTTGGGACGTGTATAATCAGATCAAGCTGTTCCATATCGAGGATCTCACGCAGATTCCGATTACACCGCCGAACCTCTATGACTTCACGCAAATGGCGGAGAATGACGAGACCGACCTCTCGAACCTTCTGAGCCATGTGATGGTGCGGCGGACTCGCCAAGACATCATTGACCAGTACGGTGAGGAGGATGAGGATGGCCAGGTGTACCTCCAGATGGGTGGTGAACGTCGGTACCTCCCGGATCGGCACTTACAGACGGTCGATTACAATTTGCACGAGACGTATTCGACGGCGGACGGCGTCAATGATTCACTGTACAATACGATTGTAGAGACACTGGAGAACCTCACGTTCGCACGGTATTCTCTGGGCCAAGAGGAGTACCTGAAGACGGGGTATGCGAATCAGGATCCGTATCAGAACCTTTCCTCGATGGGGCAGAGCATTCGTGGGCTGATGAAGTCCAACCTGCTGAAGCGGTTGGAAAGCAGTGTTCATGCTTTTTATACGTCTCTCAATCGGATGCTTCGGAGTTACCGGATGTTCCGGAACCTCCTTGATGAAGGAACTGTTGCTGTCGGGAGCGATGTATCCGAGCTCATCAACAGTGGGGAGCAGATCGACACCATTCTTGATGAGATCGACGAGATGGTTGAAGAGGGTGAGTACGCGGCGTACCAAACGGAGGCTTTCCATCTTGACGAATTGAAGCGCGATCTTGAGACAGATATCCAACTCCTGGCTGATCTGCAAACCACGTTGGAACCGTTCCATCAGGACATCCAGGACGACTACGCGATGGATGACAAAGCCGAACAGCTCCGGCAGCTTCTCGGGAATCTCCGTATTGGGTCACATGAGATTCTTCAGCGTGGTGATCGGGCTGAGAAGCTTATTGTGTTCACGCAGTTCACAGACACGGTGAAGTATCTGGAAGCAGCGTTTGAGCAGTTTCAAGATCGCGGACTACTCTCTGATGATGTTCGGTTCGCTAGTGCTACTAGTGATACATCGAACGTGGAGAGCATCATCCAACGTTTCGCTCCAGAGGCGAACGATGCACGGGATAAAATTGACCCCAGTGACGAGATCGACGTCCTCTTTGCAACCGACGTGGCGGGAGAGGGGGTCAATCTTCAGGATGCGAATTTAGTCATCAACTACGACCTGCACTGGAATCCGCTGCGTCTAATTCAGCGAATTGGTCGTGTTGACCGTCTCGGGAGCGGGCACGACGACATCTACGCCCTCAACTTCCTGCCGGAAACGGAACTCGAAGAGGAACTTGGCATCGTTGACCGCGTTGAGTCCCGGGTTCAAGAGATCAGTAGTGTTCTCGGTGAAGACGGAGAGATCCTGAGTCCCGAGGACAATGTGAACCGGTCGTACATGGAGGATATCTACGCCGAGGAGGACATTGAGCAGGTCGAAGAGGACGTGAACGAGATTGTTGGGAGTGACGACCTAATTGGACCTGCAAGTAGCCTTCAGGATCTCAAACAGGAGAATCCGGATCTCCTCAGCTGGTTAGATGATCGAGATGGGATTCGGAGTGCGATGGAGTGGGAGCGAGACTATGATGGTGTCGTCATTGTATACCGACAAGGAGACTACACGACCCCATACCTCGTGACCTTCCCGACTGAGGGTGGAGAAGATCTCTCCTCACAAGAGAAGGATACTATCGTTGAGACCATCAGCTGCCCTATTGACGAGCCAGTTGCGTCTGTTGATGCGGAGACATTCGACAGCCGATATGAGCGAGCTGTTCAGGTGGCCCGAGGAGAGTTCGGTAGTGACATGGGCAAACGCCGTCAGTTCCAGCGAGAAGCCCGACAAGGTGCGAGTATCGACCGAGACTATGTTATTGATGAATTGGGCGAAGTTGTATCGTCCATTGAAAACACCGATCAGCAGCGCACTTTGACACAATTTCAAGATATCGTGGAGACTGTCTCGGCAGACCAGATTCTTGATGAATTCAGAGACCTACGTAATGAAGAGGTCACAGGTGAAGAGTTGGTTGCGGCTGTCCGAGAAATCATTTCTCGATATAATCTTCAGGAGAAGTACGAAGAGCGTCAAGAATGGGCAGAGCAGCAAGAAGAACCGCCGCACGTTGTTGCAGGGATGTACCTGAAGGGGCAAGACTGAATTGAAGCTACTATCGATCTTTTGGACTGAACCTTTGAATCACAATTGAAACGTGCAGATTTCTGTTGGACGTGATTATCGCGCTAGTCCGGATCAGAAATCATAGACACCTAATCGACCAATCCCGAAGTGGAGATCATCACACGCCATGCCAGAATACGAGATCGGTGATCGCGTTCGAATCGATATTCCTGATGAGACTGATCCTGACCACGACCGATACCACGGTGAGCACGGTCGGATTACGGACATCTTAGAGGACGAAGCGGGCACACTCACCGGTGATGAGCGAGACTCGATTATCTACCGGATACAGTTCAGCAACGGTGAGGAACTCGATCTCAGACACCAAGCGATCCGACCACCGATACAGTAGCTTCACTTTATACGAGGCTCTTGCCGAGCTCAGCGAAACAGTCGAATCAATGGTATTGTGATTGGTTGGCGTGCAAGATGGACAGCGCAAATCTTGCAGGCGGTCTGCTCACAGAGCGGGCGAAGAGAGTCGGTCGATACACACTCTTTACTGACCATCCATCGATAGTCGGAGAGGGTGCATATGAACTGTTATATGACATCTTCTGCATCTTAGGTAAGCATTTGTCCACCCCACTTTTCACACTAGCAGCGTGTGTTAATCTGATGGGTCTTTTCGCCAGAGTTCGATTATGCCGTGGGTTCCGCGTTGGTCTGGTCGGTTAAAATACCGCCCCTCAAGTTTATTTTCTGCAGCATCGTATTCAAGAATAGCACTTCCATAGAAAGCTCTCACTTTGTCCCTAGAATTTCCGCCGTCATTGAAATAATTGTAACTAAGAGTCGGCCACGCTTTTTCATTGAGAAGGATTGTCGCAGCTTGGCTTGACGACGCTGATTCTGCTCCATCCAAGGTCACCAAGATCTGATCCCATGTCTGTTCAATCTCAATTTTGGTCTTCATTTTTGTTTTATCCTCAATCTGGCGACCATCGTTCACGATTTCTTTACTGGGAATGTCAGAGGGGTCTGCTGATGAGTACAGGTGCCCTTTCCACGTTCCATTGAGGTTCGGTACGCCAACGAGTCCAATCTCATGCAGAAACTTCCATTTCCATAGATATTTTGTAAATGTGATATAAAGAACTGTTGAGAGAAGACTAAATGAAATCCCTGCTATTGGTCCAATCAGTATAGGGAGTTCAAGATAGAGCACGGCACTAGCAGCTCCAATAAGTATATAACGGCGGTGCCGTTTAGGCTGATCAGTTGAGTAGCTGTGCATTCGTCTTAGAGTCGTACCAGTTAATCCACATTTCTCTGAGGCGGGTTATGAGTTCCTCTGCTTCGTCTGTGTTCCACTGTGTATTGCTCCCCCCAAACAACGTTTCCATTTTCGAGACTTGGTCAAATGTCGACCACGGTTCAGACTCTAAGAATGTTAAAACCTCGTCAAAACGGTCAGCACGGTTCGACCGCTTGAGAATATCTTTTGGGACATTGTAGATAAGACACTCAATCCCATAGGAGTGTGCACTGATTGTCCAGAGAGTGTCGAAGTGTTGATTGTAGTAGTCTCTGGCGTTTTTGAAGATGCGGACTGTCTCTTTGAAGTTCCCGTGTTTATTACATCCATTTTCGTAGTGAATTGCCGGGTAGTTCACGATCACCTCTTGGTTAAGTCGTGGTTCAAACGCCATTCCGGACGTGTATGAATCGTCCTGACGTTCTTGATATGAGTCATATTTTCGATGCTCCACACATGGCACGAGATCAACGTCCACACCGATGCGACTGCTTTTGCTGCTAATCTCAATGGCTTTTCCGTTCCAGCTGATGAAGTCAGTCTCAAACTTATTTTTCAACCATCGCCAGATATCTGGTGCAAAATCATCGTAGCCATAGTCTGGAGGAGAGTGATGCTGATGGTAGTCTTCACGCTCGCTGGTACAGAGGTCAGAAAGATCAGCATGCCATGAAGATGTTACCTTAGCTATAACATCGACATCGCTACTACCGTACGTGTGAGTCGTGTTCTTATACGAACCCTGTCGACGGACTACAAACGAGCAGTCGGCCTGCTGCACGGGCGACCGCTCTTCTTGTAGCATCCGCTCAATCTTATCAGCTGCTGCTTTTGATCCTCTATCTGCTCCTGTTTTGTGCCAATCCTCAAATTTTGGGCCAAGGCCCGGTTCGGATCACCGAGGCTGTCGCCGACCGCCTCGCCGAAAAACGGGCCGACCTCTTCGAGGAATTCGAGATCAACGACGAGTTCCCCAGCGACGTGCTCGTCG
>Ga0102939_1000967_pt1 | contig 10617 bp, 9 predicted proteins | sample SalPon2_B_H2O_MG_FD_78214 | JGI IMG/M metagenome (GOLD analysis project Ga0102939, IMG submission 78214) | Salt pond water microbial communities from South San Francisco under conditions of wetland restoration - Salt Pond MetaG R2_B_H2O_MG | ecosystem: Environmental > Aquatic > Non-marine Saline... | reverse complement strand
GCCGGCGAGACCGCATCCGTGCGGGTCGCGGGGACGAACCACCCGGAGCCGGCACCCGGGCGGACGGTTTCGGTGACGATCTACGTCGGCGACGAACGGGTGGTGACAGTCCGGGGAACCGCGGGTTAGGCCTCGGCGTCGGCGTCGGGGAAGGCCTCGGCGTCGGCGACCACTTCGTCCGGCGCATCGACGGCTTCGCCGGCCCCGTCGGCCGCCGGGGCCCGCGCGATGGTCGTGATGGCTTTGGGGGTGCCCGGCTTGTTCTGCTGGATGTGGTGTTCGATGTCGACGAACCCCGCCGCCTCGAACATCCGCTGGGCCTCCTCCTCGTCGTAAAACAGCATGATCGCGTCGGCGAGCCGCTGAAACAGGCGGCTGTCGGGGTAGTCCGGCCCTACCACGAGAACGCGACAGCCGGGCTTGACGACCCGGCGGAACTCCGCGAGCGCGTCGACCGGGTTGGGCCAGTACTCGATCGATCCCGACGACCAGACCGCATCGAAGGAGTCGTCGGCGAACGGCAGCCGTTCGGCGTCCCCACGATAGAACCGGACCGTGTCGCGCGTCCCGAACTTCGCGAACGCCTTCTCCATCTGGTGGCGGCTCTGGTCGAGTCCGTGGACGTCGTCGGTGTGCTGGAGCAGCCCCTCGGTCGCGAATCCGGTGCCGCACCCGACGTCGAGAACGCGGTCGCCATCCTGGATCGCGAACCACTCGAGCGCGTCGTCGCGCATCTCCTCGTTCCAGATGAAGGGGTTGATGCGGTCGTACACCTTCGAGAGGTACTTGTAGAACAGGCGCGCGTTAGCCTTGTCTTCAAGGACACCCATTGTCGGCAGTACGGACGCGATCGCAATAACGGTGCGGATCCGATCGACGGAATCGGGGGTGAGCGGCCGTTCGCCGGGTCGTTCCGCAAACACCTTATACGCCGTTCTGTAATGATTCAGTGATACGAATATGCCGAGACCAGAGGTTCTCGAACGGATCAAGGCGGCCGAAGCCGACGCCGACGAGATCGTCGCGGAGGCGGAGGCGGACCGTGACGAGCGGATCGAGGCGGCTCGGCGGGAGGCCGACGAGATCCGCGCCGACGCGGAGGCCGAGGCCGACGAGTACGAGGCCGAACGCCTCGCGGCGGCCCGCGAGGAGATCGACGCCGAGCGGGAGGAGCTCCTCGAAGAAGGCGCCGAGGCACGGGAAGAACTGATCGAATCGGCCGCGGACGACACCGACGAGGCGGTCGAGTACACGATCGAGCGGTTCGAGGAGGCGGTACATGCTCAGACCTGAACGAATGAGCAAGGTCTCGGTGACGGGATCGAAAGCAGTGATGGAGGCGGTCGTCGACGCCGTCCACGACCTGAACCTACTGCACGTCACCGAGTACGACGGCTCCTGGAAGGGCTTCGAGCCGGGCGATCCGGCCCCGGGTGCCGAAGAGTCCTCCGAGCAGCTCGTGACCGTCCGCGCCCTCGAGAGCATCCTCGATCTGGACGAGGACGACGCGGGGCCGACCCGGATCGTCACCGACGACGCCCTCGACGAGGAACTCGAGGAGATCCGGACGCGCGTCAACGACCTCGACGACCGTCGTCAGGAGCTCCAGTCGGAGATCCGGTCGATCGAGGACGACCTCGAAGCCATCGAGCCGTTCGTCGACCTCGGTATCGACCTCGACCTGCTGTCGGGGTACGGCGCCCTCGAGGTCGCCGTCGGGGCGGGCAACCGAGCGACGGTCGAACGCACCCTCGACGACGCGGCGGGCGTCGACAGCTACGAGGTGTTCGCGGGCGAAGATACGCTCGGGGTGTTCGCACAGCCAGCGGCCGACGCCGAGGGCGATGTCCTCGACGACGCGCTGGTCGGCGCGGAGTTCACCGCGATCGAGGTCCCCGACGCCGAGGGGAGCCCCGAGGAGTACGCCGCAGAGTTGGAACGCGACCGCGACCGGCTCGAATCCGAACTCGAGACCGTCGACGCCGAACTCGAATCCGAAAAGCAGGAGGCAGCCGGCTTCCTGCTTGCGGCCGAGGAGGAACTCTCGATCGACGTCCAGCGGACCGAGGCGCCGCTGTCCTTTGCGACCACCGACAACGCGTTCATCGCGGAGGGATGGATCCCGAGCGAGGAGTACCTCGAGTTCGAGGCCGCGATCGTTGAGGCGGTCGGCGAGCGGGTCGAGGTCGAGGAGCTCGAACGCGCACGATTCTCGGCCGACGGCACCGATCACGTCCGCGAGGACGTGCCCGCCGATCCCGGTGGATCGGGCGGCGAGATCGGATCGCCGGCGGCCGCCGACGGCGGGGGCTCGGAGGGCGCCCGCGCGGACGGCGGGACCGCGGTCGTGATGGCGGACGACGAGCCGCCGACGGTCCAGGACAACCCGGACGTGGTCAAACCGTTCGAGGTGTTGGTCCAGGCGGTCAGTCGGCCGAGTTACCGGGAGTTCGACCCCACGGTCGTGTTGTTCCTCACTTTCCCCGCGTTCTTCGGCTTCATGATCGGTGATCTGGGGTACGGCATCATCTACTCCGCGATCGGCTACTTCCTCTACACCAACTTCGAAGACCGCCCGGCGTTCCGGAGTATGGGCGGTGTGACGCTCGCGGCGGGGATCTTCACCGCGATATTCGGGATCCTCTACGGGGAGCTGTTCGGCCTCCACGTCATCTCGACGTACCTCTGGGAGGGCGTCGTGGGGCTCGCCCACGCCCCGATCGAGAAGGGGCTGTCGCCCGCGGGCGTCGACTGGGCGCGCGGGTGGTTGGTGGTCAGCGTTCTGGTCGGGATCTTCCACCTCAACGTGGCGTGGATCTTCGGGTTCGTCGAGGACCTGGAGCTCCACGATCTGGAGCACGCGGTCTACGAGAACGGCTCGTGGCTCCTCATGATGAACGGGCTGTGGGTGTGGGTCTTCAGCGACGCCCTCGCGGGCGTCGCTCCCGAGTTCCTCTACACCACGTTCACCGCCGAGGGCGTGCTCCCGCTCGGGTTCAGCGGGTTTCCCACCATGGCGCTTTTCACCATCCCGGTGGTCGACGCGCCGTTTACGATCCCCCTGCTCGTGTTCCTCGCCGGGTTCGTCCTGTTGGCGGTCGGCGAGCCGATCGAGGCGATCGAGTTCCTGAACGTCCTGGTGAACGTGTTGTCGTACACCCGGATTGCGGCAGTGCTGCTCGCGAAGGCGGGGATGGCGTTCACCGTCAACCTCCTCTTTTTCGGGGTGTACGTCACCGAGAGCGGCGCCGATGCCGAGTGGCACTTCGGACTGGGGCATATGCCCGAGGTGGGGTCGATGGCCCACGGCCACGAGGTTACCGAGATTCTGTTCGGCGGGCTGGTTCACGGCTCCGCCGCGACGATCCTGGTCGGTATTCTGGTGCTCGTGGTCGGCCACCTGCTGGTGCTGGCGCTCGGCGTTACGAGCGCCGGCTTGCAGGCGGTGCGCCTGGAGTACGTGGAGTTCTTCAACAAGTTCTTCGACGGCGGCGGCCGGGAGTACGAGCCGTTCGGGTACGACCGGCGGTTCACCACCGAGGACTGAGGGGGGCTATCGGAGCCGGCTGCGCCACTCCACACGACCGTTCCACGGACTCGAACGCGGCGGCTTCGGCTCGGAATCGGATGTGAACGATCCACACGAGCGGACGGCCAAAACGGGCCCATAGCACCGAATACGGACCGCTTCCTCGCGTTCTGGTGAGTCAGTTTGGGAAGCTTTATGAGAAGCACCTGCCCAACTACGGGTGTTCGGAGACGACCACACAGTAGACTTTCACACAATGTTCGAAGTACTCCTGCAGCAGACCGAAGCAGCCGCCCCGGCTATTGAACCATCCGCCGCCGCCGCGCTCGCGGTCGGCCTCGCCGCCTTCGGCGCCGGCTACGCGGAGCGAGGCATCGGCGCCGCCGCGATGGGCGCGATCGCCGAGGACGAGAGCCTCTTCGTCAACGGCCTGATTATGACAGTCCTCCCGGAGACGCTCGTCATCCTCGCACTCGTCGTCGTATTCCTGGTCTAACGCCGATCCCTTTCATCAATGAGTTTGGACAACGTCGTCTCGGACATCCGGGACGAGGCCAACGCGCGTGCGGAAGAGATACGCCAAGAGGGCGAACGCCGCGCCGAGGAGATCGTCGAGACCGCCGAGACCGACGCCGAGGAACTCCTCGAGGCACGAAAGGACGAGGTCGAACGACAGATCGACCAGGAGCGCGAGCAGGCGGTCTCGAGCGCCAAGCTCGAGGCCAAACAGGAACGTCTCGAGGCCCGTCGGGACGTCCTCGAGGACGTCAGAGCACAGGTCGAATCGGAGCTTCGCACGCTCCCCGATGACAAGCGCGAGGAGCTGACCCGAGCGCTGCTCGAGGAGGCCGCCTCGGAGTTCGAAGGCGACGAGTCGGTCGCGGTGTACGGCCGCACCGACGACGAGGCACTGCTCGAAGACCTCGTCGCCGACCACGACGGGTTCGAGTACGGCGGCGAGCACGACTGCCTCGGCGGCGTCGTGGTCGACAGCACCGACTCGCGCGTCCGGGTGAACAACACCTTCGACTCGGTGCTCGACGACGTCTGGGAGGACAGCCTCAAGGACGTGAGCGGCATACTGTTCGACCAATGAGTACCGCCGGCGGCTCCAATCCGGAGTACGTGACGGCCCGCGTCAGAGCGCGGAAGAGCGCGCTGTACGGCGACGAGGAGTACCGCAAGCTGGTTCGGATGGGCCCCTCAGAGATCGCTCGGTTTATGGAGGAGTCCGACTACGAGGCTGAGATCAACGCTCTGGGTGCCCGACACTCGGGCGTCGACCTCATCGAGTACGCGTTGAACCGCAACCTCGCCAGGCAGTTCGACGACCTCCTCCGGTGGGCTGACGGCCGGCTCTACGACCTGATCGCACGATATCTCCGGAAGTTCGACGCCTGGAACGTCAAGACCGTCATCCGGGGGCTCTACTCCGACGCCGACCGCGAGGACATCGAGGACGACCTCATCCGCGCGGGGGAGTTCGACGGGGACTTGATCGACTCGCTGCTCGATGCGCCGAGCATCGAGGAGGTCGTCGACCGCCTCTCGGGGACCATCTTCGGCCCTGACCTGGCGGCGGCGTACGGCGACTACGAGACCGCCGAGGTGCTGGTTCCCCTGGAGAACGCGATCGACCGGACCTACTACGACCACCTCCTCGACGAACTGGTGGTCGACGAGGCCACAGAGCAGTACCGCGAGTTCCTTGAGGCGGAGATCGACTTCCGGAACGCCCGGAACGGCCTCCGCTTGGCGCAGAGCGGCGCGGACATCGATCCCGGTGAGTACTACATCGACGGCGGATCGCTGTTCACTGCCTCGGAGCTCGCCACGCTGGCGACCAACCGCGAGGAGCTGGTGTCGGCGATCCGCGAGTCGCGGTACGGCGACGACCTCTCGGTGGCGCTCGACGAGCTCGAAGAGGCCGAGAGCCTCATTGGGTTCGAGCGCGCGCTCGACGCTGCACTCTTGGAGTACACCAATAGCCTGGGCAACGTGTTCCCGCTGTCGATCACCCCGATCGCGTCGTACATCCTCGCGAAGGAGCGCGAAGTCGACAACATCCGGGCGATCGCACGGGGTCGCGAGGCCGGGCTCTCCGAAGAACAGATCCGAGAGGAGCTGGTGATCCTATGAGCCAGGAGATCGCCGTCGTCGGGAGTTCGGACTTCACCACCGGGTTCCGCCTCGCGGGCGTCCGGAAGTTCGAGACCGTCCCCGACGATGAAAAGGACGAACAGCTAGACGAGGCCGTTGCGGGCGTGTTCGACGACAACGACGTCGGCATCGTGGTGATGCACGACGACGACTTGGCGCATCTCTCCCGCGACGTCCGCGAGACCGCCGAGACCAGCATCGAACCCACACTGGTCACGCTCGGCGGCGGCGCGGGCGCCGGCGGCCTCCGCGACCAGATCAAACGCGCCATCGGCATCGACCTGATGGAGGAAGACTAACACATGAGCCAGACAGCACAGACCGTCCGAGAGGACGGCACAATCGCGAGCGTGAGTGGTCCCGTCGTGACCGCCCGCGATCTCGACGCCAGGATGAACGACGTCGTCTACGTGGGCGCGGAAGGCCTGATGGGCGAAGTCATCGAGATCGAGGGCGACATCACGACGCTACAAGTATACGAGGAGACCTCCGGGGTCAGCCCCGGCGGCCCCGTCGAGAACACGGGCGAGCCGCTGAGCGTCGACCTCGGTCCCGGCTTGCTCGACACCATCTACGACGGCGTCCAGCGCCCGCTGGACGTTCTCGAAGACAAGATGAACAGCCCGTACCTCAGCCGCGGCGTCGACGCGCCGGGGATCGAACTCGACACGATGTGGGAGTTCGAACCGGAGGTCGAGGCGGGCGAGGAGGTCGGCCGCGGCGACGTGGTCGGAACCGTCGAGGAGACGGTCACCATCGATCACAAGGTGATGGTCCCGCCGGACGCACTCGACGAGGACGAGACCGCCGAGGTCGTCTCCGTGGAGTCCGGCGAGTTCACCGTCGAGGAGACGGTGGCGGAACTCGACAACGGCGTCGAGATCCAGATGCGCCAGGAGTGGCCGGTGCGGGAGCCCCGGCCGACCGTCGAAAAGAAGACGCCGACGACCCCGTTGGTGTCGGGCCAGCGCATCCTCGACGGGTTGTTCCCGATCGCGAAGGGCGGGACGGCCGCCATCCCGGGGCCGTTCGGCTCGGGGAAGACCGTCACGCAGCATCAGCTCGCGAAGTACGCCGACGCCGACATCATCATCTACGTCGGCTGCGGCGAGCGCGGCAACGAGATGACCGAGGTCATCGACGACTTCCCGGACCTTGAGGACCCCTCGACCGGGAACCCGCTTATGGCGCGAACGTCGCTCATCGCGAACACCTCGAATATGCCCGTTGCGGCGCGGGAGTCCTGCGTCTACACGGGGATCACCATCGCGGAGTTCTACCGCGACATGGGCTACGACGTGGCGCTCATGGCCGACTCCACCTCGCGGTGGGCGGAGGCGATGCGGGAGATCTCCTCGCGGCTCGAGGAGATGCCCGGCGAGGAAGGGTACCCCGCGTATCTCGCCGCGCGGCTGGCGCAGTTCTACGAGCGCGCCGGCTACTTCGAGAACGTCAACGGCACCGAGGGCTCCGTGTCGGCCATCGGCGCGGTCTCGCCGCCCGGCGGCGACTTCTCGGAGCCGGTGACCCAGAACACCCTGCGCATCGTGAAGACGTTCTGGGCGCTCGACGCGGACCTCGCGGAGCGTCGCCACTTCCCGTCGATCAACTGGAACGAGTCGTACTCGCTGTACAAGGATCAGCTCGATCCCTGGTTCCAGGACAAAGTCGCCGACGACTGGGCCGACCGACGCCAGTGGGCGGTTGACGTCCTCGACGAGGAGGCCGAACTTCAGGAGATCGTCCAGCTGGTCGGCAAGGACGCGCTGCCGGAAGATCAGCAGCTTACCCTCGAAGTCGCGCGCTACCTGCGCGAGGCGTACCTCCAGCAGAACGCGTTCCACCCGGTCGACACCTACTGTCCGCCGGAGAAGACGTATCTGATGCTGACGACGATCCAGACGTTCAACGACGAGGCGTTCGACGCGCTGGATGCGGGCGTGCCGGTCGAGGAGATCATCGACATCGAGGCGCTGCCGCGGATCAACCGGATCGGCGTCCAAGACGAGTACGAGGCGTACGTCGAAGAGCTGAAAGCCGACATCGAATCGCAGATCCGGAGTCTCTACTAAAATGAGTAAACAGTACCAGACCATCACGGAGATCAGCGGACCGCTGGTGTTCGCCGAGGTTGACGAGGATATCGGGTACGACGAGATCGTCAAGATTCACACCCAGCAGGGCAAAACCCTCCGCGGCCAGGTACTCGAATCCTCGGAGGGCCTCGTCGCCATCCAGGTTTTCGAGGGCACCTCGGGGATCGACCAGAAGGCCTCGATCGAGTTCGAGGGCGAGACGATGAAGATGGACCTGACAGAGGACCTGCTCGGGCGGGTACTCGACGGGTCGGGCCGACCGATCGACGGCGGTCCCGACATCGTCCCCGACACCCAAGAGGACATCGTCGGCGCGGCGATCAACCCCTACTCCCGGGAGTACCCCGAGGAGTTCATCGAGACGGGCGTCTCCGTTATCGATGGGATGAACACCCTCGTGCGCGGCCAGAAGCTTCCGATCTTCTCGAGTTCGGGGCAGCCCCACAGCGAACTCGCGATGCAGATCGCCCGGCAGGCCAGCGTGCCCGAGGAGGAAGACGGAGACGACGACGAGGGGTCGGAGTTCGCCGTCATCTTCGGTGCGATGGGCATCACCGCCGAGGAGGCAAACGAGTTCATGGAGGACTTCGAGCGGACCGGCGCCCTCGAGCGCTCGGTGGTCTTCATGAACCTCGCAGACGACCCCGCAGTCGAGCGGATGGTCACCCCGCGGATGGTGCTCACCACCGCGGAGTACCTCGCCTTCGAGAAGGATTACCACGTCCTCGTGATCCTCACGGACATGACCAACTACTGTGAGGCGCTCCGGGAGATCGGGGCGGCCCGTGAGGAGGTCCCCGGGCGGCGTGGCTACCCCGGGTACATGTACACCGACCTGGCGCAGCTGTATGAACGCGCCGGCCGGATCCAGGGTCGTGAGGGGTCGGTCACGCAGATTCCGATCCTCACGATGCCCGGCGACGACGACACCCACCCGATTCCGGACCTGACCGGGTACATAACCGAGGGGCAGATCTACGTTGACCCCGACCTCAACAGCCAGGGGCTCGAGCCCCCCGTGAACGTCCTCCCCAGCCTCTCGCGGCTGATGGACGACGGGATCGGCGAGGGCCTCACCCGCGAGGACCACGCCGACGTCTCCGACCAGATGTACGCGGCGTACGCGGAGGGCGAGGACCTCCGCGACCTGGTGAACATCGTCGGCCGGGAGGCGCTGTCGGACCGTGACAACAAGTATCTCGACTTCGCCGACCGCTTCGAGCAGGAGTTCGTCGACCAAGGATTCGACACGGATCGGGGCCTGGAAGAGACCCTCTCGATCGGGTGGGACCTCCTCTCGATGCTCCCGAAAGAGGAACTCAACCGCGTCGACGAGGAGTTCATCGAGGAGTACTACCGCGAGGACGAGAGCGAGGAGACGGAAGCAGAAGCGACGGCCGACTGACGCCCGACAGCACTCTTTCACCTGCGCGGCTCCACCGCACCGGGGGCCGCCGAGTCGGATCCCGACGGCCGGTACGCATCACCCTCCTTTTTGATCGTTCGGACGCTCAACTGTGTATGGCACAGGGACGGGATTCGGGAGCCAGCGTCGGAGTTGGTGCCAATCCGGAAGCGAAGTCAGCGAGCGCCGACGCCATCGACGAGTCGCTGAAGACCCGGACGATGGATGAGGCGCCGATCGGGATCACGGTCGCAGACGCCACCGAACCCGATATGCCGCTGGTGTACGTAAACGCCGCCTTCGAGCGGATCACTGGGTACCCCCCGGAGTACGCGGTCGGTCGGAACTGCCGGTTTATGCAGGGTGAGGCGACCCTCGAGGAGCCCGTGGTAGAGATGCGGGCGGCCATCGACGCGGGGGAGGCGACGTCGGTGGAGATCCGGAACTATCGCCGCGACGGCGAGCTGTTCTGGAACGAGGTCACCATCGCGCCACTGCGGAACGACCGAGGAGAAATCACCCACTACGTGGGGTTCCAGCGCGACGTCACCCGCCGGAAGCGGGCCGAGCGGGCGGCCACGGAACGCGCCGCCCGAATCGAGCGCGAACGGAGTACCCAGGAACGGCTGCTCGAACGGTTGGATGGCGTCGTCGCCGACGTGACAGAAGCAGTGACACGGGCCAACTCGAGGAGCGACCTCGAGTGCGCGGTCGTCGAGAACATCGATGGCACATACGCCGGCGCGTGGATCGGTACGTATGATCCCTCCGAGTCGGAAATTGTTCCGCGGGAGGTCGCCGTGGATGCCGCCCGCGACATCGAGAATCGGCGGTTCGGGGTGGACCACTCGCGCGGGAGCGACGCTCTCACCAACCGGACGGAGGCCGGGCCCGACGGCGCGACCGAGACCGCGGTCGCGGGCGCGGTGACAGACCAGTACGTCCGCATCGAGTCGATCGCGAGCGACGCCGGAACCGACGTGACGGCGGTCGCGGCGGTGCCGCTGCACTACGGCAACGCCACCTACGGGGCGATTGGGGTGTACACACGGGCCGACAACGGGTTCGACAGCCACGAACGCGCCATTCTGACCGCGCTGGGGCGGACGGTGGCGACGGGAATCAACGCTCTCGAAAGCCAGCGGACCCTCCAGGGCGAGGGCGTGGTCGAACTCCGGTTCGAGATCGCAGACCACCCGCTCGTCGGGTTCGCCGCAGCGGCGGGGTGTCGGCTACAGTACGCTGGGGGCGTCGGTGACCGGCGTCAGCCGTCGATGCTGTTCGAGACGGCGACCGCGGCCGGAAGCTCCGATCCGGCGACGATACGGGCGGCCGGCGGCGACGTCGCCGACGTCCACAGCGTGTTGGACGCGGACGGGGAGGGGTCGGTAGTAGAACTCTCGGTGATCGACGCGACCTTCCAATCG
>Ga0102939_1000966_pt1 | contig 10623 bp, 10 predicted proteins | sample SalPon2_B_H2O_MG_FD_78214 | JGI IMG/M metagenome (GOLD analysis project Ga0102939, IMG submission 78214) | Salt pond water microbial communities from South San Francisco under conditions of wetland restoration - Salt Pond MetaG R2_B_H2O_MG | ecosystem: Environmental > Aquatic > Non-marine Saline... | reverse complement strand
GTGCTCGCCGCGGTCAACATCGCCCGACTGGAGGGCGAACGGATCGACTCACGCGACATCGACCCCACCGCGGGCGAACTCCAGCGGATCAAGGACCGCTCCCGACGGGTGTCGAGCGACGACCGCTCAATCGACGACGCCCTCGCGCGCCGGGTGGCCGCCGGCGACCTGACCGTCGAGGAGGCGCTCGACGAACACCGCGGCTAACCGCGGGCGACCGCCTCTACCTCCACGAGCATCTCCGGGTCGATCAACCGCTCGACCTGCACCATCGTCGTCGCGGGGCGGACGGTCCCGAAGGCTTCGCCGTGTGCCCGTCCGATCGCCTCCCAGTCGTCGATGTTCGTCACGAACAGTCGGGTCCGCACCACGTCGTCGAGCGAGGCGTCGAGTGCCGACAGCGCCGCGGCGACGTTGTCGAGTGCCTGCACCGTCTGGGCGTAGGGGTCGCCGACGCCGACGACCTGCCCGTCGTCGTCCGTCGCGGTCGTTCCGGAGACGTGTATCTCGTCGCCGGCGCGGACGGCCCGGGAGTAGCCGACGGCCGACTCCCACTCGGTGCCGGAGGAGACGCGTTCGCGGTCCATGCACGGCGAACGGTGCCCACCCTCGAAACGCTTACTCCGGGTCCTCGGCGACGGCCGCTTCCGCCCGCCGAATCACCTCGCGCACCGGCAGGTCGGTCTCGCGGGCCACCGCCAGCGCGTCGTCGTACTCCGCGCTCACGTCGTAGACGGCGCCGTTGGCGTCCGAACCGATCTTCACCCGGACCTCGTGTGTCTCGTCCGCGATCTCGAGCGTCGTCGTCTCGAACCGTCGATCGGCGACCCACCGATGGCCGGCGCTTCCCTCGCGGACGCCGAGGGTCCCCGTCTCCTCCGCGAGGCGGCGGGCAACGGCGGCGGCGTCCGCCGGATCGACGACCACCTTGACGAGGTGGCCCGGTCGCGACTTCTTCATCGTCGTCGGGACGATAGTTACGTCCCGCGCGCCCGCGTTAGCGAGCGTCTCCTGCAGGCTCCCCAGCACCTCGGGCGCCACGTCGTCGACGACCGTTTCGAGAACCGAGATTGATTCGCGGCGCAGGCCGTCGCCGCCGTCGCCGACGAGGACCCGGAGGACGTTCGGGTGGTCGGGCACGTCGGCGTCGCCAGCGCCGTAGCCGACGGCGTCGGCGTCGAGCGGAGGAAGCCGTTCGATCCCCTCGGCGAGTTCGGTGAGGAGGGCCGCCCCCGTCGGCGTGAGGAGTTCGCGCTCGACCGGACCGCCCCGGATCGACCAGTCGGCGTCGGCCGCGAGTTCGGTAACGGCGGGTGCGGGGACGGGGTATGTGCCGTGGCTCATCTCGACCGTCCCGCCGCCGACCGAGACGGGCGTCGTTACGGCGCGCTCGGCGCCGAGGTCGTCGAGGAGGAGACAGACACCGACCACGTCGGCGACGGCGTCGTCGGCGCCCACCTCGTGGAAGTGGGTATCGTCGAGGTCGGTGCCGTGGACCGCGGCCTCGGCCTCGCCGAGGCGACGAAAGACCGCGAGGGCGTCGCGTTCGACCGTCTGGGGGAGCTCCATCGACTCGACGAGTGCGACGACTTCGGCGTAGGTACGGTTGGGGCCGTGGCCCTCGGCGTGGGTGTGGTCGTGAGCGTGATCGTCGGTGTGGTCGTCGCTCCCGCCGCCTACGTCCCCACTCCCCTCGTCGACGACCACGTCGACGGTCGTCGCCGCGATGCCGGCTCTGGTCGTCGAGTCGACGACGTAACGGACGCCGAGGGCGTCCGTCACGGGGTCGAGAGCGGCGGGGTCGGCGCCGGCGGCGAGCAAGGCGCCCAGTACCATATCGCCGCTCGCTCCCATGCGACCGTCGAACGCGAGCGTCTTCATACCGGCCGCTCGCTCTCGACGGGCAAACGACTTGCGACCGCCGGCGGGGCGGAGCGGACCTGCAACCCGTGGTCCGCGGGCCGATCAGGTGGGGCGCCGATAGGAACACAGAGCGAAGGATCGGTAGGCGTTTGTACGTCCTCGGCGTATGCTACAGTATGACACAATACCTGGCCGTCAGACGGGACAACAAACTTATCCCGCGGCACCACCGAGACACGATCATCCTCGCGGGTATATCATGAACGAAGTGCAACTCGAAGTGGCGAAAGCGTACCCGAACGACTCGGGACGTGGCATCGCCCGACTGGACCCCGACACGCTCCTTCACCTGAAGCTGTCGCCAGGTGATATCATCGAGATCGAGGGGGCCGACCGAACGGCGGCGAAGGTGTGGCGTGCCGACCGACAGGACTGGAACACCGACACGGTCCGCATCGACGGGTTCACCCGACAGAACGCGGACGTGGGCATCGGCGAACGCGTCACGATCCGGAAGGCCGAGGCGACGAAAGCGGAGAAACTCGTCCTCGCGCCGCCGGAGGAGGCGAGCGTCCAGTTCGGCTCCGACGCTGCCGGCATGGTGAAACGCCAGATTCTCAAGCGGCCGGTGGTCGAACGCGACATCGTCCCCGTGATGAGCAGTACGAACCATCCCTTCATGCGGTCGCCGGGACAGGCCATCCCACTGATCGCCGTCGAGACGGAACCCGACGGCGTCTGTCTCGTCACCGAGGACACCGAAGTCGAACTGCGTGAGGAACCCATCTCCGGCTTCGAGAAGACCGGGGGCGGCATCACGTACGAGGACATCGGCGGCCTGCAAGGCGAGATCCAGCGCGTGCGGGAGATGGTCGAACTCCCGATGAAACACCCGCAGATCTTCAAGAAACTGGGGATCGAACCCCCACAGGGTGTCCTCCTCCACGGCCCGCCGGGCACCGGGAAGACCCTGCTGGCGAAAGCGGTCGCCAACGAAACGTCCGCGAGTTTCTTCTCCATCGCGGGCCCGGAGATCATCTCCAAGTACTACGGCGAATCCGAACAGCAGTTGCGCGAAATCTTCGAGGACGCCAAAGACGAGTCGCCGTCGATCATCTTCATCGACGAACTCGACTCCATCGCGCCGAAACGGGAGGACGTGACCGGCGAGGTCGAACGCCGAGTCGTCGCCCAACTGCTGACGATGATGGACGGCCTGGAGACCCGGGGGCAGGTCATCGTCATCGCCGCCACGAACCGCGTCGACTCGGTCGACCCCGCGCTCCGCCGGCCGGGGCGGTTCGACCGCGAAATCGAGATCGGGGTCCCCGACGAGGAGGGTCGGAAAGAGATCCTCCAGATTCACACGCGCGGCATGCCGCTCTCGGACGACGTGAGTCTCGACCACCTCGCCGACGAGACCCACGGCTTCGTCGGCGCCGACATCGAGAGCCTCACGAAGGAGGCGGCGATGAAGGCGCTCCGGCGCTACCTGCCCGAAATCGACCTCGACGAGGAGGACATCCCGCCGAGCCTCATCGACCGGATGATCGTCAAACGCGACGACTTCGGCGGCGCCCTCGGGGAGGTGGAGCCCTCGGCGATGCGGGAGGTGCTGGTCGAACTCCCGAAGATCACGTGGGACGACGTGGGCGGCCTCGACGACCCCAAAGAGATGGTCAAGGAGGCGGTGGAGTGGCCGCTCTCCTCGCCGGAGAAGTTCGACCGCATGGGGGTCGAGCCGCCGAAGGGCGTCCTCCTGTACGGGCCACCCGGCACCGGCAAGACGCTGATGGCGAAGGCCGTCGCCAACGAGACGAACGCCAACTTCATCTCGGTTCGGGGGCCGCAGCTGCTCTCGAAGTGGGTCGGCGAAAGCGAGAAGGCGATCCGGCAGACCTTCCGGAAGGCCCGGCAGGTGGCGCCGACGGTCATCTTCTTCGACGAGCTCGACTCCCTCGCACCATCGCGGGGTAACGAGGTCGGGAACAACGTCTCCGAACGGGTCGTCAACCAACTCCTGACCGAACTCGACGGGCTAGAGGAGATGGGCAACGTCATGGTCATCGGCGCGACCAACCGCCCGGACATGATCGATCCCGCGCTCCTCCGCTCGGGGCGGTTCGACCGCCTCGTGTTCATCGGCGAACCCGAACAGGAGGGCCGCGAGCAGATCCTGAAGATTCACACGCGGAACTCGCCGCTCGCGCCGGACGTGAGCCTGCGCGAAATCGCGGAGATCACCGACGGCTACGTCGGCTCCGACCTGGAGAGCATCGCCCGCGAGGCGGCGATGGTCGCCCTGCGTGAGGACGACGACGCCGAAGAAGTCGAGATGCGGCACTTCCGGCAGGCGATGGAGAACGTCCGCCCCACCATCACGGACGACATCATGGACTACTACGAACAGATCGAAGAGCAGTTCAAGGGCGGCGGCGGGGAGAGCTTCGCCAACCGCGGTGGCGGTCGGATCGGCTTCCAGTAGCCGACCCGCCGGAGTATTTTTGTTCCGGCTGCACTCATCACTGGCGTGGGCTGGGATCCGACGGTGTATACGATCGTCGGCGTCGCAGCCGCTGGCCTGTTTTTCCTCATCGGTTTCGCGGGCTGGAAACACCGATCCGAACCCGATGCGAAGGCGTTTCTCGGCCTCATTACGGCGCTTGGCGGGTGGTTGTTCTGCTACGCGGTCGGTCTCGGGTTCACGACGCTCGACGCCCAACTCGTCTGGCAGCGGTCGGGGCTCGCCATCGGAGGGCTCGTCCCGGCCCTCTGGTTCCTGTTCGCGATCCAGTACACGAACCGCGGCGAGTGGCTCACGGAACCGGTCCGGGTGCTCCTGATCGCCGATCCGCTCGTGTTCGGCCTCCTGACGCTCACGAACCCGGTCCACGAACTCGTCTGGACCGACGCGACGCTCGTGGTCGAGGGGTCGCTTCACGCGGTCGAGTTCGCCTTCGGACCGGCGTATCTGCTCCATCTGGCGTTCACGTACGTCGTGACGCCCATCGGGTTCGGCCTCCTGGCACTCGCGGTCGTTCGCTCGACGCTCTACCGGACGCAGGCCGGCCTGCTGGTCGTCGGAGCGATCCCACCGCTGATCGCGAACACCGCGTTCACGCTGGGCGTCGAACCGGGCGGCCTCCCCCCGCTCGATTACACCGCGTTTGCCTTCGTCATCACCGCCCCGTGTTTCGGGCTCGCGCTGTTCCGGTTCGACCTGCTGGAACGCGTCCCAGTCGCACGGAGACGGATCATCGCCGACGCCGACGACGGGTTCGTCGTCCTCAACGAGGACGAACACGTCGTGACGGCGAATCCGGCCGCGGAGCGACTCCTCGGCGGAGTGATCGAGGGTCGTCCCATCGGCGAGCAGTTCCCCACCGACGAGTTCGACCTCGACGGAATCGAAGGGACGACGCTGACGGCGGTCGTCGATGGACAGCAACGCGTCTACGACGTAACGTGCTCGACGCTCTCGGATTACCACGGGCGGATCGTCGGCTACGTGCTTCGCTGCAGGGACGTAACGGATCGACACACGTACGAACAGCGGCTGAAAGTCGCCAATCGGGTGTTGCGCCACGACCTCCGCAATCGAATGAACATCATCACGGGATGGGCGGACGAACTCGCCACACACGAATCCGAGGACGTACGAAACGCCGGTCAGCAAATCACGACGACGGCCGACGAACTGATGCAACTCGGCGAACAGGTTCGGCTTCTAGTGGAGACGGCCGACTACGTCGGCCAAACGGCCGAAGTCGTCGACCTCGGCGCGCACGTCACGCCGCTCGTGGAGCGCGTCCGGAACGCCAACCCGTCGGTAACCATCGAGACGGATCTGGTGGTGGGCGCGAAGGTGCGCATCCCTCACGCCAAACTGCTCACGATCAGCGTCCAGAGCCTCCTCCAAAACGCCATCGATCACAACGACGCCGACCGACCGCACGTTCGCGTGACGGTCGATCCCGCGTCGGGGCCGGACGACTACACGCGACTCCGCATCGCGGACAACGGTCCCGGAATCCCCGACGCCGAACTGGAGATGTTGCGACAGGAAGACGAGACGCCGCTGAAACACGGGAGCGGTATCGGTCTCTGGCTAGCCCATTGGACCGTCACCTCCGCGGGCGGGACGATCAGCTTCGAAGAGAACGAGCCGCGCGGAAGCGTCGTCACTCTCGGGTTACAGCCGGGCGACTGATAGTGTGTATCGTAACTGTGTACCGGCGTGGTGCCGCCCCCGCTCGGCAACACACCGGTACTGACTTACAATAATCACGACGAGACGAATCGCCATCACGATGTCCCGCCGGCCATCGGTCCCGTACGGCGCGTCTTGGACACCCCACCAACGCGTATTAGTGACTTGTCGGCGTACGAGTGTACTGGAAGGGTGGCTCAGTGGTAGAGCGTCTTCGCCGGCCGCGGGCGACCACATAGGTCGACGGCGGCCGGCGGGAAGTCGACCGATTCTCGGTCGGCACACGGCTTCGCGTGGTTCGAATCCCGCCCCTTCCACTCGAGGCGGGTCGAAATCAGGAGTTTCGCGGAGAGCGAGCGTCGCGAACGTCCGCACCGTCACGGACCATATCTTCACAACGGGGGCATACGCGGGGTTCGTCCACGCCGTCCGGCGTGAACACCCGGGCGTAATCACGGGTGACGAACGCACCACAGTTCTGGCACTCGGGCATACGCCGGAGAATTCTCGTCAGATTTCACATAAGTTTTGCGGCCCGGTCGGCATCTCACTTCTCGGCTGTTCGGTTCGATTCGGGGCCGACTGCCCGTCGGCCCCGCCGACGCGCTGGCACGGGCCGCTATCGCTTCGCTCTCGCCTGTCGAAAGCCATTTTAATAACCTCTGGTTATTAGATCGTATGGAACTACCCACGCCACAGGATCTGCGGGAGCGGCGGACCTCGCTGGATCTGACACAGAGCGCGCTCGCCGAGATGGCGGGCGTCTCGCAGCCGCTGATCGCGCGGATCGAGGGCGGCGACGTCGACCCGCGCCTGTCGACACTGCGGCGCATCGTCGCCGCCCTCGACGAGGCCGAAGGAGGCGTCGTCCGGGCCGAGGACCTGATGAACGAGGGACTGGTCAGCGTCGCGCCGGACGACTCCGTCGCCGACGCCGAACACCGGATGGAGGAGGCGGCCTTCTCACAGCTCCCCGTCCTACAGAGCGGACTCCCGATCGGCTCGATCAGTTACAGCGACATTCGCCGGGCCGGCGAGAACGTCGGACAGAAAGCGGTCGCCGAGATCATGAGCGAGCAGTTCCCCACCGTCTCGCGCGAGGACTCCGTCGACAAGATCAGCAACCTGCTGGACTACTACAAGGCCGTCATCGTAACCGAGAGCGGCGAAGCCGTCGGCATCATCACCGAGGCCGACATCGCGGCCGAACTCTCCTGAGGTTTTTGCCCGAAACCGCGGTCAACCTTCGTCGTGACCTGACGCCCCGCCCGGGACCGGTTCGCCGTTGTGCGTCCAGCCCGTCCCGGCGTCGGTTCGGACGCCTGTTTACAGCTCCAGCCCGCGGATCGCGACGCCGTCGCCGTCCTCGACGCGCCCGATCACCCGGCCGTCGACCGCGTCCGCCAGCGCCTCGGCGTCCGACGGCTCCAACGCAGCGACGAAGCCCGTTCCCATGTTGAACGTCCGGTGCATCTCCTCGTCGGAGACGTTCCCCGCCTTCTGCACGTAGTCGAACACCGGCTGTGGGTCGAACGGATCGTCGATCACGTAGCGGTAGTCACCGAGTCGGTCGAGGTTGGTCCAGCCGCCGCCCGTGACGTGGGCCGCCGCGTGGACACCGTGAGTCCGCATCGGATCGAGGAGGTCAGTGTAGATGCGCGTCGGTTCGAGGAGCGCCTCGCCGAGGGCGTCGTACTCCCCGAACGGACAGGGGTCGGTGTACGCCCCTTCGCGCGTAACCGCCGTCCGTGCCAGCGTCAGCCCGTTCGAGTGGATTCCCGAGGAGGGCACCCCGACGAGGGCGTCACCTGCCTCGGCGGTCCCGGGAAAGAGCGCGCCCTTCGCCGCGAGGCCGGCACAGGTGCCCGCGAGGTCGAGTCCCGTGACGACTTCGGGCATGACGGCCGTCTCGCCGCCGACGAGTTCGATATCCGCGCGTTCGGCCCCCTCGGCGAGTCCCGCGCCGATCTGTTCGGCGAAGCGTTCGTCGGGGTCGTCGACCGCGAGGTAGTCGACGAAGGCGACGGGGCGGACGCCCGCCGCGACGAGGTCGTTGACGTTCATCGCGATGCAGTCGATGCCGACCGTGGAGTAGTCGCCGAGCGCCTCGGCAACGAGGAGTTTCGTTCCGACGCCGTCGGTCGCCAAGCCGAGGTAGCGGTCGCCGATGTCGAGGAGGCCGGCGTAGTCGCCCGCGCTCTCGCCCACCGCGCCGACGAGAGCGGCCGTCGCCGCCTCGCTCTCCGCGATATCGACGCCGGTCGCCGCGTACGTCAGTTCCTCGGCCTCCGCGTCGTCCTCGTCGTTCATGCGCGACACGCCGTCGGCCGGACGCAAAAACACACCGCATCGGCCGAGCCGCGCGCGCTCGCCGACGAGCACGCGAGGGGTGATCGACCCGGACGACACCGTGGCGGGGCACGGCCGAGGGTATTTGACGGTCGCCGTGGGAACGGGGGACATGGATCGGACGTTCATCGCCGGCGCCGGACTCACCGTCGCCGGCGTCTGTGGCTACGTCGTCGGTGTCCTCGTCACCTATCCGGGACGGGCGTTCTCGCTCACGGCGATCATGATCGGCATCACGCTCGCGTCCATCGGCGAGGGCCGGGGGGCGGGCGCGTGATCCGTACGCTCGTCTACGCCGACGATAAGGTGGAACCCTACGACGGCGAGGACCTCGAATCGCTCCGCGAGGCGCGCGTGGCCCGCGGGACGACCTGGATTCGTGCCTCGAACGTGACCGACGCCGAACTCGACCGGCTGAGCGCGGCGTTCGACCTCCACACGCTCGAAATCGAGGACGTGCGGAGCAACGTCAATCCGAAGGTCGAACTGTTCCCCGACCACACGTTCGTCCTCGTCAAGACCGCCCGACTACGCGGCGGCGAAACGACGTTCGAGGAAGAGATCCGCGATCAGCCGGTCGGCCTCTTTTTCGGCCACGACTGGATCGTCACGCTCGCGGGCGAGGAGACGTCGGCACTCGGCTCGGTGTGGGATCGTGTCACTCGGGAGGAACCACGGCTCCTCGGTCGGAACGCCGACTTCACCGCCTATCGCGTCCTCGACGCCGTCGTCGACGAGTACTTCGCTATCCTCGACGAAGTCGGGCGCGACATCGAGGCCGTCGAGGATCGCATCATCGACGACCCCGACACCGAAACCCTAGAGATCCTCAACAGCCTCCGTCGCGAACTGCTCTCGATCCGCCGGATCGTCTGGCCCACCCGCGACGCCGTGAGCGTCCTCGCCCGCGGCGACGCCGATCACGTGGCGGCGACGACGGAGAAATACTACCGCGACGTGTACGACCACCTCGTCCAGCACGTCGAACTCGTCGAGACGTACCGTGATCTGGCGAGCGGCGCGCGTGACATCTACCTCAACACGCTCTCGCAGTCGACCAACGAGGTGATGAAGCGCCTGACCGTCGTCGCGACCATCATCCTGCCTCTAACCTTTGTCGTCGGCGTCTACGGCATGAACTTCGGGGGTGGCCCGTACAATATGCCGGAACTGGGGTGGCGGTTCGGCTACCCCGCCGTCCTCGTCGGGATGGCGCTCACCACGGCGATCATGCTCCAGTATTTCCGGAGTGAGGGCTGGCTCTGATCACATGTACATCCGATCCTCGGGCCGCTGCTGATCGGCGACCGTTTCGAGGCGCGCGGCGAGGTCCTGGTAGTACTGTTCGACCGTCTGGGCGAACTCCTCGAGGGGCCCGGCGTCGATACCGAAGTCGTACACTTCGTCGAACGTCTCGACGAGGCGGATGGCAGCGGGTACGTCCGGCACCTGTGCGTGGATGGGGGTGATGAACACCGCCGTTCGGAGGTCGGATTCGATACCGCGGTACATCAGCGATCCGTTGATCCCGTCGAGAAAGCCCCGACCCATGGGTCGAATGTCGCTGTCGGCGAGTCGGTGGGCGCGGTAGTCGTCGGAGGCGACGTAGAACGTGTCGTGTTCGTCGGGACCGTGGGCGTAGGGGATACCCGAGAGCGCCAGAATCTCCGAGACATCGTGTTCGTCCGTCCAAGCGAGCAAGGTGTCGGCAAAGGAGTCGGCCACTGGCGTCGGCAGGAACAGTTCGTTCACGAAGACGGTCAGATCGAGGTCCGGCCGGGAAAAAAACCGCGAGTGATGCCGGGGTGTTCCGGCCTCGAACGGCGTGATCGACGGAAGCGAGTCGGTGGTGAGATGCCCCGTCTCCTCCAGATCGAGGTGGTCGACGAGGAAATCGACGGCCGTGAGGCCGGCGAGGCCGAACGACGAGAAGCCGGCGACGACGGTGGTAGACGGGTCGGCGTCGCTCGAGATGTGGAACGTCGGATCGCGACCGGAATTAGTTGACATGAACGATCGTACGTCGAACGGTCACTTATGCTTTCGCGCGCCCGGAAACGGAGAGCGATCAGTCGGTGGCCGGTTCGTCGGCCACGTCGACCGACGACCCGCGCACGTCGGCCGACCGCCACCCGCCACGCCCGAACCAGACGTACGCGATGACGGCGCCGGCGACGTTCGAGACGAAAAAGGAGAGCCAG
>Ga0102939_1000965_pt1 | contig 10628 bp, 7 predicted proteins | sample SalPon2_B_H2O_MG_FD_78214 | JGI IMG/M metagenome (GOLD analysis project Ga0102939, IMG submission 78214) | Salt pond water microbial communities from South San Francisco under conditions of wetland restoration - Salt Pond MetaG R2_B_H2O_MG | ecosystem: Environmental > Aquatic > Non-marine Saline... | reverse complement strand
CTCGGCGGGAATACGCGGGTGTGCCTTCGCTCCGTCTTCGGCTGGGACTCGGAACCTCCGGGCTCGACGACCCCGCCGAGTGTGCCGCGACCGTCGCCGACGCCCTCGAAGCCGGCTACCGCCACGTCGACACCGCACAGATGTACGGCAACGAGGCGGCCGTCGGCGAGGGTATCGAACGCGCCTGTGCCGATCCGAGCGTCGACGTTCAACGCGAGGACGTCACGGTCGCGACGAAGATCCACCCGACGAACCTCGCACCCGAGGATGTCAAACTGACGGCGCGAGAGAGCCTCGACCGGCTCGGGCTCGACCGCGTCGACCTGTTGTACGTTCACTGGCCGACCGACGCGTACGACCCCGAAACGACGCTGCCCGTCTTCGACGAGCTCCGTGCGGCGGGAGTCACGGACCACGTCGGTGTTTCGAATTTTACCCCCGACCTGCTTCGGGAGGCCACCCGGGTTCTCGACGCGCCGATAGCGGCCCACCAGGTCGAGTGTCACCCGCGGTTCCAACAGCCCGACCTCCGCGCGCTCGCGGACGAGTTCGACCATCGGCTCGTCGGCTACTCGCCGCTTGGCAGGGGCGCACTGTTCGACGACGACGCGTTCTGTGCGATCGCCGAGCGGAGCGGCCGATCGCCGGCCGTCCTCGCGCTCGCGTGGGCGCTCGATCGCGACGTGACACCGATTCCGAAGGCGACCGGTGACCACGTCACGGAGAACCTGCGCGCCGTCGATGCCGAGGTTCCCGACTCGATCCTCGCGGCCGTCGACGCGTTACCGATCGGCGACCGACAGATCAATCGCGCCGACGCGGCGTGGAACCGTTGATGCGGCATGGAACCGTTGATGCGGCATGGAACCGTTGATGCGGCGTGGATCGACGCGGCGTGTCCTCTTAATTCAGGCGGCGGAGAATCCGCTCACGCGGTCGCCAGCCGGGCGCGCAGTTCCGCCTCCGCTCGGTCTGCGAGCGCGTCTATCGGCTCGTCGAGGTGGACGGCCCACTGGTCGAGGAACCCGGAGCGTCCGAGCATCCGAACGACCTCATATATCTGGCGACGATCGGCGAATCCTTCGGGAAGCCCGCCGGCGCGCTCGCGATACCCGTCGTGGAGGGCGGCGGCGTACCGCTCTGGACCGGTGCTGTCGAACCCGTTGAGCAGTTGGTCTTCCGCTCGCACGAGGTCGCGCACCGGGTCGCCCACGTGTGCGAGTTCCCAGTCAATCGCGGCGATTCCGTCGGCGACGAACAGGTTCTGCATCGCGACATCCCCGTGGAGCAACGCCGCCGGTGCGCCGGTCAGCCGGTCGCGGTTCGATTCGACGCAGTCGATGACGGCCTCGTAGTGGCCGGCGAGCCCCTCCGTCGTCCCGATCTCGCGGGTGCGCTCGATCGTCGACCGGAGCACGTCGGGCCACGGGGCCGGCTCGATCGCGAGGGCGTGGTCCGCGGTGCCGGGTAGTCGCGTCCAGTCGTCGCCGATCTCAGTCCGATCGTCGGCGGCTCCCACAATCTCGCCGTGGCCGTCGAACCGCTCCGCGTGGAGCGTCGCGAGCATCCGTCCGACGCGGCGGAGGAGCGATTCGCGGAGCGGGTTTTCTTTCGCGCGTGAGGGTCGGACGTCGGTCGGAGCGGCGTCATCATCGGCACTCCCGTCTCCGGCGTCGCCGTCCGTAACCGTTCGCTCCGCGTCGTTCCACACGACCGAGAGTTCTCGGCCGGGAACGGGTGCGGTCACGAGGTACGGCGGCGACCCGTTTTCGTTGGCCGCGAGCACCGCCGGAACTGGGATCGAGCACTCGGCTGCGACGTACTGCAACACGGCCCGCTCGCGGGCGATGCGAGTGCCGTCCCCGTCGACAGCGACCTTACAGAACGCTCGGCCACCGTCGGTGAACTCGACGCCGAGTGTCTCGTTCGCACCGTTCCAAGACGGACCGGCCCCCGACAGCTCGGCGACGGGCCGGTCAGGGAACACATCGCCGATGACGGCCGAGACGACCTCGTTCACGGCCACGACTTACTCGCCGACTGACCGGTCGCGGTCGACGAACTCGCGCGCGGCGTCGCTGAGGCCCGATCCCGACGGGGACTGCTCCTCTGTCGTCTCCGCTTCTGGTTCGGGCCCCTCGTCACCGCCGGCCATCACTTCGGCCGTGTTCGGAGAGATATCGTCGTCTCGCGCCTCGGCGTCTCGTGTGTCGCCGACGCGGATGTCCGTCGGCTCGGCGTCCGGCGGATAGCTTCGCTCGGCGGGCGGCACGAACGCGGTCTCGACGGCACGAACGATCTCGTCGACACTCTCGTCGTCGAGCCGATCCGCATACGCCTCGCGTATCAGGTCGGGGACGGCGTAGGCGTAGTGGCCGCGGCCAGCGTGGCGGATCAGACCCGCTCGGCGGATGGGTCGGTGTCGGCTGTAGGCGTGCTCGGTGTCGCCGTCGCCGCCGGCGTCGATGTGCGCCGCGACGGGGTCGCTCACGCCTTCCCGCCGGTAGTGTCGGAGCATCCCCCGAGAGATGTCAGTGAGGCCGTCGATGCGGCCGCGAAGCTCTTCGATGACCGCCTCGCGCGTGCCGAGTTCGACGGCGTCGTCGAACCGAAGCGCACTCTCGGCCACGTCGTCGCGGGTGACCGGATCGACGTCGTCACGACCGCCCTCTGCATCGCCGTCCACGGACGAGGGAGCCGAAGGTGCCGCTGTCGAGCGCGGAGTTCCGCTGTCGTCGCCGGGTGCTGGAGGCACTTCGCCCTCAGTGGTGTCGAGTGTGTCGGGGATGTCTGTGGTGTTGGCGGAGTTGGCGGTGTCTGTGGTGTTGGCGGAGTTGGCGGTGTCTGTGGCGTTTGCGGTGCCTTCCACTTCACCCCCTTCGTCGGTGGCGGGGTCCGGTTCCGTGTCTGCCGCGTCGTATCCGTCGAGGTCGGTCTGAGAGCGGTCGGCGGCTGCTGCGGAGGCGACGGAGCGTCCGTTGCCGCCGCGGTACGGGGCTTCTGCCTTGCCGAGAAGCGCCTGCGCGAACTGGTCAGCCATGTTGCTCAGGTCGCGAGCCTCCTCCAACTCGCGTTCGAGTTCGTGTATCCGCTGGCGCTTCTTGTCGAGTTCCTGCCGGAGGTCTGCAAGCTCGGACTCGCGGCGCGCCTGCTCGTCAGAGATGGACTGGAGCTCGCCGACCAGATCGCTGGAGACGGACTTGAGTTCCGGGCGCTCGAAATCGTCGAGTCCCGGGGTCGCACCGGCGTCGAACGTCTGCTTGCGGTGGAACTGGATCCGTCGGATCGACTCGTCCCAGTCGGTCATCAAGAACGCCTCGCCGTCGCCCAGATCTTCTACGGCACTCGCGTACTTCGATCCGAGGATGCGACCGACGACCTTCGTGTCGTTGTCCCAGGTGAGGCGGTGCCAGCAGAGCCAGTCGCACTGAGTGATGAAGTCCTTTTTCACGTCGGCGGGACGCTGGCTGATCCCCACGATGCCGAGGCCGTGTTTCCGGCCGCGCTTGCCGACTTTGATCAGCATCTTACCGGTCTCGTCCATCCCTCCACCCTCCGGAATGTACTCGTGGCACTCCTCGACAACGAGCAGGAAGGGTTTTTTCAGGCGTTTCTCCTTCGCGAACAGTTGCTTGACGACCTCCAAGAGCAGTTCGTTCGCGGTGTCCTCTTCGAGGTAACCGGAGACGTCTAAGATGATCGGGACGTTCTCCTCTAAGGCGAGGTTGGCGAGCTTTTCGGCGTGCTCCGGCGAGACGACGATGTCGCACTCATCGTCCGCGCCGGCGTGGAGAATTTCGTACTCCTCTTTTAAGCCGTAGTACTCGCCGTCCGTGTCGACGATCATGACGGGGAAGCCGTTGTCGAGGAGGTTCTCGATCACGACAGAGGCCGTGTTGCTCTTGCCGGAGCCGGACTTGCCGGTAATAAAGGAGCGGCCGGTGAGCACGTCGACGACCGGAAGCTCGACCGGCGAGCCCGGCTCAGTCGTCGCGTCGCCGCCGATCCCCTCGCTGACGTCCGCGACGTGGATCGTCTCCTGCTCGGTCATGTCTCTTACAGAGACCGCCCGCCCAATAAACCCCGCCGGCAAGCATCAGCCGGCAAGCACCCATCGACCAGCATCCGCCGGTAAGGGTCCACCGGCAAGGATTTACCGACCCGCACCCGCCGACCGAGCATCAGTGGACAAACGACTAAGAGCGTCCTCGTACTGGTTCGGGTATGCAACTCGACACACTCGGGATCGACTCCTCGGTATCGGTGTTGTTTCCGCCGGAGTTCCTCGCGGAGCAACTGTCAGACAGCCCGGTCGATGTCGTGATCGTTGACGACCTCGATAGCATCGCTGCTGACGCCGCCGTCGGGGACGACACTGACGGCACTGACGATACCGTCGACACCACCGTTGCAGACGACACTGCCGACGCCGGCGACGCTGACGACCGGCGGGAAGCGGTCACGGCGTGTGACGCGATCGTCACCTTCGAACACCGGGAGGCGTTCCTCGATCTCGACTGGATCCACTCGATTCAAGCGGGCGTCGATCGCTTCTCCGAAGAGGAACTCGAAAACGCCGGCGTCGCACTGACCAACAGCACCGGGATCCACGGCGACGCGATCGGCGAGACCGTCGCCGGCTACCTCCTCGCGTTCTCGCGACGACTCCACACGCACATCGGAAAGCAGGAGCGACGCGAGTGGAGTCAGCCAGAGTGGGACGAGGCGTGGACGATAGCCGGCGAGAGCGCGTGCGTGGTCGGTCTCGGCAGTCTCGGTCGGGGCGTCGTCGACCGGCTCTCTGCGCTCGGCCTCGACGTCGACGGCGTCCGGCGGACACCGGTACCAGAGCCGGGCGTCGACCGTGTCCACACGCCCGCCGACCTGGAAAGCGCCGTTTCCGACGCGCGGTTCGTCGTGTTGACCGTCCCACTGACCGGAGAGACCGAGGGCATGATCGATCGAGACGTGCTGGACGCGATGCGGGACGACGCGTATCTGATAAACGTGGCTCGCGGCGGTGTCGTCGATCAGTCCGCGCTCGTATCGGCGCTCGGAGACGAAACTATCGCCGGCGCGGCGCTGGACGTCTTCGAGGACGAGCCGCTTCCGGAGTCGTCGCCGCTGTGGGAGATGGACGAAGTCATCGTGACCCCGCACTGTGCAGCGTTTACGCACCGGTACGGAGAGCATGTGGGGGCGATCGTCCGAGAAAACGTCCGGCGAGCTCGCGGCGGCGAGACGCTGACGAACCGCGTTTTGTAAGGACCGGCCGGAACCCCCGATCGAGTCGGGCTACAGCGCCGGCGGTCGGTGGCGACCGATCACGATCTCCTGTCCTTCGATGTCTTCGAGCGCGGCCACGCGCCCGCCGATCTCGACGCGACCGGTCTCGGTCTCGACGACGAGAGAGGCCACTTCTTCCGTGTCTTCGAACGCGAGGTCGACGACCCGACCGCTGACCGTTACGGACTCGCCCGTCTCGATGTCGCGTCCCTCGACGCTCGCGTAAAAATCGACGGCCGCTGCATCGTTAGCGGCCTCTCCATCGCCGTCAGCCTCTGAGTCGCTGTCGGCGGCGGCCGCATCGCTGAACTCGCGGATGTCCTTGACTGCCCGCCGAATCGAGGCGTAACGGCGCGGAAACGGGCGCTCAGTGCCGTCCGCAGCGAGCGTCTCGGCGGTCGTCCAGAGGACGGTACCGAAGAAGCCGGACACGAGGAACCCGAGCGCAGAGCGGTTGAAGATGACGCCGTACCGCTCGCGGTCGTCACGAAGGGCGTCTTGTGTCGCGTACACGGAGTACTCGCCGTCGGCGACGGCGAGGATCGGCGTTGTGATCCCGCGCCGCGCGCGGGCGATCGTTGCGACTTCGAGGTAATCGAACTCGTCGGGGTCGGGTGCTCTCGACGCCGGAGTGACGAGCAGCTCGACGCTGACGCCGTCGGCCACCTTAGCTGCGAGGTCGTCGCGGAACCGGCGGAGGAGCCCGGGCGTGAGCGACACGGCTAGCTCGAACTCGGCGCTCTCGATCACCTCTTCGACGTACCGGAGGATCGTCGATCGGGACTTCACGAGCGATACCGCCTCGGTCTCGCGCGTCGGCGCGGTGTACCGCGCTTCGAGTTCATCGACCATCTCAGTGAACGACGATCGCAGGTCGCCGAAGGCGTCTTCGGGATCGACGGCGACGATCTTCATCGGACGCGACTCCCGAAGTTCGACAAGCCCGCGGTCGGAGAGACTTCTGACGGTGTCGTACACCCGCGGTTGCGGAATGTCGGTCCTGTCTGCGATGTCACTGGCGGTCAGTTCTCCGTGTTCCAACACCGCGAGGTACGCGTCGATCTCGTACTCGCCGAGGTTGAACCGGTCTCCAACGTGATCGAGCGTACCGCGGAGATCGTCTGTCATGCGCACACCGACGTTCCCCTCTGGTATAGGTTTTTACTATGAGTCGAGTTGCACGCGTTTTCAAAGCGTAATTCTTCACACTGACACGCCGCACAGTTCACACGGATACGCCGCGCAGTTCACACTGACACGCCGCGCAGTTCCGATCCGCGACTACCCCTCGAAAACCATTCAAGATCGGCGGTCGTCCTCTCAAGAGAGGCCCGTTTTAACAACGCATTGTTTCGAGGACGCTCCCGGCTACATATACATCCGATCGTAGGTCCCCTCGGGCTCGCGCTCGTCTATCTGCTCGGCGAGGTCTTCGTAGTACTGTCGGATCTCGGCTGCGAATGCCTCCAGTGGCCCGGAGTCGACCCCGAGGTCGTACGTGGCATCGATCGTGTCGACGAGGCGGACTGCCGCCTCAACATCGGGAGCCTGTGCGTGAACCGGCGTGATGAAGACGCCGACGCCCAGCGGCGAGTCGATGCCGTACTCGAGCAGCGACGCGTTTGTCCCGTCGAGAAACCCGGCCTCCATCGGCGGAACAGAACCGCCATCGAGCCGCGCGGTACGGTAGTCGTCGGTTGCGACGTAGAAGGTCTTGTGTGCGTCGGGCCCGTGTGGAATCGGGACGCCGGCGAGCACTGCGATCTCGGAGACTCCCTCGGCTTCGGTCCAGCCGAGGATCGACGTTGCCAGTCGTTCCCCGAGGGTCGGCGGGACGAACTGCTCGCCAACGAGCACGGTCACGTCAACTTCGTCATCCGAGTACAACCGGATCGAGTGGCGCGGCCGTCCCTTCTCGAAGGGCGTGATCGAGGGGAGGGCGGCGGTGCTCACGTGTCCGATCTCTTCGAGTTCGAGATTGTCCACAAGGTAGTCGACGGCAGTGAGACCAGCGAGCCCAAACGACGAGAATCCGGCTACGAGCGCGTCGTTCGGCGATACCTCGTGGGTGACGTTGAACGAAGGGTGTTCAAGCGGCGGGTGCGACATGCCTGGAGTTCGATGGTCAACGTGTTAATGATTCCCCGCGCAGAGGTTTCGTTTGCGAATGAGTGGTCGCTCTCGGTGTGATGCGCTCGCTCTCGGTGTGATCCGTTCGCTCTCGGTGTGATCCGTTCGCTCTCGGCGTGGTACCTCATTCTCAAACGGACATTTCTCACGAGTTCGACGCGCAAAATCGGCGTCCGGCGTATCACGAGGCAGAAACGCTTTTTCCGATGGCCGACGGCGGGTTTGCTATGGCACGCCCCGACCCGGTTGGCCTCATCGCGAACCTCGGTTCGCTCCCGTTTGCGGACTGGGCCGCGGGGCTGCCGTCGCTCCCGAGAGCAGCGCTGACGTCGATTCCGGGAGCAGGGCTGCTGATCGTTCTCGTGTCCACAGCGATCGGCGTACTCCTCTCGAAGTTTCTCGTTCGACTCATCGGGCGACCCGTCGCGCGCCGCGTGTCTCGCCAGAGCGTCGCACAGACCATCGTTCGCGGTGTTCGGGTCGGGACGATCTTGCTGGCGACGCTTCTCGGACTGGGGGCTGCCGGGTTTCAGTTCGCCGACCTGCTCCTCGGAACCGCGGTCTTCTCCGCCGTGATCGGGATCATCCTTGCACCCATCGTCGGGAACTTCATCAACGGGATCTTCGTCCTTGCGGACCAGCCGTTCGAGATCGGCGACATGATCCAACTGGAGAACGGCACGACTGGATTCGTCGATGATATCACGATCCGATACACGAAGATATTCACCCTCGACAACACGTTCATCGTCGTTCCGAACGGGACCATGCGCGAACGTGACGTGACGAACTACTCGGCCGAGGACGAACGGACACGCCGGACGATCGACGTGCTCGTGACTTACGAGAGCGACATCGCCGAAGCGCGTCGGCTCATCGAACGGGGCGCGCGCGACTGCGACGCGGTGATCGACGGCGGGCCGGACATTCGAGTCGGCGTCGCTCGATACACGGCCAGTCCCGACTGCCGCCTACACGAATTCGGCGACGACGGCGTGCTGCTTCGACTTCGCTACTGGGTGAAAAAGCCGTACAAACTCGCGAAAGTGCAATCGGACGTGAACACGCTGATCCGCGAGCGACTCGCAGACGCCGATGTGGAGATGGCGTACCCGCACCGCCACCTGATCTTCGACGACACGTCCGGCGTGGCCCGCGTCGACGATTCACCCGAATCAGTCGTCGGCGACGCGTCCGTCGACTCCGAGAGGGCGGCTGATACTGTCGACGGAGGCACCGATGCCAGACCCGCGACCGCCGACGATGATCAAAGCGACCGCGATCGGGACGACAGCACAACTGGCTACGGCAGTTGACCCGGGAACGAGAGTACCCGGTCCGACATCGCTCGGAGTGAGTTCGCGTCTCACCGATCTACACCACCCGGCACCGATCTACACCACCCGGCACCGATCTACACCACCCGGGCTGGATTCGTGCACCACTGTCGCGTCAAGGCCACAGTGCACATCGGTAGCTCGACACGGTGAACCGTATGGATCGGAAGGGTGATGAACTGAGATACCCGAGTACGCATCAGTGAGCGACGAGCCCTCCACGGAGTCGTCAGACTCGCTTCCGTCCGATACGGATCCCGGTACAGAGACCGCCGATACCGATGCGGTGACAGCCGGTGACGGCCCGGAACGTGATAGCGACACGGCAGACGACGGGGCGGGAGATCAGCGAATCCCGACGGAATCGATCACAGAGGGCAGTCTCGTCGGGCCGCTGTTCCGCCTCGCGTGGCCGATCGTGATGATACAGCTGTTACAGGTGATGTACAACGTCGCCGACACCCTGTACTTGGGTCGGTTATCGGCCGACGCGGTCGGTGCCGTCAGTCTCGCATTTCCGCTGATATTCTTGCTCATCGCGGTCGCCGGTGGCTTCACGACCGCTGGAGCGATACTCGTCGCACAGTACACCGGTGCCGACGGTGATCGGTCCGCAGGGCTCGTCGCCGGTCAGACGATCGTCACCGTCGCGGTTCTGTCGGTGTTCATCGGGATCGGCGGGTACCTCTACACCCGCCCAGCACTGGAGATCCTTCCGAGCGATCCCGAAACGGCGGCAGCGGTCATTCCGCTCGCGGCAGACTACATGGAGGTCATCTTCGCGGGAATTCCACTGATGTTCGGGTTCTTCGTTTTCTCCGCACTGATGCGCGGGTACGGTGACGCCCGGACACCGATGGCCGTGATGGTCCTCTCCGTCTTCCTGAACGTGCTTCTCGATCCGTTCTTGATATTCGGGTTCGTCGGTAATCCCCTGTTTCAGTGGCTCGCCGGAGTTCCGCTCGTGTCGCTTCTCGACCCGATGGCGGTGCAATCGTCGGGACTCGCCGCAACCGGATTCACCGGGTACGGTATCGAGGGTGCCGCGGTAGCGACGATATTCTCTCGCGGCGTCGCTACCGCGATCGGTGTTTGGCTGCTGTTCGCGACCGATATCGGCCCGGAGGTCACTCTCACGCACCTCCGGCCAAATCTGGACTTCATCGGAGACATCTTTCGTCTCGGCCTCCCCTCGAGCGTCGAACAGACGACGAGCGCGCTGGCGATGATCACTCTCACCGCGATGATCGTGACGTTCTCGCCGCCGGTGGTCGCTGCATACGGACTCGGGAACCGGCTCATCTCTCTCGTGTTCCTTCCCGCGATGGGGCTTGGGAGGGCGATCGATACGATGGTCGGCCAGAACCTCGGTGCCGGTCGAGCCGATCGAGCGGTGCGGGCCGTCAAGCTCGCTGCCGGGACCGGGGCGGGCGTCATGTTTCTTGTCGCAGTCATCGCCGTCGCGTTCACCGAACCGATCGTCGGCGCGTTTCTCGGCGAGGTTCCCGACGCGCCTGCGACCGTCTCGTATGCCGTCGAATACGTTCGAATTCGATCGGTTGAATTCGCGTTTATCGGCGTCTCACAGGTCATCCTCGGTGCGTTCCGCGGTGCCGGAAACACCAAGATCGCGATGGTCATCTCGATCCTTACGCTCTGGGTCGGTCGGGTCGCGAGTGTCGCCTATCTCGTCTTCGTCGCGGGATGGGGCGAAACCGGCGTCTGGGTCGGTATGGCGGTCGGAAATGTGCTGGGTGCAGTGATCGGTGTCGCGTGGTTCGCGCGCGGGACGTGGACCGAGCGGTACATCGACGAGCCCACGCGCGACGGTCTGCTCGGCGACGACTGAGCTTGGCGACGACTGCGCTTGGCGAT